>Ga0222658_1000092_pt1 | contig 53593 bp, 23 predicted proteins | sample AntAcemetagen476_FD_179830 | JGI IMG/M metagenome (GOLD analysis project Ga0222658, IMG submission 179830) | Saline water microbial communities from Ace Lake, Antarctica - #476 | ecosystem: Environmental > Aquatic > Non-marine Saline and Alkaline > Saline | place: Antarctica: Ace Lake... | reverse complement strand
AAACAGGAAAAGTTCTAACTAGTTTAATAGGTTAGAAGCCTCAGGGCTTGCCCTGAGGAGTGTCACAATAACAAATATAGAAAAAAATAAAGTTAGGAAATTAAATTTCATATCTAAAAATGATATAAGAAAGGGATAATAAAATGGGAAGTCGAGCAGTATCAATTGATCCGGGAACGATGTTTTTTCAAATGGCAGAAAAAAACGAAGCCGGTGAAATAGAGTTAAAGGAGATAAGAAATGCTTTTGTGGAGCTTGACGCCGCTCCAGATATTGAACAAGTTTTGTCACAAAATGATTGGCAATATATCTCGTCTGGAAAAAAATATTTTGTTGTAGGAGAAGATAGTATGAGGGTAGCTAGGATGTTTCCTGGTAAAGTTGAGTTAAGAAGACCTATGCAAGATGGTATATTAAATAAAGAAGAAGATAAGAAGATGTTAGTTATGGCTTATATGGTTGAGTCTTTTATAGGTAAAGCTCCTGATAAAGATTCTGTAGTTTGCACATGTATTTCTTCTGAAGCAGTTGATACATCTATCGATAATACGTTCCATAAAGCTAGATTAGAAGGTATGTTTAAAAGGTTGGGATGGAATGTTAAGGTTATTGAAGAGGGACATGCTATTGTTTTATCAGAGAGACCTGTTCTTATTGAAAAAGATGGTTCAGAGTCTCCTTATAGTGGAATTGGAATAAGTTTTGGTGCTGGTAAGGTAAATTGTGTTTTAGCTTATAAGGGATTACCTGTTATAGGTATTAGTGCAACAAGATCTGGTGATTGGATTGATAAGAAGGTTTCAGAACAAACAGATGTTCCTATTGCACAAGTGACTAATATAAAAGAAACACAATTAGATTTTAATAATATATATTATGATAATGATGTAATTTTTGCCCTCTCTGCCTATTATACTAGTATGATAGAATATGTTTTTAAGAATTTCGCCCTTAAGTTTAGTAAAGTTAAAAGTCAATTTGAAGCACCTCTTGATATTGTAATAGCAGGAGGAACTTCAACTCCTAAAGGATTTGGAAAAAAAATAGAACAAACTATTGAAAAATTAGATCTTCCTTTTCAAATTAAAGATATAAGAATTTCCAAAGATCCTAGAAATTCAGTAGTTAAGGGATTACTTACACAGGCTATTATTACCCAAAAGAGACTTTTAGCGGATAAAAAAGAATAATTAAAAAAGGTTTTTCCCAATAAAAAGAGAATCTATAATAAAATATAGGTTCTCTTTTTCAATGGGGAAAAAATGGGATATAGTACAAGAACAGACATCCAAAATGTTATAGCTCAAGCTTTAACAACTGCAACTGCTTCAACTCCAGATAGTTTAAATAGCTATAGTTCGTTGATGAATGTTGGGAATACTCTTGATAAAAATCTTATTTCTAATGATATTATGGATTCTTATATTAGAATAGCTGATAGCCAGATAGATGCATCTCTTAGCGAATTATATAAGACTCCTTTTCTTGAGAAAGTAGATGTTGAGGCTGTTCTTTTTTCAGCTATAGATACTCATAATGAGTTATTAGTATTAGACAAAGTTCTTCCTTTAACAGGGGGGGATCAGGTTATAATTAGTCAAGGAGGAACAACAGAGAGAGTTGTTATAAAGGAGATTGTTGCTCCTACTGTTTTTAGCACAGAAGATGAAGTTAAAAATTATTTTGAGGTAGACGCTAGAGTTGTTAGAATAAGTTATCCTAATCCTATAAAGTGGATTTCAGCAAGATTATCAGCAGCAAGCATTTATGATAAATATTTTTCAGCAGAAGTTTCTCCTGGTACATCTAAATTTGGAGAAGTTTTAAGAGATATAGCTAATAGCGATATTAATAATGTTCTTAATGGTACTACTATTTTACATGGACAACAAAGAATAGGTCGTAGATTCTTTAATAGTAATTTAGTTGATCAGTATTCTTTACCACAGGGAGGATCTATCTCAAAGGAACAAAGACAGGTAAAATAGGGTTTTTTATGAATAAAAATAAAATGAGTAATGATAAGTTAGTAGATTATTTGGAAAATATATCTAGCAATGTATCAAAATTATCTGGTGAAAAACTAGGTGGAGGTTTCCAAACAGGGAAAACGGTATTGAGCAAAACGAATAGAGATGCTAGAATTATCGCTCGAGCTGATGCGGCGGTAAGGGGGGAATCTATTGATGAATCTGAGACTCCTCCTGGGGAATTAGATTCTGCTGTTGAAGATATTATGGATAATTTATTAAAAAGAAAGATAAAAAGTATATTTGAGGATTAATTATGGCGATGGAAGATGTCCTAGATGGTGTTAGAAGAATAATCCATAAATGGGTTAACACTATTTCTCCAATTACAGAGGATGTGATAGTTGGTACTAGCCAGGTTAAATTAAGAGCAGTTCATAGATTTGCAGAAGGTGACCAGGTTATGTTGAAAAATGCTAATATCTATGAGACAGGTAAAATAATACAGTCAGTTGATACTGATACTAAGATTGTGACTCTTGATAATCCTATTTTAAATAGTTGGACAGTTACTGAAGGTACTCAATTAATAAAAACGATTAATGAGTTATTTGTTCAAGGTATTTATATGGGAGAGCCAGAAGTAATTCCTCGTTATCCTGCGATATGTGTAAATGGAATTAGTAGGTCTTCTGAATGGATGTCATTAGAATTTACTAAAGAAAGATTTGAGATAGAAATAACTATATTCGTAAAAGAATCAACACATGAGGCAGGATATAGATTCTTGATGAACTTAACAGATATGATTCAAAAAGGATTAAAAAGGAATCTTGTTCCTTTGGTAAATGATTATGATGTTTTAGCTTTGGTAGAAGATATCAATAATGATGATATTATTATTACAATAGAGAATACGACAGTTTTCCAGATTAATAACAGAATATTAATTGAAGATAAATATCAATCAGAAGAACATTGGATTAAAGCTGTATATCCGATAGATAATCCTAGTAATGGAGTTAGAGTCCATCTCGCTAATCCAGTTTGTGGAGATTTTTCTGCAAGTGATACATCAATTATTCTAGCTAGACGTTTCGTTTTTAATTCTTGGCCAGCTAATATAGAGTATGGAAAAATTCATAAAGGAGAATTGCTTAGAGCAGCTAAAATAAGTTGGTTTGCAGAAGAAGCAGAAAAGCAATGGTCCAGATATGGAGAGATGAAATTAAATTAAGATCTTAGTTATTTTTTGAACCTCCTCTACCATAAGGGTAGAGGATTCTCGTTTCACTGAGACTACTAAAATGATTAAAAAATTAAACAATTTAGTTTTACATTCTCTTCACGAGCTTTACTTTTCGGTCGTCCCTACCGTAGTCTGTCTTAAAGACAGATATCAGAGTTTTGTTTTCTTTAGGTTCTTCACCAGTAAGACTTATTGTCTTTGCTTACCTGTTGTACTCTCTGAAAAAGAAAAGAACTATTTTAACTTTAAGAGTTTTACATACAAGAAGTTAAACTGTTTAACAGTTTTCCCTTGTAAAACCACTTACTCTATTCAATTGTTAAAGAACTGTTTAAGATTATACTATTTAATTATTCACTTATTATAAGTAAAACCTTTAACTATTTTGAGATATTTAGAGTGTCTGATTTATCCCCTCCCATAAAGGAAGGGGTTTTCTCAGACAAAAAAATATAAAAAACAAAGGTATAAAAAAAGTTTTTCAAAATAAGATAATAAAATAAAGGATTTTTTATAAGAATTAAGAATCTTAATCTTTATGGGTCAAAAATAGGTTAACAAAAAATATTGAATAAAATCAGTTAGATAGGAGAAATTGAACATGGCACAAATACCTACAGCAACTTATAAATTATTGGCAGATGCTTATCACGCAAGTAGAAGTAGCATTGTTGGGGCAGATCAATATGCGGAAGATGCTCTAGATGTAGTGGTTGATATAACTAGTGCTACTCCTGGAGCTACAGAATTAGAATTAGCTCTATTAACCCCTTGTAATAACGCCAAAACATATGTGACTTCACTAGTTGGCAGTATAACAGGTTATGTATCAGCCGTAAGAGCTATTAATAATTATGTTATTAATAATTCTACTGCAACTGCTACTCAAATTGGAGTATATGGTTCTAAACTGTCTGTTTTTGTTAAATTAGATATGGATACGGTCTGGGACAATGGTTGCGTTCCTTGGTATTGGGAAGAATTAAGTCGTCTTGCAGGTTTTGATACTGGCGGTTGGAAGATTTGTCCATCTGCTTAATATTTGTTTTTATGTAATGGTAATGAAAAATATAAAATATAAATTAAGAATGGAGAATTAAAATGGCACCAGGTATACCTCCTGCATATATGGGTTTTGTTGGTTTTGTTAGATTTATAGGGGGAGAGCTTGATGGGCAAATTGTTCGGGTTACTTCTGCTGATTTATCATTAAAACAAGAGATTACAAGACCAGATGTAATTGATAGCAGATATGATCGATCTGTTTATCAATTAGGTCCTAGGGTTATAGAAGGAACTCTTGCTTTTCCTGCTTTATATGGATTTCCTGATGGCGGCGGGAATATGTTGTTAGAAACTTATAAATTAGCGGCATACAGGGATGCTACTTCTGGAGTATTGTTAAAAAGTACATTTGATGTTAAATATGCTCAAAATGATAATCCTAATCATTCGGAATTTAGATATACAGATAATGTTATGAATACATGGCAAATGAGTGTTGCTGCAGAAGAATCTGTTAACATAACATTAGGAGTTATTGGAACCGATAGGATTCAAAGAGCACATTTAGTAGAAACAGGTTTACTTTCAGATGATATGGATCCTCCTACTCTTGCCCAGATGCCGGTAACCAGAGTAGTTACATGGAATGATGCTGTATTTCAAATTTATAGAAATCCCGCTCATACTAATCACACTACTGGAAGATTATCAGTTCCTCCTGCTCCTAATGCTTTGATAGATAGAGATTATATTAGATCTTTTGAGGTTAATATTAATAATAATGTTCAGCGTTTTTATACTTTGAACGGTCTTTTAGTTCCTCAAGATATTGCTCCTACAAAAAGAGATGTAAATGGTAATGCTGTTTTAATGGGTAGGCATGAGTCACTTGGAGATTTAGCATTTACTAATGATCAGTTCTGTAATGAGGTTACTGAAATTAGATTTGGTTATGATTCATCTATACCTGAGACAGAAGAGACTTGTCAGGGCAAATTTATAGTTAGATTGCCTAATGTTGTATTTGAAATTGAAGAGATAGCATTAACAAATGATTTATTTGAAAGTACTGTTGCTTGGCATAGTTTGGTTAATGCAGCATCAGGTACTCTTGGAAATCTTGATCCTCTAATTTCTGGTATTGAGTAATAAATTAATACATATAATATCATTCCATAGTTAAATAGAAGAACAGAATTCTCTGTTCTTCTATTTAATTTTTTCATTTTTTTTAAAAAAAACTTTTTATGCCGATAAATATGTATGGGCAATCTTTAATTAAAATAATAAAATTTTAGAAAAGGAGAATTAATATGTCTTTATTAGAAGTAACAGATTTAACTACAATTAAACTCTACTATGAGTTGAAAAAGACAGGAGAAGATCAAAAGCTTATTATACTTGATGATAAAAAAGCTCAAGATCTTCTTTTAGAACCTGAAGAACAGGGAAGAGTGGAGGTTTTAGAGACGAAATGGAGTTCATTAAGATGGAAGGATCAAAATGAGATTATGGCAATTGCCAATAAGAATGTAGATCCAATATCAGGAGAGAGACAATTTGATTTTATTGTTTATAGGGATAGTATTATCAAGCGTTGTTTGAAGTCTTGGAATATTAAGGTGGATGGTCAAGATACTCCTGTTAGTGCGGCAAATATAGATAAGCTTCCTGCAAGTATAGTAGTAAAATTATATGATAAATATAATGATATTATCAGCTATACGGAGGACGAATCAAAAAACTAATTATCGCCGGTGTTGATTTAGCTCGAGGCCGGAAAGTATTAAGTAAAAATACTTCTAAAGAAGTTACATATTTTTTGTTTGCAAAAGAATTTGGTTGGCCACCAGATGTAGTTGATAGGCAAGATTCTAAAACTATAGCGGCGATAAGCACAATCATGAGTTCTTATAATAAAATAATAAATGCGGCTAATAAGCCTAAAAATTAATAATTAAGGGAGAAAAAAATGAAAAATTTATTCATACAAAGCGATGAAGAATTCAAGGTTAAATTTTATGTTGCTGTAGATAATGAAGGTTTAGTTTGGGCAGATGTTAATGAAGAGGGGTTAAAGGGTTTATTAAATCCTAATAAAACATATGAAAAGAAAACATTTACTGCAACATTTAAAAGACCTTCTTTTGGGGATACAATTGGTCTTTATGATGACATTTTTAAGACAAAAGATGGGGCATATGTTGATTTTAATCCCTTGGCGGCTAGGTACCAAAAAATTAGTTTGTTGATAAAAGATTGGGATTTAGAAGATGAAGAAGGTAATAAGGTAGAAGTAAATGCAAATAATGTTAAAAACCTTCATCCTATAATAGCTAATGTTATAGGTATTCAATTAGATGCTGAAACTGGCGGATTATTAACTTAATCTTATTTCTTTTTTATACCTTAAAGATAGAAAATAGAGGAATAAAGATATTTTTGTGGTATAATAAAAGAAATCAACTTTTTAATTTTCAATAAGAATTATTATGGACAGAGAAGAAATTAAACAAGTGTTGGGTCTTTATCTCGAGATGCACGGAGTGTCCAATACTAGTCAGGCAATAAAGGATATTGCTAAAAATACTTCCCTTCTTTCAGGAAATACAAATGATCTAGAGAAAAAATATGGCACTTTGGGTAAAGCTATTCAAGTTTTATCTAAAGAGTATGCAAATATGCACAAGAGTGCTACAATAAGCGGCAAATTGCATAGAAAAGCTATACATGAGCTTACCGCTAGTTATGGCTCTCTCGGAAAAGCCGTAGGAGGAATTGCAAGGTTAGGGAAGTCTTTACTTCTTCCAGCTTCTTTTGCAGGTGCTGTAAAAACTACGATGGCTTATGAGAAATCTTTATTAGCTACTTCTGCTAGAGTAAATCGTTTAGGCATTGGATTAAGAAAACTAGAAACAAGTCTTATGGGAGTTTCTTCTGCAACAGGTTTTGCGAGACAAGAAACTATAGAATTATTTCAAGAATTTGAAAAAGGAATGGCATATGTTAATTTTGGAGATTTTCAGAATGCTCTCCAAAGAATAATAAAGATAGTTGGAGCAAATAGTGGTGAAGCAAAAAAATATATAGGGACATTGTCTTCTCTTTCTCAAAAATATCCTATTTTAGTAAAAAATATAATGAAAGGTGGTAAAGCTTTAGATGGTTATAGCGAATCTATGGCTAAATCTTTATATCTTTCAAATAAGTTAGGAACAGAAGAATATAGAAACATAATGTCTATAATAAGGGGGAATAGACAGCTCTCACAGGCAGGGTCAAGAGATTACGAAGAATATCAAAAACATATTAAAGCGATGCAAGCTTTTAGAAGACAAGTTGAGAAAGTTGCTCTTCTTTTCGGAAGAACTCTTTTTCCTGTACTTACACGTATAGGTAATTGGATGGAGAAAAATTTACAAACAACAGGGAATTGGGTCTCACTTCTTATAAAGGCTAGTCTTGCTTTAGGGACTGTTAAAGTGGGAATGGCTGCAGCTGGGGGATATTTCCAGGGTAGAATTGCTGGAGGAGTATTGGCAGGATCTATAGGAGGGGGGGCAGCTGTTTCTAAAGTTGCAGCTGGGGGAATGGCGGGGATAAATCCTGCAAGTGTATTGGGAATGGGGGGAGCGGCGTATGTAGCTCCTAAAGTTGGTAGATTAGCGAAAGGAATGACTAATTTAAAAGGTGCAGGTATTTTGAAAAGTGGTGGAGCAGCGGCTATTGGGGGAACAATTGCGTATGCTGCAGGAGGAGCTTTAGAGAAGAAATTTGCTGAAGAAGGACGGTATCAAGCCGCTGGAGTAGCTGGAGTAACCAAAAGTGCAGGTGCTATAGCAGGAGCAGCAGGGACTGGAGCAATGATTGGAACGATGATTCCTGTTATAGGAACGGCAATAGGAGCAGTGATAGGAGGGGTAATAGGGCTTATTGCTCAAATAGACGATCTAGAAGTTAGTATTAGTCGATTAGTTGAAGGAAAAACTTTAAAGGATTTTCTTGAAGTTCCTCCTGAGATAGCCGAGGAATTGGCAAAAATAGGAAGAGAAGTAGAGAGATTAGAAAGTCTAAAGAAGGTAAAGAAAAAAGTGATGGAAGACCCATTTGATATGGAAAAATATAAGCAGGCTATGGAATTTGTAAAGGTTGCAGAAAGAAAGTTTGACGATGCAAGGAAGAAGTTTGATGAAGGAATGACAATAAAATATAAAGAAGAAGGAAAAACCTGGTTGTCATCAGATGATTTTGATAAAGAAAGGAAAAAGAGAGAAGATGAAAAAGGTCAAATTAATATAAGAATAGCAAAATATCAGAAAGATCCTGTAAAATATAAAGATCACATAAAAGCAGAAAAAAATGCTTTAGATTTGAAAGAAGAACAATTAAAAGTGATGATCAGAACAAGGGTGATAGAGGAAGAAGGGAATGATAAATTAAGAGGAGCAACGAATGCTCTTTCTTCGGCCAGAGCTAAGGCAGAAGGATATATGGAAATGATAAGAATGCAGGGACTTTATTCAGAAAAAGTAACAGCATCTTATCAAGCACAAGTAAGTCTTTTGTCATCAATAGTTGAACTTATGGGTTTGACAGGACAGGTTGATTTTAGTGGCTTGGGAGGTTCATTTAAAGAGTCATTAATGTTTTCATTTCGAGCAGAGGAAGAGGCATTTAAGCATTTAGAGCAATTAGTTGGAGCTTGGGAAATAAAAGCGGAAAAACTAGAGGCTGCTAAAAAGGTAGGTAATGAGGGAGAGATAACAAAAGCATATGATGCAGAACAACTCGCTCTTAAAGATATAATTAATAAAAGAGAGGAACTCGCTAAAATAGGGAGTATGAGAATAAAATCAATTAGTGCTCAAGCTAAAGCATATGATCCTCTGGTTCGAAATGTGGAGTTACAGTCTCAACAATTACAAAAAATAGTTTCATTATCTAGCAATTATGCCATTGGAGTAGGGGCAACTGTTAAATTAAGGGCAAAGCTGTACCAGATGGACACAAAATTAATTGAAACATTGCATAAGCAGAAACGTATTCAAGAAGAACATATGGCGATGTATCAATCAATAGCACATACGAAAGAAGGAAAACAAGGAATGCTTGATGCTGAAAATAAACTTTTAGAAATCAGTAATAAAATTCTTGATTCTCATGTAAGACGAGCTGAGACAGTAAAAGCATTGAGAGATGGTTGGATTGGAGCTATCAGTGCTATGAACACTGGGGCAGGTACTTTTACTAAAATATTATTCACAGAAACTCAAGCAATGGGAAGTGCCCTTAGAATGGCTGGAGATGCTGCTGTTTTATCTGGTCCGAGTGGTGCTCTTACAAGCGGCTATAGGACATCTGAACAGTTTTCGGTTTGGGGACAAGCATTACAACGATCAAAAGGGTTTACTCCTGCTTATTCAATAAAAAGATCTTATATTGATGATGAAGGGAAAAAGCAGACTGTCGATTTATCTAATGCTCAATTGTTTGAGAGAAGGGCAGCAGAAGAGGTATCCCCAGAAATGGTAGATAAGGTGCAGGGGCAAGTAGATGCAATGTCAGATAATACCGCTAGTACAGGACAACTTACTACAGCTATAACAGCTTTGACTATGAGGATGAACGCATTTCTTAGTGCCGGTCCTGAGAGTGTAAAGGTTATGGCGAGTTTTGCGAAGGGTATTAAAAATGCACAAGTGTCAGCAGCGAGAGCTGGTGGAGGGGGAGCGGGTGTGCCTAGTAAATTACCTGCGGATAAAACAGAGGGGGGAGAGCCTTCAATTCAGCCTCCGAGCCAGGAAGTACAGGCAGAAATAGATGTATTATTGAAAGAAATTAAAGAAAAAGAAGAAGAGATAAAAAGAGAAACAAGAGCAGTGGCTGATGTAGAGAAAAAAAGACAAGAAACAACTGAAAAAGTTCCGTTAAATGTTGGTTTGTATACTGTGTGGAAGTCAAAAACTCCGAAAAAGTCCGAGGAACAATTAAATGCGGAAAAACAAATTAAAGAAAAAGAGGGGAGTCTTGGTATATTAAAAGACAGATATTCTACTGAATACCCGGAACATTATACCGCAAATGAAGCAAATTGGGATACAGGAGGCACTACATTAGGCGGGGGAACTGGATATGGTTCTCGTCCTAAAGAGGGGGGAAGTGGATATGGATCTCTTTTTAAAATGGGAGGAGCATATGATTTATTTGGAGGAATAGGAAGGGGAACAAGAGGAAGAAGAAGAGTTGGAGAAAGAACTTTACAGGTAAGTATGAAGAGACAAGAAAAAAGAGAGAAAATAAAAATGAAAAGACGAGAGCAGAGAGAAAGAATAATTATGAAAAGGCAAGGTTCTCATTCTCTAAGTTCTTATATGGTAAAACATGCTAAATTAGATGCTAGTAGGGAAGAATATGAGTCAAGAAAGAGATTGCGTACTGAAGATTCTCCCACAGCATCGTTGTTGACTACTCAGTCTCCTAGTGGTGCAGTAGTAAATCTAGGTAATCTTAATTTTAATATTCGTATTGATGGAGCTGGAGATATTGGACAGCAAGTAGCTAGACAGGTAGAATCTAAAATTCAATCCGGGGTAGTAAATGCTATGAACCGGATATCAGTTTAATTTTTTTTTAAATCTAATTTTTTATGCCAATTACCCTTACACCAGATGGTTTTCTTTGTTATAATCACTCCGACTTAATAAGAGATGGTTTTATTTATAAATATCTTACTGCGGAGCATGATTTAAGTGGTCTTAGTGAGGTCCAAATTGATGTATGGGAAAGAAGAATTAGAAATAATAGGCGTAAAGGATTAATCTATACTCCTATAAGAGACGAAGAAGGATTATTAATTGGTGTTCATGAAAGAAGAAGACAACTTCCAGCTTCTGCAATAAAAATAGAAATAAAATTTAGTAAAACTATGCAAAGCTCTGTTAACAATCCTATTTCTCCTGGGACTATTCCCGGTCTTCCTGGTATTGTTGGAGGAGATTTAGGACTTGGGGGTATCGGTTTCGGGGGTATTGCTCAAGGCACAACAAATATGACTTATCATATTTGTGATACTGAAGTTGTATTTAATAAAAAATTTAAAGTAACTCATGAGGTATATGATACAGGAATAATTGAGATTCCTGGTTATCCTTTGTCAGTTTTTGGAGTGGTTAAAGAGGATTTTACAGTAGAAGGAGGGGTTACTGTTGCTCAATTGGGTTTAACTTTTACAGATGAACAACTTGCGGTTATAGGAAGGTATGATGCTGGATCATATTTGGGATTTCCAAGATTAGATATTAGAGGCATAACTAATGATTTGGGAGATTTCCAGAATGGAAGAGGAGTGCCAGAAATTAGTTTTGAAGATGTGTCAGATGGTAGAGAAAATTTATTTATAGAGATACCAAGAGATCATAGAAGATTAAAATTTAGAGGAGACAATCCTGACGCTAGCGGAAAAAGAAGCTATCCGTTTGAAACTGATAGTCAAAATGATATAATGGATAAAACTATTAAGATCGATACTGATGATTTGGTTCCAGGAGATTATGTTTATGTCACCTTTTTAATGGCTTCTGAGAGAAGAATAAGAGAAAATGTTCGTCATGTAGGTAAGGTAGGAGAAGATAATACTTTTGGAGTTTCTGGATGGAAACAAGAAATAGGAAGTGAGATAGATGTTTTTAATTATAAGATTTGTATATGGAAAGTTCCTGCTGAAATACTTGAAGAAGATGCTGATGATGATGATTTCAAATTAACAGTAAATAATTTTTTATCAGGGTCATTTGAAGTTGGAGAATTGGAGGGTTGGAGACTTTCACAAGTCAATTCAGAAGAAGTAGAGGATTTTTGGGCAGCTGATTATGAAGGGTTAAAGAGGCTTACATTTAATAGAGAAAATGTTACTTGGACTGCTGAATTAATTTTAGATGCATCTATTATAAGAGATCAAGATTGGTTTAGAAAATATTTAGAAAATTTAGATTTTACTATTCCTACTGGACCAGATGGCACTTATTTAGATGAAGATTTAGAAGAAAAAATAGAAGAGCATCTCCGTATAGATTCTATGCCTGGGTTTTTATTTGATATTAGTGTAATTAGTAATAGTTTATTATTCGATAGAGAAAAAATTCCTTATTATCGCCCTTTTGCTTTAGCATTAAATGAGGTAAGTGAATATAATGTCTCAGTTGCTGGTACAGGAGTGGGTTTTGTTCATTTAGATATAGATAATTCTTTAGAAGAGAGCAATATATTACTCATTGGCACAAAGGGTTATGATTTATCAGGTGCCGAGTTTATTACTACTGAGTCTCGTCCAAGATCTGATTTTTCTTGTGATGAAGAATATAAAAATAAGATATATTATAGTTGTCATATCTACGATCCAGCTGAAGATGGAAGATTGTTTTTATCAACAGATTATATTAATAGTCATGTATTTGAATGGAGACCTGCTGGCTGGGCAATTGAATCTTATTGGTTGCTTCAAACAGGATATCTTTGTGGAAATTTTGTAGATAAATCAAGAATATATATGGAAGAGGTGGGAGGGGATTCAGTAAATAATTGGAGTATGATTTATGCTGATACCCAGGCTGCAATGTCGTCTACAATTTCTGCGGATAGAAATATTTTTACTGATAATTCTTATGTTGTTTTTAAAGAAGAAGGCTATCATTCTTCTATGGCTTATCATCTTTTTAATGATGGCAATCTCGGAGTTTCTTTGAATTCAGTGGAAGTAGATGAAACGAAAATTCATCAAAGAGAAGATATTGGAACTGATGACGTAAGCCTTGTAGAGAGTCATGATAAATATGCAATTATAGGTTATAATAATATACTTGGGGATTTTCCTAGCTATATTGTTGGAAGTCCAATAGAAAATTCGTCATTCACAACTTGTTGTCAGGGAATAACAGATTTTTTTGAGACTGTTAATTTATTAGATCCTTCATTTGGCCTTGATTTTGTTGATACAGTTCCTAAAGCTAACTTAGAACAAGATACTTTTCTTTATAAAATGATAGTAAAATATAAGGATAGCCCTAGTATAGGGGCAGATGAGAGATATGTAACTCTTTTTTTTGATTCTAAGGAAACTGCAATAAATAATATAATAATGCCCTCTTCTATAGATCTTAGCGAATCAATTACAACTATTATAGATTGTAAATATTATTATGGAGGTCCTATTAGTTTTTTAGGTGAATTCTGGCATAAGGCAGATATAGAAGAGATTACAGCAGTTATAGTAGATGATAGATTTAAGGATTATAAAATTGATGCAGATCAAATGTCTGTTATAGATGATGAAAATGGAGGCATTTTCATTTTTTATGCGGATATCGTCAGCGGCAATATTTCTGTAGCTGTTTCTAGAAATGATGGTAAAACGTGGATTAATTTTAAAGATGTTCTTAGGTTGTTAGATGGAGAAACAGCAAGTTTACCATTAGCTTTAAAATCTATATATGAAGAGGAATTAGATTTATTTTATGTTTTAAATGATAAATTTTTAATGTATAGAAAGTTTAATCCAAGATTATTAGATATTGATGATGTTAATGTAGGGTATAGTCCATTAAGCGAGTATGGATTAGGTGTTATTGATGAAGATTTAGAGCCTTATACTGGATTCGGTAAGAGATTAAGGAAGGAAACAAGTTATTTTGTAGAAGGCAGTGCTGCAGATGAGTTTTTTGTAAATCAAATCGCTTTAGCGGAAGAAATAAATTCATCAGTCATAGATCAGTCTGTTAGATTTGATTTTTTAGGGGATACTACAGAAATGACAATGCCATTTCCAGGCATGGCTTATACGGTACATACTGATGAAAGAGGAATAAATAGATTGTTTTTTGCTTTAGGTGGAAAATTGTATATTAAGTCGAGTGGAGATCGGTATAGATGGAGATACGATGTGCAGTCGGCCACGGCTCATCTTAATTTTACAGATGAAAAATTAAATGAAGGAGAAACCAATGATATTAAGAATGTACAAGTCGTTAGAGACAATCAAAATTCTAGTATAATTTCTTTATTGTATTTTCATAATGGAATGCTTTTTTGTCGAAGATTAAGAGTAGATCAATTACAAGTATATTATAATTCTGAGGGAGAAAGAAATAATTCGGCAATGAAAGAATATTTAGAATTTGCAGCGAATAGTTATGATAGACCTGTTTTTCTTATAGGAAATATGCCTGATAAGATTAAAGACCAGGTTATATATGAAATGGAGAATGATGTTTCTGTAGAAGATTCTAAAATGGCAATAGATGTTCCTTTTAATATCGATATGATAAAGAAGATGGATGAAAGATTTAGTCTTGATATAGATACTCAGGTTTTTGCCTTTATCAATAGTGTAGGATATTATAGAATTTTTTATAAAGATAGTTTTAATGTTCTTAATGGTTTGATTCTTAATGGTTCATTTTATTCCAAACCAGAAGTTTTATATAAAGTTAGAGTTTAAGAGAGAATATATTTATGTCAACACCTTTTATTCCAGCATATGATGTTAGATTAATACCTAGGAATAAACATCCGTTAGTTCCTGGTCCTGCTCAGGGAGCAGGGGTTTTGGCATTAAAATGTTTTATAAACGAGAAGTGTCCTTTTGTAAAAACAGCAAAAGTTCATGAATCAATGGTTTTTAACGAGAGAACTCTTCCTAAAGAAGTGTGGGGTGCTTTTCCTGAAAATTTTCAGAATCTTATGACTTTTACTCCAGGAACAGAGGGAATTCATTTTAAGTCTAAATATGTTTATAGGCATAATTATTTGGTAACTTTTTCCGATAAAAATGGCTTGCCAGTAGATTTATCTGGAGAAAGTGATGATGCTGCTAACACTAGATATAAGAAAGAGCACCAATGGATTGTTGGGGTAAATCCTTTTTTAGAACCAGAAGGACCTTTGGAAGAGGGGTGTAAGGTTGATGCTTTGTGGAGATATGCTCCTTATGTTACTGTTGAATCTGATTCTAAACAAGATTATTCTTTGGATTATAAAGAAGAATATCTTGATTCAGATGGATATAAGGGGGCAGGAGTAAAGCCTATGGGGGATGTTCAATTTGTCCAGCAAAGGGGGGCATCAGGATGTGATGGACAGGGGGTTCATTGGATGGTGGAGAAAGCTACTCCTTTGTTTAAGGGAGAGGATTTTTTTTTCCATTTTAAAAAATTATCTAAAACAAGTAGTACAAATAATCTAGTACCTTTGTCGATGCCTCTTGGCTCTTCATATAAAGCTTTAGATTTTAAAAATCCTGTTGCTGAGATAGGAACAGAAGAAGATGTAGAACTTTCTCCTCATCGTTTAAGTTTATCAGATCAAGTTTATTATGTTATAGAGATGGGGACAGTCGATCCGGTACACAATTATTACATAATTATTTGTGAGAGAGAATATCCTGTCTTTTTGCGTCTGAATCCTCTGGACAATACAGATAACGTTCAAATTTTAAGTTATTTTAATAAAGAAAGAGGGGGAATTCTTGGAGAAGATTTAATTAACGCTAAAGAATTTAGAGTTACAGTTAGAAACCATTTAGGGTATATTATTGTTCAGTTCGATCATCTTGAGAATCAAGAATTAAAACCTTGGGTTATTGATAGGATTGATTCAGAAGAGATTGCAGATGAAGATGGAGATATAGTTATTGTTTCTAAAAAAACATTTATGCAGGTACCTAATGGGCTATTAAGGCTTTGGGGAGGGAATCGTAAATTTGCTTTTAATTTTGGACCTCTGCAATATGCGGCACCGGATATAGAATTTGTGTTTCCTCCTAGATCTGGGGATATAGATGATTTATCTGCTACTATAAGTTACAAAGTGGGTGATAATTCTATAATAACTCTTCCTAAGTTTTTTAATTTACCTAGTGGAGTTGCTCACAATATTAAATTAACAGCTACTAATGAATATGTAGAAGATTTGCTTAGAAGAATCAATACTTCTATTGATAATACTGGTGCAGATTATTTATTTACTCATGATGCTCAATTTTTTAAGGAAGGTATAGAATTTGGTGATGATGCTACCGATTTTAAAGCAGGCTTTTTTTATTATGATTATCCTCTTAGGCAATTTGCTGATGATTCTGTTGGAGAAGTAAAAGACTCTTCGATAGAGCTTGGAAAATTTCCTGGTTCTGAAGTCGAAGATGAGGCTAGCAGATTAATTCGTTTTTTAGTAAGTGTAAAAATGCAATGTGGGGATCATATTTTTGGAGATGGACTTATAGCGAGCACAAGTCCAGCAGATTGGGTAGGAAGAGACTATATATCTGATTCTGATCTTGATACAGTTTTTCCTGAAGAAAATTGGAAATTATCTAATTGCAAAACTCCTATTATTTCTTCATTTCGTATAGAAAGTCAGACAGATAATACATCTAGATGGGAAGATGAAGTTCTTTCTATAGATGTTAGTGATAATGTTTTAGAATATTCTGAAAATTGGGCGGCTAGCGATTTTCATAGTTTAGAACATACAGGAACAATTAAATTTTTACTTAATCCTGGTATGATTGTTCCAGAGAATTTTTATGGTGCTCTTTTTGATTTACAGAATAGAGCATTTTATGTGGATATCTGGGCTGGTTATAGGGATTGTAATTATACTTTGTTGCCTGGTTTTTATAAGTTATTTACAGGTATTTGTTATGGAGGAGAGGTTACTTATGAAGCTGGCGTTAGTATAATGACATGCAGAGTTCAGGATTATACGAAAGTGTTAGAAGACCAGTTGTTTTTTAATTCTCCGTTTTATGATGGAGTTTATGATATTCATGCCGTAAAAGAAATTATGGATTTAGCCGGTTTTCGTTCTGAGGGAGATGTTAATCCTGGTTCTATAATAAGGTACATATCAGATAATAGGACAGATGTTGAGGGGGAAGATCATATATCTGGAGATGGAAGGTATTGGATATACCAGTCATATGTTTTGCCAAGTGCATATAATAGATTGGATCAGCCTGCTTTTAAGTTTGGAGATGGATCAAATTATATGGAAGCTATTAAAAAAATAGCAAAGCAGTCAGGAAAACTTTTTTATTTTGATCAACATGGTTTTGCTCATTATGAGGATTATCGAGACATTGTTCAATCTTTAGCACTTGGTACTGGATCGGTTCAAGTTTTGTCTTATTTTACAAGTAATCCAGCATTATTTCCAGGTCAAAGTATTTTTAATAATTTAGAGCAAAATTTTAATGTTCGAGATATTTATAATCATTTAAAAGTTGTAACAAATACTCCTGATCAAACTCCGATAATTCATGATAATTTAAATTGGGATAGTTTAGACGATCCATTACAGCCTGGTTTTGTGGGATATATGAAAACTTTTTATCAGAGAGCACCTATTTGGGGTAGCCAGGGGGCAGCTCAAAAGATTAATGATTTTTATAGGGTTATGTTTAAACCCGCTATAGAATATTCATTTGAAACATATGGACTACCATTGAGAGCATTGGATTATATTGCAGTTAATGGTCAGGTATCAAGAATAATGAAGATACAACATACTTTAAATGCGGAACAAAATAAATGGTGGATGAAAGTAGAATGTGAGAGATATCAACCTATAGATGGAGGGTCTTCTCTTTTAGATTCAGGGGAAGAAGAAGATGAATAATATAAATATTTACATTAAAGGAGATAGTAATGAGAAATTCATATTTTGATAATTTAGATAATTTATCTAGAAGGTTGGGGAAAGATATACAAAGGAAAATAGAACGGAATATTGATTTAAAAAATGATAAAGATGATAGATCTCCTCTAAAGGGAAGAGATGGTTTGAATAAGTTTGGAGCTTTTCAATTATACAGTCCTCATAGCTCCAATTTTTATGTTTTTGGTAGTTGGGGAAGTGATTATACAGTAGGGGAATAAAACAGGTTAGTTAAAGGAAAATAAAAATGGGAACAACTCGCTATTATGATTTGGGTTTTTTTGATTTTGGAGATCAATTAAATTCTCCATTAAGCATCTCTAAGGAAATACATCGTTTTGTTACGATAGATAAGCAATTATATGGTTTGTATAATGTTTTTGGCAATGGGGTAATTGATGGTTGGGTTGTAGAAGACAAAGAATATTCTACTTCTACAGGTATATCAATTTCTATTAATCCTGGTATAGGCATTATATCATTTATGGCCGCTGAGACTAATATCCCTTCTTCATTAAATTTTTTACCAGTTAATAGCATTATAGATATATATGTTACTTTAAATTCTACAACATCTCGTACAAGATCTGTTAAATTTTTATATATTTTATCTTCGATTGTTGTTCCTTCTTCTTTTATTAGGTTAGCAAGGGTTACAACAGGAACTAATAATATTTTATCTATTGATAATACAGTTAAAAATATGGTTGGGTTTGAGGCTATTATTCAAGATGAAATAAATCAGCATCGACATAGAGGAACTCCTCCTAAAATAGATTTAACAGAAGAAACAAAGAATCAATTGCCAGGAGCTAGAATAGAGGGTATAGATGCTTCTGCTATTATAAGTGGCAAATTTGATATTGATAGAATTCCTATAATAGATCATAACGATTTAGAGCATAATGGATTATTAAATCATGCGGCCCTTGATTCATTTGTTCAAGTTTTGTCACAAAATAATATTGAGCTATTGGGAGAAGTTGCTAGTGTCAATTTATTGAAAACAATTATTTTTTTAAAATATATATATCCTGATGCGGATGAGCATTTAGTTAATGAAGTAACTGTTATTCCAGGAGTTTCTGATGATGAAATGATTGATTTTAATGCATCTACAGCACATATCAATTTAGAAGATCAGTGTATCAGTGGTTTCCCAGCTAGAGTAGGAAAATTTACATCTGTATATTGGAGAGATCAAACTTCATTTTATAATGCTTATTTAAAAGATCAGGTACTTGTTTCAGGAGGAACTGTTTCTTTAGAAAGAACTGGTAGTAATATAGATGTTATTGAGAATTTTGAGGTTAACTCTTGTAATGAGAATATAGATTTTGCAAAAGAAATAATCCTTAGAAATGATCATGCTCAAGTTATATCTCAGTGTGGAGATAGTGATAAGATACAGGGTAAATATAGCGGCAAATTTACAGCAGATACTGACTTGAGAGCTACTTTTACTAAAAATTTAAAAGTTATTGATTCGGGTACGGGTCAAAGTATAGGAAGAGATTGGTCTTCTGATTATGATGAACTTGTTATATGGGCAAAGACTATAAATGACAGTCATGAGGCAGTTTATTTCTATGCTATAAATGGGGATTATGGACCTGATGAAGAAATAGATTCTAAAGATATGATGGGTCCGTTTGTTTTGATAGCAGAAGATTATGTTACGTCTAATGCCGATACATCTATGAATAATTTTGAAGAAATTGTAATTAATCTTGCAGAATTAAGAGATAGTTTTAATAAAAGAATGAATAATGTTACGCAATTTGTTATTTATACTGATGAAATAAGCAATGATTTTTCATTCTTAGTAGATAATATATATGTTCGTAGGACAAATTTAGTATCTCCTAGCGGAACTATAAGATTTAGATATTCAAGTGGAGCTAATATTACTTTCCATTCTATATTTTATGATGCTAATACTCCAGCTGGTACAAGTGTGGCAGTAAGGGTGAAAGTATCTAATTCAAATAATTTATTACCTAGAACGGCATATTCTTCATCTTTATCTTCAGGGCAGATTTTTGCGATAGATGGAACAGATGCGGAGATAGAAGTAATTCTAACATCATCATCTGAAACAGTTACTCCTGTTTTAAGTTCTGTTGAATTAAGGCTTCTCGTTGATTCTAATTTTACTGGTTTTAATATAAACACCAGAGGAGAGTGGAATGAAGGTTCATATAGAAATATTTCATTAGAAAATACATCTGTAGTAGAAAATGCTGATCTTGTTTTGTCATCTCCGATTAATGTAGATGGATATTATTTTGGAAAATCAGATTCGGTAAGCGAAAATAATTTTAATAATATTGCTATTTTGGGATTTAGTGGATCTCATATGCCTATTTCTCCTGGTCAGGCTTTTAATTGGGATAATAGCCCTTATCGGAAGTTTGATAGACTTTCTTCTGTTGTTAGAAAATTAGATAAAAGTTTTTTAATTGCTGACACCCAGAATAATAGAGTTTTAGAAGTAGGTAGCAATGGGCAGATAATAAAAGGTTTTGGAACAGCTCATATAGTAGATACAGATTTTTATCCTTTAAGTGCCGTGTATAATCCTGAGACACATGTTGTGTCTTTAGTTTTTACAAAAGGAGCGGTTGTTCAAGATATTACAAAATTGGCATTATATATAGGTTCTTCAAGGGTGTCTTTAGGAGATGAAGAAACAATCTTGCAGAATGGCAAATCAAGCAATAGGGTTCTAGAAATTTTGTTATATGAAGATAATTATGTAAAATTAGCTAACGTTACAAGTAATTTGTTTGCTAGTTTTGAAGAAGGTGCTTTTACAGAAGCAATTAATATTGAGAACTCTAATACTAATAAGTTACATGGTTTATATGGTATAGAGTGTTTTGTGGGAGATTTCACATATGTAAATTATATTAAACATCCTATTTTCTTTGATATTTTAGATGATAATAGTTGGATTGTTTCTAATTCTTCTATATTTTATGATAGTGTTGTAAGTGCTAATGAGGAAGATATTATTGTTACAGATTTGGTTGAGTTTAATCCTATTACTCAACAAATTATTTTTAGTACAGATTATATTAAGTTTTCAGATTTTACTCTTGGTTCTGTATTTGAATACGAAACAGGTCGATTTCTAGCGGCAGGTATTCGGGCTGGAACTACGTTAGAGGGAATCACTGGAGAAGATTTATTAAGTCCTTATGATGAGGATAGTCCTGCTCCAGAGAAGGTTAAATTTAGAGCAGCTGCTTTAGATGCTTTAGGGGGTTATAGGGGAAGTATAGCAATAATTGATAGGGTAAATAATAAATATAATGTTTTTTATACTTCTCCAGATGGTTTGTATCCGTCAGATATTAATATGTATAGCGATGGTAGATTGTTGGTTTCAGAGTCTAGTTTTGGAGATGCATCAGGTAGATTGATTATTCTAGATGCCTTTGGGAATATCATCATGTCGTTTGGATCGGGGACCTTCAATATAATTTCAGATGCTAAGATTTTGAATAATGACCATATTCTAGTTTCTGTTTAATATTTTATAGAAAATATTCTATATTTTTCGATATAATAATACAAAAATATGAAAAAGATAAATATAGAATATATCTGTTTTTTAAATCAGAGTGGCTATGGAACTGCCTCTCAGGATTATCTCTTAGCTTTAAATCAGACTAATAATTATAATATAAAGTTAAAGATATTTGGACATAAGCCATCTAGACCTGCTATTTCTGATGAGAAGTATGAGATTTTTGCAGAAATGATGAATAAGAAAGAAGATCCTGATGCTATTGTTATATACCATTGTATTCCTACATTTCAAAAAAGATTTAAGACAAATAAAAGGAGTTTGGGTTTTTCTACATTTGAATGTTATGAACCCCCTAGTAGGTGGTTAGATATTTTAAATAAAAATGATGCTTTGATTGTGCCTTCTTTGTTTAATTATAAGGTATTTGCTCATGCAAATGTAAAAAAGCCAATTTATCATATACCTCATTGTTTTAATAAAAAGATGTATAACAGGGATGTGGAACCTTTAAATAAATTTAATAAATATACATTTTTATTTATGGGAACTTGGAAGGTTAGAAAAGGGTATAAGCAGCTAATAGAGGCTTGGTTTAAAGAATTTAATGAAAAGGATAATGTCCAGTTGCTTATAAAAACTGATAAAGTAAATAAGGCAAAAAGATATGTCGAAAAAATTAGAGAACAAATGAAGATTAGTAAAGGAATTGCCCCTATTTTATTTGAATCAAAGGTATTTAGCGAGAAAGAACTACCTAGTTTTATGAAATCTTTTGATAGTTTTATTTTGCCTACAGCAGGAGAAGGTTTTTGTATCCCAGGTCTTCAATGTATGGCATTAGGTATTCCTGTCATTATTACAGATTATTCTGGTTGTAAAGATTATGCAAAAGAAGAAACATCTACATTAATAAAGACAGATGGTTTTATTATGAAGAATGATATGGACGGAATACCTCAATTTAGAAATAAAAAATGGGCATTTGTAAGTGTTAAAAATATAAGAAAAAGTATGAGATTCGTTTTAGATAATCCTTTAGTTATAAAAGAAAAAGTAGATGTTGCTCATGATTATGTTATGCAAAATTTTAATTATATAAAAATAGAAACCATGTTTCGAGAAATGTTAAGGTCAATTTATGACATTTAGGGCAATATTAAATCCTCAATTCGGTAGTTATGATAATACTAAAAATCTTGGTATAGAAATAACTGGTATCTCTAATGAGAATGGCGTTCGTCTCAAAATAGAGAATGCAACACATTCTGTTCCGGTTAAATTTGTGGGCAATAAAGAAGATTCTATTTATTTGGAACCAGGTCAAGTTGAGTATAAAGGAACAATAGATTTAAATGTTCCAGAACATGCTTCTCAATTGATTATATCTATTTTCGTTGCTTTAGAGAAGAAGATAGAGGGAGATTCCTATGATTTAGTAGATATTTATCCTGTTATTTATCATATTAAAGAGGAGATGGTATCAATATTTGCTGGAAAAATAAATATTGAACCTGCATTTTTGAGTGTTAATGATATTTGTTCTATTAAGATAGATTCAAAACCTAATGATAAAGTTGTTATGTCTGTAAATGATAAAAGATTTAATATTTTAACAAATGAGGAAGGAAAAGGATCTATACATTTTAAAGGGAAAGACATATTAACAATTAAAGAAAAGGGAGTTGTTCAGAAATATCCAGTTTATTTTTATCAATCTGAAGATCAATTTACTACAAAAAACTTTTCAGGGTCTTATATTCATACTCTTCCTTCTCATGTTGAATCTCATGCAGATCCAAGATGCGACACTTTGACACAACAAGAAATAGAGGATTGGTTGCCTCCTGATTGGTGTCAGGAAAATCTATGTCCTGACGGTTCTCTCCCTCCTTGTGACGATCCTTGTTTAGATCCTCCTTGTGTACCTCCTATAGATATCCCAGTTGATACAGATCCAGCGGAATGTTCTAATAGACCCGTTCTTGATGATATTGATAATTATAATGATATTTGTCGTATTAATAGTGATGCTATTACCTTATTGCCGAATGGAATGACGTTACATGCTTATGTGAGTGTTGATACAGATCTATCAAGTAGCGATTCAGATTATAATCTTTCTAAAGTTTTTATTGCAAAGGATGAAACTTCTTTAACTGCTAAGGTATTGGCTAAAAGAGATATTTCTTTAGAACCTGGTAGATCAGATGAAAATCTTGTATTATATATCGGAGAAGAATTATATGATATCATTAGAGAATCTCTTACTAAATATGTAGTTTATGTTCTTATCCTTAATGAATCTTTTAATTATAAATCTTTTCAAGTTCTAGAAGCTTTAGGTCCTGAAGATAATCCTTTATTTACAGAGAATCCATCAGCTTCTCGTGATTTTCATCGTTTGGTAATTGACACTGCAGGGGGATCTTATAGTCTATCTACTTGGTTGTTCTGTCAACCTGCTGTTTTTTATATTAATACTGCTCCAACTTTATTTCTTGCTGATAATATTAAAAGACTTCCTGCTATTCAAGATAATACGGGGCGTAAGGTTTCGGCATATAATGCAGTAATAGGTTGTAATACAAATTATTTGTCATTAAATGAGGATTTTAATGTTTTTGTAGTGGCTGAAGCTAATGTAGATGGGAATAATCAATTATTTTTATATTCATTTCAAATAGGAATATCTGATAACTCTTCAGATCCATCTATTGATGTATTACACACTTATGGATGGAAACAGCTTACAACATCGGGTAAAAATAAAAATGCTAAAATAAAAGTTGATAAAAATAATAATTTGCATATTTTTTGGGAAAGTGATAGAATAGGTCCAGAACAAATATATTATGGAGTAGCAGGACCTTCTTCTTGGTCTTTATCTCATTGTGTTTTGTCGAATATTATAAATAAACAATCTCTTCTTTTGCAAAAAGAAGATAAACCATTTGAGTATCTTGATGAAGATATATTAAATAAATTGACACTCGAAAAAGGGGATCCTTCTGCAAATATTCTTAGTCTACCAAGAGAAACAATAACAAAGTCTTGGACAGTAAATGCTAATAGATTAGGAGATGCAGATATCCTTAGTAATAAAAAAGTTCGCATTAGGGCAAATACAGTAGATGATACAGCATTGGCTTTTACTTCTTTATCTCCTAGTAATGGATTCGATATTTCTGATGGTAATTATTCTAAAATAAATTATCAAATTGATTTTGAGACACACCTTCAATTGTTTCAAAATAATACTACCTTGAATATTCCTGATGGAGAGTCTTTAAGTAAAGAACATATTGAAAGATTATATGAGAATTGGAAATCTAATTTTACTGTTCAAATTGATGAAGATTTTTCAAATATTCCAGTATATGCTGATAGTAATAATAATAAATTTGCCCTTGGAAAACAAGAGGGCATTTATGACCGTTTTATTCCACTAATGGGAGTTTATGAAAATTCTAATTTATCTGGTTCTTCTCCCATTGCTACAGATTTTGAAATAAAATTATCAGGAGATAATGATAATGTTCGACATTTTGTTCTTTGCTTATTGCCAGAAAAAGTTTGTTTTAAGGCAGAGAATTCTCAAACAGAGGGAGAATTTACTAGAGATACTGGATCCTCAACTAATTATCTTGCTACAGAAAAACAGGAATTTTATACAGGTAAAGCAGATCTAGTAATGTTATTTAATAATGCTAATAGTATGGATCTCGTTGCTGAAGAAGAGGCTTCTTATTCTCTTATTCGTAGAATAGGTTCTTCTTTTGATTTTTATAATAAACATGATTTTAATATTCTTATTAATTATACAAAACTTTATGATGAAGATGTTTCTTATTTATTAAATATTAAAGAAGAAGATGCTTCTTCTTATCCAAGACTTGTATGTACTGTTACTCTTTTTATGGATGATATAACTGTTATGTCTCATTCATTTTTAGTAAAATCTTTTGATACATATGGGAATTTAGATATTGGATTTGGAATTCCTTCAAATGGGCAATATAGTGCTAATCAATTTATTCCCTATAATTCTCTTGTTTTTGAAAATACTGATGTTGATTTTACTTTTAGTGATATAAAAATTTCTTCTCCGACATATGGAATTAATAATGATGTAATTACTATGCCTTCTTCAGTTGACAATTTTATTGATTTAATTGTTCCAGATTCAGAATATGATCCTTCAGCTTTTGTTTCAACAAGTTATTTTGATAAATATTCTTTATTATCTTATGATTTTAATGTTTTTAGTAATTTTATGCAGGTGCCTATAACTGTTGAAGGATATAATAAAGAAGTAGGTGTTTCTGTTGGGGAAATTGATGATTTCCATATTACTTGGCAATCAAATAGAGATAGATATTGGAATATATATTATTCTAATTCAACAACTAAAACTTTGCCATTTAAATTTGATACACAAATAACAAATACTAGTAGCAATAGTCTTTGTCCGACAGTAAGTGTTAATAGGAATGGAGCGAGGATGATTGTTTGGCACGATGATAGAGATGGACCTTATCAGATTTATTCTGCCAGATCATTAACGGGTTATAATTTTTATAATAATAATTGTAAAGATGAAATAGTTAAGAATTTTTCTAATCAGACAAATGAATGTCAGATATCATTTAGTTTTATTGGTAATAATTATTCTAATAATTATTATTATTTTGTATTAGAATTTTATACAGATAATGCTTTTTCTGATTTATATGCATCTATTTCATCTAACGATAGTGTTGTAGGTTGGCTTATTGATGGTAATGCTTTTTCTGCAAGCGGGGCAGAAATAGAGTATGGAACAACATCTAATATCTCGTATGTAGTTCAAACATCAGATGATGTTTATGATAAAATTTTATACGTAAAGGCAAAACCTTTTTCTATTTTATAGAAAGAAATTATAAAAAATGACTGCTTATTCAAATTATCTTGAAATATGGGTTAAAGGAAGTCCTTATAGCATAGATACTACTTATTCAGATATTGTTGCTGGTCCCTTAAATAAAACTGTAAATAGTACTCATAAATATGGAGACTGGAAACTTGAGCATCCTGAATTTGGAGAACCAGAGAGAAGGGTCTCTGGTGATTATTATGTTTATAAATTATCTATTTTGTGGGATTCAGATGCAACATCTACAGGTTGGCCTGTATTTGAAGATAATTTTGTTGATTTAAATATTACTCCTGTTGTTCCTGCTGGTATGCTTATAAAAGGTTGGGCTGTTTCTGGTAGCGGATCTCCTTGGCTTTATGAGACATCTGGAAATATTTCTTTAGGAGGGACATTTCCATATTTAGGTTTAAATAATATTAGTGAAAATATAGACGATGGCTATTTACAATTTATAGGGGGGACATTATCTTCTCTTAGTGTTGGGGGAATATTTAGATTTGAATTGTCATATCCAACTTATGAGTTAGTTACTGAAGTTGTTGGAGGGAACGGGACAATATCTCTTGATCCTTCAGGAGGTTATTATACATCTGGGACTGAGGTTAATCTTATTGCTCATCCAGATCCTGGTTATGTTGTAGATTATTGGCAGGAAACAGACAAAGATTCTCTTATAACTAACGAAAATACAATAACAGTAAACGCAAATACTCTTGTAAAAGTTGCTTTTAAGTTGGCACCGAAAGAATGGAACTTAAAATTAATTATTGCAGAAGGTAATGGAACTGTTAGGACTTCTGATCCTCAATATGCTCTTTCTGCCGTCTCTCCTGGTTCTCTATCTGTAAGTCATACTTATGAAACAGATGGTAGTGCTATAAAATATATATGGTCAATATCTGTTGAACCTGCTCAGGGTTGGTCTATTAAAAGCGTTGTCGGAGTGCTATCTGTAGTAAATATTCCAGGGTACCCTGTTTCTTATCGAGTTGGTTTGAGAACTCCTGGAGACACAGCTACGGTAACAGTAGAGTTTGAACATGATCCATTTCTTTTAACTACAACGGCTGGAGAGGGAGGAAGCATAAGTCCAGATTTACCTTTAGGTGCTTCATATACAGAGTCTTCAGTGGTTTCATTAGAAGCAAAACCTTCTTCTAATTATAAAGTAAGTTCTTGGAGCGGAACGGATGATGATCTTTCCTCGTCTGTAAATAATCTTGTAACCATGAACGATAAAAAAACCGTTCATGTTTCTTTTGCTCAAAAGGTTCAACATACATTAACAGCAAGTGTTGTCGGAAATCAAGATTGGGGATGGGTTAGTCCAACAACACAAACAGGTTATGAAGGAATTATCGTCTCTCTTCTTGCTGGACCTATTGCGGGTTATAGGGTTAAAAAATGGACAGGTACTGATAACGATTCTAGTACTCATTTTACTAATACTGTTATTTTAAATGGAACTAGAACTGTTACGGTTGAATTTGAAATAGGAGAAGCTGAAGATTGGGGTTCTGCATTATTGGATAATGCTGTTTTTTATTGTTCATCAGATTTTGTTGGTTCTAATTTAATTCCTATTGCTTATACAAATGATACAGGTTCTGATAGAAGATTGCATTTTAGAGCGAGTTTTTATAATAATGATTATAGAGATACTTTATTGTATTCTGCATTTTCTATATATGATACGAAGCGTTGGTTTGCTAATGATGGAAGCATGTCTTCGATTGCATTAGATGGAGTGTCTGTTAAAGATGGAGAAACTATAAATATAGTTTATGCTCCTGATTTTATTTCTCAATTAATTCAAGAAGATCAACTAACTCATCAAGTTAATTCTAATAATTATTTTGAAAAATCTTTAATGTGTGGTGTTAAATATTATGTTAATTTAGAATTATATGATATTCATTCTTATGCTACAGAATTTTTTGATTCCGTAATAGTTTATCAATCTTGTTCAAGTGTAGATTTGAATAAGATGGAAGAAGATAAAGATGAAAATAATTGGATATGTAGTGGTCAGGGTAATTTGGATTTGAGAGTATCTGGAAATAATTATCAATCTTTGTTTCCCAATATAAGTTCTAATTTATTTGGGCATTTTAAAATTGTTTGGCAACAAAGAGAAGAGGGACAATCTATACTTCCAAGCGGGAATGTTATTAAGCAATCGATATTGGGTAGTACATGGAATTCAGAAAATGATAGGTTATATTCTTCTGGACAGGGTTTGTATGATAAATTATATCTAATTCAAGGATATCGTCCAAAGATGTTGACAGATCCAGCTGAAAATTTTTATATAACGGGAAATGTTTTAGATGCAATTTACAAATATTCTTGTGCCATTCCTGTTAAGCCAAAAGAATTACCTTCTGTTACTCCTTTTGATAGTTTCTGTTATCCAGGTTATACTAGGGCACTAAGTACACAGGATATAAAAATAAGAGTTTATGATGAAGACATTGTAAATTCTCTAGTTATTAACCAGGATAAAGTTGTTGCAGTTGTTGATAAAAGAAATATTAGATTTGATATAACAGGAGTGATGGGGGCATATGCAGTAAGATTAAGAAATACAAATGATTCCGAATGGAGTGATTGGGTCAATATTGATGAAGGACTTTATATTAATGGAGTTGGATCTGATCAATCTTTAGATAGAACAGATACTGATAAGAATTATGATGCTTATTTTATTGAGAATGATAGGATTGTGGTTCCTTGGGAATTGTCTAAAATAAATGGGATAAAAAGAATTTGTTGTGAAGTATTAACTTTTTATGGTATTAGTACTGCATTTTGTATAGATATCTTTGTTAATATGGAGGTTCCTGAATATTATATTGAGTTATCTTTAGGCGGGGAGTCTCTACCTAAATACGATGGTTATGATGTTGTATCAGAGAAAAAAGATGAAAGAGGAACTCCGGTTGATAATACCAGTATAGGAGTTAAGGCTATATTTAATTTTGAACAAGTTTATGGTCAGGGAGATTTGAAATTTAATGTTATTCAACAAGGAAAAAATGATTTGTATGGATTGCCTTTGATGCCCTCTAATCCTGCCGATACATTTAACACGATTTATAATGGATCTTTTCCTGTTTATAAAGATGATGGCATCTTTAATAAGGATGGTTTAACTTTTATAAGTATAGTTTTTCCCGATGATCCTACAAATGATGCTGCTTGTATTTCTGATGTTTCTGACAAATATAATTTAATGGTAAGTCAAAATGATTTAGTAAAATATAGCGATTCAAGTGTAGAAGAGTCTTTTGCGGAGTATAACGTATCTAATATTAGAAAAGTTGTAAATATTAATGAGTTTAAACAATATTATAGTGTAGATGATAACAATTTTATGTTTGGAGATCCTAAAATTTATAAAATGGATTAAATAGATGAGTAGATTTATTCAAAATTTTAATGGTCCTAGTCTGGTATATCCTAATGGAGGAGAGATATTTACTAGGAACACTGTTATGATCCAATGGCTAGAGCCATCTGATACTCCTTCTGTTAATTTAATTTGGTATGAGATTTTGTTTACTGAATTATATGACGATACTAGTCAACAAGAATGGTCTCAAATATCTAATATACCAGAAGGCACAACTTCTTTTATATGGTCTATTCCTACTTATATAAAGTCTAGTAAATGTAGAATAGGGATAAGGAGTGTTAATCATAAAGGAGAAAGATCTGCAATCTCGTTTTCGGCTAATGATTTTTCAATACAAGATAGACATCTTCCTATTCCTGCTGTTGTTGAACCTGTTGGAGGGGCAAGCTATTTTTCATATGTTCCTATTATTTTAGATAGTAAGGGAATAATAGGTCAATGTTCTCAAAGAGCGTTTTATCAGGTTTATTATAATTCAATAAAACAAGAAATAGATTGGACATTGATAGCTGGTAATATTCCTGTTGGATCAGAACCTATTTATTGGGATATTAGAGAATTAATTAGTAGTCCCGATTATTCTGTAAAAATTGAAATGGTTGATGAAGAAAGTGTTTCTGAACCTGTTTTTATTAATGATTTACAGCTTAATAGTCTCAATTATTTTTTGATAGATACTAATCCCCCAACTGGTAAAATTGAAATTATAAATAATAAAGAATATACAAATGAGAGAAATACTATTTTAAAAATTTCTGCATACGATAAAACAACTGAAGCTAAGTTATTTAGAATAGAGCAAAAGGATATAATGGGTGCTAGTCCTGACCCAGGTCCTTATCAAAGTTTGTCGGAATTCTCGACATGGTATATATCGGGAGGAGATGGGGTTAAATTAATACAGGTTCGATTTAAAGATTATGCAGGAAATATTTTACTTGATGGAAGTCAAAATGAATTTTTTAGAACATATAAGTCTTTAGATAATAGAGAAGTTACTAGTTTTATGTCTGAGAAAATTGGTGATGAAATAAATTTATGGATGGCTTTTGGAGGTTCTAGCTATCTTTTATATCTTAATCAAAATCAAATAGCAGCTTTAACAGGAGAGGTTACTAGTCTTATTTCTTATAATGATGTTTTATATATAGGTATTAAAACTACAGATAATAAGGGTGTTTTACAAAGATATTCAGGAGGACAGGTTACAACTCTTAAGGAATTTGATGATGTTGATTCTGTTATTAATTCAATGGAAGTTTTTGACGATAAATTATTTATAGGTTTAGATAATGGAGAGTTATTAAGTTTCAGTGGATCTCTTTTAACAGAAGAATATAATGATGATATTTATGATAAAAGTGTTTGTCTTATTAGATCAGATGGAAATTCTTTATTCATCTTTTTTGACAGTTCTTTAGATGTTTTAGTTTTGAATGTTGATGATTCTGGTACTTATAGTTTTAGCAATCTTGTTATGGAGGTTTAAGGATTTAATGCCTTATATTAAGTTTTATTTAACTAGCTTAGAACCAAATTTGGCTCAAACCATACGATCTCAATCGATTGGAGGTTATACAAGTAATTCTTTGGTTTATCCAGAAACTACTTTGTCTCTATCAGTGGGTTTATATGATAATAGTTTGTCATTGGAGAGTTATGCGGCTTTATCTGGAGAAGATTATATAACTATAAATAGCGAAATTATGCAAGTTTCTCCAATTAATAGCAATACTGTGTCGATTCAACAAAGAGGGGTTAACGATATTTTAAACATTCATGCTCCATCAGATCCTGTAAAAGGGGGATCTATAAATAAAATATTTAATGATACTTTTAATGATGATTATAAGCAATATCGTTGTATTTCTGTTAAAAATATTTCAGATAATGTAAATCCTTCGGTTAATTTAATAGCTTATGGTATGGAAGCTTATTTAATTCAAGGAAGCAGAACTGTAAATACTGATATAAAAATATCTATTGAAGTTCCTAAAAGTCAATATTTTGAAGGAAATTCTACATCTTGGAGTAATATAAGTTTAGTAGATACTTCTTTAATAGGTGGAACTCTTCAGGATAATGATTGTAAAGATGCTTATTTAAAGATATTAAGTGGACCTAATTCTGGCAGAAATAGGTTGATAAGTAGTTATGATTCTTCTACGGGTACTTTTGTTTTTTATGATTCTTTGGCGGTTGATTATACTTCATCTTATAATAAGGTAATAGAATATGAGGTGGAGCCAGCTCCTGCTCAGAGAATTAAAACGGGAACTGAGTCTCCTTCTTTTGATACAGAATATGTTAGTAGTTTAGGTGCTTTTACTGAATCTAATCCAGTAGGTATCAATGTATCTAGCAAAGTTGATGGTGGCAATTTGTATTCTAAAGATGTTATTTATATTTGGTTGGAGAGAACAATTAGAAAAGGTTCAGAATTCTTTAATGCAGATAGTTGTATTATAGGATTAAAATATTCTAAAAAATTAATATTAACTGGGTAAGGGATAAATGACTTATATAGATTCTTGTAAATTTTTATTGAAATTTGAAGATGCGAACCTAACTGAAAGTATCAGCATGACTTCTATGGTTCAGGTTAGTAATAGATCAGATTATGTGAATATCAATGACCTGCCAGCTGAGATTTTGTCTGGTGGGTTAGGGTATATAATGAAGGGGGATCAATATTTAAAACAAGAAGATTTTTCAGGGAATGGATTTTATACAAATGTTAAAAATGAAATGATTATGAGTTTTTGGTTGTATCCTGTGAATCCAGGTTTGGTTCATAATCCTGATAATGGAAATACAGAGTCAATTCAAATGTCTTTAATAGATATATATCCTTATGGAGAAACAACTAATCCTATTTTAACAATTAAAGAGAAAACAGTAGATGATGAAAATAATTTTATGGTTGTAGAAATGAGCAATAGTGCCGATCCAAGTAATACAGATATGTATAAGGTTTCAACTCCAACATATGCGATCGGTCTTTGGCATCATTTTTGGATTGTTTATAGTGGGACAGATGGGACAGTAAAGATTTATATGGATGGCTCTTTGCAATCTCCGGTAAAGGGGAATGTTGATAATGTAAATAGTTTTTCAGGATATGTTCCTTCAATAATAGATGCTAATTTTGTTGACTTTTACATTAATAGGGGTACTTCAGCATTTGCTTTTAATATAGCAGGTAATTATGGTTATATAGATGATGTTGCAATACTCAATACAGTTAGTAATTATGAGAAAAAACTTAAAAGAGCAATTAATTTTTCTATAGATTATGTTGTTGATGAGGCTTATGTGGATATAGAAAAAGATTCATATGGGCTTGTTTTTGACGATCCTTCTACTATAAGAGTTAATGCCTTTGTTGATGATATGAGCTTTGTATTTTTAGCTCGTAATGATGGGAAAATTTTAAGAGGGTCTCCTTTATTTTGGGAGGCTAGAAAAACTTTTTCAAATAAAGAAGAAGAAGGTTTGTATGAAGAAACAATAATAGGAGGAGAACCCAAAGATGCTGCCACAACGTTAGATGCTTCAGGTGATACAACAGGTTTTCTTAAAATAAAAAAATCGATATTAAAGTTCTAATTAAATGAAACCAATAAAACTTACAATTAAAGTAGATAATAGATTAACTACCCCAATAGATCTAAATGCTTATGTTAAGATCGTAAATGATAGACCTGTTATAAATTGGTCTTTTTCTACCATTAAAACAGTAACAATTGACGAATATACTGGGCTTGTAGATAGCACTTTAGAGGTTGATCAGTTGGGATATGAAATAAGAATAGGAACAACTATTAGTGGGGGAAATATTGGAACTAATCTTTTTATTGGAAATAGAGTTTCAACAAATTTTATATATAGCAAAGATAAGTTTTGGAATTATGTTGGAGAGCCATTAGAGAGAGGAAGAATGTATTATGGACAAATTGATGTTAAGGATAGTGCTGGCCGGGAAAGTGGTTGGGTAACATTTTCTTTTGAATATAATAGTTTACCGTATGTGGAAGATGTAAGAATAAAATCTACTTTTCCTTTAGTAACTGATGATTTAAGGGTTAGATATAAATATTATGATGATGGAGGAGATGTGGAGCAAGGGACTATTCTTAGGTGGTTTAAGAATAATACATATCAAAAACAATTTGATAATACATTTATAATAAAATCAAGATTTTTACAAGTAGATGATATTTGGTCTGTAGATGTTTTGCCATCAGACGGGTATGAGTATGGAACTAGAGTTACTTCTCCTTCTGTTAAAATAGGTCAGACGGAGACATCTGTTTCAGGTCTTGAAATATTTCCTAGAAATCCTAATGAGAATGATATTTTAAGGGCAAAATATGATTATGATGGTGCTGTTCTCGATGATGTTCCAAGTATAAGGTGGTTTGTAAATGGGCAATTGGTAAAAAGATTTAATGATTTAAAATTTGTTAGACCCACTGTTATTCCAGGGGATAGCGTTAAATTTGAAATTAAATCTCAAGGATCGACTATATATTCTTCTTCGGAAGAAGTGGAGATAACATATAGCGATTTTGTTGTGCATAACATTTTGGTTGATGGCAAAAGAGAGCCTTTACGAGTGTCTACAATTAGTCCTACTGTTAGTTGGAAAGTTTATGCTCCTTACAATAAGAGTGTGAATTATGTTTCGATACAAATAGGAACGTTTTATCAAGCAGATAATATATATTCGACTATAGATCAAACTGATCTTGAGGTTTTTAATATACCTATTAATTTATTAAAGATGGGCGTAGATTATTATATTACAGTGTCTGTGAGTGATACTCAAACTTTTAATAAATATTTTTCATCTCATTTTAGAATTTCAGGATCTAGATGGAACGAATCAGTTAGTAATAGTGTTGGTTGGACAATTGAAACTTTGTTTATTTTAGGAGATATCCTCCAGACATCTCAGGAAGTTTATAATGAGACTCTTTATCAGGTAATAAGATTTAATGATGGTAGTCGTTTTGGAGAAGTAAGAATCCATAGTCAAAGAATTTCTTTTGCATCAGAAGATTTCATTCTTTCTTCAGAATTAGATACTTCATCGGCTAATGTTTTAACTATTGTTGGAAAAGGTGATGATGTAAAAATATATTTAAATAGAAATTTAGTTATAGATGGAACAGGTTTATTTACCCAACTATCTGATAAGAAAACATTGGAAATAGGAAATACAACAGGAGAAGATTTTATTGTTAATTATAAATATTTTTATTATTCTATATCTGGGGCTGTTTATCCTGGCGTATCTACTGAATATTCAAATATAAAATTTCATAATTTTCTTGAGTTTAAAGATAACGAAACGGTTGCTTTGAGAAGTTATGTAAAAGATTATACTGATCATAAGATTTTTGGAGTGAATCCTGATGATGTTACTGAAAGCGGATCTATCTACGCTTTGGTTCCAGGGAAAAAACAGGAACATAGTACAGTTAGTAGGACTTTTGCCCCTATAAATAAAATAAAAAGTTCTCCTGATGGTAAAAAGATAGTGGTAGCTCATTCTAAGGGGGCTTCTTTAATAACGGGATATGTTATAAGTGCTTTTGATTATGATATAGATTTTTATAATTTAGTATTAGATGCAGATGGAAATATTATATATACATATCCTAATAATTATACTTGGGAGTTAATGCAAAATATTGGTTATGATGCAGGATATTTTGAGGATGATGGTTTTCACATAAATACAATAAGTAATATTAGAGACTAAATAAATGGCAATAGATACTAGAAATATGAACCCGTCTTTTAATAAGCCAGCTGAGCTGGGCGAATATGGAAGAATGGGAGGAGGACAGTGGTATTATTCTCATAATAGACCCGGTACTAAGTGGTTTGATGGGGTAAATAATGAGATTGGTTGGACTGTCGATTTTAATCTTACTGTGGATGGGGTTACAAATAGCGATATGGTTCTTAATGAAGATCCTACAAATGGAATTGGAGTATATGTAAATGATGGAACAAGAAAAGAAACTATATCCTTTTTGACTCAAGAAATAATTTTTAAAAATGCAAATAAAAGAGTGGTATATGATGCTACTTTAGAAACTGATTATAGAATTGTCGGTAAAAAAAATAATTTAGAATTATTTGAAAAAAGAGCAGATGAAGAAAATTATATTTCATTAGCTAATGTTGGTTTTACTACTTCATCTACTAATAGTGCAAATGGGTTGAAGCCAGTAGTTGTAGAAGATGACGATGGTAATTTTCATGTTATTTGGTATGATGATGGAGGAACATTGGGCCAACTGTATTATTCAAAATCAACAAGTGTAGAGCAGGCATATGGAAATGCTAAAATAACGTGGTCAGAGCCTGTTTTAATAGTAGAAGATGAATTTGTTCAATTTCCTGATATGATAATTGATAATGACGGATTTATTTATGTATCATATGAGTCTAAAATAAATAATTATTCTGCGATAGGTTTTGTATATAAAAATGATATTGGATGGAGTAGTCCTTCTTATGTGGGAATAGCCGATGGAGATGCAAAACTTCCTAAGTTGGCTTTTGATAGTAAATATAATGTTTGTGTTGTTTGGGAAGATCGTAGATTATCTCATCCAGAAGTATATTTTAATAGATTTTTAAAAGATTTACAAAAATGGGAAGATGATCGAAGATTAACAATTTCAGGATATGGTTGTTATAGACCATCAGTTTCTTCATATTTAGATGATTTGTTTATAAGCTGGACAAATAAGGAAGAAGATGAAAATTCTTCAATTCAATTATTAAAATATAATATATTAACAGGGGTAAAATCTTCTGTTGCAACAGCTTCTACAACTTATTTAAAGGCTGACCATTCTTCTGTATTGGTAAATGTAAAAGGTTTAGTTTTCGTAGTATGGCATGATATTAGAACAGGAAAATATGAAATTTATGCTGCTATCTTTTCTCCTATTCTTGATATTACAACTGCACAATTGGTTGTGACAAAAAGTAGAGGAGGGGCAAGGTATCCTGTTTTGTCAGAACAGCAACAGACAGGGGATATATATATAGTGTGGCAGGATTATAATACAAATTATACAGAATTTGTTGATCTTGATGTGGGACCTTATGATATACGTCCTTATGAGGAAGCCTATTCTCCTGGTATAAAACCAATAGAAACTGATATTTATATTGCTCTTTATGATTCATCTAATAGGGTATTCTTAAGTAGTGGAGTAGTAATTAAAGATCCTTCTGCCGAATTATCTACTCATGATGTTCGTTTGTCTTTTACCGATAGTAGATCTGCATCTTTTCCTTCTATTCCAAACTCTTTTGTCGGAGAATTGCCTATTTTATATGAAGCTAATATAGTTGACAGATCGAGTTTTCTCGATATTTCTAAGAGATTTACGCAAATAAGATGTGCTCTTTATAGTTTAAATAGAACTTCTCCAATTTTTGAAATAGATCAAGGGTTTATTCCATTTAGTGATCCATCGACTGAAAAAGAAAATAGAGATTTCTTATTAACTAGCCTTAATTTTAAGAAAGAGATAAGATTTGGAGATTTTTCCAACACACTTAATTGTCATTATGTTTTTAAAAATTTCAAATATTATTTAAAGGATGCGGTTGATCCATTTAGTTTGGTAGAATTGTCAGCAGAAAGTTTTTATTTAGATGCCTTAACTGCTCATGATGCAACGATAAGTAATTATGGTGATATCTGGATTGTTGGAACGTGTGGTATATTGTTTTATATAAGTAAGAGTGGAACGGCAGCCTTGGTGGGTCCGGGAGATAATTATGATTTAGAGGGACCTATTGGTAATATATCTTCTATCTCTTTTGATGGGCATAACTATATGTTTGTGGGTCAGAGAATGGGTTCTGGGCAACTTGGAGGAGTATATGTAAGTCCAGGACATATAGATGGTTTTGTTTCCTTATTGACAGCAGATGTAACTGCTCTTGGTTTTAATAAAGATAACGATCTTTATGTTGGGACTTCTACGGGATTACAAGTATATAGCACTTCAGGAATTGGCGGATCTTTTACAATAAGTTTGAAAGAAGTTGCTAATTCTCCTCAAGATTATGTTACCTCTATACAGGTTGATGAAAATAATGTTGTTTGGGTTGGGACTAGAAATGGGTTGTATAGGCACTACAAAGATAGATTTCTTAAATTTGGTATTTCAAATGGTTTGCCTTCTATGTGGATAAATGATATTTCTATAAGAAATACAGCTATAAGATATGTTGCAACCTCTAATGGAATAGCTAAGATGATAGGCTCAAATACAGATCAGATTATGAATGTTGAAAATAGCGAATTATGGAATAATAATGTTAAGTCTATAAAATGGCAAGAACCAAATATTTTGTGGGCGGGGACTTTATCTAAACTAAATCAAATAACTGTTGATGATATAGAAGATACTTCTACGAATTTAATATATGAGCCAAGTCTTGCTCAAATATTTAATACTGATGACTTACAGATGTATTATATTATGGAAGATGAAGATATTATAACTGAAGAGGATGTTATAGAAGTATATGTAAATGGGAATAAGGTTTCTCATGGATATAGTATTGGATATGATTCTACTTTTAATCAAAAAATTATTTCTTTTCATACTAATTTAAAAAATGATGATATGGTAATGGTTCTTGTTGCAAAAAATTTAAAATTAATGGCAGATTTTCAACAGACATCAGAAGAAAAAGCGGCTATGGGCAATAATTTAATAAGGGTTAAAGATTTATCGGTTATTGATCAATCTATATATCTTGTAACAGAGGGAGAAAATTCTGTTAAAATAAATGATAGTAATTCTCAGTTGCCTTTTGATAGGGTTCATCTTGATACGGTTGCTCCAGAGGGCACTATTGATATACCAGAGAATGCTCAAGTTGATGGAAGTATTGTTAGAGTTGATATTACAGCAGATGATGGTATAACTGGTTCAGGAGTTGAAAGCATGATTGTGTCTAATTATCCTAATTTTACTACAGATGGGAATATTCCTCAATCAGTGGTTCCATTTGCTAATAGCGTAAATCATGATCTGGGATTAGTATTAGGTCAAGCTTTAACAGATTTGAATTTTGAATCAGGGAGTGGTTCTAAAATATTTTATGCATCAGGAACAAATGAATTATTTGCAGGTTCTTCTAAGCCAGGTGCTCTTTATAGATATAATCGTTTAACAGCCTCATGGGAAAAATTAATTACATATGATGAAGAAACATTTATAGATTTTATAACTTTTTATAATAATAATATAGTTGTTAGCGTTGGAGATCCTATAGGACTTGCAAGATTATATTTATATAGTCATGTTTATGGTTCTGATGGCATTTTTCAATCTCTTTCTCTTTCTCTTTCTTCTAAAAGAACTTTTTCTGAGTCTCGAGCATTTTGTTTCCAAGAATTAAATAATAAACTTTATATAGGGACTGGTCCAGGAGAAGGGGAAGAATATACTTCAGGTGTAGGAGATAATGGAGGAAGATTATATATTTATGATGGCATTAATCTTGATGTTGTTATAAGCGATGTAGATGATCAATTATATGGGATAACAAGTGTTGATGGTAGTAATTTAATAGGATGCACAGGAGATGCAGGTTATATTATAGAATTGGATCCTATAAATGAGACATCATCTATTTTGCATAATGATATTGAACCTTTAGTTTCTATTGAATTTATTAAATACAATGATGATGATTTAATATTTACTGGAGGTATATCTGATGGTTCTATTCGTAGATCTAAGGTTGGAAGTTCTTCTTATGATGTTTCTTTTAAAACTATTCCTGGTAAAATTAGTGCATTAAAAATATTCAATGAAAATGATACTGATGTATTGTACGCTGCTGTTGGTAAAATAGTTTATTATTTATCTAGTTCTGGTAGCTGGGTATGGAGATATACACATAATGAAGATATATCTGATATATCTTTTGATCCTAATTTAGGAAATCTATATGTAATTTCTAGAACTGTAATAACTAAATTGACTCCTCTTTCTCGAACTAAAAATGTATATTTGAAATTAATTGATAGAGCGGGGAATGAAACAGTTCTTTATGACGCTAATGGAGTTATAAAAAGCACCCTAACTGATGATATAGAAATATCAGATTTAGCTAATTTTGTAAATGAAAATAAAATTTTTGAATTAACTGAAAGCGGCAAAAATGTTTTTACATTAAGAAGTAATAGTAGATTTTATTCTGGGGATAAAGTAGAAGCAGAGCAAGGAATTTATGAAAGCGAAATATTTAATGGAACAAATGATTTGGTTAAATGGGAGTATTTGAGTTGGCAGGCTACAGAGTTAAGCAATACGACTGTTCAATTATATGTTAGGATTTCAGATTCTGAAAATGATATTTTGGTAGAAGATTGGGTAGGTCCTTTTGTTAATAGTCAAGCTTCTGGAGTAGATATTGCTTATCTATCAGGGCAATTTATACAATTCAAAGCAGTTTTAACAAGTGAAGAATATAATATAAGTCCTACTCTTCATAATATAACTATTAGGGCTATTACAACAGAAGCTGTGCATTTCTTTACAACTAATTTTGTTTTACCAAGTAAAATAACAAAGGGGATACTTACTAGTCGAAAAATGCTTCCTATTTCAGCAGATGTTGTTTTTGGATTAAATACAACTAATTCTGTAGATTGGACAGATTATCAGGAGGTAGATGAGAATAGGGTTTTTAATATTGGCCAAATAGGAGAAAATATGAGGGTAGGTATTAAGTTTATAAGTCCTAGTAGAGAATCTTATGATACAACTGATTTTGGAGAATATGGACCTTATAGTTCTGGTTTATATGTTAATACAGTAGATTTTAAATATTTAAATAATGAGGGTGATACTAATAAATATCATTTTAGAATTAGTTTGTATGAAGATTATGGTTTAGAAAATCTTATTTCTACTTCATTTTCATATCGCAATCAAGAGGGATTTAATGTTGATGGAGAGGCAATCGCCACAGAGGGAGTTTCAATCGTATCGGGAGAAGAGGTAGATGTTTTATTTACTGTTCCTGGTTCGGCTAACGTGGAATGTGATACGTATTATTTTGTAAAAATAGAAGCAATTAAAAATGTTCCTAAAGGTGCGGATGAGCAATCTTTATCATATGAGTTAATTTCTAATGATAACACTTTTATAACAGGGTGTAATACTTCATTTGTTGATGTAATAGATTTTGTGTTTACTAATTGGGCTGCAGTGATAGATACTTTTAATTTTAGAATTAAGTTTTATACAGATCCAGAAAGACTAAATGAATATAAAACGGTCTTTAGCGGCAATGATTTAGCAGGTTGGTTTGTTGATGATGTAAATATGGCAGTAGGGGGAGTTCCTATAGCTCATAGTATATCAGAAAAAATTACATATAGACCTGATTTGTCAGATTTCGAGGCTAATTCAATTTATTATTTAACTATCCATGCATATGATGGTTCTTCATATATTTTACTTTCTAATTCTTATACTTTTAAGGCTAGAGATATTCAAAGTTTAGCTTATTGTGGCGGATATATGGATGTTCCAATTGTTAAGAATTTTGCAGTAATGGTAGAATTAAATGATAATGAATTTGTTACATTAAATTTATAATAAAAATAGAGAGTCATATCATTGAAAACCGGACATTATAATTTAGAAGTTTTTGGTTGGGGAGATACCTATTCAGCTAGTGCTGATAGAAGGCGTTTTAATACAATAGATAATCAATTAGCCTTTCTTTCAGATACAGTTGGAGATGGGAGAATCTATGGTTGGAGTATGTCTGAAGATGATGCAACGGATTTAGGGATAACTGTTTCTCCTGGAATGGGAATTATTAATAGAAGAGTAGCTAGATCTTTTGGAAATTTATTTTTTACTGTTCAAAATAATAGTACTAATTATATTTATATGAAGGCTTTAATTGGGGAAAATGGAGGGGTTAGTTATTTTTCCAATATAACAGGAATAACTCATACTGATTTAGTTCCTCCATCTCGTCCTACTGGTTTGAAACAGGTTAATTCATTAATTTCTTATAATCAAGTGGGATTTACATGGGACGAGAATGATGAAATAGATTTTAGTTATTATATAATTAGAAGAACAGATGATTCTGTTTACATTGGTTACAAAAATATAGCTGAAACTATTGCAATCGCTTTTACTGATACAGGTTTAATACAGGATACAGAATATGAGTATGAAGTAATAGCAGTTGATTTAAGCGGCAATTTGAGTGATGGTGCTATAATAACAATTAGTACAGCTCAAGATAATAGGATCCCATCTAATCCATTATTCGTTCAAACTTTTGCTGGAGATGAGACAGTACAAGTAATTTGGGATCATTCTTCTTCTGATAATGTTGAAAGTTATCGAGTTCAAATAAAACAAACCTTAGATCCTCTTGATATTGTTAAGGATATTGTTGTTGCAGCTAATTCTTCTACTGGTTTCAATTCTACATCTACTTTTTTTAGTGATTTGTCCAATGGAACTACATATCAAGCTATTGTTTATACTATAAATGTTAATGGCTATACTTCTGATGGGGTTTTTACTATTTTTAAGCCCAGTGCTTATACAGGTCCAGCAGAAGTCACTATTACAGATTCAGATATTGAGATAGTTAGGAGTACTTTTGAAAATGTTGGGTTAGAAACAAATCTTTCTTGGATTTATGAAGTAGATCCTTATAAGCCTTTTCCAGAAAAGTTCAAAATTACTTTTTTGGAAAATGGAGTTAGATCTTCTGAAGATGTTATTCGTTTAGAATCAGAGATTGGAGAGGTTTGTTCTGATGCAACAGTAGAATATTGTTATTCAACAAATATAAAATTCATTCCTTTTAAAAATGATAGCGGCGATATTTATTATGAGTCTCTTAAAGAATATACTCCTTATCTTATAAAAATACAGACAGAAGATGAAGATGGAAATATAAGTAACGGAGTGGTAATTAGGGTAAATAGAACACCTACATATCAAGTTCTGCCAGCGGTTTCAAATGTTGTAATTGAAAGGAAGATAAATGATGATGTTTATGTAAGCTGGGATAATCCCCCTCTTCTTTATTTTAATTATAATAGGGTAACTTGTACAATAACGGATTTGACTCAATTTGCTGAAGAGGATGAGGTTTATCTTGATGATGTAAATATTGGTAAGGCGAATAGTTTTGTAGTGCCTAATATTTATTTTGATGTAAATAAAAGATATAATATTAAGATAACTACTGTTGATGTTTTTGATATAGATGGAATTGAATATAATATTTCTAAAAATTTTACAGAAGCAGATATAGAGAATGCTTCTACCCCTCGATCGCCAATCGATATTAACTTGGATGGGAATAATGGATCTGTTCTTATCATATGGAAACCAAGTCCTTCTCAGGATATAGAGTATTATAATATCTATCGAGCAGAAAAAGCTGAATATTTAACAAATGCTGAATTCTCTCTTTTGATACAGATTCCTAGTAGTTTAGTTTCTTATACGGATTATGAAGTTATTAATGGTATTACATATGAATATATAATAACATCTGTTAATAAATATGGATATGAGTCGGAATCTCTTAGTGACAATCCTTTTTTACTGTCTTCTTTATTTACAACTCCATCGAGTCCAAATACCATGATACCTCCAGAGAACATAGTTGTGTCTCAGGTTGGGAGTAATAGTGCTAAAATAGAGTGGATACCTACTGATGGACAAGCAGATGGTTATGAGATTTATAGGTCAATAGGTGATAAGTATAGCTTCGAGTCTATAGGTTATGTAGATCCTACAGAATCTTTGTATGTTGATACGGATATCTTATTAAAAGATAGCACCACTTATTATTATATGGTAAGAAAATTTGTAAATGAAGTAGAAATTTTTTCTACTGCTTCAACAGTAACATTATCTAATTCAATTATTTTAGGAACAGTGATTGTTTCTAATAGAAATATAACAATTGATGAAACTCTTGCAGTAGAATTATTAAATCTAGAGGATCCAATGAGAGAATTAACTCGTGATGCTTTATTGGTAGATAGGCATCTCAAAACAGATTTTATAGATAGAAGAATAGAATTAAGATCTAGTGCATCGGCAATTGATTGGACAACAAATAATTTTCAAGTTTATAAAACAGATAAAGACATAAGGGGAGCTACAGAATATATAGTTAGAATATCAGGAACAATAGATGAAAATTATTTTGTAGGAAATACTGGAGTAACAGATGTTGTTGCCTTAAGACAGGCTCAAAGTGGTATTTCTCCGATAGTTTATGAAGTTGATTCTGAAAATGGGGTTTTGACATTTACTGGTCCTCTTTATACGGAGTGTGTTGAGGTGGTCGATCCTTTAAATCTAGATGCAGAGCCAACTTGTCCAAAAGTTCCCTATTCTACAGAACCTGTTATTTCTTTGGAAATGGTAAATATATCTGAAGTTGATGGGATTTTACCTGCTGATAAGGTAGAGAACTTAAGTGCTACACAGATGGCCAGCGGTCAAATTACAACAGAGCAAATGCCGGTTGTAAAGCATGAAGGAAGAATCGATGAAGATCTTATTCCTATGAAGTTACCTATGGGAACGATAGATAATGTTGTTTATAGTCTTGCTAATGTTTATGAAGAAGAAAGTAGAAATAAGATGGGGGAGGGAGTTACTTTTTATGATATAATAAGACTTGTCGGAGATACCGAATTGCTTGCCGCTACTAGTAGCGGAATCTGGTATAGTGGGAATAACGGTAATGATTGGGAAAAAAAGAAAATTTTTACAGAAGCAGTTTACAAATTATTTAGATCATCTGATGATAGATATTTTGCTTTAACTAATTATGGAGTTTATTTGAATACAGGTTCAGGTTATGGTACCTGGGAAGAGATGGGGGGCTTATCTTCTGTTAAGATTATTAGAGATGTTGTAGAAGATGTAAATGGGGACATTTTCATATCAACAGATTTAGGAGTGTATAGATTAAATGAATTTAAACCTTATTTAAAAGATACGTGGGAGCAATTGTCTATATTTGGAGTCAGAAGCACAGAGGCTTATGGAATGTTGTATGATGCAGATTCCAATCCTTCATTTGAGTCTGAAGGAAAAATAATAGTTGGTAATGAATTGGGGCTATTAGAATCTATTGATGGGGGGAATAGTTGGAATTATACCCCTAAATTTGCAGACACAGCAAGCGTTAAGAGTTTTGTAAAAAAAAGCAATTATATATTTGCCTTAACGAATGACGCGGTGTATAGACAAGGTCCAGAAAGACTAAATTTTGTTAAAATAGTTGAACTTGATGTTGGTTTAGCTAGAAAAATATATATTTTTAATGATAAAATATATATAATAACTGATAAGGGTCCATTTGTCTCGAATGGAGGTATATATGATAAAATTTCCTCTGAAAATGATTATATTGAGTTTGTTTCAACCTGGGCTTCAATTGGAATTAGAGATACCATACCAGTTGTTACTTCTTTAAATAAAATTGAAGATGATTTTTTTATAGGTAGCGATAAAAGGTTATATATTTTTGATTGGAAGGAAAAGTTATGGTTGCAATATGAACAACGAGAACTTGTTGTTCCTACTATTTACGTTAATGGAGTTGTCCAGGTCATAGGCTTCTATTATAATAATGGAGGAACCTCTCAAAATATTAGTTTTGATGAAAGGTTGCCAATTGATACAGAAGTAGAGATAGCTAACAGGTATGATATTTATCATGTTGAATATGGAGGTTGGTCCGAAAATAAATATGATTCAAAATTTATTGTTAAGGTTAATGATTCTATTCTTGGGGAATCTCCAGATAACATACAATTAGATTTAACTCAATTTTCTGCATTTGTATTTCCTTTTTATACTGATATCAATGCTCATAAGGAAAAGGCAGATTTATATAAAAGTCAAGTAGAATTAGATATAGATATTTTAACTGGTTTGGAGCCTCCAACTGGAACTGCTTTAGTAGATTTAATAACTAGTATTTATAATAATCTAGAGCGTTTTTTATCACAATTGTATACTGAGGCTAGGATATCTATTGTAGATGGAAAAGAAGTTCCTGTAATTTTACCTAAAATAAATATCGAGACGGTTGTTAAAGATTCTTTAGTATCTTCTTCGGGGGAGGTTATTGTTGAAGAAGCAAATGTAGGGGCAACAGTTAATGCTGTTACTGGTATTTTTATTTTTGATAATTCATTTGATAAATATGACAGGTTAAGAATTGATATATATGACTGTTTGGTTAAAAATATAGGAGGACTTACTCATAGAGAAGTAGAAGATAGTATGGAGCAGATAAATTCAGGTTTGCCTTCTTCTTTATCTCAGGTTCAACAAATTAATATTGATAAATTAAATATATTTACAGAAAGAACCTGGCCGGGAGAGCAGGCAGAATTAAGTCCAGCTTATCAATCAGAATCTATTGTTCCTGTTGCTGGTGCTTGGTATGATACTTTAAATTCAACTATAAATTATAATGAAGAGGTTTATGAGAAAAATGTTTCTTTTTCTATTTTATATCCAAGCGATGTTCTTTTTATTGAAGAGAAGCAGAAAGTTCTTGTTGGAGGAAGAAATGGAGTATTGTCAATTAAGGTAGATAATTTAGAAATATCAGAAGTTGATGTTGCAGATTTTACGAATCAGATGGTTAAACAAATATACCAGAGAGATAATTATGTTTATATTATTACAGATAAGAATATTTATGAATCTACTAATTATGGTTTAAATTGGAGTTTGTTTAATAGGTTAGGATTACCTAATATTTTATGTCGTATAGGTTTTGTGGCTAATAATATGGTAATAGGAGCAGAAGATGGTCTTTATTATAAATCTTCTTCTCAGATGGATTGGGCAAAAGCTAGGGATTCTTCTGTTCCTGTTGAGGTTATTTCAGATCCCGATCTGTTATTTGCGGTTATTGATGGAAGTATTCATATTACGGGAGATGGTTATAATTATACTGATTTAGGAATAGGTTCGGATTTAAATATTAGTGTAATGAAAAGATTTAAATCTGCTTTTTATGTGGCAACAGATATAGGGCTTTATACTGATAGTGCTTCTTTTTATGGACAAGATCCGAAATTATATTTAATAGATGTCGAAGAAAATTCAGCACAATCAGGTCCGTTATCTATTAATGATTTATATTCAAATAGTAATAATTTACTTATAGGAATAAGTAATGGTTCTTATTATTTAATGGAAGGTGGAGAATTTAATTTTAAAGAATTTACAAGATTAGATGCTATTCACCAGGTTTTAATTGTTAATAATAATATTTGGCTTTTTGGATACGATTTATTAGAAATACCTGATACAGATTATCCGATTCGACTTTCGACTGGGGTTCCTTTATAAGAGAAATTTAGATTATGGCTTATGTTTATAAAAAGAAATTAAAATATTTTCCTGTAGAAATAGAGGTATGGGGGAATATTTATGGACCGACACATGGATATTCTGTTGCTGTTGATGGGTATTATTGTGTGATTGGGACATCAACTACTAATTCTTGGTATATTTATAAAAAAGGTGTAAATGGAGATTGGAATCCGTTAAAAGGAGTAAGCCATTTGGCGGGGGACGGGTCTTCTCTTGATATTTGTAAAGATGTTTCTGTATTTGGTTTACGTAATTATAATGCTGGTATAGGTAGGGTTGTATTTTTTGATAAAGATTTAGGAGGAGTTGATAATTGGGGAGAAACAGTAGCAATAGGGGATGGTGGATGTAATGTGGGGGATTATTTTGGATATTCTGTTGCTACAAATGGGACATATGCAGTTGGGGGTGCTCCTGGGGTAGATGAAAGTAAGGGGGTGGTAATATTCTATGAAAAAGCTATAGGACTTGGAAATTGGGTGCGTGCTGATTCTATCGGAATAAATGGAAGAATAACTCCAGATTCTGATCAGACTAGCGGGGATTATTTTGGATGTTCTTGCTCTATGGATGGAGATTATTTGGTAGTAGGTTCTAAAAATGAAGATGGGAAAAAAGGAGCTGCTTATATCTTTTATAAAGATGAAAATGGAGAAAACAAGTGGGGGCAACAACAAAGAATAATATCTTCAGATAGAAAAGAAAAAGATTTATTTGGGTATTCAGTTTCTATTTCAGGAGATTATCTTGTTATTGGTGCAAGAGGTAAAGAAAGAGATGATGAAAGGGGGGCTGGAGCAGCTTATATTTTTCAACGTTCTGTAGATACCTGGTATGAGATAGAAAAACTTGTTAGTCCTCTTATAGAAAATAAATTTAATTATTATTTTGGCAATTCGGTTAATATTGATGGAGATCTTGTTGTAATTGGATCTCCAGGAGCAAAAGAAAATATGGGAGTTGCAGATATATATTCTAAAGAAAAAAATTGGGAACATTTACAAGAATTATCTCCTTTTGATGGGACAACCGGAGATGAGGGACAATTTGGATATTCTGTAGCTTTATCAGGATCATTTTGTATAGCTGGTTCTCCTTTTGGAGGTAGAAATCCTTCTTTTGAAGATGAAGGTTTTGGGTATATGTTTGAAGAAACTTTGCCGGTTTTAAGATTAGCTCAAGAATTTAATGTAGGAGGAGAATATATTCCCTCGAAGGCTTCTGTTTATTTAAAAAGAATAGGGAAGAATATAAGTGATTTTTGGACATTATATGATAATGAAAAAAATGTAATTGATGCTACTAATTTTTCTTCAATTACTCAAAAATCAAATAAGGTTATTTTTGATGATACTATAGGTAATTTTACGGGTAATGGATATATGATTTTAAGTCCTAGAGATGAATTGGAAATAGTAAAAAATAGGGATGAAGATTTTAGCATAATTAATTTTCCTATTAAATCTGAAAATGTAAATAGATTTAGATTATTAATAAGGGGGTTGGTCTCTAGCCCTGATCCATCAGGGGAATTAAAATTTAAGGTAGATATTTTGTTAGATGGAGTGGTAATTGATGAAATAAAAAAAGATATATTATATAATGAGTGGAATTGGTTTGATTCTATTCTTACAATGCCAGATCAAAATGAACATATTTTAGGAATAAGGTTAAAAGAAAAATCAAATGCAATTGATAAGATATATCTAGATACAGATGATAGTGTTGTGGGAGATATTTATTTTGAAGGACCAGCCTATTCTACTTCTCCTTATGTGACTGTTCATTTGAAAATACATGATTCAGATGGAACATATCCTACTGAACCTTTATTAATTTATGATTATAAGACTACTATGGGTGAAATTAGAAATGATGATTGGTATAATTTTAATATCAATCTTTTAGACAGTAGATTAGATAATCCTTCTGCTTTTATTGATGAGTGTTTTATAGTAATGTCTACTACTGGTGGAGGAAATGAAAATTTTGTTATATGGGAAATGGTGGATGGAGATGAGTATATTCCACTTAGTTCGGCTATTAAGATTTAAAGCATTATGCCAATATTAGATTTAAAACAATTAGATTATTATAAAGCCATTGCCGGAGAATCGTCTCTGCAAAGTGGACAATGGTATGTTAACTATGGTAAAAGACATGCTTTTTCTGTTTCTAGCGATTTTGATACTGTTAATGTCCCAGAAAATAAAATTGTTGTATCTCCAGTGGATAGAATAATTTCTCTGATTAATAAATTTTCAGATAAATTAAATATTTCTTTAGAAAATACAAGAATCGTTGACAATGAAGATGGTACAGAATCTGTTGAACTAGTGTTGGGAGATAGGGTTGTTACAATTATAATTGACGAAAGCGGGAGTATGACATGGAATGATAATAATAATCATAGACATGATATAGCAGAGGAGTTATTAGAAAAAATAAATGATAATTATCCTGGCTTTGTAACATATAATTTAATTAAATATGGGTCAATGTATGTTAATGTGGTTTTCTTTGCTTTGCTTGACGTTAGCAACGAAGAGATTAATGATGTTAATTCGTTAGCAGCTATGTATTTTGCAGATGATGAATCTAATTTCGTAGGAGTTAGGGTTGTGCGAAATGAAGATCATTATCCTACTTCTTATGTTGATGGAGAGATTTTAGAAGAAGGCTATATTAGTAGTATTTTTTCTGAAGGATTAGAAATAAATAAGACATATTATTATACTATTTATACTTATGATCAGAATTTTAAATTCAGTGAGGGAGTTAGTATAAAAGTAGTTCCTCGAAATAATATTTTACCTAGAGGAATTTCTATTTTTAATACATGGGTAGACGCTCTTGAATCTGGTAAAGGAAATGTTTTTATCGGTAGTGGAGTTTCTAAAGATTCTGATGTTGTTGGTTTGTGGCATTTTGATGAGAGAAAAGAATCTAGGTTATATGATTTTAGTGCTTCTCAAGCAGATTTAGAATTTAATAAAGAACCTACATGGTTGGGCATAGATTTTGTTCCAGCAGGGGAAAGTGGGGTTTGGTTTAATAAAGAAAATACTGTAGCTACTTATGAAGATACTCTTGGTAAATTAGCCTTTACATTCCCAAAAAGTGGGGAAACCACTAATGAAATAAGCATAATGATGTGGATTTATCCTCATAGTCTTGATGCTGGAGTTCGATATCCACTTGTTGTTAGAGAGAATGGATCTGATCTTAATTATTATCTTTCTATTTTGGGGGATGGATTAGAATTTAATAATGGAGGTAGTAAATATTATATTAATAATATTTTGATAGCTAATACTTGGCAGCATGTAGCACTTACTTATGATTCGGTTCTTCGAGAAGTTAAGGTTTATATTAATTCTATTTTAATGGAAGATCCTTCAAATATTTTATCTCCTGCGAATTTGGCATCTGCAACTGTTACAGATATGATCTTTCAAGTAGGGGGAGATAGATCCGCTGCTGGTTGGAAACCTTATTTCGGCAAAATAACAGAATTAAGTATACATAGTAAGGTTAGAGATCAATTTTATATACAATCTCAGGTTCAACAAAAAACAAAAGTAGATATTGATGTTGAGGGTGAAGATGACCCAGAAACTTATTATACCGGAATATCGGGAGATAATGGGGATAGAATAATTATTCTTAATTATGAAGTTCCTGAAGATTACAATTTTATAGGAGGGGAGATATTAATAATTAGGAATGAAAAACATATTCCTAATTGGGAAGAAGATGGAGATATTATAAAGCGGCATTCTCCTGTAGAACCTGGCCGCTATTATATAACAGATGTTTATGATTTTACACATGATGAAAGTTATTATTACAAAATTTATTCTAAAAATACATTAGGAAATGTTAGTTATTTTTCTGATTCTACTTCTTTACAGATTGATGTTTCTGCTTCTCCTGATACATATCTTCCTGCACTAAATGGAAATCTTGTAGGTCCTTCTGCACCTAGTACAGGGGATATTATTACCCCTGGTAATAAAAAATCTTTTTTAAGATGGAAGACAAATGGTTCTCTTGATTCAAGGATTACTAGAGTTAGAGTGTATTATTCTCAAGTTGATTATCCTACTACTTTTAATAGGGTATCTAATGAATTAGTTTTTTCAGGTTTAATAACAGATGAGAAATTCGTTCATCGAGAAGTTCCTAATAACACAAGATTATATTATACGATTGTTAATGTAGATAAGTATGGAAGATATTCTTCAAGTGTAATAAATACTAGTGTTATTTGTAGCTCAGATGCTGATGAAAGTATTATGCCAATAATGGATGTAGAAGGATTGTATTATGAGCAGGTAAATGATCAGGCTGTAAGTGTTAGTTGGGATTTGCCTGTTAAGCATCCAGAAAATATAGATGCATATTTTGATCAAACTGTTTATTTGTATGCTGCCATTTCTGATGACCTAGGACAGCCTGTTCCTGAAGAAACTCTTATAAGACTGGTTATAAAACCATCTATAAAAAAAGAGACAGGAATAGATGATGTTTTCACTACGGGAGAACCTATTACTTTTGTTGATTCTGAAGCTTATGATTTTGTGGTTTCGAGTATTTCAAATGGCATAATAAGAGCTACTTTAAAGATGTCTTCTAGTGCTAGTATAATGTCTCAAATAAAGGAGGCAACTTTTGAAATACAGGTTAAATCATATATACCCAAAAATGATAGTGATTCTGATCCAGGATCGTCTGTTCCTGATGCCTCAAGTGTTGATTCATCTGGAGTGCTTGGAAAATATATAGAAATTATAGAAGAATTAACAGGGGGAAGTACCCCGGCACCGGATGTTTCTGACAATATTTTTGAATATATATCAATGCCTATAATTGTAACATTCACTAATCCTTGGGAAATAGAATTAGTAAGTAGGGATGATCAATATGTTTATGAGAAATGTTATTATTATGAAACAGATCCCATTGCTAATAAGGAAAATTTAAAAGAAGATACTAAGGCGTTTAATGGGGTGTACATGAAATCGTCTACTCCATTTATGGCAAGAGCTAAACTTAGATATAAAGGAGAGTCTATATCATCAGGAAGTATTAATTTTGCCGTGTGGGATGCCGATATGAATTTGTGTACATGTGCGGGACAAGAAGAAGAGAAATGTGATTATGTTGGAAATAAAATACAAAGAAGTCAATCTGTTCTTCTTGTTGATGAAGTTCTTCCTGTGGTTTCAGGGACAGAAGATCAAGAGACAGAAGAGGGAACTATTCAAGTGCCTATTTCTTATGTAGATATCCCTGTGCCTGCTCCTGATTCTCCTCAAGCAGTTCTTTTGTTTGCGAAAGGTTTTCATGCTGGGTTCTCTAGTTTAAAACAATTATATATTGTTTTTTCAAGTATATTAAAAATAGATATAAATGTAAATGCTCCCCGAACAAATAATTCTGATATAGCAGAGCAACAGTCTGTAGCTTATATTATTGATCCAGATCATCCTTATGACTTGTCTTTTAATTCTTATCCTATTGATGATTCAATTGTGCAATGGGGTATTACACCCAGATATAGAGAAAAATTTCTTAGTTTATTTGTAATTGAGCAATTAGATCTTATAAGGAGAGAATTATATTCTTTAGATAATGTGCCGTTATCAAATGGGATTTATTCATATACAAGAAGCGGAACATCTAGAAATGTTTTTATAGGACCAATACCTGGAGAAAATGCTTTTATAATAGAGACACATGAAGTTTCTGCCACAATTGTGTATGACGGATTAACTGCCGTAGCTAGAAATGAAATGCTTATAGCTCATCAAAGTCAAGAACTTGAAATGTTTGGTGCTAGATTTTTAATGGAAATGGAGCATAATTATAAATTCTCATATTCTAATAAATTATGGATGGACGGAGAAGATTATGTTAAGCTTTATATAAGTAGAAATCCTGCTATTGCTGTAGATAGGACTGATGGGGGATCTTTTAGAACAGCTGATGTTTTTAGGGAATGTGCAGAAGATGAAGGTGCTCCTTTGTTGGAATTAAGTTCTTTTGGACAAGTTGTTAAAATTGATAGTGGTAGTGATAGTGTAGAAATAATACATGGAGAAGTAATAGAAATTATAGATCCTTATACAGGTAATATGGAATTACAGATTGGGAAAGAAGGATTTATTGAGAAGAGAGAAGCTTTTGTTCAATTAAATGATGAGTCGGTATCTGATATTACAACTGTTTATATAAGAGCGAATGGCTTTTGTCCTAATTGTAATTGTCTTCCAGATCCTGAATGTCTCACAGCATCAGCATTAGGA
>Ga0222658_1000091_pt1 | contig 53739 bp, 65 predicted proteins | sample AntAcemetagen476_FD_179830 | JGI IMG/M metagenome (GOLD analysis project Ga0222658, IMG submission 179830) | Saline water microbial communities from Ace Lake, Antarctica - #476 | ecosystem: Environmental > Aquatic > Non-marine Saline and Alkaline > Saline | place: Antarctica: Ace Lake... | reverse complement strand
CTTAAATACCTTTGCCATATCAGCTATGTGCTCCGGTGTATTTTTCTTAGGTGGAAAGTAGATCTCACAATATGCCTTAGCAGCAATCTCTACTTTCTGATCCATTGGTATCTCTGGATTATTCCGGATCATTATAAGCTCTTCCAGTTGAACCTTCATCTTCAGTTTGGCTATATCCATGAAATGCGATACAATGACTGTTATCATACCAACACCAGCCATTCCTACTGCTGCCCAGATCCATACTTGGTAATATCCCATATCCGTTCCAAAATAGATCTGAATCTGGTGTAACACTGCCCCTGCCATAGCTGCAAGGATCATCACGACTGCCAATAGCATAGGAATCATCTAATCACCTATTGTTCTCTGAGGATCCACCCACGCTACAGGAGTCTCTATTGGCTTGTAATGGATATCCATTTCGAATTGAATCAAACCGTTCCAATCTGGATGCATCCACCACTGATCAGGTTCCAATCTGGTTATACCACCTGAGATATCATATCCTACCTGAGCCCTCTTCGTAAAAATCAATACAGCTTCAGTTACTGCTGGATCTGCTTCAAGTATCCCGGTTAGGATCTGCTCAGTGCTATCATAACTCCAAGTCAACACTTCCACATTTCCATAGAGCACCATATCATCGAAAAACTGATCATTGATTTCTACCTCTACAGTATCATAAATCGTAACCGTATCTGGCAGCAATGGAGCTACTGGATTTGGGATCTCACATCCTACCACTATCAGCAGGATCATTATCATTAAAATCGAATACATCTTTTTCATTAGTTTAGACCGCCTTCCACTGCAGTTTCTTTTGATGGCAAAAGAGGTTCCCGTGGTATTTTGCTTGGTAGATTTTTCCTCATATCGATCTTCCTGAGCGAAAAGGATCCACACCAATCACCACCTTTAATAGCTGGGAACTTCGCTGTATTTACTACCGGGGGATTCACTCTACATTTTCCCAAGCGTTCCATAACATCTGCATTGGGTTTTGTCATATCGAACCACTGGCAATTCCAGCAGAATCCTAATTCTTTTGTGATCCATCCTGACAATAGATCTCTGATCCCACTTAGGGCTTCAATTCCTACAATGCTATTCTTACCAGCACCTAAAAGATGATCAGCTATCCGCATGAGTACCTTCCGCTTGGTATTCTTAAAAAACTTCAATCTATCCTCACTTTCTTTTCATACAGCAATCTATACTGCTGCAATGTTTTCATATCTATTCCGATACCGCTTGTTCCAATGGTATGCTTCATCCGGTAGAATACTATCAGGGGGATCCCGTCAAAATAGAATACCTCAGTTCCATCCTGATCGATCTTGAACTCTCCCCTGCAGTGATGGCTTCTGATAATGCCTCTACTGCACTGCTCTCAGTTGTAATAGCCGGGTATGGTTCCTGCCCACTTGCCCGGATCTTTTTTGGGTATTCATCATGTGCTAATTTCAGGCACGTTTTACAGGTAGCAGCTTCCGGTAGCAGCTTGGCTTCCACCAGATCCAGATCTTTACCACATAGGGTATAAAGCAGATCTCCCATTAGGTGTATTTTTTTAGCCATTTAATCACCTTCCACATCTATGAGGATCGTTCCATCCCATTCAGATTCCATACCACAATTCCAGCATTTGATCAGGCTGTATTTTTCTTGGGTAGGCTCCACAGATATTTCAGCCATACAGTGAGGGCATTCAATATCCTGAGATAGATCTGGATCCATTTCCTGAGTAGTTACACCAGCAGCCATTACTCCATCCCCTTCCATACTTTGCGAAGATCATAAGCAGCTTGGGTAGCTTCCTCTACAGTGGATCCATTGATCTCTAAGCCCTTCAGGATGTGTGCCTGAGTATCAGCAGATACCCCAGAGTAAGATAGCTTTCCGATCAGGATCCCATCCTTGTCATATATCAGGAAAAACTTTTTATCAGCCATTAGGATCACACTTTCTGCAGATCAGCCTGTGCTTATGCCCCATGAAACTGCTTTTGCATTTGAGGCAATGGTGCTGATAATTTCCGTTTTCCCGGTCATAATCTATCTGCCAGTTCTTATCTGGATCTCCAAGATGTGCCCACCTGTCTCCGGATTTGGTGAGCTTCATGGCATGGTTCCGGGCTTTCCCCAGTGCTTCCAGTTTACTCTCCACTTTTCCCCGGGTATATCTGAAGGATTTGATCAGATCCCAGTTCCCATAATTAGCTCTCAGGATCTGGATAGAAGCTGTCTTGGCTCTACAGTGAGCTCTGGATTGCCTCAATGTATAGGCTCCCACTTTGATAGCAGGCACATTAAACCCTTTGATAGTTCCATTAATCAAATGGCTCTTCTCTGCATATTCAGCAGCACCAATGATCTTCAGGATCCGTTCCTGCAGCATTGCAGTGGCTTTTCCTGCTGCTCTTCCTCTGGGGATGGCATACACTGTTCGATCACCTTCCGGGGATCCCATATCCACACCCATCACGCCTGCTGCATGGCGATCCAATACTGCAGCAGCCAGCTTGTCCTGATCTCCATCTTTTAATAATTCTCTGATAGTAGGCATCCTATTTCCTTCCGTTTATAAATTTGGATCTATCATAACATCCACAGCCAGATCCTTCACAGATAGGGCTATATAAAACACTCCACGCTTCGAATCATTCATCTTGAATAACCCGCCTTTGAGCCCGAGATCCTTCCCAATGATGCTGCAGGCTCCCAGATCTTCCACGTCCCCATCAGTACCCCATGAGAGCTTCAGGAATGCTTTGATGGATTCCATCCGCTCTTCAGTAGTGAGCTCACTTTGGATATGCTCATTCTCACATTCCGGGCAGATCTGGGGATGTTCATTATGTTCATCACGATCCACCACTTCCTCATGCTGGCAAGCTGGGCAGATCACAATGATTCCATTATCGTGATAGTCTGCCTTAAAAATCAGCAGCACCGGGTTTAGATCTGCAGCCATTAGGGGATATCCTCTGGATCCACAGTTCTCATGGGATGCAAATGCTCCAGAACTATTTTATTTAGATTATCATCCAGCACTTGGAGATCCAGAATCTTTTGCAGTATTTGCTTCCCTGCTACAGCTTCAGCAGATGCAGTAACCTCATTAGAAGTCATTGAGTAGGTTTCCTGAACCACTCTCCGCTGCTCATACAGACCTGGGATATCCACCAGCTTCAGGGTAGGCATGAAGGCTGCTGCTGCCATCAGTACAAGCTCAATGCCTGCAGATTTCTGGATCAGATCGTTTGCCTGAGCATACAGCCCTTTTTGGGATAGCATGATCGCCTGCTTATTATCTTCCAGATATTGGTTAATCATGGCATCTATAAATTCCCTGAGCTTTGTAGCTGGAACCACCAGAGCCTGAACAATTTTTGTCCTGTGCTGGATATTCCCACCTGTATCTGGCTCAATAGCTTCCGCTGCTGCCCGGATGATATGATCAATCAATACCGCCATATCTTCAGGGGATGGCATTTGTTCTGAGGGATCCACAGATCCAAGCGGATTCGATGCACTTACCCGCTTAACTGCTGCAGATCCCTCTTCGATTAATTTATCAGCCTTTTTGGTAGCCATTAAGCACCACCCTCTGAACTGGGAGCCTTTGGAGCATTGTCAATTTTATTTTTGGCTTGGATATCTGCAGCTTCTGTTCTGGCTTTCCCCTTTTCGTGGGCATCGATATCTGAATGCACAGCACCCAGAGCAAACCTGTTTCCAGTTCCTGCTTCTGGAGCGTATTCATAGGATACCTTTTTCCCATCTACGACTGCAGAGCATGTGCCTACGCCATCCTTCACAACATCTGTAATTTCTACATCTTTGTATTTCATTTTTACCTCATTTTACGATTGGAATTAACAGGATCCCGGCTTTCTCCAGATCCGTTATTAAATCATCTACCTCTTCCATTAGCATGATCTTACCACAATCATAATAATAGTCCCAGAGTCTATCCCTCACATTACTCATGCGGAATGCCTGCTTCTCATGCAGGAGTTTTCCGATCTCCACCAGAACAGCAGTGTGCTCCGGATAATGACCGTCTGGGAAAGCTGTTGCCATCATATCTGCTTCACGTCCTGCTTTGGTATTTTTCTCAGGCATTTGCTGCTCTCCATCGTTCAGTTTCAGTATCATCTATGTTTAGTCTGGGATCCCATACGCCACTCCAGCCATCTGCCCGGCGATCGATTGCCAGATCCTTCCGGAGATATGCATAGGAAAACATCAGAGTGCTTGTCCTTTTCGCCCGGATCCGCCGTTCTCCCCTGTATCTGCCATTATTCATGCGAGTGCAAATAACAGTTTCACCTATCTGGATATCCTCAAACCTCAAAATCATGCCCACAAACTTTGCTATCTGCATGAACCCATTCCTTAAAGTATTCAATCCCAATTTGATTATCATCTTCATCGTAGGTTGGAGTCCTTCCAGTATAGAAAAATGCCTTTTCACCCTGGTGAGCTCAAATGATCTTAGCTCCCCACCTAATACGGTTCTGGTTCTACCCAGATCCAGCAGCAGCCCGAGCTCTATACACTTTGCACATGCTGCCATCATATCAGCCTCAGTCTTGGCATTCAAAAACATGATAGCAGCTTTGGCTTTCTCTTGATCTGGCTCCATTTTCGTTATCGATGGAAGAGCTAAGGCAATCTCTTCTATCTGTGAAAATGATACATAATCACCATTATCATCGAATACAACATGCCTCTTATATACCTCAGTGATCGTGCCTGTCTGGGGGAAGAAATTACCCCTTCCGGATCGATCCACATCCCGCTTTAGGAGATATGAGATCTCAGTGCCTATCATGGCTTTGAGAGTCTTGGTATCGAGTTCTACCTGATACCCTTCCAGATAAGCCATCTACAGTATTTCCTGAATGCAAGCTCTCCGGAGAACAGTATCCACGGTTGCTACAGATTCCCCAGATCTCTCTGCGATATCCATAACCATTACAAATACATCTTCATAATCCCATTCCGCTGCCAAGCGTTTCAGATCATTATCTGGCATGGGTGTTTGGATCCCCAGATTCTTTGCCAGATGAAATTTTGTCACTTCACCGATGTAGGGAAGAGTGTTCAAATAATCGATGGGCTTCTGAGCATCCCGGTACTGAATGAACATCTTTTCACGTCCGAGTATAAAGGCTTCTATAGCAGCAGCCTTGCCCTTGTGCTTAAAGATCTTAATGATGGGCTGCTTACGTCTCCCAGAGGCTTCATTCCGCTGCAGATCCTTCATGATGGATTTTGCTGCTTCATCACTGAGCCCACTATTCACCACTACCCAAATTGCTTCCCACATGAAATCCCATGCCTTTTTAACTGGCTTCAGGTTTTCAGCCCAGCTTACTTCCGTTCCAAATCCTGCTGCGATCACAGCATCTTTGATCTCACGATACCTTTTGATTGTTATTTTCATTTCAGTTCCTTTAAAAACGGGGATCCATGATAGCTGTCTGGAAAGGGAAGGACAGTTCCCGTCCAGCGGAAGAGGCTACTGGATCCCCTCATTAATAATTATCGTCTGGAAAATGTGTTACGTCCTTATGCGTATCTCTTAATCCTTTGAGACTACGCTGGTTTTTGCTGAACATTGTAAAATATCTCCAATATAGCTGAACCCTTAGCTTTTCATGCTGCTTACGATCTGTCAGCATCCGAGACTTATCCCGGTGTAATAATGGAGCTTTCTTTGCCACATGCAGGGAAGGGGTTATAGGCTCCCCAGAGCGACTACTTATGCCATCTGGGTTACATACTTCAATCAGTCCTGCATACTCTGGGATCTCAATTCCATCCAGCATTCCGCTGGGAACCATAAACCAAAATCTATTAGGGCATTTGGTGGATCTGGCAGCAAGAAGATCATGCTTCTTTACTGGCTCTCTACCCATGTACTGCTCTTGGTGTCCATTGCGCTTTTTCTTGAAATCGTTTTTATAATCTGCTACAGAGATTTTGATCTCAATCTCTTCAGAGTACCCTGATTTCAGGATCGCAAAGATATCACAATCCCACCAGCCTGCAGGCTTCAGATTAGGGATCACCAGATCCCGGGAACTGATCCTGTCATGCCAGTAAACCCACTGGAACCAGCCTTCAGTGAATTTACTTTTTGCCATCATGAACCTACCACATGGGGAGCACCCATATTGATCATTCGCTCAGTTGTTTCCTTGTGATAAACATCTTCACTGGTTTGTCCATCTGGTTTAATAAATCGGACTAATCGCATATCTATCTCAATCATCCTATTACCTTCCATGTGTGAAGGTATTTTCCAGCTTGGAATACTGTGCTTGATCATAAAATCAACGGGGGCTGGTATCATTTTTTGCCATCTTCATTCACTATTGGACTAATCATATCGATTAAGGCATCTATCTCCTGCAGCATATCATCAGCGATATCTGCTCCAGCCAGTCCTGAAGTGTTCAGCATATTCCTAAGCACGGGAAATGCAGTGCGGATCCTTGTGATGATATCCAGAGCATTCTGCCACGGGGAGTTCATATTGCTATGTTCACCGATTACAGTAACTGGAGCCACAGCATAAGAGATAGTATCCAGTAGCGTTTCCAGATCTTCCTTTTGCCCTACTTCATTTGTGAGCGATGCACTAAGCCCTTCCATTTTAGTCCAGAGGGCATCCATTCCGAGAATAACAATCCCCAGAAATTCATACAGTCTGGGCTTGGTAGCTCCAGCGAGAATATTTGTCCTGCCTTCATCAGTATCGATGCACCAGTAATCATTCCGCCCGGCTAAAAACCATTTGGATCCAGACCGTTTATTAATCACATCTATCCGCTTCTGGATCGCTTCATCTGATACTCTGGGCATTATTTACCCCCAGATGGATTGCAGAACTCTACAAATTGCCTATTCCACATCTTCCCACCTTTATAGCCAAGCTGCTTGCACAGATCCGCCATTGCTTCCAGATAGGTATCCCCGAATCCACAGGGGGACTGCTGGAGATCTTGAAAGTCTTTTTTGTAGGCTGTCAATGCTGATCCATCTACGCCTAATGAAATATTGATATGGGAAGCATAGGCTGCAGCATCTTCATCATTGATCCCCCACTTTTCAGCGAGTTCAAAAACACGTTCCCTTTTTGCACCGAGAGATAGAGCTTCTACAAGCATACCCCACGCTACGCCTCTATCTTTACTCTGGAAAGCCCATGCTGATTCGCAAAAATCGCTTTCCCTAATGTCAATAATTGAATCCGAGCCCGGTTTATAGATAAGCTCTTTATTCACATGCAAATAATAATATCCTTCAATCATGATTTTTTCCCTTCAAGCTGCTCCATCAGATGGAATGCAGCTTCTTTGATCCGAGTTTCATTGACAGTTGTAAGCACTGTCCCTGCTCCACCGGATTCATCCGCTTTCATTAAATAAAATGAATATCCAGCGGATCCCTGAACACCCATATCCATATCCCGGTAAACAATATCCATGATCTTGAAAGTCTCCGGTAGGATCTCTTCCAGAACTTCCCTAATCTGGGCAAGTCTGATCGAAACAAAATCCACTTAGCACCCACTGCATTTAGCATAGCAGTCTTGGCACATATAGGTATCCCCGGGGGATCCAGCATCACACACCTTATCCAGAACCATAGTATTATACCTGACCATGCTTTTGCATCTTGAACATTCCTGCTTCCGGAATACCAGATACAGGATCATGAATCCGAGTATAATTATAATTCCGATTGCGATTTTCACTACGATTGGCATCTAAGTCTCCTTTAGCTTACTATACACTTAACAGTTCCAGTTTGTCCAGATGGGATAAAATCACGTTATACGGACGGGGTTCTAATACACCGATCCATACCAATAAGAGCACCCACAGAACAGGCATTAGATTCGCCACTGTGCTTCTCACATCCATCACAAGAGATCTCTTCTGTTTTGATGGGCTCTGAATCATAGGCTTCATGCCCAGCATTATCTTCCTGATCTGGTGGAGCTTTCAATCGTGGATCCAGAGTAGGATCCAGAGCAGCCAGAGCCCGTTCAATCTTCAGGATACTCTTCACAGGGATGGAAATATTTATCAGAGCGTTTTCACTCCACGGGCAATCCCCAAATTCTTTTAGATCCTCTTCATATCCGGGGATCCCGGGAGATTGCCAGATCCCACCAGTATCGCCATCGTTCACGCCCTCAGTGAATAGCTTGTGAGCATCGATCAGATCTTCTCTCACCAGATTGATATTTTTATAAAAATGTTCGAAAGCACTATCCACATTGATCCGGTGATATTTGGCTCCCCAGCTAAGGATGAAAGTGATATCAGTTAGTTCATCGTTTCCCGGGACTACTGCGATCCATGCCCGCTGCTCCCCGTCCTTTTCAGCATACACGATCCCCACAGATCCGATCGTAGCACCCGGATTGAACCAGTTTACATTCAGCACCCGCCATCCATTATGCAGGGGAAGTGGCTCCCCATTAACCCTATACGTGTCTCTCATAACTCATTTCCTTTTTTCGTTTTTTTGTCAATTTGCCTTTGCAGTGCCCACAGAGAACTCCGTACTTTTTCTTCCCATTCACAGAGATCTCAAAAGTCTTTTTTCCCTTCCATGCCCCGCACCCGCCTTCCGTTTTAGGAAGGCATTTTAGTAGTTCATCTGGCATTATAGAGATCTCACAAAAGCCTTCAGGTTTTTCCTGTAGGCTGTTTCCTCAGATTGCTGCTGATTCATGAGCTCATCATACAGATCCGGATCCCGGTTCTCCAGAATAGCATCCACAATATGCTCCCTGAGTACACTGGGCTCCACTGCATCCAATTCCACTTGCCCGAGCCCATCCCATGTTGCTGATCGTGAATCCTTAACTTTTACGGGGGCTGGGGGAAGTCCCCACTCCACCACCTGATCTTCCAGCAGCAATCTGCGATCCACTTCTACCTCTACACCCATTCTGGCTAAATTGTCCTTAATGGATCTGGGGATATCCTCACCAGATGGATCATAATCCCCAAAGTATAAGATTTTGGTATGATGGGATCTCTCTGCACCGTCAAAACGTGCTGCAGCATCGTTCAGGAACGTGAGTGATGGATATCCCTTACATGCAGCTAAGGCAACATTATACTTTTTGCAGATCGGCTTGAATATCCCCAGAAGAGCTTTCTTTTCGATCCAGATTTCTATAAAATCACTTTGGTTTTCCCACGGATTTTTCCGGTACTGGCTCATCCATCGCTGGATCTGATCTTCAGCTTCTGCCTGTTCATCCTCTAAGATCGTTTCTTCATATCGAGTTTCACCCAGAGTTTCCCGGTCATGATCTGAGAACGTATCAAATGATACCCTTCCATCCCATCGTGCATGTATCATGGCTTTGATCACCCGGTTATAATGGAGCACCGTATTTGTCATTCCCCGGCTAACTAACCGATAATGCAGCCCTCTAACAGTGAGCTCCCCGGGTTCATAATTGGGGATCTCTTCCAGAGCATTTTCGATGATCCACTTTCTGGTAAATTTATCCATCTTCTTTTTAGCCATGATCTTCCCCCGGTTCTGGAGTAGTCCCTGCCACGGGTTCTGCTATTTCTGCCTTCAGAATATCCTTCACATCATTATCACAGAAATCGAATAGATGATTAGCAAAATCGTGGATCATTACTTCCGCTTCTTTGCTCCAGTTAAACTTCGTGGCTATGATCAGCAAAGATGCCATGTATTTAGCTGGGTATCCCTCAGACTGGATGTAGTTCACGATATCTGCCAAGATCTTAGCAGCATCCGGATCCAATACTGGATTATCGATCTCTCCGGTATCTCCTGTCATGCCATAGGTGAATTTTATCAGGGATCCAATCACAGGGACTGAATTCAGATCGTTTTTGAGATCTTCCAGAACACCTATCAGAGCAGGATTATCACAAAAATCTGTCTGGATCCCGTCCAGTTTTTTTATCAGTGGTTGTGGATCAATTTTTACTATCAGTGACATTTTCTACCTCTACTTCAGTTGTGGGGAATGCATCTACTGTCATTCCCACCTGTTTGATTTGTACCAGAGTAACACCACGCTTTTCCAGCCTGTCCAGCTTTTTATGATCCCGCTCCATTGGATCCACTACATATTCGATCGCATCTGGTTTGAATACGTTGAAGATCGTGGGGATCCATACAGGATCATCATGCTCCAGAGTAGTTTCTGAATCAATGCTCCAGCCTTCCTGATCGGATGCTTTGATTTGCTTGCCTTTTCGATGTGCCAGAAATACCCATGTTTCACCCAGCTTAAAATCGTTTGGGATCTGGGAGATCCGCCGGGATATCCCCTGCAGCATAGATTCCTGATTGAAGCTCTCTGGAGTAGGATAGTAAGCCTCACCTACCCACAGCAGCCCAGCCTTCGTGATCATGCTTGTATCGAAGTTTATTGGGCAATATGGATGGCAGTCTGGGTTCACTACCCCGGGCTCTGCAGCATATTTGCATTTCTGATTCTTGAATAGCTGGCTTGGATCTATCCACGTCCATCCCCGGGCTGGTTTTATCCCTGCTCCACAGCATGAACATACTTCGATCTCCAGCGGTAATTTTCCGCATGTGCTGAACATCGAACTTGATTTTAGATACAGTCCCCCGGGCTTTCTCCAGCCACATCCTCTGATCTTATCTTTTACTGTTTTTGGCATCACGGTTTCCTTTTCCATCCCCAGAAGTATTAGATCCAGCCAATTCCGAACCCATATATTTGTGAGGTTGTTCATTTATCATCTTCCGGATATGATCCGCCCATCGCTGCATCAGTGAATTCTAAACTCCTTATCATCTGATCAGCTTTTTTGAGCAGACTTTTTCGCTCATGTTTAGTTAGCCCACGCTCCAAGTTCCCGAGTCTGTTCACTTCGTAGGAGAGTGTCTTTTTCATTGCAGCATACTCCAGATCCCGCTGGTGATCTCTCATTAACAGAAAAACCACCAGCCCTATCAGGATCATGAATACTGCTCTTGTCAAAAAATTTTTCATGCTTTTTCCCCTATCTGGGGAGCTTGAAAATACTCTGCTATGCCTGATTTACTGAATCACTGGTGAACATCAGCGTTTCAAATCTAAATAGTTGGAATTTTGAATCCTTTGCGATATCTGCTTTTTTGCACAGCATTCCGATCACAGCATCACGATCTACAATCATCCCTTTTTGCGAATTTTCACCGAACATAGTGCTTGGTATCTCTTGGGGCATTACAATCGCCTGCTTCGAATCCTCACCCCCTTGAAACAGATACAGACCGTGCTTTCTGGGAATCAGCTTTGTGGTTCCACTCATCGCCTGCATCTTGTCAATGATATTTACCTCAATACCCACAATTCCTTTACGGGTTTTGATCACTCCTGCAAACTCTTCTGATTCAGCAAGTTCATTCATGCTTTCCTCAATGGCTATTCTCAGATTATCTGTCACCTGTGCCAATCTCCAGCCCCGGTAGATCTTGCCTGCCATTACCCGGATGTACACTCCCAGATCTCCTGAGTGCATCATATCAGCCTTTGGGAGCTTCTTTAGCTTGGCTTTACTTATGATTGCTTTTACAAATTCGATGATATCTACCTGTTCACTTTTTACTAACTGCATTTGTTTCTCCTGTTTTGATTACTGTCAATTTTAAGCGTAAGAATGTGAGGGGGAAATCTCCAAGCTGAAGTAACAGCACCACGCCCAGAACTCACGCAAGACCGGGTTAGGGTAGAAGAGATTTCCCCAGAATATTCTGAAGTGAGAATCATCCCCGGGATACCCCTTCAGGGAGCCCAAAAAAAATTCGATCCTTCGGATGGATAAGGGGTACATCGATCAATCCGAAAAGTACACCCTCTGAGGGGACGTATTGAATATCTCCGCATTTCGTTAGGTATCCATCCTTCCCTTCGTATCCCCATGACTTCCATTCTGAAGCCAAATACCGACTGAAATCAGCGGATCCAGTGCGGATCGCCATGATGTATCCCCAGTTTTTCGAATTTGCTGTGAATAGATCTATTTTGATTCCTTCCGGAGTCATAAGCTGAATATATTTTCCACTTCCCGGGGATCCTTTGATGATTTTTGCTGCCATATTTCGAACTACATGACCAAAATTTACATCCCGTTCCATATCTCCAGAAAATAATCCTGCCTGAACCAGCTTTGGCTGGCATACGATTTCGATATCTCCCACCATTTCGCATTCCCGGCGAATAGATCCTGCTACTTCCGCACGTTCACATAATGGAAGGATCCGCTGGATGTATTTTTCAGCGATCTGTTTTGCCTGCTGCAGAGGGAATTGAGGTTTATCGGTCATGATTCCACCGCCTTTCCAATCTTTCCCGGTGCTGTTTCCTCTTCAAATACCAGAGTTCCAGCTTCCTAACCCACATCCAATCCGTTACGATATCTTCCAGATCCCAAATAATTGTATTCACCAGATCATAGATCCTTCCGGGGCATCTGGCTATCACATGATGGCTATCCATGAAGTCCTGAGCAGCTACGCAAAGTGCATTATGAGCTCCCCAGTATGTTTCTGGTTCCAATGTACGACATAACTGGATCTTGATCGGTTCACCACCCTCTTCAGGGATGATATGCATTACCGGATCCGTGGCAAGGAACACCTTTTTTTTGCTCCCCGGGATTGGCATGTTTTTTGATTTTGCTGCCATTTCATTCCCCTTCATCTTCAATAGTGGATTCCGAACCCAAATAATACTGTATTCCATGAGCTACAGCATCTGCTGCATCTGGGTTCACGGCTATCTCTGGATCCTCTTCCGGTTCTGAGATCTCTTCTGCTGCTTCCTCAGTATCCTCACCAGATAATTCTGCTTCTAACTGAGCTTCCCGGGTTCTCATGTACTCCAGAGCATAATCTGTATCACTCTGGGTTTCTACTGCAGCTTCAGGAACTGGAATAGGGACATCAGCAGGAACTTCTGCTGGTGCTCCTGCATCCCCCAGATCCGGTAGCTTTGGAGCAGCCCTTGCTGCATCATTTTCTTTTCGCTTTTCATGAGGGGAATTATTTGCATATCCATCTGTTCTTACAAATACCATTATTCAGCCTTCCTTAGAACAATCCCATTCACCACCAGAGTAACATCTACATCCGGTAAGCCTTCAGGCTGTGCTACGATTTTATGAACATTATTATCCTGACAAATTTTATCGAATTCAGGATCCATAAAAGAATCCTTGCCCTGTTCGATCTGGATCTGGTGATCCTCAATGAAATCAAAGAAGAGTTCCCTGTGATCCCAGAATGAGATCCCACTGTAGCCATCGATAGGATGATCCATAGTCATAACCATAACACCCCCGGGCTTCAGCCATTTCCACATAGCATCCAGCCACGGGCGGATGTTCTCAGGCTCTACGTGCTCCATTGTGCTGATATTATAGATGATATCGAAATACTCTGGGATCAGTACCTTTTCAAGCTCTTGGGGAACTCCCAGAAGCATGTTCAAGCGATCCCTGAATCTGGGATAGATCTCTGCAGAATCTGCCCATCCATCATAAGATAAGCCTAATCCCTCTTCAGCACCAGCCAGCACCCTCACAGCCCTCATAGACTGCAGATCTGTAAAAGTATGATGCTCCCAGATCTCCGCTGTCTCATACATAGAGAGCAATGCAAAAGGGAACTGCTGATTAGATCCTATATCCAAGATCTTCGAATTCTCAGCGGGCATACTGGCTTCCAGAGCCCATGCATATTCTACCCGTCTGGGCATGTACCAAGCATTGTGCTTATTGCCGATCGGAACCCTGTCCTTTTTGTCCCCAATAACCGTTTGACAAAGGGCATCAGCTATTCGATCGAATAGTGCCCGGTACTTATTAAAATCAGTAACCCTCAGAATCATTTTTCACCTACCATTTTTATTATTGAGATTATTATTCCACCTATAATCAGACCTATCCAGCAGAACCCTACTATCCGAACCACTGGATCCATATTCCGGATCCGCCTGCAGTATTTACCCATTTTGGAGCCCCCACGGGGTATTCCCTTTGTGTCCAAATCCATCCCCCAGAGAGATCTGGGATCCGGGCTGAACCGGGGCATCCCGGTTAAACATATTGAGGGGATTCACTTCATAGTTTGCATATTTGCAGGCATCTATATCCTGATCTAATGCTGTCCTGCGATCAGTAAGATGCTCCATAGTTGTGATCATCCCAGTGGGAGCACTCACCCACCAGTATCCATTGGATCCGGATCCGATCGGAAACTTCCATACATGCCTGAGATAATGAACCATAGATCTCACTTCCACATCTGAGACACCTTTGATCCGTACCATTATGGGGAGATCCTTATCCTGCCCCTGCCATTGGAGCTTGATTATCTTTGTCTTTACTCCAGCGGAGAGATATGTAATAGCTCTTACTTCCGCCTGAGTCATGAACTTGTTTTTGGAAGTAGCTACACCTATCAGCTTGGCTGTGATTGGAGCCAGAGGCTTCCCATCTTCACCCACACCCAAATGCTTATTCATGAGCTCCATAGCTAACCATTCCAGCCACTTTAAGGCTTTGGGGGTAGCTCCATCGAAATCTTCAAAGTGTCTTGGCATCTTTAGTCCTCTTCCGGTTCAGTGCAATTCCCATGCAGTTCAAAAAATGCTGCTGTTATGTCATGTGATTCGATCTCAGTAATAGGATATCCCACTTTGATCTTATCATCACATCTGGAGCACACCAGAGTATCACCCTTCCGGACGATCCATAGCTGGAGCTCTTCATACATATCCTGAGTAGGATAGGCTATAGCAGATTTTTTATTCGTTATTTCTATGTGCCAGCCATCAGTTTCCGGGGTAGAATTCTTTTTAGGGCAAATGCAGTTCATGAAATATTCACCATGATCTTCACACCATACTTCCCCGTCCCGGGTAGGCAGTAGATCCGGATCCTTCACCAGAACCGGAGTAGTTCTATTAATTTTCATTTGTTCATTCTCTCTTGAAATTTAAGCTGGGCTATGTACCACCGACCAATTCCGATCGCATCAGCTTCATTATGATCCTTTTTCTCATCCAGATTGAGCTTGTAGGTATAGTTCACCAGTCTCAGCGTTACGATCTTTGCCTGCATACCCTTCCAATCCTGAGCACTCAGGAATTCCATGTACTCACTGGGCTTATCGATACCTGTATAGATCAGAACAGATCCAGCAATAACACCAGTGGCAAAATGATTTTGAGCCATCGCTTTTGCATTCTGCTGCTTGCCCCCTTTTTGATGCTTCCCATAAGTGAAGGATGTAGCTTTCTCAATGAGCACCTTCCGGATCATTTCCTCTTCCCCGGGGATCTTGCTATTCATATCGAAAAGGGTTCCGATCGCATTCCGGATCAATCTCACCTTTTCAATATCCGGGGCTGTCTTTTTTATCCTGAGAGTACCAGATAGAAGTAACTGCTCTGGGCACTCATCCAGATTGGATTCCATCACTGAATATCCAATATCATTCAAACTTGAATCAATCGATAGGATTCTCATTATTTTCCTTTTCTCTCCATCCATCGATGGATGCTTTGATCTGATCCCGGGAAAAACCCTTTTCAGATAGCTGGTAAACCATAGCTGTTACATCACGGCGAATCACGGGTTCATCACTGGGGGAATTATCAAAACATAAATTGCAAAAGTTCTCATATCCCATGAAATATTGAGTGCAATCACGTTCAGCTATTTTTTTTATCTCTCCACAAGTCATACAAACGAAATACTTAAACTTTGCAGGCTTTGGGATCTTCCCCACATAAATATCGATCTTCTTAAAATGCAGCAGATCATCGATCCTCTTCACAGATCCATTAGGTGGATGATCATTTTTTGCTTTTACAAATACATCCAGAGCTTTTGAGGTAATATCAAATCCAAGACGTTCCACAGTCTCCACCAGTTGCTTCTGATATCCATTCATTGACTGCTCTGGCAAACCAAAGATTTTATATATCTTGCTCCACAGCGAAGCGATTTCAGAGGGGGTTTTACCTGCCCTTTTTAAGTCTCCTGTTAAGTCTATAGAAGGAACCGCCATATTTGGCATATCGGAACCGCCATTTATGGCAGATCCGGGGGACAGATTTGGCGTATCGGAACCCTCTGAACCGCCATTTTTGTCCTGCCCCTTTTTATGGAATTTCTTAGATTTTAAGATAGTGATTCTCAGACCGTTACCAGTGGATACAGTTTCAATATACTTCTCATCTACGAGCAGCTTCATATAGCGGTTATACTGTCTGGGTGATATGGGGATAAGTTTCTCCCACTCATTAAACGATATAGGCTTCCCACCAAGCACGTAACCCTTACCATTCTCTTCCTTTGTAACCTTATCAATGAGCATCCCATATAGCCATATAGCATTGCCCATCTTTTCCCAATGTTTTTTGCTAAACAATCCGCTCCAGATTCGAAGAGGAAACGATTGATCATTATTCATAGAATCCCCTTTTCATTCTGGGGGGAGCACATGGCTCCCCCCGTTCTGGTTATCATTAACTAACTATTCAATCACGATCCCGGCTCCCCCATCCAGAGGGATAACCCGGATCACTGTATCTGCTATTTCCTGAAGTACAGGAACGTGAGTGATGTAAAAGAATTGCCCGAACTCTTCACCCAGTTTTTGCACCATTCGCCGGGCAAGCATGAGGTTATTCTGATCGAAAGCACCCCAGCCTTCATCGAAGATACAATGGTTAATCACTGCTCCTGTAGCATCTGCTTGGATCTTAGCCATCGATGCCCTGAGAGCGTATCCAATAGCCACACGCTGGAACCCGGATGCCTCACCTAATGGGTGAGATCCACGATCATCGATAAAGCTGATAACCACTTCATCCCGGGCAGCACCTGTCTGGGTATCCTTCACAGCACTGATACTGAGCCTCAGAGTAGTATCGAACCCTTCATCTACACAAAGGAACCCATTGGCATACTCTTCGAATCTGGGCAGTGCTTTCTCCATAAGCAGATAGGGGATCCCATCCCGGGATACCGCTGCGATGTAATGGAGATATGCATTTATGTAAGCCAGCCCGGATTCATTGACTTGCTGCAGATGCAGCAGTTCAGTTTTCTGCTCTTCAAGCTGTCTCAGGTTTTCTTCCAGAGCTCCGATTTGTCTCAGATTGTCATTCAGAAGATTCTGGATCCCGGTTATGCTGGTTCCCAGAGAAGTGACTTTATTCTGTAATGGCTGAATTTCGACCACATCAGCCTGCAGAGCAGTTTTCTTCTCACTAAGGGTAGTCTGCCTTCCCTGAACATCCACAAGAGCTTCCTGTGCCGATTTTAGGGCTGTTTCTGCAGCTACTGATTGCTGTTTGATCTCTTCCCAGTTAGCAGCCTCTTCAGTTCTAATATTACTCTGCTGAAGTGAAAGCTGATTCTGGAGCCCGGTATGCTTAGGCTCCATTTCCTGCAGACGTTCACCCAGAGTAACATACTCAGTCTGGAACCCATCGATCTGATCTTCCAGAGGTTTCAGTAGATCTTCATTCTGCTGGATATCAGTAAGGATCCGAGATACATCTGGTTCCTGCAGATCTTCCAGCATCTGCTCTTGGGTTTCCAGTTCAGTCTTAGCCTGAAGAGCACTTTGCATGAGCTTACATTTTGGCTGGATATCCATGCCATTGCAGGGAACTTCTTTTGCCAAAGCTGCCTGATTTTTGAATCCATCGATCTTTTCATTTAGAGCAAACTGCTTCCGCTTGTGCTCCTGCAGAAGATTATCGTGCTCAGTGTTCAGAGCTTTGATAGTGATCTTCAGAGCATTTACCCTCTTCAAAACAGCTTCCTTGTCAGTGAGGATCCCGGTACGTTTATCCTTCACCAGTTGGATAGATTCATTGAGCTCATTCAGAGTTTCCTGAGTATCCAGAGCTTTTGCCCTGAGATCCTTCAGCTTTTCGATCCCAGCATCAGCGATCTTACTCTTATCGATAATTCCCTGCTGGGTAGAAATCTCATCATTATGGTTATTCATCTTCACCCATAATGCAGAGAGTTCTGTATCGATCTCACGGATCTGATCAGCGATCAGGGTAGCATCATTCAGTTTCTTTTCAGCAGCTTTCTGATCGTCCTGATAGCCCTGTATTTCGATTTCACGGAGCCTTTTGGTTTCAGTGTAATTATCATGAGTAGCCTTCAATCCCTCTTCCGCTGCTACTGCAGCAGTCAAAGAATCCAGCTTGGTAGTCACTGAATCATAATCAGCCCTCAGAGCTTTCATCTGGAGTTCAGCAATACCCTTCCGGAGATCAAACGATTTAAAGTTCATGCTCTCCTGAAGAGTATCCTTCATTTCAGCGGGAAGCATTGAACAAAGCAGATCTATTTCACTCTGGGATCCGAACCGTGTTGCACGATAAAGTTCATAGGATCCTACATGCTTTTCAATTTCTGCCTGAGTCTCACCAGAATTGCCTTCATTCACAGGGATCCACTCTTCAGTTTCAGGTACAAATTTAGAGAAAATAACATCTGAATTTGCTGCTCCCCGGGAAGTGATCCGCACTGTCCTTTTTACCCTGAACAGATCTTTAGATCCACGGGCTGAAAAATGGATCTCAGTCTCTGCAGACTGGGTTCCGTTTCGAACAGCATTCCCAATGAGGGTTCCCTTCCGGAGTTTCTTCCAGAGGCAAAAGCGTTCCACTTCAGCTATCTGGGATTTGCCCAGATGATTATCACCCACGATACAAATGATCTGCCCGAGTTCGTCAAACAGAATATCAATATCAATGAGGGGCTTGAAGTTTCTGGCAATGAGACGATGGATCTTGTAATCCACTCCAGAGAGAAAATGCAGATCCCCGGCTGGGATCTCTGCAGTTACCTTTTCATCTATCTCATTCATCAGTTCAAGATTGGATCCACGCTCTGGATCCAGAGAGCTCCAGACTTCCAGCATGTTATCCATTCCAAGTTCCTGATCCATTTTATCAGCACGGATCCTGATTGGATCCAGCTTTTCGATCATGACCTTACTGGAGTGAACATTCTGATCTTCCAGATAGCGTTCAATCGTGGATTTGCTGATCATGGCTGCAGTTTCCCTGTGGATCTGGATCCGGATACGAACCTTCGAATCCTTCAAAGCAATCCCATCCAGCTTTAGGAGAACGTAGTTCATAGGATCTGCGATGCCTGCCAGTTCATCAGCAGTGATCTCCACAGTAAGCATCTGGTGAGCGATTGGAATATAAACGGGGTTATGGGTTAATATTTCATTTGGATCCGTGGGTACATCCCAGAGCTCAAAAGATGGCTTCTGCAGTTCCTGTGCAAAAGTCAGTGGAGCAGGAGATCCACAAAAGAATGCAGAACCTACGTCCTGCCTTTTATGAAGATGCCCGTACATCCACTGGATAAGCCCATCGCCTAACCATTTACGATCTATTGCCAGATCGATCTCATTAGTGAGCACAGCTTCAGAATCAGCTACACCACCAGCTATCAATCCATGCCCTATTCCGATCGTTCTAATGCCTTGATTTTTGGCATCAGTAGCCCACACATAAGCCTGATCCAGCATATCATGCATCAGCTTAGTAAGTGCTGCATTCAATGCTTTGGCATCGCCCTCATGCTCCTGAGAGAGATACAGGTACTTTGATGGATGGGGGAGCGTGATAAACTGGATCTTTTCACCACCAGCAAAATCTACATAGAACTTCCTGAAGGTGGATGATAGGATCAGCCTATCATGGATCGATGGATGCTCCTTTGTAAGCCGGGCAAATAAACCAGTGATGGCATTTACCTTTTCCCAGTTGTTACTGAGATCATGGTTCCCGGGGATTATAATTGTTCTCTCAGATGCTTCTACAATCCGGAGAGCGGTTTCACGGATAACAAGGTTTTCCGTGGGGGTGATATAGCCACGCTTCATGATCAGATCCCCAGCGATTATGGAAATCGCTGGCTTGATCTGTTCTGCCTGATCAGCAATGAAGGTTAGGGCTGGCTTTGTAATATCACTGATAGCATCGTAGTGATGCCAGTCTGCAGTATGCAGGAATTTTAATACACTCAAAACTTACTCCCTATGCTGGAAAGCCATCGTCCACCAGAGCTTCCGGGGTAGGCTGATCATACGCCCACATCAGATTTTCTATCTGGTTTTCAGATGGTTTGTTCGCTAATTGATTGGCATCCAGAGGTTTTTTTGTGGTAGGGTGAGCAAGAGCCTTGCCTTTGATCATTCGATCCATAGCCTTTATCCGCTCATCTGTTTGCATACTTTTGACCTCTTCCAAAAATATGTTACGCTGATCCGCCTCATTGATCACACCTTCAGATCCAGCAGCTTCAGTGGTTTCTTCCACGGGGGTAAATTCCGCCTCTTCTACTGAATCTTCAGGGGTGCTCTGCTTGGGGGGAGCATTATCTTCATTTCCAAATACCTTTTTCATGGCATTGGATCCGTTATCAATGATTTCAGCACGGGTAGCTGGATCTGCTACCATTTCTTCCACGTCCCTATCAATACGGGGAACTACAAAGGGAAGGGCAAGCTCTTCCTCAGTGTACCACGGCTTCACATTGAGCGTTCTAATTAATCGATTTTTTGCACCAGATTCAGCTAATGATAAACCGTGCTTCCGGAGTTCGATTTCACGATCCCGGGTTCTGCGTTCAATAACCTTCAGTGCTGCAGGATCCTCTGGTTTGAACATGGGGGCATTATTCCCAAATCCGTTCCGGAGCTTTCCATCTTCCAGTTCGTTTCTCAGCTTCTGGTGAGTCTCTTCCACATAGGCAAGTACATCTATTGCCTTCGTGTTTGAGAGCTCCACTTTTTGCCCGTCTGCTTTTGTTACAAGAGCAGTGGCACGGAACTCAAAATAATCCCGGTTGCTGCGATCATCTACACGGATGCACTTCTCTGGGATCCAGACAATGCCCATCGTGAAAGCAATCTTATCGAGTGCTGTTTTTGTAAATGAAAGTTTTTTAACCCAGTTGTTTCCCACTTTGGTTTTACCCAGTGAGAATACTTCCTGAGCTTTTGGATCTGGATCGATCTTTACTATTTCGATATTCAGCCTCTGAAATCGCTGAACATTCTCCACAAGCTGGGTGCTTGGGAATAACCGATTAAACTGGTTATCTGGATATTTTGCCTCCAGATCCTTCACGGTCATTAGTGCGGTTGATTTAGTTTCAGCCATTGGCATTCACCTTCCTCTGATTGGTTACGTTTTCTTTCCCTCACTATACACTTAACAGATCCCATTTGTCCAAATGGGATATTATTGCGGTTAAGAAATGGGTGAGAGTTTTAAGATTCGCTCTTGTTTGTTTGCATGGGTTGCGAGTGCCCGAGTAGCTTCTTTGGTGAAGTCACGATCATTCCGCTCTGCAATCCTAAGTAGTCTAATTTTCAATGATTTTGGCATCCTGAAATTAACGGGTACAAACTCTTCTTTGGGGGTTTTCTGCTCTTCGCTTCCTGCCATCCTACGCTCCTTATATTATATAATATTATGGGGTAATATAATTCCCACATGGCAAATACCAGCCTTTTTTTCGTTTAGCTTTTTGGCAGTGAATATCGGTTCAATATTTCAGATCCTTCAAATCGCCCCGGAATTTTCCAAGATCCCTGCAGATCTATCAGTAGATCAGATCAGTGGTTTTGTGCAAGATCTCCACAATGAGGCAAAACGCTGCTTCCGGAATAAGGCTAAAATCGTGCATTCTGATCATCATGGATTAGATGCTGATTTCATGCTCCTGAAGGATGCTTATGAGGCATGTAAGCTGGTGGGTTTAGAGTATCGTGAACCGGGGAACTATGTTGGGATTGTTTTTGGCACAAGAGATCTGGAAGTAGTAGATGGACGTAGCTGCTGGGCATGGGTTAAAAATGCCCGGGGCTGGCGCATAGGGTACACCAGACACCCGGGCTGGGGACATGACACACGGAGTTCCACGGACGTTAGCCATCGTCCCCCATCTTTTACCTAATCAAATAAAGCCACATTTTCTTTTGCAAGCTCCCATGTAGGATCTGCAGCTAATGCACGTTCGAAAAAGCTCTTAGCCAGAGCCCTATTCGAATTCATGTAAATACATCCAAGATTATTCAGCGAGTATTTATTCTTTGGATCCAGATCTATAGAAACCCGGTAGGATTCCATCGCTTCGTATTGCTTGTTCAGAGCACCCAGAGCAGCACCAAGTATTTGATGATACTTTGAATCCAGTGGATCCTTTTCGATCGCTATCACAATGGCATCATGGCATCCCTGCCAGTCTCCATTTTCCTTACACTCTACAGCAAGCTCGTAATAATTATGACCATTGGGGTTCTCTTCAGCCTTCAGCTTCCCGAGCTCCAGATACAATTTTCTCCGGTGCTCTTCTTTTTCCGGGGAAGATCCAGTATCACCCAGATTAAGTACACTGATCAGATCCTGCAGAGATTCATCCACATTCAGCCCAGCATCCTGCATAGAGTAGATCACAAGCTCATGGACAGGTAGAGTATGCTTGATCCGGGGATCGTTCCTGTAGAGCCTCACAGTAGGGGTAGGACAATGAAACGGATGCCCAGAAGCCAGTGGAAGATCCTCTGGATCCAGCGGGCGGGAATCTGTAGTAGCAAAATCACCAAGATTATCAGATAGGTTTTTCTGCATGATCGTGTACCCGTGAACGTCCGGATGTTTTATCGCTTCCAGAACAGTCTCCTGAGATCCCGGGGTGAGAACTTCATCCGCATCGAGCTCAAAGATCCATTCATGTTTTGCAAGTCCGGTCATTTCATTTTTGGCATGATCGAACCTAAAGGGGTAGTTCCCCCGGGAATAGATAGTAGCTCCATCTGCTTTTGCGATCTTAACCGTATCATCTGAAGAGTTATCGTCCAGCACTACTATTTCATCAGCAATCCCTATTACACTTTTGATCGCTTTGGCAATGTTCTTTGCTTCATTTCTGGCAAGGATACATACAGAGATCCCGGGAAGCAGATCTGCCTTCACCCGGTTTGTATAGACATAATACAGGAAGTGTTCTACCCGGTAGGCTGCTCCATCCACAGAGCCCATTGCCATTATTTCTTCCTCAGTAAAGCCGGGATTTATATGCTGGGGATCATCGTCATTTACGATCCCAAAGCCACCAAATCTGTGAGGGGTAGAGACTATCATCACACCGTTTGGATTCAAGTGGGCTTTGAGGGATTCCATCAGTTTTGCTGGCTCTAATACATGCTCCAGAACTTCACCAGCATGGATAACATCGAATAGCCTGCCATCCAAAACAGTATTGATCTGCTGAACATCGCCGTGGATCCACTCACCCCAATCGAATCCCAGATCAGCCACTTCCAGAGCAGCCTGAGAGAGATCCAGCCCGGTTAGGTTTTCATAACCGTTGTCATAGAGCCCTTTAAGCATTCCACCTGTCCAGCAGCCAGCATCTAATACACTCACAGATCTATCTGCAGGCATGTGCTTTAGGATCTCCTGAAAGCGGATCCCCACTGTGCTCATATCCTGATAATCGTCCACATGATCCACAGGATAGTATTTGTCAATGTTAGAATAGAAGTCATGGAAGAGGGCATAATCAGCAGTAGAGATATCACCCTTCCGGATCCGGAACTTTGCCTGCAGCATATTCCGCTCAATGATCGTTTTTTCATCTATTGCAGCCAGCAGGGATGTAACTACATCAGCCCACTGGTAGTTCTCTTCGATCCATCGCCTTCCTGCCCAGCTAAATGAATTGAACATATCTGGATCATTTTGGATCTGGTTAATACGTGCGATCATTTCTGTAGCTATTTCCGCATCAGTACGATCAAAACTCCGGACTACATATCCGGTTCTACCGCTCTGGATCTTCTCAGGTAATGCACCCAGAGCGGTTGTAATAGGCACACATCCAGCACCCTGAGCTTCCAAAGCAATCATGCAGCACGTTTCAGCAAAAGTGGATGGGTAAATCATGAACATGGATTCACTCAGGATCTGCATGAGCTCTTCCCGGGGAACTGTCCCGTGATAGACCATTCCCTTTGTATTTTTGGCACGTTCATAGAGTTCTTTGAAGGGGGTATCATCGCCCTTGTAAACACCCAGATCTGAATAGATATGGATCTCTACTCCAGTTTCAGAAAACACCCGGGGAGCCATATCGATCAGCTTATCCAATCCCCTGAAGGGAGTAGATGCATAAATGGCACGTTTTGCTTTTCCACCGGGTAAAACTTTGGGGATCGTAGTGAGATCTACCCCATCCGTGGATACTATAATTTTCTCCACAGGCACACCCATCTTCAGGATCTGCTGCTTGTGGTATTCTGACACCACTATGAAGGTATCGAAATAATCATTACTCTCTTGGGATCCCAGTGGATCCATGTGCTCCTGATCGATATCATCAGATAGCTTCAGATGCTTGAATTTGCAATTTGTGTAAACAGTCATTTGGGGCAATCTGCTGCAGATGAAGTGCTTGGACTTGTATCGATTTAGATCTCCAGCGACTTCTACCCGGATGAATCTCACATCAGCATATCCACCACTATTCACATTCCCACAGATTGCTACCCTGAAGCCCTTTTCAGCGAGTATCCGGGCATGGTATATCAATGCTGTTTCAGATCCGCCTAATGGCTCAGTTTCGATGCTATCTGGGGAGATCAGTGTGCTGTTCACCCAGAACAAATAATCCCACTCTTCATCGTCTCCAGCGAAGATCTGGGAAGGATCTGCTTCAGCATCTTTTCCCCAGATTTTTTTCCTCAATGGCTCTGATCCTTCAAACTTCTCTATGCTCATTGAATCCTTAGCAATCTGGTTCACATAAAGCTGGGCTATTTCTGCCTGATCATATCGCATTGCTCTGGTGTATTTGGCTTTGAATACCCGGCTTTTAGCTCTGAGTTTTTTCAGTGCTGCATCAGCCCATAGCTGCTGAACATCCGGATCTGCTGGATCCCCGGGGATGATAGTTCCAACACCCTTCAATATCTCAGGGGTTGCACCTGTCTCAGATGCAATAACATCCATACCCAGAGCGAGTGCTTCCACATGAGTCATTCCAAAGGTTTCATTGAATTCTGCCATAGGGCATAACATCAGCTTAAAATCAGCCATGTAATCCCAGAGCTCATGATGGGGACGTGATCGAAGGATCTGAACATCTGCAGCTTTGAGATCTGCATAGATCTGATCAGTGTTCTCACTGACATAATCCAGAGAATTCCGGAGCCCAAGAGGATCATCCGGGTTATAGTTACCCAGATCGTATGCCATCATGTGAAGCTCTGCAGAGGGTTCTGCTGCCCGGATCTTTTTGAAGATGGGAGCAAGATACTTTGCGGATCTCTCAGGACGTGAAATATTGATAGCCAGCATTGACTTCAAACCGCCCTTAGTATGATTATCCCTGATCTCTTTTGAATTACAGGGATCTCCGATAATAACCATTTTATCCTCAGTGAGCATTTCACGATCTGGGATCCCGAACCGGGAAAGCATATCCTGCTTGTGCCATTCTGAGAGCACTATGTATTTGAGATTTGGAGTGTTTTGTGTAGCTGGGATAAGCCCATCGTATGAAGGGGATATATTGTGAAGCCAGATGTAGTTCGGCTGATCCTTCAGGAAGATCTCTGGGGGATAGCATTCTATTGCTATTAATGCATCCCATCCAAATAGAGGATCGTAGCTGCTCAGATCATGCCAGCCCTGTGATTTCTGATCTACTTCACCAAAGAAGTGACAATCATGCCCGGAATCATTTAGAGATTTCCAGAGGTTTACTGCAGAGATCTCAGTTCCGCCGATGGCATGATCTTTTACACGATCTGGGGAGTACGGTACTGGAGCCATGTGATAGATTGCTATCTTCATGGCGATAACCGTGGCTGTTTAGGGGCAGTGGGCTCTTCTGGCATCGTGGGCTCTTCGTCCTTGTGTACGTTCTCAGGATAATTACTACCAAATGCTCCCAGTACCTGACTTTTCCTCATGCCTACAAGCTCTTCATCCCTTTTAATTAACTCCAGACTTGTCAGATAAACCCTCTTATCCAATAGCTGGGCATACTCCTGAAGCGTGTCAAAATCCATCTTTAGGATCTCTTCCCGGGAGTAATTTTTCTGTGGATCGATATGCTTGAATTCTGAGCCCGGTTCTGGGCTCTGGTTGGTTTCTGTCATGTTCTTTTTCCCTATGGTTCCCTATGTTAAAATACCTTTGTAGATATCTTGGCTGGTATTATAGCAGCCCTCAGTTCCGGGTGCAATGTTTTCCGCTGCCTGTATGCTACCAGATCTTCCGCCTTGCCAGCATGATACTTTCCCGTTATCAGTGAGTACAATGGCAGATCCCATGCCTTTTTTACTAATCTGTATGGTAGATCTGCAGCGGGAAAGTATTTTACACTTAATCTTTTCCCGTGGAAGCTCTCTGTAGTTGTAGATCGATAATCCCATTCTTTGACATTTGAGGCATATACAGCGATATCCAAATCAGATCTATCCCTGAACGTCCCCTGAACCCGGCTTCCTGCAGCATAAATTTCTACAATGTCATACCCGGGAGATTGAGCGATCACAGCTTCCCTGAGCTCTTTTAGAAGCTCTGGTGGATAGTCCTGAACTTTCAGCTTATCTATCACTTATAATATCTCAAAGGTTGTTACTAATCCATCTTTTACAACTACTACCCACTCATTGGATTCCAGATCCGTGAAATACTTGGTAAGGTTCGCACCATTGGTTCCATCAGAAGATTGAAAATTATTGAGCGTTTTTATCTTACCCCCGGCGATAAAGTGATCATCTGTTGATAGAATGTTTGCTGCAGATCTGTAGAGATTGGTATCTGTAGCATTACCCAGATATATCCCATCTGCCTTAGTCCTTACTGCGATAGTACCAGCATAGTAAATGTTCACTGAGTTATCCGGATCAAAGGTGAGCCCATACTTATTTACCCCAGAAGCGTTCTGAGCCCACATCACTATCCCAGTACCATGATATTGATTGTAGATCCAGAGGATATTTGAGCTTACATAGATTTTAGCATACCCGGTAGTATTTACCCCTATATACAGATCTGCACCGACAATATGGAAATCAGCTTCAGATGTGAGAACTCCACTTGCATTGTCCAGATAGATATTGGAATCTACAGATCCAAATCCTATCCCCTCACTATAAAGGGGAATTGTATCTGTAGAGGATTGCCAAAATAAATAGGCTTCCGTTCCACCAGCGTTCTCAGTATGAAGTGCGTAGATATCAGATCCTGCAGCCCCCAGTGAACCATTAGACCAGCCTATAACCGTATTCACATAAGGGAAAAATAGCCCTTCCCATGATCCGATTACATTCTCACCAAGTCTTGCTATTTCATTATTGCTTGAGTCATAGAAGTGGAGCCTTCCATTCACGTAATCAAGTTCTATTCTCTGGTTCCCAGCACCAGCACCAACAAAGCTACCAGTAGCATCTAAGCCCTTCGCTTTGTTTTCTACACTGGCAGCACGAACATTTGCTGAAGCAGCCTTATTGTCAGCCAGCAGAGCAGCCTGCTTCGCCGTTTTTGCCTGAGCATAGGCTGTTTTGGAACTGTTCACAGCACTGACAGCAATAGCATTTGCAGTCTTGGCTTTGGTGTAAGCGGTATCTGCAGAAACCTGAGCGGATCCAGCTTTTTTGTCAGCAGCATTGGCGGAAGTCTGAGCATTATCTGCATCTTGATTTGCAGTCTTGGCTTTAGCATAGGCAGTGGCAGCATGAGCCGTTGCATCCGTGGCAGTATCCAGTGCATCGTCTGCAGTATTCTGAGCTCCATTTGCAACTACCAGAGCAGATCCTGCTTTCACGTCTGCAGATCCTGCTTTATTGTCAGCGATTGCTGCATCATTTTTTGCGGTTAGTGCCTGAGCCTGAGCGGATCCTGCATTAGCGAGTGCTACAGATGCTTCACCACCGGAAGAGATTGCACGAACCAAAGCGGATTGAGCTTTGGATCCTGCAGATCCAGCTTTCTGATCTGCGAGTGTAGCTGCCTGTTTTGCAGTTTTTGCAGAGTTTACAGCGGAAGTAGCTATAATTCTGGCTGTATTTGCCTGAGCATAAGCGGTTTTCACGGCAATCAGGGAAGAGCCAGCTTTTACATTTGCAGAGGCAGCTTTATTGTCTGCCAGTAGAGCATTCTGTTTTGCAGTGTTTGCCTGAGAGTATGCTGATTTTGCATGGATATCTGCATCGTCTGCATCCTTGATAGCTGTATTTGCCCGAGCCAATCCAGATCCAGCTTTCGCTTCCCCTGATTTTGCCCGAGCTTCAGCGGATCCAGCAGTATCTAATGCCAGAGCAGCTTCGCCCCCGGCTGAAATTGCACGGGTTAATGCTGAAGATGCTTTTGCATCAGCGGATCCAGATTTAACCAATGCAGAGGCAGCTTTATTATCTGCCAGAGTAGCAGCTTGCTTCGCTGTATTTGCGGATACCTGAGCGGATCCTGCCTTGTTATCTGCGAGTGTAGCAGCTTGTTTTGCAGTCTTGGCACTGTTCACCGCTGAAGTAGCTATAATTCTGGCAGTGTTTGCCTGAGCATAAGCTGTTTTTACAGCAATTAAAGAAGATCCAGCTTTTACATCTGCAGAGGCAGCTTTATTGTCTGCCAGCAGAGCGTTCTGTTTTGCAGTATTTGCTTTTGCCTGTCCGGACTTTGCCCGGGATTCAGCGGATGTAGCTGTATCCAATGCGAGTGCTGCTTCACCACCAGCAGAGATCGCCCGGGTAAGAGCAGAAGAGGCTTTTGCATCAGCGGATCCAGATTTAACTAAGGCAGATCCTGCCTTATCGTCTGCAGCTACAGCAGCAGTATTTGCATCGTCTGCATCCTTAATGGCGGTATTCGCTCTGGAGAGTGCTGAAGAGGCTTGTGAGCCTGCAGATCCTGCCTTTACGCTGGCACTTCCAGCTTTCTGATCTGCGAGTGTAGCAGCTTGCTTCGCTGTATTTGCGGATACCTGAGCAGATCCAGCCTTTTGATCAGCCAGTGCTGCATCCTGTCCGGAAGTTTTGGCTTTGGCATAAGCTGTATTTGCAGACACCTGAGCGGATCCAGCTTTATTGTCTGCCAGTAATGCATCCTGTTTTGCAGTAGAGGCAATGGCATCAGCGGATAAGGATCTAACATCTGCAGACTGGGATCGTATGTCAGCAGATCCTGCCTTTACGCTGGCTGAATCAGCCTTCGCATCAGCAGATTTAGCCACGTTCTGGGCGGATGTAGCATTAGTATTTGCAGTGTTTGCTTTAGCCAGAGCGGTTTTACTTGAATTTTGAGCACTGACAGCATTTGCATTTGCTGTGGCAGATCTGGCATCAGCGGATTGGGATCTCACATCTGAAGATCCAGCTTTGACAATGGCACTATCAGCCTTGTTATCTGCCAGAGCAGCATCCTGAACTGCAGTATTTGCCCGGGATAGGGCAGAACTTGCCTGTGATCCAGCGGAGCCAGCACGAACATCAGCAGAAGCAGCTTTGATTAATGCACTCCCAGCCTTTTGATCAGCCAGAGTAGCAGCTTGTTTTGCAGTGGTAGCTTTCGCTTCCCCGGACTTGGCACGGGATTCTGCTGAAGTGGCTGTATCCAGAGCCAAAGCAGCCTCACCACCAGCGGATATCGCCCGAGTGAGGGCACTACTTGCCTTCGCATCTGCAGAGCCTGATTTGACCAATGCGGAGCTTGCTTTATCATCTGCATCTGAGGCATCAGAAATTGCTTGGGTTGCATCAGTCTGGGCAGATTTGGCTACAGCATCAGCGGATCCTGCTTTTATGCTGGCAGATCCTGCCTTTACGCTGGCTGAATCAGCCTTCACTGAAGCACTTTGAGATCTTACATCAGCGGATCCTGCTTTTATGCTGGCATCTGCTGCATCTTGGATCGCTGTATCTGCCCGGGCTTTTGCTGTCTGGGAACGAACATCAGCGGATCCTGCTTTTATGCTGGCAGAATCAGCCTTTACATCAGCACTTTGAGATCTTACGTCTGCAGAGCCAGCTTTTACGATCGCACTGCCCGCTTTATTGTCAGCTAACAATGCATCCTGTTTTGCTGTCTGGGCAAGTGCATCTGCTGAAACTGCTTTTATCAGAGCAGATCCAGCTTTGGAGTCTGCAGATATCGCCTTATTGTCAGCCAGTAATGCATCTTGGGTAGCTGTATTTGCCTTTGAAAGTGCTGAAGATGCCTGAGATCCAGCGGAGCCAGCACGAACATCTGCAGAGCCTGCCCTCACTATTGCACTTCCAGCTTTATTGTCTGCTAAGAGGGCATCCTGCTTCGCTGTATTGGCAAGAGCATCAGCACTTATGGATCTGATATCAGCGGATCCAGCTTTTACATCTGCTGAAGTAGCTCTGGCATCAGAACTCTGAGAGCGAACGTCTGCAGATCCTGCTTTAATAAATGCATCAGCAGCATCCTGAATAGCTGTATCTGCCCGAGCCTTTGCAGTCTGAGATCTTACATCTGCAGAGAGCGATCTGGTATCAGCGGATCCAGCCTTTACATCAGCGGATTGAGATCTCACATCAGCGGATCCCGCTTTTACTATTGCACTATCTGCCTTGTTATCTGCCAGTAAAGCATCTTGCTTCGCTGTCTGGGCAAGTGCATCTGCTGAAGCTGCTTTAACTAATGCACTGCCAGCCTTTTTATCCGCTGAAGATGCCCGAACATCTGCAGAATGAGATCTGGCTGTAGAATCACCTACATTTTCAAGCAGCTTAGATGCATCGTCTGGGAGCTTGCCATCTTTAAGGTTTGTGAACCCCGTATGAACTACTCCATCCGCCTGAACTACGTTTCCACCGCCCTCTTGAATCAGCGTTCCTGTAGGAAGATTCCCTGCAGGAAGAGCAGGGTTTGCATTTGGCTGGTAATCGCTCCAATTAGCATGAGCATATACAGCCCCTTCCGTGGATCCAGATTTGGTAGAGAAGTATGGATATACCTTAAATGTTATGAAATCATCCCCGGGGAGATTGATCGAGAACTTCCGAACAGTGGAATCCACTTTTACAGATGGACTGGAATCATCCACCGTTTGGGGAGATCCGGATCCGTGGCTCCATCGAACGATAAAACCATGAGCGAATTCAGAGCCCTGAGTGAATCCCCATTCAATCGTGACCTGAGCACTCAGTTTATTATTTACATGCCCTACAGGAGTAGATCCTGCAGCAAAGGAACCATTGGGAGCGGTATCGTTTACAAACTGCTCCACACCTTCGATCAGAGTATTAGATACTACCTCAATCCCATAGAGATTATCAGCGGGGGTAGTTCCCCCGCCTGTAAAAGTAACATCATACTTCCCAGACACCGGGCGGATGAACTCCCAGTATCCTTTTTGATCACCGACCTGCTTGGATTCAATGGTATCTATTCGAACAGAATCTGATTGGCGAACCAGATCTACCCGGACACCAGTAATTCCAATATTTCCGCTTAATGATTCCTGTGGCATTGGGGGATTAGTCTCCTACGATATCCACAAAGATTGTAGCAGCAGATCCCGTTGTATCGTGGGAATTATTCGTGAGGCTAATACTTGTGATATCTGTATTTGCCACCATGATTTCTGTGCCTGTAATTGTCTGAGCTCCACCGCCATCATTTAGGATAAATTCCACATCAGCATTAGCCACTGAGCCATCAGCAAAAACCGCATAAATATGCAGAAACCTGACTGTGGTTATCCCGCCTAATCCGAGTGATACTGCAGCATCGTCTTTAGCCAGAGCTACATCGAACTTCAAAGGCATTGTAGCACCCAGAACGGATACCACGTAATCACCTTCAGCACGTTTTTTACCTAACTCAGAGCCCTCTGCTTCGACTGTGAATTTTAGAGTTCCATCTACTTTCATTTTATTTCCTCACTATCAGTTTGCTTGTCCACCAGAACGATCACCTATGCGGGATCCTTTGCCCTCACTTCGTCCCTTCCGGACTGGTGAGGCTTCTACACCTTCAGCATAGAATAAATGAGCATCCACCGTGAATGCAGCTTGGCTGGATCCGGATTCAGCATCATCATAAGCATCGATAATTATCCAGCCTGCAGTCATGGCGAAATCTTCAAAATCGAGTTCCAAAGTCCCGGTAGTTGTGAAGGTGATAAACCTTGCCTGAGCTTCAGCATTCTCACGGAATATTCTAACTACGCCACGCTCTGAATCATTGAGAGTCAAAGCACTAACATAGAGAGCCAGCTTCGTAATGTCAGCAGGGTTCACAAGGATCCGCTGCCCCAGAAATCTTGCCACTGCTCCATCGTCTGTAGCTAATACAGATTTAGTATCCAGAGAGAGCACTTTTTCATTATTCCCAATAACAACACCACCAGCTACTGATTCGCCTACGATCGCATCAGTCTTGGTATTATTGGGGAGCACACCACGAACCCGGATCTTAATCTCAGTCCCGGGAGCAGCCTGAACAGTGACTTCAGTTTGAAGTATCTCAAAAGTGTTATTATTCAGGAATTGTGGCTGGGATCCATTCGTGGTAAAACAGTATTGAAAGCCTATGAGATTTTCGCTTTCTGCCCAGTCCACATAGACACCGTTCGATACTGGAACGAGAGTGATCTGAGGCATGACAACATCAGCATAATCTGCAGCCTGCCCGCCATTGAGAACAGCCCCCAGATCTGTGAAAGCACTCTGGTTCTGTGAAAGCGAGTTATCCACTGCAGCCACATAAACCTGATACTTCTCACCCAAAGGCTTCATGATGTTGGTATAGAGCTCTGCAGCAGTGGATCCAATGGCATGAACTGAGTGAAATTCTGGCTGGGCATCTACCACTGCCACACCCTGATCTTCAATAAGCACCATTTTAATTATGTATTCACGGATCCCAGAAGCATCAGTAACCTTTGCCCATCTTGGGATGATATATCCCAGTTGGGAAGTTTTCTGGGTAGTGGTGATATTTACAAGGACAGGAGCGGAAGGGGGAGTATTATCGACCTGTTTAATACCCTTGAGACGAACAGCTTTATCAGCCCGTTTATCCGTGATAGTCAAAGTTCCCCCGGTATTGCTTACCTGAGCCAGCAGCAGTTCGTGTTCATCTGCATCGTCTGCAGGATCCGCTGTGGTAACAGTAATCTTATATGAATCATCCCTGCGAGTGTATTCCGTATCACTTCCAGAGGGATATCCCGCTATGAAGTTCCCTATAACAGAATCCACCGCTACATGCTCAATCACAATATTATAAGTAATGCTATCATCTGTGATATCGTATCCACCGCCCCCTACACTGGTTTGGGGATATCCTGATTCAGTGATACCAAAGATCTCATTCCCTGCATCACTTGCTGAAGGAACTTGGAACTCTACTTCTGAGGATCCCCCGGTAGTGGGAGATTTCAGAGTGATGTAGGTTCCATCTGGATCAAAGTTACCTACTGCATCTGTCTGGAATGCAATAGTGCCATATCCAGCAGCATTGATCGCTGCCAAGATCTCCAGAAGTGTAGCTGCTGCTGCTACCGCTGCTTCAGAGCTACAGTCTATCTGGGTAGCTCCAGCGTTATCGATATCCAGCTTAATGTTTTTATTTGTGGATAGATCCAGAGTAGTGATTGACACCGTTCCCACGACTATTGCAGAAGCAGAATCATCTGAACCAAGATAGATCCTTTGTCCGAACTTATCCCAGCCTACCCCGGCTTTCACCGAAATAGCTCCACCGCCTGCATCGATTACCTGAAAATCTGTTTCCTCCAGCGAATTAATAAATATTCCGCCTTCAGTGTCCATCAGATCTATCATGCGATCCAGAATAGCTTTCACTGTCTGGGAAGCATGAAGATCGAAGTTGTTATCTGTGAGCCCTGTAGAAAAAAGAGCTTGTGATGCTTTACCGTCCATTATTCATATCTCCCTTAAATGTCAGAACCAGAAACGACACCGATGGCTACCCATGCAACTGCCCAGTACATTGCGCTTCCTATATTGGAACCTTCCTGAGCTTGTAAAGCCAAAGTGAATCCAGTTGTGGATGTACCGTATGCCAGAGCGATCGGTGCATGGCTTGCCTTATTATCAAAATCATCCAGAGAATTAGGGATGCCTATACAGGACTTTGCCCCCATAAATGAAGGTATGATTATGGGAACAAGAGTATCGTAAACAAAGGTTGAAGGAAAGGCTATCGTCCATTCTAAGGTTTCTGTATCATTGCCTATAGCCCACTTGAATCCCCAGCACATCACCTGATTATCACTGGATGAATCACCTGAATTTGTCTGGAATCTACGAGATCTCAGTACAGATCTTTTAGCCAAAAGAGTATCGTGGATAGCTCCTGCAACGGGATCATCAGTATCATCTATCAATGCCAGATTCCCAGCGGATCCATCTGAGCTTTTTGCCAATATTGAAGAGTGAACCTTCCCAGCTTCTGGGGTTCCATCTGTAGAGATCAGCGGGATCATATCATCCCCGGTTCCGACCACTACACCCAGAATAGTATCGCTTAGGTATCCAGCCACAGCCCCGGTGGATATTCTGGGGATCATTAGATTACCAATTCCCACTTCCTTATCCAGAAGTGATGTATGCAGCCCGGTAACACCCTTAGAAGCGAGTAGCTTGGGGATCTGCCCATCAGCATACCCCTGAGCAATATTCTGCAGTGATGTATGGATCCTTCCAGCTTCTACATTTGCAGATAAAATTGGGATTTGCCCACCAGAGGATCCTGCGTGATATCCATCCAGCTTGTCAGCATTTTTTCCAGTAAGATCTCTGGGAATTGCATCCAGCCTGAGAGTCATATCCTCCCGGGCATCCCTTTCCAGATATGGAATCTGATTCGCTCCAAATCCTACATGCTTCCCATCCACCTTGTCAGCATCCAGATTAGTAACAGTTGGCTTTGAGGATGATACGCTCTGAGTGCTGTTATTAGTGAGAACAGTGGATCCAGAAGATGCTTTTGTGTTTACTGCAGTCACTATCTCCTGCAGAGCAGCTTCCACGGTTGTAGCTGTAATCAGTGATCCGCTGTCTGCAATAGAGATCTGGGCTGCTACTACTGAATGGGGGTTTGAATCGCTGTCCATGTGATCTTGAACCGCACTGAATCCATGCTGAAATAAAGCGACAAAAACAGCATCTGCATAGACTTCATACACCCCCTGAGTGATCGCTGCCACTCCCACGCTGGTTTCATATTTATACTTACCTGTTACTCCAATTTCAGATAGAGCAATAGCATCGCCGGGATATGCATCGCCGTGGAGTACAATTTCCACGCTTTTCCCGGTATCTACTGCTCCAGATGAAAAATCTGTTAAGGTGATCAAAAGATTTGGTGCTGCTAATGTACCCATTTTATACCTCTTTAATTTCCGAACTCAGGTTCAAAGAAAGCGGATCCCCGGGGCTCTTCACCGTATAACCATTGATCTGAAGTGAGTCCCTTTAATACGAACCGCTTAAATATGTAATGTGCTAAGATCTCAGTACCCGGATCTAATGTTAATGCCAGCTTAAACTGTGCATATCTATCAAGCTCTGATTCTGGGATAAATTGATTTTTCCCGTATGGAGTCCATGCAGACCATACTGCTTCATCTGGAGAGAACCGGACTGATACCACCAGTGCATAGGTTAGATCCCAGTGAGCATAATCGATCCAGTCAGCCAGCCATTTATATGAGGCATAGGTAGCACCCAGATCCATGTTCCCAAGCTGATACGTGGCTACTGTAGAACTGGGAACCAGAGAGTTTTCCTGAAATGAGAATCCAGTATTTGTAATTGTATAGGATCCGCTATCACTTAGCTCAGATCCACGTACCGACTTGAAGCCAGCAGCACCGCCAAAAACAGCAGTATAATCAATCCCGTCCTTATAGTGGAACGGCACAATAGCTTTTATATGCGTTTCAATTACAGATTCCGTCTCTGGGGAATCATTCCATAGGTGAATCCATCCAGCCCCCACACCGCCTAATCCCCATCCTACACCGATCGGATTAACACCAATAGCCATCTGCATCGTAACCTGATAGGGAGTCACCAGAGCCCGTTCACCGCCCTCTTTTAATAACCCTTCATCAGATCCCCGCTGCTGGTGAGTTAGGATCGCATTGTGGATCCGGATCGCCATGATAAAATTATTATCTTCAGGATGCCTTTTGAGCCCATAATCAGCAGCCAGAGCATCCAGTAATAGCGGATCCCCATCCTTTGAGGGTGTTAGGGTGTTTTTGAATCCATCCAGATCCCTGATAAACAGATCTATGCTATTACCTATTGCCTTCAAAACAGCATCCAGAGCAGCGTTCCGGGTAACGAACTCAGGCAGCTTCATTATGATCTTGTCATACGTCTGCCTGTAGCGCATTGGCTCTATATCTAATAGAGGGACTTGGAGAGATTCGTGGATTTCGCCTGCTTTTGTACGTGCCATCCTTTACTCCGTGATACTTACTGATCCAATTTTTGGAAGCAAATAGGCTCCCACTTGAACATTTGTAGCCGGGCTGAATGAAGATCTCTGGATATCTGAGATCCCCAGACTGTTATTTACCAGACTGTAGAGATCACTGAAATCCACATCAGCACCCCAATCCCATTCCCTGTAATCCATGTATAACTGGAGATTCAGAATCACGTTATCCCTGACTGCATTAATATCATATCCAGCATACAGAACTACCTCTGCAGTAACATCCACCAGCATCCATACCATGTTTAGGCAAACCACCACGATACCCAGTGGAGCTTTGTGCTGGATGTATGCTGCCATAGCTGATAGCTGGGTATCTGTGAAGATCCCGCCATTATTTCGTAGGCAGTGGATAACTACAGTTTTCTGAGAGTATTGGGGGTGAGGCATCTGGGGTTTTGCCCGGATCAATTCATCATGGGATTCCTGAGCCCACGCTTGATAGCTTGCTTCTATTCCCTGTGAGAGAGTAGATAGCTGGGTGATTGCCCGGTTCCTGAGAAGTTCATCTGATTCGAAATCGTACCCACCAATGGATGGAGTATCATTTGATACTTCAGTAAGCCCAGAGACGATATCCACTATTACTGAGATCTCACCCGGTTTGATCATGCTTGAAGCTCCAGCTATTGTAGCCTGACAGGAGAGAGTAGCCTTCCCGTTTGCAGCAAGAGCTTCACTTTCTGTAGTGGCATACTCAATTCCGCCTACAGTTCCCACCTTTGTACCCTGTGGGATCGTAGTGGCTGCTACACCGCTGAAGATCACCGGGACGGTAGAAAATGATGCTGTTCTACGCTTCATGGATCTGGGAGCTACAGCGAGTTCCAAATCATCGCCATTTGAGAGCATGATCCGGGCGGATCTAAAGACTTGGTGAACATTATAATAAAGCTGTGCAAGCTGTGCTGATAGCGCATTGAATATCGCCCGTGCTACCCCCCCCTTATTATAGTTGGTGATACTGGAATTGTTATTCCGTGCCCATTCGATCATTTCCGACATAATTTTTGTACGTGTTTTAATAATCATAGCTAATCCAGATTCGCTTTAAGTTCTGCCTCAGTCTGGTGATTAATTGCTACCACCTGACAAGAGAGCTTTATTGCATCTTCCACCTTTGTAATTACCACATTACTCACTGACTTCACCCGGGGATCTGTCATGAGTGCTCTGGTTACTTCCGGACTTAACATGCTCCCCATGACTTGGGGAATAGCAGCCTGCTCCAGAGTTAAAATATTGTTTCCATAATCAGGATCTTCTGCGATCGCTCCCAGCGGAGTCTGAAGGATATTATCCAGCCCCTGCATAAAAGTGTTTGTATAGTTCAGCACAGTGAGATCTCCATCCACAACATCTAAAGTATTTGGAAGATCTCTACCCAGAACCTGAACGCCTTGCTGGGCATCCAGAACAAAGTTTGCTGATACCCGTTCCACATCCAGCGGATCCAGATAGGGTACTTTTAGTTGCATCCCATCCCAGTTTTCTCCCAGAATATCCATAGGCTCCAGATCATTAAATTCCATGATCAAATGTGCCTTGTCAGCGGATCCAAGTTCCCGGGCAGCAATCCGCTCTATTGATTCATTTTTCCGAACAAATACTGTTTTTACTGGAGTCTCTATTTTGCTGGTATCTGCGCTGGTAGCAGTCCTGTAATAAGCCGGGAGCACCACCAGAGTTTCAAGCTCCAGCGTGAGGCTGTCAAACATTACCAGAAGCCCATACAGATCTGTTAATCCCCTGCTGCTGTTCGTGTTGATCTCAAACTGCTTTTTGCCAATCATTTCAGGATTTAGCTGGGCTCCTACCCGGTATGCCCATGCTATCAGATTTTCTGTTCTGGGTTCATCATTAATGAAATCAGAGTTTGCATTTTCCACCAATGCACTTACCCGCCTATCCATCTGTTCAATCAGTGCCAGAGCCTGCCTGATTAATTCCATTGAATTCGTAATCCTGCGAAGGGATGCTCTTGTTTTGGCTATTGTGGATCCAGATCTATCTGGTGAGAGATCCCCAAAAAGGGTTTGGTTTGCCAGCGGATTCCGATCGTCCGTATAAAACTCTTCGAAGAGCCCGGCGAAGATCTCTCCACTTGCGTATGCATGGATAGATGGAACCGCCTCATAAATCTGAACCAGCAGGATCTGGAATGCTTTGAACGTGGATCGGATCCCGGCTGCAGATATCGTAGCTGCGAAATTGGATGATTTGATACTGGTAATCCCAGTGCTATCTTTTTCCTTTTCCATCCGGGTTTGCCTGATCACATCCGTTTTTTCCGGTGGAGTCATCAGTACATCTTCATCTCTTCTCTCTTCTGGAGAGTTAGGAATTGCCATTATACAGCCACCTTCCCGAGATCACCCAGATTAGATCCAGCACCAGAAGCACCGCCGGGGAGAACAGAAATTGCCTTCCCCTTCAAATTGATCGCTGCCTTAGTTGCTGCTCCCTGAGTTTTGGATATCCCTTCCGCTGCTCCTGATTTCAGGCTGTCTATTGCATCCTTTACTGGATCCAGCAAAGGGCTTGCTGAAATAGGATTCAGAGCAGTTGCTTTGAGTGAGTACACCCAGAGCATATTCCTGTTTGTAGTCTGGGATATATTGAACTCCATGAGCTCTACTTCAAAATAATGCATGACATTGTGAGCCAGTAGCCATACCGTGGGATACTCTCCCTTATCGTTTTGCTCATGACTTACATCCACCAGCCATTCCAGATACTTAACCCAGCCAAAGCCATTAAACACGGATTTGGATCCAATGAATCCTTTTGACTTGTATCCGAACGTGCCCTGAATAGTGATTGGGGATGGAGCCATGCCATATTTATCTACCCATCCACCGCCTTTAGTTGGTGTAACTGTGGTGAGATATTGCTTCAGCATCATATAGGATTCTGGCATAACCGGGAAGTGAAGCACCAGCGGGATCAGGATCCCCAGGGCATCATGGTTCAGCACAATCAGTGTGAGCATATTCGGTGGATTGTTTACTATTGGTGGGATCTGTGGCATTATGACACCTCACAATCTATTTTAGCTGCATTGGCAACACCTAAAGCGGGGGCTCCAGATCCACCTGATACAGTTTTGATCAGGGATCCTGTAGGGATTTTTACTTCCATGTTTTGTTTTATATAATTGATAATTGCATTCGCCATTTTAGTCTGGGCTGCATCTGGAGTAGATTCACTTGTTAATGATTCCATTTCCTCTTGGATCGCTGCTTTTAACCCGTCTGCTGTCATTGCCATATTTATACCTTCACATTCGTATTTAGGATGAAGTGATCTGTCCCGGCATACAAGCACTTAGGGAGATTATTTACAAGCTGTTTCGCTACGCTTCCCCCGAGCTCTACAGTACCCGCTGCATCGATCTTGGCATCCCCGCCTGCATTTGCTTCTATATTGCCTTCAGCGTTCACTGTTACATCGCCCTCAGTTGTAATAACTGCTCCAGTGGGAACGTCCAGATTCAAAGCACCCTTTGCCAGAATGTTAATGTTCCCGCCCTCTTCACCGTCCACATTGAGATTTATGTTCAGGGATCCGGAAGCTCCAGATAGGGAGAGAATGAGATCTCCATCATTATTCGTGGAGAACTGCAGCATGGCTGTTACTACACCCTCTTCATCTTTTACTTCATGGATGAAATTGATAGCATCTAATACACTTGCCTCATCTGTAATACGGGGATCTTTAGCCAGCATTAGGGTGTTCATTATCACGGGGCTGGTAGGATCATTATGTAGGAAATCCACCAGAACAAAATCTTTTTCCTTCAGGTTCTTATACACGGATCCAGCGATCTTCACTCCCCGCTGTCTCTCATGGGTATCCCGGTACATGATATCTGCTGTCATGTTCACAGGGTTAATTCCGATTACTACAGCATCCTTCAATTCATGCCTCCCACAAAGTCCATCCCGGCTTTGTATAATTTTTCCCGGGTAAATGGATCCATACCACGATCCACTGAAATATTAGTCATAGATGGCTTCCCATATTCGTATTTATTCCCCACTGCAGGCACATAGTATTCCATCCCGGTAGCCGGGCGAATAGCCTTATCACCAGCCCGGACATTTGGCATCCCCCGGGTAGTTAGAGATCCAGCTTCAAAGCGATGATTATCCCGGTTCCAGAGATACAGCTTATTCCTGTAATACTTGTATTTATCCAGAGTAGAGCCCTCTACTGTTTCCCCATCAGCGTTCAGTGGGATATAGCTCAATCGTTCTGTTTTATCCCGGGTTCCAATTTCATGAACCAGATCTGAATCCACCAAAGGGGGAAACGTGGCATATTCGCCATCAGATCCAGTAAAGCGATCGCCGGGTAGAACACTGAATACAGAATATCCAGTTCCATGCTGAACAGCAAGATTCTCACCCCTGATAAGATCCTCAGTAATGATATGACCGTTTTTGCCATCGATCCAATTAGTTATTTCATTCCAGCCTACTGTAATAGATTCCTGCTTTGGATTTATTGCAGTTTCTGGATCCAAAATACTGAAGGGAGTAGGACGGGATCTGAGGTACATTTTCCCGCCTTTAGCATCAGTCCAGAGCTCATTGAATGGATCCAGTATGTATTGCTTAAAATAATCCCAGATAGTTCCACTGTATGGAGATAGCTGGCTGTTAAAAAGTAGTTCCCCATCACGTACAAATAATGCTGATTCCAGATCTATCCAATCCTTCAAAGATCCGTTCTTTAGCTGGATATCCAGCCCGGGAAGAGTCTTGGCTATCTGCAGCACAGCTTCATAGGTGGGTTTCTGGAAGAAATCGAAAGCGATATCCCCCTGCTGCAGTTCTAAATTCTTTTGTTTCAGATCCCCTTCCAGACCCAGAGCATTTTCAAAATACTTTACCAGATCGAAGATCCAGATAGCCCCCAGCGATCGCCCTACAAGAGAAACAGATCTCTGAACTCCCTTTGCCGTAATGACCTCAGATTTTGATACCCTGTCAATGAGCCCCAGCATGGTAGTCTCCACACCGTCCATTTTGATATCCACCACATCCAGAGGCTGTAGCACAGCGTAGTAGAATGGCTCTATATCGGATGCCTGAGCCTTGAACCATACCAGATCTATAGTGAAGGATCCATGAGCAGCATTGATCGATGCATTAGTGCTGATCTTCAGGATATGGGAAACGGGATTTATCACGCTTGCACCTTCACCACCTATACCAAAATCTCTTGTTTGCTTGGTATGAAACATCAGTGCTGGTGCTGGATTCCGTTTTGTAAAATGCTTATTCATTATTGATTGAATCCATTTTTCATCATTCCCAGATTACCCATTTCACCGCCTACGAAATCCCAGAACGCATCCCATTTACGTGAGAATGTTGCTTCGTCTGCAGTAGGTGGAAGCCCACTCAGAACCCGCTTGGCTTCATCACTATCCAGCGTAGTTCTGGCAAAAGCGATCACTACATCATTCATCAGGGATGCAGCACTCTCAAATGCAGTAGCTGCAGTTTCGATTTTACCAATCTCCCCTGCGATCGCTGCCTGCTGATCTTCGAAGCCAAAAGTATTCCTAAAGGCCGCTATCCGCTTATTGAATGCATCCTCACTGCCCTGTAGCCCTTCCTTAATGGTTTCAGCTATCAGTTCAGCCTGAGTTTTTGGGGGATCCTTTTCGTCCCCGCCTGAAGTAGCACCACGGATATATTTCTTTTCCTCATCAGTGAGATCTGAAGATGATCCGATAAAGGTTGCAAATTCAGCTTCAGACATATTGCCGATCTCTGGGAGTTTATCCCCAAATCGTTCCATGAGCTCTACCAGAGAGTTCATTGCCTTGTCTGGGTTATAGAGTTCAGCCATCTGGAGACGGTTTCCAGACCACTTTTTAAGCAGGAAGGATTGATCCCATCTGGTTCTCTCAATATCCTTCCCAGCACCAGATGCCATATCCCGAGCCATACCAAAAAATTCAGTTAGCATTCGTGGATCTGCCATGCCTTGCTCCTGCAGAGCAGTGACCTGTCCGATTGAAAAATCTTGTCCACCACGCTCCATAATCCGGAGAGCAGCTTGGAATCCCATTCCACCAGTTGCCATCGTGTCATGCAGCCCACTCAGTACATTACCCCCACGGGATCCCCGGAAGGGCTCTCCCATCGTTCCGAACAGTCCGGCATACCTTGATATCATCCCGGGATCCTGCATCGTTACGGCGGTCTGTATGACTGCTTGAGTAACACCCATTACTTCCTGCAGGAATTCTGGCAATCTGGCTACACCGATCCCAGACATAACACCTTCAGCAATCGCTTGCTTTAGGATCGTAGGGTCTGCTAATGCTTCATATCCAGTTTTGCCCTGCTGTGCTACAAAGCCAGTGGATTCAGCATTCTCAATACCGTAGGCTTCTCCCAGTGATATTGTACTCTGGAGATCCAATCTTCTCTGGACAGGATCACCAGCACCAGCACCCAAGATCCGCATCCACGTTTTTTCTAACCCGGCTAATTCACTCAGGGAAGTAGCAGTAGTTAAAGCTACTGCTTCAAATGATTCACGGAAGGCTTCAGCATTCACTGGGAGCGTTTCAGACATTGCACTGATCTCAGTGAGATCCTTCAGGATATCCTTGTAAGAAGTCCATCCTTCCTGAAGAGCCTGAACACCCTTAAATGCAGCATAACCCACTACACCAACACCCAGCCCGGTAGCGAGTTTTGCACCCGTTCCCATGCCAGCCATCTTCCGGGTTACTGCTCCAGTAACACCCTGAACAGCACCTGTAGCTACACCACCAGCACCACCACGCATTCCGCTCTGGGTGAGATCTCCGATCATCCCCGGGGAATCACGCTGCTGGGGATCATAAACTCCCTGATCCAGAGCCCACTGCTTTGCAGCAGCGGATGATTCTGTATTCCGGGTTGCATCGTCTAAGGCTCCAGTTTTAACTCCATAGATCTCTGCTTGGATTCGTTCAAGATCACGTTTTTTTGTGCCCTTTTCCCTGCCACTGGAAGAGGATACTTCCTGCCGGGCGATCTTCTCTTGGTGCTGCAGTTCAGACATTCTGCTTTTGTTTTCAGCCTGTTCAAGCTGGCGGATAAGCTGAAGCTGATCATTTAGAAACTTATTCTGCTTTTTTAGATCTTCCGGATATTTTTCTGCAGCTTCTGATTTGATCTCATTAAAACGAGAAAATCCCTGTGATGCAAGATCCATAGCCCGGGTTTGTTCAGCAAGTTCCTGCTTCCCGGTTACTCTGGTTCCAACATTTACTTGGATATTTTGTTCGGTCATAGCTGCCTCAATCGGAAGTTAATTAATAGTCGGTAGGTTCTAAGCCCAGTTCGTCTTTGACCGTCTGAGCAAAATCATCATCCACATAGTCGGTCTGATCGGATCCTTCAGGGATCGTCATTTCAGCACCACACCGGGGGCAGTAGGTTGAATTAGGATAAGGTGCTCCCATGAAATCGCATTCCGGGCAGTGGGGGACACTGCGCTTTTGCTGGGCATCACGCTCACGCTTAATGCTTCGCTGGATCTCAAATTCTACAAGGATTCCCTCATCCGTCATTTCCAAATAGCGGGGATCAGTAGGGGGGAGATTGTACTTCTCCCTGAACCAGATACGATGCCAATTATCCTTTATCTGACCTTCAGCCAGATTCCGGAGTTCAGCTTCCGTTCTCTCCTGATTCGGATCCTTCAGAGCCATCACTGGGTTTATCGGGTTGACTGCGAAACAGCCCGGACTTTTCAGTCCACGCCCTCCAGACTTCATCGAGCTCTTCTTTTGTTAGCTCCTTAAAGCCCTTCCAATCATCTGAAGGGGCTTTGATTAAACGTCCATCTAACTCACACATGCGATTTATCCGCCATGCAGCCATCATTTCACTCACATCAGGGGAGACGATCATTTGACCATATAAGCCATTGGTGATCGTGCTCCGCCTGACAGCAATATCGGATTCCGCTCCGATTTTCAGCTTGTTATTAAAAACAAACGTCCCTACAGATACGGAAATCGTACTTTGATCTTCGATCTTTTTCTCTTCAGTTGTCATATCCCTATGTTCCCTTTATTCGTGCTTTATGGGGTGATCATTGGCTCACCATACTGCCCAGATCCGTTCTGTGTAACAATAGCATTCTCCCCTACGGTAATGCTCAGATTGGACATAATACAGCCTTGTATGGTAGCTATGTTTGCTTTGGTATATTTATCTTCGATCACTACTGAAAAGCCCTCTTTATTAAGGATTTCCCGTGCTACTGCACCAGAGTCCTTACCAGAGCGTTCTGCATACTTTAGATCAGCAATTCTCTCAGATGATAATACCAGTTTAGAGAAGTTGAAGGTTCCACTGAAACGCAATGCTACTAATTCCTGTGGGGTGAAATTTCCGATGCCATAGACACCCTGAACACCATAATCTTCATTCTCAGTAATGTTAGTCAAGACACCAATTTTCGTGCCTTCAAAAACCACATGCACCCTTGCACCGTGAACTACTTTACCGCTCATTATATAATCTCCTTAAATGAGTGTGCTTAAAGCACGGCTATTGATTCAATTAAAAAGAAATTGAACGGGTTATTGATTCTGAATGAAACCTTTGTGCTCCATCCATCCCCGAGACGTTCTGCCACAACATTTTCCCACGCTGGCAGAATGTTCTCTGGATCTGAATCATTTTCAGCGATAACACCCTCTTTTTCTTTTGTTTTGCAGTACCCTTCCACAAAGCCCACAATGGTAGCATGACCAACACCGACCGTTCCACCAATGAAGATACGATCAGCAGCTACTGCTAATCCCTTGTTGAAGTCTCCTGCAGATCTCATCAGGGAGATCTCTGGGGATGCATTGGAAGCTGTATCCCAGAGGCTGGCATTGTTCTGCATGGTATTAATACCCTGATTAACTACAGTGCCAATTCCATCCATATCCCGGGGGCAGATAATTCCACCACGGATAAAATCTTCACGATCCTGTTTGATAAAATCATACTGCAGACCCTGACAACTAAAAACCTTCCGGGTAAGCGGTTGCTGAACTGGAAGCCCAGCAGCTAACCCAGCGACTTTTGCTGCAAAGAATTTAGGGGCAATTTCTTCTACCCCGGATCCATCCACTGCGAATTCTTTGATCCCACAAGCTACCAAGCTACCGTATGGAGTATTCATCAGTTTAGCCTGTGCAAGAGTAGTGCTTTTTGCGAGTGCTGCAGTAGTCTGGGATGCCATCCCAAAATAACCTTCACGGAAATATGAGTGAGCAGCACAATGAGCAGTAACAAGAGCATGATCTGCAGCAGTCTCTGAATCGATCCAGATGATCTGAGCATTTGCCTCTTCTGCCAATACTAATGCAGCAGTGATCTCTGCAGTATCCATTGCTGGAGCAGCACCATGAGCAAGGGACTCATAACCCGTGGTATTTGCGAGCTTGGCTCCATCTGTTACTACAGTAAGATCTACAAAGGCACTATAATTGTTCAGGACATACTCAGAGATATATGGATATCCCTGTAATACCAAAGCAGCGGATTTCACATCGCCTTCAGCTAAAGTATTGAGGATCGTGCTATTCAGCGTTCCAACACCAGCATAGGTGTTTTCATACATCGAGCAAGTCCAGTCTGCCAGAGCTTCGATAGCTGCTGCTACCTTGCTCACAGTGTTATAGCTGGAGAGTGCAAAATCGAAATCAAATTCCACTAACTCAGATGCTGCAGTTCCAGCAGATCCTATGATATGATTTCCAGCAGTGATTTCCAGTAACCCAGAATCCAAAGCTCCCTCATACTGAATTGACAATGCCAGATCCAGATAATCGAAGGTTTCTGTTTTATCCTGAAATACTACAGTGATTTTGGATCCCGCTGCGAGTGTAGCAGCTTCGATCTTCACCGAAATGCCATTCACATAGGTTCCATAATCCTTAGAATCTACAGTTCCACTGGTTGCATTGTGGGTTGCGATCGTGGCAGCTTGTGCCCTGATATATCCCACATAGGGGGCTCCAGCGTGAAACTGGGATGGGTTGAATAAATATCCCATAGCACGTAAGCTGTCACCCGAACGGAGCACTGCTTCTGCCTGCCCTTTGTTCGTGAACCAGTTTATTTCATCTGGTGTACCACCTTCACTTGAACCGATCAGGATAACCCGTCCGGTAGCAAGTGGATTTGCCCGGGGGGTTACGCCTACCGTGAACTTCGATTTAGCCTGTGGTTCGACTAAAATTTGATTGTCAAACTTCTGCTGGCTCATTTTGGCTCCTTTACCTTATGACTTAAGATATTCTGAAAGTAGTTTTTGCCATTCGGCATTTGTTCTGGTTCTCAAAGATTCTTTCTTATCCACCTTCATCCACATCCGGAAACCAGCTTCAAGCACTGGGCTCATAGCTCCGGGGTTATCGTTTCTGAATTCAGATAGCGAAATGAGCCTTTTAGAGACTACTTCCTGTTTAGTTGTACTTTGTTTTGCCATTTTATTTACGTCCCTATTCCGTGCCCAGTCCCTCACCGTCCAGCCAAGATGCCAGAGTAGAGTTCATGGTGATTTCAGATTCAATTACGCATGATATGATCATCATGCCACCTATTTGAACCCTGTCCCTTACCGCTTCATTTATCACGTCACCTTCAATCATTATCTCTACATTTGTCATACCGCCCCCGTCTGGGTGCATGAGATATTGGCGGAAAAATTCTTTGTTCTCTCTGAAGATGTTGGTGATGTTGTCCCGGCGAATAGCATTCGGATCTTCCCAGACTACCTGAATGTTATCCATTTCGATCTCACCATAGGCATCCTTCATGTTAGCTTTCACTTCCCTGAAGTACCCTATAAACTGATTCAATACATGCCCGCCTACACGGGTAACATAGAGGATCGGAGCTCTCATTTCAGGCATCCCATATTCACGGGCAAGCTGATAATGTTTCTCCCGCTCCATGCCATAAGATTTCATCACTCTCTCTACATTTTCCAGAATCAGTGCCTTAGCATCGATGATCTGAGTTACCACCGTTTTCAGTGGTGTTACACTCACCCCGGCTGTAGTAGGAACGGAGACTGCATCGTCTGCAGTATCCTGTAGAACAGCCCGGTAATAATACAAGGTTCTATTATCTACCGCATAATCAGAGATCCCTGTGAGATCTGGGTAGTCAGTTCCGGAGAACATGGATACGATCAGATCATCATTGATAGCTCCCAAAAAATGGTTATCAATATCGTTCTGGGTGATCTCAGATCCGGGTTTCCGGAATAGCACCAGATTCCATCCATCAGGAAGCGTAGCGGGAAGAGTCCAGACTAATTCCACTTCGCTACCCAATGGATGGGCATTCGCTATAAGATTAGTGAGTGCATTAGGTGAAGGCATAGCTATCCAGCTTGTTTCCTAAGCTCTTCCAGCCACTTATTATCCACCGTTGTAGTAGTTCCATCTACCAGCTTTTGAGCAATGGCGAAAAAGATAAGTTTTCCAATCTTCTCACTAAACAGCACTTTAATACCCAATATTAGAAGAGTCCGAACACCCGGTATATAAAACCCTGCGATCAGAACCATGATAGTTCCTACAGCAGTCTTCCAGATTTCTTGAATGAAGATCCAGATCTTATCGAACAATCCCGCTTCATTTACTGCTGCATCTGCCACGACTGCAATAAGATCTGCAGAAGCAGCTTCAGGCACAGCGAGTAGAGTGCCCGCCATAATAAAAACAGCCATGAATACGATCAGAATTAATCTCATACTTCTCATAAATTTTACCCTTTCACTTTTATTCAGTCCCAGCAGCTTTTGCTGCCATTGTAAACATTAATCCAATAAATCCAGATACCATTAAATTCACAATTAATATAGTCACTCCCACCACTAACCGGGATGTTTCAGATTCTTTTTTTTCACGGAATTTTACATTTGCTTTAAAATCACTAATATCAAATTCCTTCATATCTTTTACTATCCCCATCAGGATCCCCTTCATCCCGGTATCGTTCGGACTAAAAGGATCTCCAGAAACCATATTGCAAATGTTTGTCACTTTATCGCCCTGCAGCTTCTGTAATCTAAGGATCTCATTCTGGATATCACGTTCGGATGGCATGTATTCCCCCAAGCATTTCATTTTGAGCTATCATATCAGTTTCAAGAATATTCAGACTTATCACATTTTGCCTTATCTGATTAAGGCTTTCCATTAGCTCCAAGCATCGTCCTACACGGCGATTAAATACATGGGGTTTAAGTGGTTTATCGTAACATAAGAAATTATCAAATTCACTCTTCAGTTTCGCCCTCATCCCGTCTGCTGCAGTAATAAATATCACTGGAGTTACATGATACCCATTCAGTGCATTCAGTGCCTTTGCAGCCTGAACTCCATCTGTATTCCCATCTAACAGCACATCCATAACAAATAAATCAAAATCATGTTCACCAGCCATCTTCATTGCTGATTCAAAGTTGCCAGCCTCACCCACATATACCTCTGGGAAGCTATACTCAATCAATCCACGGAGATAAGCCCTCTGGGATCTATCATCGTCAACTATAAGAATCGATCCTTTTGCATGAGGCATTTTTGTATCGTCCTTTTCTGTTTCATCCGTATCCCCACCAGCAATACTGCTGGGGGGATCGGACGGGGCACGGGATGAATTCTTTGGGCTCATTCGGCTCTATCCTATCCTGAGTGCAATTATTTGGACTTGCTCTGCTGTCAGTGTAGTGGTCTTATCGCTCTCTACATAAAGGCTTAATACCTGTGCTGCATTAGCAGAAATCAGATCTACACACATTCCGGAGTCTAATTTGTCTGCAGTGGTAAGGGTATGATGAAATCCGCCATCTGCCTCTACAGCATCCAGCCTTAAATGCCCCTTAATGGTAGCATCTGCAGCGGATGATTTTGCGGAGATCTGGGAGAGAACTATATAAGCACCACCATTGTCCAGAGTGATCTGCCCATTTTGATAGTCTGGGGTAGATCCTACACCCAGCCCATTCTTTGTAAAATTCAGTAACTTTGCAGCGGTTGCTGCAGCCAGCACCTGAGTAACAGCGTTATCCTTTGAATAGATTGCTCCATAAACTCCGAACATGGATATGATGGCATCCCTCAGATCCTGTGGAGAGATATCCCCATTTTCATTGTCAGCCAGTAGTGCAAGGATCTGGGCTCTGGTTCTGATAGTATCACTCATGGATCATATCCTTATAATTGAAACCCTGAACTAAATGCATTACTGAAGGCTGATTTACGATCGATCGGTAGATCCATCGCTCTTCCTGATTCAGTATAGTTCCGGAGTTTTAAAACTATTTTTTTTGCTACAAGCTCAATATCAGATCCACGATCTGAAGCCTGCTCTTCATAAACAATGTAATTTGGGTTCACAAGCATTTCAGTAGCGTATGCTACCCCATTACTCATGCCCTTCCCAGCTAACCACGTAATGGCATCTCCAGCGAACGTGAAATCAATATTCTCATGATAGATCTGATCATCAGCGGAGACACTTAGGATCCGCTTAATATCGAAAGCCTTAATGCTATCCTGAAATCCCCTTTTCATCATTACAGAATCCCTGCGAGTTCTCAGGTTTAAAGTGAAGATATCACCCATTGAGATCTCATCATAGAGTAGGATATACTGCATAACTGTAGTGCTGGGGATGTATCGATGGGGATAAAAATTTGGATCCACTCCCAGAAGAGCACTCACTGCATCCCCGGAAGAGGGAATCAATAGCGTTAAATTGGAATCTGAGCCCGCTTTGAGGGATCTGAGGGTTAGGTATCCACTTTCATTAGGATCGCCCGTGGATCCGCTCTCATAGGCTATATTCCCCAATCCTGCGCTATTGATTGAATGAACAATCTCAGGGAGTGATACATCAGACTTATCTGCAGCCTTTAAAGCTGCATTGATCGTAGTTTCAGATCCGCTGTCCACAATAATTTTAATGTTAAATACTGAAGTGAGATCTATCCCACCAGAGAGATCTACATTCCCGGTAATTACTGCATGGTGATTAAGCCGCTTCCGGGAGATCGTAATTGTGGATCCGCCCTGCAGGATCCGCTGGGCTTTCTCAGATTGCCTTCGCATATCTACAGATGTCCTGAGCACTTCATATTCGATCGGAGCATCATATCTGAATCCATCGATGCAATCATGCTGGGGATCTGGAGCTCCATGCTCTGCTTGTACACATGAACAAAGCCTACCCTTCCGGTAATAGACCTTTGTGCTCATATCATCTATCAGCTTTTGGATCTCATGATCTAATCTGATATTTGTCACATTATCCCCGATTTAATCATTTTTACCATTATCCTGCTAATATCTTTTTCAGTTGTGATCCCAGCTTTTTATATGACTGCGATTTCTCGCTTTTGACCTTTCCCCAATACTCTTTGAATTCAAACATTGCCTTTTTATGTCCCAATGGTATTGAAGTAGAATTTCTCGTAAAAGCAGCCACATCGCTCAGGTAATTTGCAACTTCATCATCCACAATCTGAGAACTGGCTTTATCTTCCAGGCATTCATCTATCTTGATTGCCAGCCTGAAATCATCTGGTGTACTCAGGGGATGGGTTTTGCCCCATCCAAGCTCATCCTGACGAAGCCATGTTTTTATAATTTTGCGAAAATCGATACTCTCTAATTGACCCTCTACCGCATTTGCAATATCAATTATCTTAAATTCAATCAGTTTCATTTTTTGCCCCTTACCTTTACCTTAGTATCAATATGCCTTGCGTAATAAACGCAACGGCAATGCCCAGTATGGACCCGCCCAAGTCGTGGATCAGCGCATCTTGCAATGAAAATTTATCTGACAGCAACCCATTGGCTATGATCCACGCCCGCAATCCTGAGTCAGTGTTATAATGTTTGTAGCGCGGATCATCCCATGAAGGCTTCCAACCGTCACCGAGCTCCCATGCTATCCAGAAGCCGTATGCAATAGCGAATGATGCAGTTAGTCCAACAAGCAATCCAAAGGCTGGTACGGTCCAGAATGAGCTTACATAGGCCATAGCTGCTGCTCCCCAGAAATGGATCTTGTTGTGACCTGAAAAGTTAATATGGTCCAGATCGTTGTTAAATTCAAACTCTGGTTTGTATCCTGGAAAGATCATTAGATTCTTCCTTTAGCTTTGGTTTGCATAGTCATTTTACGTTAGGGTATAATACCGATTGATTTTTTTAATGACTGCCGCAAATGGGATTTCCTCGCCATATCGCTCCATTTGACCGATTAATACATCCGATCCTGTAAAAATTATTTGGGTCTCGTTGTTCATCTCAAATTGCAATGTCAGATACTTTCCGGTTACATTCTTACTGTATTTGCTCGTTTTTATACTGAAGCCTGTGACAATTATTTTCTGATTCAGTATATCGTCCATACGACTTTTCCTGCCGTCTAATGGTTGATCCTCCGTGGAGAACTCTGAGAACTTTTTCACAATACACTCAGCACCTCGTCAGCAATCGATTTGCATTTGTCAACATGAGCCCGATATTCGATGTAGGCGGGATTCTGCGGGTCGAGATGCATGAGCGCAAACTCATCATCGACATCAAAAATAGATCTAATTAAAGCCACAATGATCTTTTTTCTATCTACAGGAGTTGAGACCTCAATATAATCGTATTTGAATTGTGCCATGGTCCCGCCAATGCCATCGTCCATCGTCGCATCCGTGATATTGAACCTCACTTGCAGACGCCGATTACGAAAAACGGTTAGATCTGGCCGCTGTATGCTTGTTCCCTTACCCATAATTAACCCCATATCTTTTTATTAGATTGTTTGTGTCTGCCCACTTAAACCACCCCCAGTAAGCCGGAATTGAAGCAACCTTATGGCTCTTATGTTTCTGCTTAAATCTGGCTACAATGGATTTTCGAACGAGTGTGTATCCGTGGAAAAACCTATATCCGAGAAAATCAATACCCCGGGCATCAACAGGAAATACTTGCCAATCCCCTTTGAGTTGAAGGTTGAGGCGTTCTGATAGATACTGATCTATCAATCTGCGATATTTATGCAGCTCACGCTTGCCCTTTGAAAGCAGCACCATGTCATCACAATAGCGGAAGTAATATTTGACACCAAGGTGTTCCTTAATCCAGTGATCCATATCAGAGAGATATAGATTCGCCAAAAACTGTGATAGATAATTGCCTATTGGAAGCCCGATTGATGAATCAATGATTTCGTCGATCAACCAGAGTAAGCGAACGTCCTTGACCCTTTGGCGAATAATGTCCTTCATGATCGTATTGTCAACCGATGGGTAAAATTTTCTGACATCCATCTTTAAGCAAAATCGTGTCCCTGCCTGATCACCCATGGCCGACTTGATACGTCTCACTCCCTTATGCACTCCACGCCCTTTGATGGACGCCCAGGTATCATTGATGAAATGAGAAATCCATATCGGCTCCATCACATTCATGATCGCATGATGGATAATTCTGTCTGGGAAATAGGGGAGCTTCAATATCTCACGCTCTTTCCCATATTCATTGCGGATCATTCTTGTGTATGTCGAGTTTTTGAATGTCTGATTAAGCAGCATTTCTCTGAGTAGGTGTAGAAACTTCTCTGGTGCTGCATTAATCATCTTCACTTCCCGGTAATGACCCTTTCCTTTACTCGCCCTCTTATGGGCTTCAATGAGATTTTCCATCGAACAAACTTCTTCATATAAATATCCAAGACGCTTCATGTGCTTGGATGTCCCGGAGCTTTCGAATCAAAATGACCTACTGACACCATATGGGAATCGCTTTGTGTTTTGCCAAGAGGCAAGGTCTTTGTGGTTACGACTTCAAGCATAGCTGACCGCCGATGTTCACATTGTCATTCGAAGAGGCGTTATTCGCATTCACGTAGAAAACGCCTGCTGTCGAACCGTTATTCGCATTACTGCCCAACAGGAGCACCTGCTCCCACAAAAACCCGTAAAAATTTTTCAAAAGCACAGCCGACCGCCGACGGCCACAGAGTCATTCGAAGAGGCGTCAGACGCAGCCACGCAGAAAACGCCCGC
>Ga0222658_1000088_pt1 | contig 54452 bp, 28 predicted proteins | sample AntAcemetagen476_FD_179830 | JGI IMG/M metagenome (GOLD analysis project Ga0222658, IMG submission 179830) | Saline water microbial communities from Ace Lake, Antarctica - #476 | ecosystem: Environmental > Aquatic > Non-marine Saline and Alkaline > Saline | place: Antarctica: Ace Lake... | reverse complement strand
TTTTCCTGAAATAGGTTAATTATGAGTAGAACAGAGTTTTTAAATTTTTCGATAAAGTCACCATTATAGAGTGGTATTTAGGCTTTTTCGAGCCTATATAGTGTAACTTCGATTCTTTCGATCTTTTTCTTGTGTGTTTGCATAGTGTTTTTTAGAGGAAATGAAGTCTGTTCTTGCCAAGTAATTTGTATATTCTCATCACGGCAAAAAGCCGCTACAAAGCCCTCTGTGGACGTTTTATGCATGGTATAGATAACTGGAGCCATTTTAAATCCTGCGACGAGGAAGCCCCTATCGGCATGTTTTTTTCTAGTTCCAAAAGGAGGATTCATTAGAACGACAATCTCATCATTTCTAACAAATTGCTGGTTCGTGACGTCTTTTCCTGAGAAAGTCCATTTTCCCTCTAAACTTTCATCGAAATATTCTTCTGCAAACTTGATATTATCTTCAAGAATTTTCTGGACGCTTGGATCAATATCTATGAATTCGACTGATTTCGCCCCTAGAATAAGAGCTCCTATGCCTAGAATTCCAGTTCCACAGCCCATATCAACGATTTCTTTATCTTCGATATCTCCGTTCAAAACCGTTTTCCAAAGAAGTTCTCCTGCAACATTGCCGTCGCTAGGATATTGCTCTAGATTTGGTTTTGGTTTATCAAATACTTTGAGCTTTGAGAGGAAAATACTTAATTCTTTTCTGGATCTTACCATATGTGAGCTAAGAATATCCTTTCCTTTATAAATGATTATTTATATTCTCTAATATCTATATTATATTTAGGCAAATCTTAAAAATAAAACCGTTCTCATTTCTCTTCCGAAGTGGGTGTTTTGGGAAAACAAGATAATCTTAGTAAGGAATTTGTCAGTCATACAAAGGGTGTTGGTCTAGCTTTTAACAAAGTTAAAGAAGAACTTACTGAACATCTAGATGGAATCAATCAAAATACTAATGAAATGAATTCTATGCAACAATACATCACAGAATTAGAAAATAAAATTGAAAAACTGAGCGAACGTATTGATGAACTTATGGCAAGTAAAAATACTTCCGTTTCCTATGATATTAATTCTTCTCTTTCACTTCGCGAACAAGAAGTGTTTTTAGCCTTATACACAGCAGATTCTAAGAAATCCGCAGTAGAGCTAGCTCAATATTTAGGATTAACAGATGAGTTAATTCACAATTATATTTACAAATTGATTTCTAAAGGAGTTCCTGTTCTAAAAGAACATTCTGCTAAAGGAAGTATCTTAAATTATTCTCTGGATAAACATTTCAAAGATTTACAGGCAAGAAAAAATCTTGTTGTCATTAATGAATCTGTTCTAGAAGAGATGAATATTAAAGAAATAATAAAATAATAAATAATTTTAATTTTATTGAATTAGTAAATATACTTTGAAATCATCTGCTGTTTTTAGATTATATTGTTTAACTTCTTCTTTAAAATAGTTGAGATGTTCTTTATATTTGCTGGTGCAGCGAGGATTTATTTTAAACGTATCTTTTATGATTTTGTAAGTCATGTATTCGGCAAATCCTTCTGTTAATGCGATTGGATAATTCGTTAATGACTTTTTTACTATGTTAATGTGTGCGAGATGGGTTTGTTCATGTAAAAGTATGTGGGTGAAATGTATTTCTTTATACTGTTCAGGTGCGCATCCAAAATATTCTTCTAAAATATTTTCTCTCATGTATATTTTCTCAGGCATACTTGAATTGACGAATGAAGGATTAACATTTTTTCCAGATAATTTTTGTTTTAACTTTTCTTGTTGAGAATTTGATAGATCGTATTTTATCGTAACATCTTTAATGAAATCGTTAGAATTTGCTATTTCTATAAATCCTAAATCTATTTCTAATTTTTGTTCCACTAGTTTTTGAAGAATAGGGTTAAGTTTTTGCATCTCTTCTAGTAAACTCATTTTTACCTCAAATTAATAAAAAAGAAATAAAAAATAAAAAATTATTGATTGTATTGAAGTCTTTTAGATGTGTTTGACCACTCTTGAGCTTCACTATCTTGACCTAATTCATAACATTTATCAGAAATATCCATTGCAATATTTGCTTTGATACTGATATCAGTTGTCATTTCGAATGCTTTTAGGAAATAACCATCAACTAATTCATTGGACATTTCTCCGGTTTCATTAGCGCTTCTTGCAGCACGTAAATAATTTTCTGCTGATTTATCTCCATTAACAATTGACATAATTGTTGCATCTAATGCTTTACTGTATTGTCCTTTGTTAAAGTAAGCTTCTGCTTGTATTTTATACAATTCGGAATTTTTATCATCAATTTCTAAAGCGACATTTACACTTTTTACTATTTTGTCATTTCGATTCCAAACTATCTTTTTTTCAGAATAACTTCTTACAAGATTCAAATGAGTTTCTATGTTAGTATCATCAAACTTAAGAGCTTCTTTTGAATCAGCAATAGATTTCCCAAAATTACTTGCTTTGTAATTTTTAATAGCTCTATCAGTTAATTGTAATGACATGTCTTGTCTCATAATTGGTACTTCTGAATCAAGATTGTATCTGTCAGATTTTACTTTTTCAACAATTACAGCATCTTCGCTATAGAATGATACTCCTTCTGCCTCAACTTTGTAGTTGGTTTCAGGATTTACAAAACTTGTTTCAACGTTTTCGGTTTCAACACTTCCGTGTGGAATGTCTGAGATTGAAGTTTTTGTTTCTAAATCATTAAGTATGTTATTTGTTTTTGGCTTATCTGTTTTTGATTTCGAATTGTCTTCTCCATCAAAAGATTGCTCTGGAATGTATATGTTTTCAGCTATTTGAACTTGTCCAGGAATAGTTTTTTCTTCTAAATTTCCAGAAAAGCCTACAACTGCATTTGGCATATTGTCGCTGTCGAGAGTATATTCGATTGTGTTAGCATTATGATTATCTCTTTCTATATTTTGTACATCTTGTCCGTTTGGAGAACATGAACTTACTAAAAAGTATGCTGCTAAAGTTATTGATGCTGCTGCTTTACCCCAATTCCAATTTCTATTTCTCTTATTTTCTGCAATTATAATTGCATATTCCTTATTTGTTGGTTTGTTTGATAAGCTTTCCACAAGGAAGTCAATATCTTTTAATTGAGAATTTGTTTTATCGTTCTTCTTTGCTTTTCTTTGTAAATAATTATTTTTAGCAAGATGAACTTGTGCTTCTTTAATCATAATTGATTCTTGAGATGATAATTCGTATCCTAGGTCTACCATTAATGATAAATTTTTATACATTGCATTAAGTTTTACGTTGTAATATTTATCCTTTGTTTCGCCTTTTGCAAGTGATAGAGTGTGTGATACTATTTTGCTAACTGGAACATTTTTCGGAGTGTCGTAGTGTTTGTTAACAATATCATTTAGAACATCGATTGTAGTATCTACTTTTAATGAGGATAATTTTCTTGAGTCGTCAGAAATTACTTTTGATGTGTAACCTTTTTCTCTTTGCCATTTTAAATTAGCAATTTTTTCTTCTACTAGATCAAGATCTTTTGAGCTTAATTCTTTTTTGCTTATATCGTATAATTTAGCATCAACAAGCATTCTGTCAGTTGTTTCTTCTAATTTTTTTCCTTTTTTAGTATTGAGGAAAGCTAATTCTGATTGTTTAAGTCTATTTTCTAGTGACTCTTTTTGTTTTTCATAATTTTCTGTTTGTGTCATGTTTACCACTCCGTTGTGATGAATTTAGTACAATTCTTAAAAAATAATTACTACCACATATATAAACTTTTCGGTTTTATTGTCATTAAGAAGTAGTAAATATATTTATAACTGGCTAAATAGGCTATAAATGCATTTTAAGAAGGTTTAAGCAATTTTATTTAGGTGCAATTAAGTCATAATTAAGACTTGGATCCAAATCATAAGCTTTTTGGTAATCTGGGCTTAATACTCCTGGATGCATTTCTTCCCAAACTATTGCCCTGTTAAAATATGCTTCTGCGAAATAATGATTTAATTCAATTGCTTTTGAATATAGTTCGAATGATTCTTCAATAAGGCCCATTTTTCTTAATGTATTTGCTTTATTGAAATAAAAAAGATCGTTTGTAGAGTCTAATTTTTCTGATTTATCATAATATAATAATGCTTCCTTATAATTGCCTTCTGCTGCCTTTTTCATCGCCCCATGTTGATACTCGATTGCAACGATTTGATCGTCTTTGAGCACATATACGTTGCCATGATACTTAAAATCCAGTTCTGCATCACTAAGAATCTTTTCTGTGATTGGATTATAATTTATGTGGAATTTTTCATCTATATTCCAACGTACAATTATATGTTTTTCTGCTTTTAGAAGTTCAATATTTTCTCCAAGATATTTCATTGAATTTCCTTCCCCAAAACAATTTCTTTTACCTGTTGCAATAGATTCGGAGAATGAAATTGCTTCTTTTGGTTTTGTAAACGTAGTATTTGAATTTGCCAACTCATCCAGCATTCTTATTTGCTCTTCAGGCGATTTTTGAGCATAATTAGAATATTCATTTTCTGCATTTTTCTTTCTATTTTCAAGCTCTGTTTTTGCTTCTAAATTAGGATCAACATTGAGTAATCGCTCAGAAAGAGTTTGAGAAAATAATTGATTTACTAAAAGCATACCTATGCCAAGAAACAAGAATTTTCCGCCGTAGTTTCTCCGCATTCCGTTTCTCATAAAAGACCTAAATGGAAATGTGTATATAAACTTTCGCTCTGATTACCCTCTATCAGGAGTAAATATACATATTTGTATACTGTTTTTACAACCTAAAAGTGACTAATTATTAACTTTTTCTATTTATTGTAGTTTTTGCTTATAAATTATAATCAAATAATCTTTCTAAAAGATTTAAGCAATAACTAAAAATATCGATGCATAATTAATTAAAACTTTTAAGCAATTACTGCAATTATTAATACTAATATCTTTAAGCAAAAACTATATTTTCTATACAAATAATTGTTCAAAACCTTTAAGCAAATAGTAGAAGTTTTAGAACACATAATTTATCTAAAGATTTTAAGCAAATCTAATAGAATTTAAAAAAAATCAATCCAAAGGACTTTTAACATTCTGTAAAGTGGTCTTTGTTACATGTGTATAAATCTGTGTAGTTTGCAAATTAGAGTGTCCTAGGAGCTCCTGGATAATTCTAACGTCGTTTCCAGCTTCTAATAAATGTGTCGCGAACGAGTGCCGAAGTTTGTGCGGTGTTATGTTTTTACGTATTCCTGCTCTTTTAGTAGCCTCTTTTATGATCTTTTGCACATTCCGTGTACTCATTTGAGCGCCATTTTTCCCTTTGAACACAAAACCTTCAGATATTCTGCGTTTTGCTAAGAACTTTTGAATTTCTTTGGATAAACTCTCTGGAATAATGAACATTCTATCTTTTCCACCTTTACCTCCTCGAACCCAACCATGATTATCATCAAATTCAAAGTCTTCAACTTTAACACTTACAAGCTCTGAAACCCTTAATCCTGATGCATAGAGTAATTTTACCATTAGTTCGGACTTTTCAGAAAGGTGCGCAAATAGCTTATCCAATTCGGCCTTCGAAGCGACGACGGGTAGCTTTTGTAGTATTTTAGGCGTTTTGATGGTTTTGAAGTTCTTCTCTAGAACTTCGTTGAAGAAGAACAAAAGTGCGCTTCGAATCAAAGCAAGTGTCGAAGGAGAATAGTTTTTTTCCTCAATTAACTCAGAAAGATATATTTTCAAATCATCAATTACAACTTCTTCAACTAATCCATCAAAATGATCCAGGAATTTTTTACAAATAGTTGTATAACTCTCAAAAGTTTTCGGAGCAAATCCGCGAAGTTTTAATTCGGACTTCAAAAGTTTAAGTGATTTTTCATTTGATACCATTTTTTTTTCTTTCCTCGAAATAAAAAGTCCAGAGAAACGAATGTTTCGATCGGATTTGACGATTTTCAAAGGACTTTTCCTTTATTTTCAGTATAACTCTATTAGAGTTCGCCTAATATACATTATACGAACGTTTATTTATAAACATTTCGGTTTTTTAGGCCATATTGCATAAAACCTTGTATTTTACCCAAAAAGGTCGGACTTTTTAGTGAAATATAACTATAAGTAATGACTAAAACCTTTAAGCAAATTTTTTTACTATTTTTTAACTCAAATTAAAAAATATTAAACCAATAAAATAACAGATTTCATGGTAAAGAATTAATTTATGCTATTTTTTGGTAATTCCAAAAATAGTCTTGAGAATCTAATTTAGTTTTTATGTCTAATCCAAGATCATCTTTAATTTGAGATTTATAATCTAAATATTGTTTGTATGTTGGAGTTGAAATTTGGTTTTTTTCTAATTTTGAATAAAAATTTTCTACTAAATTATATTCTAATCTTCCAAGATCTATTCGAACAAAAGAAACATCTGCTGGATCTACATCAAATGTAGAAAGAACAATCATGTCTAATTGGAAGTCAGAAGGCGTTTCAGGAGCTTGTTTACGTAATTTCTTCATTTGATAACTAAATGCATTATAATTATAAATTGTATTTTTTGTTGGACTCATAAAAATAACCAAGCAATAATAATATATAAATTTAACTATTGAGTGATGAATACCAAATAATATGTAAAACAACAAAATAAACTTTATTTTGTGAAAAACAAAGCAAAAAAGCTTTAATTCAGTATATTTTGATATTATTGCTCTTCAATGATTACATAAAAGGCCATATTTGCAATATTAAGCCCATTAAACTAATAAAATACAAAGAAATAAATTACTAAAAATTACTCTTTTTGCTTAAATGTTTTAATTAAATTACTGAATCAAAACTTATAATAAATGCTTAAATGTTTTGAACAATTATTATAACAATAATTTTAAGTATTGCTTAAATCTTTTAGAATATGATATATATTAAAAACAATAAGAAATAACTAAAACTTTTAGTCCTAATTAATGTCATTTAAAATATAGATTAAATCAAAAACAAACATAAATTATATAAACTAATTATTAAAATATATACACCATGACTGAAAAGAAAAAAGATCCTGTTTCATCACAGTATCAAAAAGACGTCGAATATACCGTAGAACTTCTCCAACAATCAAAAGAAAGTCAAGAAACTAAATTCTCGCATCTTAATGACGCATATTTAACCTCTGCAAAAAAACACTTATATAATGAAGAAACAGGCGAATATGAATATAAAAAGCTAAAAAAAGAAGAAACTGCAAAAGCTTTTGCAAAAGATGTTACACAAAAACTAAAAGATGTATATCAAACAATCACAGGTCACGATCTTAAAAAATCTAAATTAAAAGGTTTCGATGATAAATTACTCGAAGCATATTTTGGTCTTAATTCTAAATATGTTGAAAGACTTTTTGTAGATCGACGAGATGAACTAACATCTGGTCAATTTGCTCAAGAAATGTTGCAACACACATATCAATTAAAACGTCAAGAAGACAACACAGCAGTACAACATATTACAGATAGAAAACACCTAGATGAAATCATAAAAATAACTAAAGTAGATTCTGCAAGAATCAATAAAGATGATATGGAAATTGATCACGGACATCAAATGCTCAAAACATATGTAACAAACGAACAAGAAATGCCTACAAAAGAACTAGAAAAACTTCCTTTTTATGTGCCTATTGAAAAGCCTAAAGGAAAAAAAGTAAACATGAAAAATAATCAGGATATAGCAGCATAGAGGTATGAAAATGAATAAAGAAGAAAAAGCTAAAGAGAAAGCAAAGCTAAAAAGTTACAGACATAATATAGAACATGCATATCTATCAGCACTAAACGATACAATTCATAAACTTAACAAAAAAAAAGAAGTAGTAACATTCAAACACCATGAGAAAGAAGATAAAAGAGGAGCATTTCTAGTAGAACTTAAAAGTCAATTAGAACAGCACACAACTCGTACAGTTAATATCCTAGGAAAAAATGAGAACACAATAGCATTTCAAAATAATCTAATTGATGCAATCATGAAAAGTAATACTAAAATTGTCCATAAACATAAACACTTAATTAATCAACGTAAATTAATACCAAGAATATTATCACTAATTGAATCTATCGAACCGGAAGAAGAATAAAAAAAATATTTAGTATTTTGGATTCAAATAGAAATGTCTTCCTTCTTGATACTCTGCTAACTCTTCTAATTCCATCATGTCGTCCCAGCTTTCTGGGCGAGGCATTTCAAGAACGTAAAATTCAATACTATTATTTCTATAAATTTGCGAAGCAGAGAATGTAACATCTACTAAACCACCACCAAGAACCCATGTAGAAAAGTTTTGTTCAGGCAATTCTACAACCTGTTGATCTTCATCAACAAACAATTCAGTTGTTATTTGTTCTAATAATCCAGCGTCTTCAGTGATATCAAATTCATCGGCAGGAATGTGCACTCCGTTCTTATCTAATAGTGTCATATCTACTAAATATGTTCCTGGAACTAAATCTATGTAGTAATGTTCTTGTACTTCAACAGGATCAGGATTTTCATAAGCGAACTTTGCTCCAGCAATCATTTCGTTTTTCATAGTTTCGTTGATATAACTCGCATCGAAACTAGATTCAATATTTCTTACAGCTTCATTGTAAATAACAATAGGATCTAAAATTTCAGGTTCAGAAACATATCTAAGAAAACCAATCAAAGGAACAGTTGTGTCAAAAGGAGTTTCTTCTTGTCTTTCAATGTTAAATAAAACCTGTTGATTAATAGAAAGATCTGTATATTTTTCATGCATGTGAAGATAAGTATCTTCTCCTAAACCATCTAGCTCTGCAATATCTGCAGCCGTTCTTTTTCTAATAATTATTTCTCTTTCAACAACAGGCCATAGTCCAAAAGTAAATTCTTCATCGCTTCCATCCATAAGATTATTGTAAGAAACAGATTCACCAAGATAATCAATTTTTTGATATCTTAAATATCCTCCTATTTCACAATAAGGAAGTGTTGTTGTCAAACTAGCTTTACCTGAAGAATCAATTATAGTTGATCCTACGGAATATTCTCTTCCACATACATAACTAATAATAACATCGTCCAACGGTTCTTGAGTGTATTTATTCTCTGTGTAAATAGTTATTTCTTGAGGTAAATGTTGTTCGAAACTATTCAAATTTGCATCGAAAGGTGCAGGAATAGTTAGTGATTCAAATTCATAATAAGCTGGAATGTTATTTCTAATATTAACTTCTACGGCAAACTGGAATGTGAAACCATCGCCAGCGAATGCATCTTCATCTTCAAGAGCAACAACTAAAGGATAAGAAATATGATAATCAAATCTATAATCTTTCATAAAAAGACCAATCATTTTTGCAAAAGGACCTATTTCTTCCATTACATCTGTAGGTTTAACGACCTGACTTCCATCATTAATTTGCAAAAAGATAGGTTGGTACAAATAATGATGATAAACATTAAAATCATATAACTTATTAGAAAGTTTAGGAGTCATTCTTTCATATATTCCTTCACTATACTGACGATACTTCTCAGGCACACTATAATCATCTACAATAGGAAAATAATTTTTAGCGTTCATAAATCTAATTATACTCATAAAAGGTAAGAGATCATATTGTAATATGTCTGAAACTTCTTGTTGAATCCATATGTTTCCTGATTGTCCAAAGAATGTAACATCTTCAGTAGGAGGTAATGGTTTATCAATTCCAGAATAAATAGTAATTAGATTCATGGTTTCAGTTTCGTAGAAATTAGTTGTTCTTTCGAATTCTAAAATTTCATTAGCAAATTTATACATATTGTATACATCAAGTTCGAATGAAGTAATGTAATTATCTACTTTTTCCGTGTTTCCAGTTGATAATGATGTAATAGTTATAGGATAGGATAATTTGAAATCAGTTTCTCCTTCCAAGAAAAATACTTGAACATCTGGTTCTCCATCAATAGTAATATCATATTGTTCTCCAATATTTTCAAAACCTCTAACGCAGGATTCAAGATTCTCTTCAATATATAATTCGACTTGTTCTTCTATGCTATCATCACCTTTTTTGACATCTTTACAGAGCGAATTAGACGCTTTACAAAGAGGAGGTACAAATACTGATTCGCATCCGCTTTCGACTTCACAATCCTCTAAATGACGCCAATAAGGTATAGTATCAGGAGCGAACTCGACGGCTTCACTTCTATATGGAGGATAACGAACCGCAGGAGGATTATATGTTCCACCTTGTGTTCCAATTTTACGAAGAGCTTCTTCTGCAACGCCATCAAGACAAGTTGTTACTAAATTATGAGCAGGTCTTGCCTCTAAAGAAACATCAGGAATATCTAAACCAGGTTTATCTAATTGAAGCGATGAACTAATACTCAAATAAATAATTGCTCCAAATAAAAGCACTGCACCTATTATAACAAATAAAGTCACTTGCGCTTTTTTATTAATTAAATTCATCATCTCTCCTCTTTAATAATTTAGATATTAATATTAAATCCAAATGCTTTTTTTACACTTTCGTTTTTACTAGGTAATTGATATTCTTCCGACGTTGTTGGTCTTCCAGTGTCCCATGCGGTACTTGTTGAATTATCTACATCAACAATATCTCTACAAAATATTCTCTTAGCATTAGGTTCTCTAGGAGGGAACGCTGCATCAAAGACGAAACAAATTTCATCATAATTATTCTCACTAGGGAATGCCTGTTGGAACTCATGGAAATCTCCAGGAAATAATTCTTGTTTCTCAGTAAACAATGTTGTCGAAAGAGTAGTTCCTCCTCTAAATTCAATTTCATAAATTATAGGTAAATTCTCATTATAAGATTCAGGATATCTTATGCTTCCTATATAATATGTTAATGCGTATAAATAATGTGATTCATTATATTTTGTTTTTTCCGAAGCTTGCGTAAAAACAGGTTTACAAAGAGCATCTTTACATTGAATAACTGCTCCTCCGTTTGCAACAGAAGGATTATTTTTTATAATACCAGGACTACAAATACTTTGTTTCCAACTATCGCTGGAGAAATATGAATCTAGCCATCCGCTGAATTTACCTACTGTACCATCAGGTTTCCAATGTCTTAAACTCATCCAATCTAACCAACCTAATTCTTTAAGCATTGTTGCAATAAGATCAGTCGTTTGACCCATTTTATCTATTCGTTCTTTAGCTCTTTGTCTATTTCTTTCTTCTAGATATTTAGCGTCCATTTTTTCAAGATCAATATCCCAACCATGACGTATAGTATATCCATCAATTTCAGAAGTATCAGATTTTTCTTGATTAGGAGGAACATATATTTTATCAATACATTTTTGATATGTGTTAATGTGTTGAAGACAATTATTATTAAGAACCGCCTTTAAATCAACATCTTCAGTCAGAGCCGATTCGCCAATGAAACCAAAACAACCAGTCTTTCCTAGCGTATCCTGACAAACACTTAATTCTTCAGAATGTTCATCACCAACATTATTAGAATCACCGTCGCCATTTTTTTCTGAAGAATCATCTTTTTGATTTTTAACAGAAGTACACTCAGAATTACCTTTAGGACATTTTCCAATTTCTATTCTATACTTTTCTAATTTTTTAACAGATTCCTTATAAGAATCTTTGGTTACATTATCTAAATTAGGAGTTTTTTGAAGATCTTCGAGAGTTTTTATTTTTCTTCCAATAGAATCTATAAATTTTCTTCCCGCAAGAACTTTTGCTTTATAGGCTTCGGACCAATCTGTAAATATATCAACAATTTCAGTTCCTTTATTATCTCCTTCGACAATATTAACAATTTTTGTAAGATTATTTTTCATATCTTCAGGACTATCAAGACGAGGATCTTTTGGTTCTTCTTTCTTTAATAACTTTAATTCGTCTTTCTTTAAATCAGTCTGTATTTTTAAATCAGCTTTCTCTTTATTAAGATCAGCAGATAATTCTGATTTTTTTTCGGAATCCTTAATTAATTCTTGGTTTGATTCACTACTAGCAGCACCAATAGTATTATATTTCGATCTAATGTCTCGAACTTCTTTTCCTTTTATATCAAATTCATATTTACTAAATGAGTTAACAGCATAACCATCAACAATATCTTTCACTGATTTAGTATCATCTAAAGAATCGATATCTTCATCAGCTAAAACATCTCCGGACGCTTCTATTGCCGTTGTTTCTTGTGAAGTTATTTCACTTTGCTCAGCAATATATTTATCAGCAGTATCAGGTAAATCTTCAAACCTACTTTTACAGAATTGAAGAATAGTATCAACATCTGCCCTATAATTCTCAAAATAAGTAGAATATAAATCAGAACTTATTTTTACACCCTCATCATCAGCAGGAAGTAAACTCACTGATTCATCATAAAATTCCTCAAATTCTAAATTGTTGAAGTCATTACCAGCAAGAATCATCAATTCTGCTGATTTTTCAGGATTAATTAAAAATTTGAAAAAGTCATTTCTAGTGAAAAGTTTTTCAGGAGTCAAAGAAGGACTTGCAACCTGAACAACCGAAGCTTCAGTAGTCACAGATGAACTTAAATCTGTAATAATAGAAGAACTATATACAACACATTCAATTTTATTTTCCTCTATGTTCTTTTTACATAAATAATAATTTATATTAGGAATTAAGATTTTAATTAAAGAATATTTCTCAGAAAGATCTAGTTGAGATGTTTGATCATTAGTATCAAATTTGAAATCCAGAAGACATTGTTTTTCAAAAGCGGCTTTTGCCTCATCATATTCTTCCTTATTATCATTATAAGATTTTTTTGTTGTTTCTAGAGAGTCTTCTATTATTGATATTTCGCTATCTAAATCAGATATTTTTTGTTTTAAATCTGCTATAGGTTTGTTATATCTATTATCAATAATTGTAAGATTTTCTTGATAATCTTTATCTAAATCTGCGAACTTTTTATTTTCCAAAGTAAAATAAACTTTTAACTTTTCATAAGAACGCAAGAAAGAAATAAAAGTAGAAGTTATTTGATGATCCCATTTTTGATTAAGATATGCATGTCCACTTAATTCTTTTTCTGTCTCATAAAGAAGTCCATATTGAGACCATTCAATGAAAGAAACTGTAGCATGGCCATTAGTATCTAAAGTTATATATGTTTGATCAGTGGAAGCTTTTTTAAGTGCTTCGAAGTTTGCTATTTGTTCATCAATATAATATCCCCTAGTATCTCCTTTAATTTGATCCATATCAAGACCAATATTGAACGCTTCTAAATCTTTAACAGCATCTTTTTGTTTTTTAGATTCTTCACCTAATTTAGCATTTTTTAAAGCACCAATAACATCATCATATTTTATTCTTTCTTCTTTAGGATCATTATTAATATTAGGAGGAACAGAAAGTCCAAACATTTTTTGTGCAAGACTATCAGTAACGCCTTCACATTCTCGAATATCTTCTTTATCACAGAATGCGACTGCACATGCATCTTCTTCAATTGGATAAACAAAATTTGTTCCACTAACAACATTCTTTTCATAATAATTCATCACTTTTGCAATAGATATTGGTAGAGTACATGCAGCTAATTTAATAGTTTTTGATCCTTTTATTGTTTCAGTATCAACTGCTTTAATTGCTCCTGTTGCAGGATCAATAAATTCTGTACAAACAGTATTTTTAGCGGCAATTTTAATCATATTAGGAACTGCAAGTTGAATGAATGCATTTGTATTTTCTACAACGTTTTTAGCTTGACGAATATATGGAAGTTCAAATACTTCTCCAAAGAATTTTTGACAATAGAATTGTCCTTTAAGTTGTTCACACACAGCTAAATCTCCGCCAGTTTTTGCATTGATTTTAAGACATGAAACAACTTGACAATCTGCTTGTCGGAATTGATTGAGATGATACAACATAGCAGGGTAACATCGCGTCATAACAGCAGCCACCATACTTTCTTTAACATTAGGAACACTAACTCCTTCGAAAATTTCTGTGTTTATATCTCCAAGAATATTACTTCCTAAAGTTCCTTCTTTACCATCTGGGAAAATATCCTCTTTTAATGTTTTTCCAAAGTCATCACCTGCATGGAAATAATTGCCAGCTAAAGATTCATCATCGCCATACTGTTTCATTCGTTCTTCGATATTACATCGCATGAATTCACATGCTTCAGAAAGAAATGATTTGAATTCGTTACTTTTTTCTGCTTGTGCTTTCTTTTGTTCTTCACTTTGATATTGATTTGTTCCAAATGTTGATCCACCAAGAGGAAGAGTCATAGAACTTGATAATTGTGTTAATGTATTTCCGCTTTGAGACATAGTAGAACCTGCGACAGAATTAGTTCCGCCTAAAGCTGCACCAGCAAGTTGCATCATAGTTCCGCCCATTCCAACATTTGCCATAAGACCATCCAGTTGACAAAGTTCTGCTGCTACAGTTGCAACTTTATTTAATGTTTCAACCCACTTCCATCTTTTTTGAGTTCTAATTTCCCATTCAATAATTTTATCTGCAAAAGCTTTACCAGGAGTAGTATTTCCTAAAGCTGAATTTCTAAATTGCATTGGAATAGAAAGAATAAGATGTGTTGGTTCTTGGTAAACAACATTATTAACTTTTACAACAACACTCATATTACATTTAAGATCGAATTCGCTTGCAATATTATTTACACTTGATGCTGCACCATTTCCTTTGAAAACTAAATCAATTCTATTTGTATCACTATAATCGCTTAAAGGATTAGCTAAAACAAAATCAAATGCTTGTGTTGCAGAAACTTCAGATTCGTCTTGTTCATATATACAAGAAGTTAAATCGATGTCAGTGTATAATGCTTCAACGTTTCCACCAATAGCTTTTTCCATTTTGAAGTTTGCAAAAATAGGATAATTAATTCCTTGTTCTACTGCAAGTTCAATCATAATTCTATTATAACCTTTGGATGAACCTAATGTTGCTGTAACATCATGGAATATTTTTGGAGTTGGACCTTCAGATGCAAATGCAACTTTATCAACATAAATACTTTGAGATGTGAATGTAGATTTTCTTCCAACACCATCAATTATTTCAAAATCAAGATAATGATTACCAGGTAAAATTTCAGAAAGAGACCAAGTACAATTAAATTCTCCTTCTCCAATTGCATCGCAATTACCAGGAATTAAAGAATTAGTTCCAACAAGGGAAGAGAAATTTCCATAAGCACTCACTCCAGATACATCTTCTTTTACAAGAGCCCAAATAGTAACAGGATCTCCTTGTTTCGGAGTATTAAAAACACCATTTTGAGTATCAAATATGATTCCTATGTTTCCACTTATTACAGGTCCTTCTTCATCGCAATAAAAAACAGTTGTAGATTCTCCTTCGAAAATATTTCCTGCATCATCGCTACTTGTAAAACCACCGGACGTTGAAATTCTTATTTCCAATCTTTCTCCTGAACTACATGAAGATACAAATGAACCAGTACATAGAGAAGATGAACAATTAGATACTCTTCTTGTTAATTCTCCGCCAATAGAATAAAATACTTTGTTCTGATAGAATGTAGCTCTAGAATCTGAAAAAGAAATTTCAATATCAGTAACTGCTCCAGATTTAACAAAACATTTTCCTGTATCAGCATCACAATAATTTGTTTTTATGTTTGTGATTTGAGGATTAGTATCATCAATAGAAAAATGATGAATATATTCTATTTCTTCGCTATCAACATTAAAACTAATATTTACATTTTCTATGTAAGGAGTAATATACACGTTTCTTTTAATACACTCATAGGAACCTGAATTTTCTTCTTCATTACAATCAAAATGTATTTCAGAATATTCAAAACTCATTTGAGGATTAATATTTAATTTACTTAGATCTGCATAAAAAGAATCAATAGAATCTGCTTGAACATAAACATACATATCAACTGTTTGAGGATGTTGTAATTGAACGTATGTCAAAACATTATCTCCAACATAAAACTCGACATCAGAAATATCTGCTGCGACTACAGAGAATGAAGTTAACACTAGAAATAGAAGTACAAATACTACTGTTAGTGAAATTCTCACCCTATATACACCTTAACCCCAATTTATACACTATGTTCGGAAAGTTCATTTATAAACCTTTCCCCTTAAATAAGCGTAAAAACACAGATTTCTATCTTTGTTTTATACTTTAGAATATCTAAAACAACTCACTTCGTGATCATTTACTATTCCTACTGCCTGAAGAAATGCATACATTATCGTAGATCCAACAAAATTCATGCCTCTTTTCTTAAGGTCTTTTGATATTTTATCAGAAAGTAAAGTTTTAGCAGGTATTTGTTTCAAAGATTTACGTTTGTTCTTAATTGTTTTACCATTTACAAAACCCCAAATATATTCATTAAAAGAACCAAATTCTTTTTGTATTTCAATAAATGCTTTAGCGTTTTTAATAGATGATTCAATCTTTAATTTATTTCTTATAATTCCTTCATTTTTTATTAATCTTGTAATATCTTTAGAATTATATTTTGCAATTTTTTTATAATCAAAATTAGAAAAAGCTTTTCTAAAATTATCTCTTTTTCTTAGAACTGTTAACCAAGAAAGTCCGGCTTGAAACCCTTCAAGTAAAATCATCTCAAAAAGATGTTTATCATTATGAACAGGAACTCCCCATTCTTCGTCATGGTACTTCAAATAATCCATATTATTTTCAGAAACCCAAGCACATCTCTTTTTCATACTTAAAATTAATTATCTAGAAGATATAAACTTTGTTATTAATTAAAAAGGAGGAGAATTATTTTTATAAATTTGCTTCAAAGAAGAATAAATAGTGGAATCATTAGTAAGTTTTTGACCAAAACAAGTTGCTTGTTTCTCAACAAGATCAACAAATTCTTTCGCTTTAGGAACATTGTAAATGTTAAAAGGAGCTTCATCAATATTTTTTCTATATATTTTTTGATCTTCAACTCGTTCAGTGAGATGTTCAACAATACAAGAAGTTTTACCTTTAGTATTATGTCTATAATTTTCAGAAATCATTCCAGGTAAAAGACCGAAAAGCCAAGATAAACCTTCAGCATAAATAGGATTAAAATCAGCTTCAGCAAGATTATAAATAAGAAAACCAGCACTCATTACAGTAAATAAGTCAGCAAGAGGTGTAAGTATAGCCTCAAAAAAATCTTTTTGACGAAACTTTAGAATAGGAGTATGAAAAAGCCCAAAATTTAATGTAGGTAAACGTTTCTCATAAAATTTCAAATCATTTTCTAATAAAACAAGATTATCTTGAGAAATAGTTTTAAAAGAAAATTTTGTGTCAGGATCTCTATCAGGACCAGGATAACTTACTGGAACAGTAGAAAGAACACGATCTTTCAAATCATCTCTAAATCCAGATTCAGAGACGTCATCAGTAGAAAAGGAATATACATTTATATCGAAAGTATCATTTTTTTTAATAGAACAAAAAGGCTCTAAAACCATGTAAGGAGTTGTTGTGTCAAAAACATGTTTTGTTGCATCAAATTTTCCCGCAGGATTATCTAATGATCTATGAACAGTTTCAAAATAATTGATATGATGATGAGCCATAAAAAATCAGAATAGAACTCAGTTTAAATTACTTCCTAATCAAAGACGCCTTTTTCCATATCTTTCAGGTCTTCGATATTAAAAATAGGAACATCTTGAACATCCATGTCATCAAGTCCAATTCGCTCACACATTGTGTTAAGAAATAAATCAATTCCTTTGAAATCGACCAGAGAAGAAAAATTATAAGTATGATCTGCGAAAAAATAAAATTGTTTTTCTGGATATTCTGTTTCTAAAAACTTTGCAAGGAAAGGCTTTGACTGACCTGGTTTTAGAGTAATTAAAACACCTATTTTTTTAGACATAAGAAACTTCGAATACAATCCTTTAAGCTTTTTTAGAATAGTTTCTGTTGTTTTATCGTCGTAAATAATTTGATCTCCTGTTTTTGGATTGAATGAAAATACTTTTCTATTTTTATTTCGAATTAACAATGCTTTTGGATGAAATAAACCATCTCCGATGTAAACAAAATCCTTATCGTATTCAATTGTTTGAGTTGAACATCCAAGGATTTGTCCGTCGTAGCAAGTATGTCGAGCACGAACCAAATTAACTTTTATTCCGTGTTTCGTAAGTTGTTCTTTGATAGAATCTATGGTTTCAATGTATTGCACAGTTGTAAATAACACTATTTCTTTTGGTAATTTCTCAATGAAATCTTGAGGGAGAACGACATCTCCTTTGTAATGTGCTTCAACATGTATAATATCCATGGCAAATAGCAATTACAATGGTTTTAAGAAGTTTATGTTTAGAACCAGAAAAATTAATCAATTTTCCAAACAGAAAGAGCGTTAGAATGACCTTCAGAAACAATTTTAGATGAATAAATTGGAACATCTAAATCATAGGCTGATTTGACAACGGATTGAACCGATGAATTGAAAGTTTCAGGATCAGAATTAATAATAATGTCACAAACAGCACCCAAAGAACCATTAAATTTCAAAGAACCTTTCTGTCTAGCTCGATCAACCACATCCAGCACCAAATATTGATGAACATGGATTCCAGGAAGATTCCAAAAAATAGGATTAGTAGAAAAATAAGCATCCATATCGCGATTAGCATCAATATAACCAACAACTAAATTAGAAAATATTAAAGGAGTTTTTCCAGCATCCAATTTAGAAGACAAATGAACTTTAAAATCACCAAAATATCTCGAAAGAGCATTAGGATAAAAATCCATATATTCTTTATTAGTTAAAGGGTCTAAACCGAAATAATCCAAACCTAAATTCTGATGTAACATATAATTAGAAACGTTAGAAGAATGTAAACCCCAACCACTTGACTCAATATTATTACCAGAACCCATCTCACAAAAAGCCAAATCGGAATAATCCATACCAAGAGAATCAATAACAGCAAAAACCCTTGCTAAAGTGTCTGATCTCGCTCCTAGAAGATGAAAAGAAGAATCAGTTTCTAAAAAATCCAACGGTTTTTTAATGTCCAAATTAAGTAAATCAATTGAAGATAAATCATTGGTGGAAATAATATCCGAATTCATAAAAGAGCAAAGTAGAATTTAGTTTATAATAATTCGTAATAAAAAAAACTAATTAATAATTATCTGGATCTAGAAGATCTCCAATCTCAGTCTCTAATTGCATAGAAACAATTTCTAAAGGAGTAGTATTTACAGATATCTCAGTGGTTTCACCAAAAATATAATTTTTAGTGTGTAAACGTTCATATTCTTTATCAATTTTAGATGCTAAGTCAATGTTTTTCTGAAACGCATCAGAACTTATTTTAGTGTCTGATTTTTCGTTTAATCTTTCGAATCTAGTATTTGCACTAGCAGTTAAATAAAACGTGTGATTAGGCTCTATTAAAGCTTTATTCTTAATTACATCCATTGTTAAATCAGTACCAATAAGAACATTATATATTGCTAAATTCGATAAAACATATTGATCAAGTATTACATAATCGGTTTTAATTTCGTTATTTTTTATTTGTTTAGATAATTTTTCCGATAAAGAAACATTTGCTTTAAGATACATATCAAATTGAGCTTTTAATTCATCTTTAGAAAAATGTTCTTGCATATTAGCAAAATCATAAGAATTATTTTGGTTAAATTTATTTGAAGTAGAAGCCATATATTTTCCAGATATTCTCTTAGCTAAATCTTTAGCAACAGAAGTTTTACCTACTCCATCTAGTCCTTCTAATACTATAATGTTAGGTGTTTTTGTCATAATATAATTAACACAAAAGAACTCATTTATATATCTATCGATAAGTTGTTACTCGACAGTGAATAATGTAAAATGAAGCTAACCCAACACACACAAGAGGAGGTTAGCAATGTTCATTGCAGTAGTATAAGCAATGAAAAAAAGAGGCATTATTTAGCCCCTGTGTTAAAAACTTTGGAAAGGTCCACATCATCTCTCAATTTCTTATCTTCAGCAGATAATTCGACTTTTTCTCGCTTAGGAGTTCCAAATTCATTTTTTTCTTCAGTATTGAATTGTGTTGGAACCTGTTGAGTATGCTCAACATGTGGTTCTTGAACCATTGGTTGCGGAGCTGCTTGTGCAACCGGCTGAGGCGCAACTTGTTGTTGAACAACAGGTTCTGGCGGAGCCATCTGTTGAGGAATCTCTTGAGGAACCGGTTGAGGAAATGGTTCAGGCTGCGCAAATTGTTCTTGAGGAGCAAATTGTGGCTGAGGAGCTGGTTGCGGAGCTGCCTCAGGCACATTTTGAGGAATTGGTTCTGGATGAGCTACAGGCTCAGGAGCAGGTTGAGGATGTTCAAATTGAACTTCTTGTAAATGAGGTTCTGCATCGAGTGATCCATCAGTCGGTTCTGGAATTTCTTGAGCAGGATGAACATGTTCAAATGGAACTTGCTCAATAGTTTCACTAATAACTTTGTGTTGTTCTTCTTTAACAGCCATATCATTAAGCGAAGCTCCACCACCCATACGCTTTGCCGCGTATTCTTCAGGAGTCATATCGCTAGGAGTAAGATTAGTCATAGGTCTTTCTGCAATTTTAAGAGGATTCATGCTTGGAAGAGGTTCCGGTGGACGATCAGCAATTTCTGCTTGCTCTCTTACTTGTTGCATAATTTCAGGATTAAAATCTGCAGGATCTGCAGCCGGAATTTGTGCTTCTGTTTTTTCAGGCTCAATATCTAAAGGAGCTGAAGTTACAGGATCTAAATTTTCACTATTCGTAATAGCTGCTGTATTAGGCATTCCCATTGCTAAGACGCCTTCTTTAGGCTCTTCCTTAGGTCTTTCCTGAGTCATAACAGTATTATTTAATGATAATGTTGACCCTCCTGTCGAAGCAGGTTCTGGTTCTTTTTCATAGGAAGTAGGATTATCTAATGTCAGCATTTGAGGAGGTTTTTCCTCAACTTCTTGATGATGGTGAACTGGTTCTTCAGGCACTACAGGAGCAGGTTCTGGTTCTTCTTCCTTTTCATTACCCATAATTTCTGAATCAGATTTCTTGAATCCTTTTATCATGAAGTGTTCATTATTTTCTTGATATGGTTTACTTACTTTGCTTGATGTTCCAAGCATAGATTCTGCCATTCTTTTAGCCTCTTCAAGGCTCCCTGCTAGATTATTCTGCATTAAAGTGTTCATTAGAGTTGTTAGTTCATTGTTCATTTTGCACCTCGAAAACATTCGATCCAGTGAAGTAATTTGCTCACTAGTTTACATAATAGTACACTACTATAGCTAATATATAAATGTTTGTATTTTTTGAACTACAGAAGAGGAAAAACACAAGCTAAAAATAAGTAAATATTACACTATACTATACAGACAAAGAAATATTTATAAATGCAAACCCACTTTCAAGTAATAACAAATTTGTTTAAACCCACAAAATCAATAAGATTTTAAGGGATTTATAATTACAAACATTAGAGGTTAACCAAAATGAAAAAACAACTCACAATTTTTGTTGTATTAGCACTAGTCTTACTAGTTGGTACTGCAACAGCAGCAATGGACTTGGAAATCGTTTCAATCGATACACCAACAACCATGTTTAGAGACACAACATATTTTTATGATGTGACAATGCAAAATAACGGTCCTGACGATTATCTCGGCGGCGACGATCTTACATTAGATGATGGAGACGGTACTATAACAACGCATCTTTTACCAATCATTCTAAATCAAAGCACACATGTAGAAACAAATATTCCTGTTGGATACATAAACCTAGGAACATTTACCGTTAACGCTTCAATTATTGGCGGATTTATGGTGGGTGGAACAGATTCAGATGGCACAAATGATTTTCTAGAATTCGATGTAACAATTGTAAATCAAATTCCAACAGTTGCTAACCCAGGAACAATCAACCACATTGTAGGAACAGAACTACTTTTAGACGTTGATACAATTACAACCGAACTAGACGCAGCAGATACATTAAGTTATTCTTTAACTGGAACAGTTCTTCCAGGAATGACAATCGACAGCGTAACAGGAGAAGTTGAAAACTGGATTCCAATGAGTACAGGAACATACACATTCTCAGTTGAAGTTGATGACGGAAACGATCAAATCACAGAATCATTCAGTGTTGTCGTATTACCTGATCAACCATTAATTACATTTTTAGATACAGAAATTGTTTTCGGAGATGCATCCACACCTCGAACCAGTGTTGTTCTTATGACAGCAACTGTTGAAAATTCAGGTACGCAAGATTTATTCTTTGCAGATGTAGAACTTAGAAACGAATATGGAAACACCATTCTAGGTGCACCATACAACCCTGTAATCAGTATAGGCGCAACAACATTAGTACCATCACAAAGTGCAGTTGTAACAGTTAGTATTGAAATTCCTGCAGACGCAGACTCAGAAAAAACAGACTTCGGAAGTCTTTATGTTCGAGCTGAAAACGTATTAGGAACTGAAGTTACTGACGAAATTGACGCATTTACAGAAGCTGAAACAAAGCTTGACATTGAAGACTGCGACGTTGAAGTTGACGGAGACAGCGAATCATGTTCAGGAACAGTTGAAGTAAAAGAAGGAAACGAAATCGAATTCACAATTAATGTTGAAAACCTCTACAACAACGATGATATCGAAGACGTTTACGTTGAAATTACAGATAATAATGGATGGGACATCGAAGAAGAATCAAACGAACACGACATCGACGGTGGAGATGATTACGAATTTACAATCAGTTTCACATTAGATGAAGAAATCAACGATGATGACACTCAAATCTTAATAGAAGTTTTCGGTGATGATGGAAACCAAGGTTTCGAACATTACGCTTCATTAACTTTCGATTTTGAAATCGATAGAGATAATGATGACGTTGCTATTACTGAAATGGAATTTTTAACAAACCCAATCTATAATGATGCAGGATTTGTTGATCTTGAAATCGAAATCAGAAACATTGGTACAGACGATCAAAACGAAGCAGCAATTAGAGTTGTTAATGCTGAGCTTGGTGTTGATATGAAAATCAGTGACATCGAAATCGATGATGGAGACAGTGAAACAGAAAGATTCCAAATTGAATTACCTGATGGTCTTGAAGAAGGAGCTTATGTCTTTAATGTATATTCATACTATAATGATAATAGCCTTACAGATAGCGACATGGTAACATTGGACATTCTTGACTATGGAAATCCATTTGAAGAAGAGGAAGAAGGAGAAGGAATAATTGTTGTTAATCCACCTTCTACACCACAATCAGGAGTTATTGCAAATCCAACATATGGAACAAGCACCCGTGCTAACGATAAATCTTGGTATGTAGTTTTACTCTTCCTTTTAGTATTCGCAGCAATTGCAGGTATTATTTACTTCGCATTAGATATTATGGCAAGCAACAAAAAAGCTAAAGCAAAAGAAGCTCGAGCTAAAGCTGCTGATCAGAAACCTAAAGCAAAGAAAACGACTGCAAAGAAAGCTACCACCAAAGGCGCAAGTAAAAAGACAGCTAAAAAATCTTACAAGAAATAATTTGTAAGTAATTTTTTTATTTTTCTTTTTTTACTTTATTTTAATATTCTTAACTAAAAACAAAGAAGAAAAAATGTTCAAAAAAACACTAAACAAAATTCTACTGTACGCAACTATTCTTTTCACAGCACATACACTAAATTCTTGTAATTCAATAAATGAAAATGCAAAACAATCACAAACTACAAATTCAATTACAAAAGAAGACATGAACACAGTAATCAATTTTATTGAAGCAAGCGAAGCAATTGTAAATGAACCTTTTATGAGTTTTACCTATAATGATTCAACATATTGGTGTCAACTACATCGTGAAGACTCAATCAACTTTTTGGAGTTAGCATTATACAGAAAAAATAACAAAATAGATATTGAATACAATCTGAATAAAGAAGGAAAAATTATCAAATATTCAGAATTTGATCATTTAAATAAATGTTTTTTAACCAATCTATTTGATTCAGAAGCAGCACAAAAAGAACCTGATTGTAAAAAACTAATGAAAAGAATAACTGTTGCATTTGATGAAAAATATAAATGATCTTCGAATTAGTTTTATTTTCTTCCCAAAACTCTTTTAAACTAGAAATTCGAAGACTTCAGCCTATTTAGAAGTCACCATAACATTTATATAGGATAGTTCACTTCTGGATAGTGGCAAAGGTCGTTTTGCTATATATAATATAGTCACACTATAATATACTAATAATAACATATCCGGGGGGATTATTTCATGAAAAAAATTTTTAAGAAAGCACTAACACTCACAAGCATCTTAGCATTATTTGGACTCGCAACAAATGCTCAAAATGTTAACATAGATTCATTACGAAACAACAATATCATTCCAACTGAAACTTCAGCTAGATTCTCAATCGAAGATACAGTATCTTGGGTTAATGTTAATAATTCATCTAATTATATGCAAACAAATTCAGACTACTCATTTTTCAATGTTGATACAAATCAATCAAGTTTAAAAAAACCATATCTACTTTTACATAATGATACCTCAATTCTTGATTCTGCAGAAAAAGTTAACATCGCAGCAGACAATAGAATTCATTTATTTGACTTAAGTTCAGAAGTAAACGTTCCAAGTGCATGGTTAAACATGAGAGAAGACGTTTATGGTGAATTTGATTATACTATTACTGGTTCAACAAACGATAGTGCAAACGTAGTTTTCACAAAAGTTGCAAACGGAGATACAGTTCTAAATGAAACTTCAAACGCAATAGGAAATTATTCAGACGCATTCACAATTTTATACGAAGATAGTATTCCAGTTAATGCGCATTTCTCAAAAGGAACAAATTTCATTCCTAAAGATACAACATTCACATTATACAAAGGAGCAAACAACATTACCCCGGTACTCCTTACAGAAACATTTGATTATACAGTTGTAGGAACTATTATTTCCAGCTTCAATGGATCAAATATTAATAGTGCACATGTTGTAGGTGTAGATACATTAACAAACGATACAATCTTTAATGCATCCACCAATTCAAGCGGTATATTCACAGATACAAAAACTGATTTATTGGCAAATCCAATAGATGTAAGATTCTATTTAACAGCAACAGGTCACGTCGATAAAGATACAGTCATTAATTTAAATCCAGGCTCAGTTAATTTTATTAACAACAATATTGTTATGGATGCAATTACCTACGACCACATCATAGCAGGTCTTACTGAATCCAATGGAACAGTTACTGTAAAAGATATTGGCGGAACGCTTTTAGATGTAATTGTTGCAAATAGTTTAGGACAATTCGAAGATACTGTAACATTCTTTAACTCAAACGAAGCTTTACGATTCGATGTTGATGCAACAGGTTACGAAAGTATCACAGATACATTAGTTTCTACAAATACAGGTACAAATGTTTTTGATCTCCAATTAGATACAATATACAATTTTGTAATGAATGGTATAGTTGATCCAGTTGGTGCAGAAGTTTTATTCACAGACGCTTTGAATGGAGATACATTAATTTATCAAACATCAAATGCTCTAGGTTATTCAAACTCATTTAATAGAACAGACAGCACAGTCGTTGCAAACGTTCTTGTTTCAGAACCAGGTTATGATGATTTAATAACATCTGTTATTCTTAGTCCAGATACAAACACAAATGATTATACATTAAATCTAACACCTGTGTTACATACATATACTCTTTTTGGAGCAATGCATGCAAACGGACACATTGATGTAGAAGAAGGAATAAACCCACTTATTTCAATGGATGTAAATTCTTCAGGAACTTATAATGATCAATTTACATCATATAATGACAGTATTAATGCAACTTATCATCTTAGCGCACCAGGTTTCAACGATAAAGATACAACACTATGGATAAATCCAGGTGTAAATTTACACAGTTTCAATCTTGATCCAAAAGTATACAATTTCGATATAAGTTTTGGAACTGAATCAGGAGCACAATTAATTTGTGATGAAAACGGAACAATTGATACTCTTGTCGCAAACGTTACTGGAGGAGCAAATCTTGCTTTTACAAGTAATGATAGTTTACTAACTCTAGATGTAAATGCTTCAGCTCACAATTTCGAAGACAAAGACACAACATTTGTTATTCATGGAAATCAAAACGAATATTTTATGATTCCACTGATTGCAAGTCCATTACATGATTTTTCATTTTACGGACAAGTTCAACCAGACAGCGTTCAAATGAGTCTTACAGAACAAGGATTTCCTAACGATACAATTTTTAATATTATAACTACAAATCTTAATGACAGTGTTGGAAGTTTTTCAGAATTTTTTCAAAACGCAAATGATTCTGTTCCATTTAATTTACATTTAGCATATGTTGGTTCTAATCCAAACTATGTAAACAGTACATTAGATACTACATTAAATCTTATTAGCGGAGGAAACTTCGGAGATTTTGTACTTAATCAATCAACGGGAATTAACGAATTACAAAAACAAGAAGGACAAACTAATGCATTTCCAAATCCACACACGGATAAATTTGCAATAAAGTATACAAACGAAGCTTTAGATAAAGGCCAAGTTGGACTTTTCGATATGCAAGGAAAAGCAGTTAATGTTGAAACAACAATAGATCCTGAAAATAACATAATTTACTTCGACACAAAAAACATTTCAAGCGGAGTATACAATGCACGTTCAACTACAGATGATGGAACAATCTACAACCATCTAATTATCAAACAAAATGAGTAGAGGGAAAGAAAAATGAAATTCAAAACAATTATAATTTTTGTTGTAATGATGATGTTTGCAAGTACACTTGTAGCAGCAACATTTGTTCCATTAGCAGACGCTAATTTTGGAACATTAAACAAACAAGATTCAATCAACGTCAATGTAACAATCACAAACAATGATTTGTTAACAACATTTAATATCACAAATATTGTTCTTAGTGATCTTTCAAATGGAATAGATATGATCCCTGCTTCAAGCATGACTATCACACCAACAGTTATTAATATAATCGCTCCGGCGAATGATAATAATATAACATTTGGTATTACAATTCCAGGCGCAATCTCACCAGGTACATACACCGGAACATATACTATTAATTATACCGATGGAATTACTCCAGTTTTAGAAGCAGGAGTTATCACCGTTGACGTTCTAAATAGAGACTTAGATGTTACAGGAATTACTTCAACAACCGCTGTTGTTGGTGTAGCTTTTACAGATAACATTAACGTTACTGATCTTGATGGTGACATACTAACATATAGTGCTTCAGCTTATCCAGGTTCTGTGAACCCAGGAACAGGTGCTCTTGCTGGTTGGACTCCAACTCCAGGAAATCTTCCAAGTGTAAGTTTTGATACATACGCAGAAGATAGTTTTGGTGGAAACGATACACAAGCAGTTGTTCTTAGCGTAGTTTCACAGGATTTTGATTTAGGAATTAATTTAATTTCAATCAACGTAACACCAAGTTTTTACGTTGGACAAAACTACCTTTACTCTGTTGAAATTATCAACAACGGTCCAAATGTATATGATATTACAGATGCAAATTTGAACATTAACTTTGGCGATGGTACCTCACTTGATTTCCCAGTACCAGGAATTTTAGTTGGTTCAACATATACAATTAATGCAGCACATGTTTATGCAACAGCTGCAAACCACACACTTAGCGCTACTCTTTCATTTCCAAGTTACTTAATGGATATTAATAGTAGCAACGATGTAGATACCGCAAACTTTGATATTGTAATTCCTCCAACAATAGATATTACAATGCCTGCAGATTACACATTTACAATGTATCGAGGAGATACAGATATGCAATCAGGAATTTTAACTAATGTCGGAACCGACGATGTTAACGTAACTCTTTCCCACGTTTTTCCTGTAAGTTCATTTCTTTCTCCAACATCAATTATCGATTTAATTCCAGCAGCTACAGAAAATGTTGAATTAACTTTCAGTTCATTAACTGCAGTTCCAGGAATTTATACAGGAACAGTTTTCGCAGATTATGTGGATGCATTAGGTACACCAATTCAAGAAACGTCAAATATTACATTAACAGTTCTGAATTATTTACCAACAATCGCATCAACAAGCATTCAAGCAATTGAAAATAATGCATTCAGTGCAACATTCTCAACCGATGATGGCGACAACGATCCAGTTTCTGTAACAGTTATGTCCAATACATGTACATGGGCAACAGTTACAACAACATCTATTTCAGGTATTGCTCCAGATCTTGTAGGTACAACAGCTCAAACTTGTACAGTTTCATTTGAATTAGATGATAGTTTCGAAACAGTTACTAGAAATATTATTTTTACAACAATGCCTGATCTTCCATACGTAAGTGTTACAGATGTAACATTTGATGGTGGTCGAGATGCAACATATACAGAATATATTGCTGTAACAAACACAGGTGTTCAAGACCTTACCAACATAAACATCGATCTACAAGGAATTTCATCTTCATACAACGCAGTATTAGGATCATACACATCTTTTTTAGCTGTTGGTGATTCAATGAACGTTGCAGTTGATTTATACATTCCTGACAACATAGATTCAGGTTTAGAAGATGTTGGTAATATTTACATTACTGCAGATGGTAATTCTGGTTTAACAACCAGCGATACCAGCGATGTTTACGTCGATGCAGAATCATTCCTTTCAATTGAAAACGTAGCTATTGATATTGATGGTGAAGAAGATGACTCAGATAGCAATGTTGCTTCAGGTCAATCATTTGATATTTATCAAAATGACGAATTTACCATCGAAATTAATTTCTTAAATGATTATACTTCATCCTCAGATCCAGACATTGAAAATATTTATTTCGAAATGGAAGCTGACGATAACGATTTTAACATAGAAATAGATTCAAAAGATTACAATGAAGAAATTGATAAGTTAGAAGCTGGTGATGATGAAGAATTAAAATTAAGTTTCACAATCGACACCGACGGTTTAGAAGATGGAGATGCTACCAATATCACAATCACAGCTTTTGGTGAAGATGAAGAAGGTAATTTTGAACATCAAGATACTTTTAGTTTCGAATTAGTATTCAATAAAGTTGATGATAAAATTACCATCACAAATGTTTATACAGTTCCAAGTACAATTACTTGCGAAGATAATTCTTTCGTACTTTACATTGAAGTAACTAACGAAGGTTATGATGATCAAGACGGTGTTTATGTTAACATTGACAGCGACTATGATGCATTCTGGTTAGACGAAGATAGCTATGAAGTAGACAACTTTGATGAAGGAGACACAGAACTTTTCTCATTCACAGTTCCAACTAATAGTAGACTAACAGAAGGTATGCATACAATTGATATTATTGCATACTATGGGTCTTCCTATAGTTACGCAGCAGATTTCGAAACCCTTTGGGTTGATATGAATGCACCTGGATGTGCAACATCAGCAATCGCTAGCGGAACCACAACAGGAACTACCACAACAGGTACAAGCACAACTGGAACCACTACAACCACAACAGGAACAAGCGTTCTTTCCCCTTCAACAAGTGGCTCAATACTTAATGTAGGCCCTACAATCGAAGGCTGGATTACAAGTACTAGCAAACAGCTAAGACTTAGTACAGGCGCTCAAGTTGCTCTATGGGCTCTTCTAGGAGCTGTTGTTATTGCGGCAATTGTCCTTGCTTTAGTTGCAGTTACTCGTAGACGAGACGACGAATAAATCTTGCAAATTGGGCCTAAAAGGCCCTATTTTTTATTATTATTTTTGCAATTTATGTCGTTTTTTGTTGTTATCATCTAATGGTAACAAAATAGAAACATTTATATAGTCAGTCTTACCTACTTACTGGTAACAACTATTAATACTATCCTTTTGGATACTATAAATATCACATCAAAATCAAATTAATTTGAATTAAAAATTAGAGGGGAAATAATATGAAAAAATTCATCAACAAAGCTTTCGGAATCACAGCAATTGCCGTAGCATTAGGGCTTATAGCACCTAAAATTGCAAACGCTGAAACCGTAGATAACGTTATTAATAATACAACTCCAGTAAACATTTCGGATAGTTTACAAGCACACGGTGCAGAAGTTCGATTTAGTTATTTCCAAGCAGGAACAATGCTGGATTATATTGCAACAAATGCAACTCCAGGAGTAATAGTAATTGATAACCTGAACACTGGACAAATGAACGAACCAAATGCAGTTGTTATAGATTCAACAATCAGTCCAACATTAAAATCAAATCTTATTCAAAATCAAGGAATTGAATATACAGTTGTAGATATCTCAGCAGATGCAAACACAACTGAAGCTTGGGCAACAATTGATAACGCATTATTCGGAAACCCCTCAGTTTCAGCATACGATTATCATTTATTAGTTGCTGCAAGACCAGGATCCAATATAACAGTTTTTGATCCAGTTCATATGTCAACCCCTTTAGATTATTTTGAAGACGGCGATAATAATGGAACTGAATGGTCAGACACAATTTCAAGATCAACAGATGTTGCAGATTTCTTTTTCCAAATTAGAAATCCTTCCGGACAATTTGAAAACGTAGATACATTAGTATCAAACGTAGTAAAAGGACAATCATATTTTAATTTTATACAAGATCCATTAGCTATAGCTGATAGTGTACACAATCTTTCATTCTATACAACTCCAGGAGCAAGTATTGATATTGCAGGTATTGGAACACTTACCGCAGATTTAATGGGACAAGCAGACACTTCTTTAGTTGATACAGCAAATGTAAATATTGATCTTTCAATTACTCTTAACGAACATTACCAAAGAGATTCAACAATGACAACTCTTCCTGGATCAAATAATGTAATTGTTATGCCATTAAATAGTTGGCCACAATATATTGCTCAAGGTAATACAAACGCAACACTTATTGATCTTGTTAACGCAACAACTTCAGATACTATAGCATCAATTAGTCAAGCAAATGGAAATATCAATGCAGGTTCATACCTATATATATTCAAAGACGAAAACAATCAATTAATTGCTAATGTTGAAGGATCTAATCCATCACTAATTAACACAGTAACAGATACATGGGTTCTTAATGAAGGTATTAATGTAAATGATCTTTTCATAGATACTACAGGAGCACCTGTATTTCATTATAATTTAGTTGGTTATGCAACTTTAAGTGCAAATTACGTTATGTCAAATTTTGCAGATACAACAGAAATTTTACAAATGTTCACTGCAAGTAATGTACCAGCTTTAGATACAAACACTACAACTTATAGTATAACATTCGATCACGCAAATTCTAGTTTAGATCTTAGAGTTCAAGGAAATCGAAATGGATTTCAAAATATGGATTCTACATTCGTAGTTAATGACGGACTAGAAGATCACGACATTCGATTAAAATTAAACGATGTTGGTATTGAAGAAGTAAATAAAGAAAAAGGAACATACGATGTTTTCCCAAATCCTTTCGACAATAAGATAAATGTAAGCTATAGTAATAATGATTTAGATAAATCAAGAACTAGCATGACAGATATCGTTGGAAGAAATCAAAATATTGAATACAATATGGATCCTTTCAATAATACAATGACAATAGACACCGAAAACATTTCAAGCGGTGTATACATAATCACAACAACTGCAGAATCAGGTGTTCAACACACTGAGAAAGTTGTTAAAAAATAGAGGCTTGGAGGAAATACTAAAATGAATAATAAAATCTCATTCGCAATTGTTCTTGCTGTGCTAGTATTAGCATGTTCAGGAATGGTAAGCGCTTACGACATTGACATCATATCATTCGATGCGACCACAGTACCACCAGCTGTTGGAGTACCTGGAGTTTTCGAGGTAGAATACAGCAACATAGGTTCTAACAATTTTCAAGTAAGTTCAGGTTATGTTCTTATAGATTACGACGATGGAACATCTGATGTAATTACTATGCCACCTCTAACTAACTTCTTTCCATTAGACACAGCAGTTAACACTATGACCCACACATATAATACAGGTGGAACATACGTAGTTAAAGCAACTTATATTCCATCTGATGGTTTAGATACATCATCCGCAAACAATGAAGAACAAACAATTGTTATTGTAGACGTTCCAGTTTGGGATTTTGATATGGACGATTTTGACTTCACAATCACTCAAGGTTACGGAGAAACTCACGCAGGTCAAATTGAAAATATAGGTGCAACCTCAGGTATGATCACAATTCAAGTTACCGATGATTTAGTCGGTGGTTCAAACATATTAGACGCAAACGATATTTCAATTAATATTGTAGGTTATTCAGGTACAAGTTTCCTTATTAATGCAGGAAACACAAAATACTTAGATGTAACCGTAGATGTTGATATAACTCAAGCAACAGGTCAATATTCCGGTCAAATTGAAATTATAGAATTTGGTACAAGCAATGTTTTAGGAACTGCAGATATCGATGTTTTAGTTTTAGATAACGGCGGTTTTACAAATTACGCACCTACAATCACACCAATTTCAGCTCTTACAACTACTGTTGGAGATGAATTTATTTACAATGTTGTTGCAAGTGATGCAAACGGCGATCCAATGTATTATAGTATTCTTAGTGGACCATCAGGTATGTCCATTTCTAACTCAGGTCAAATTAACGGATGGACCCCTTCAACTATTGGAGTTGAAAGTGTTACAGTTGAAGTTACAGATCTTTTGAATGCAAGTACAGAATCATTTACAGTTGAAGCTATAATGGGAAGTTCACAAAGTTCAGATATCGATATTTCACCAGGAACAATTAATTTAGGAGGTTCAACACAAGACCGAGGAGTATATGTTACCGAAGATATTGTTGTTACAAATGACGGTATGGATATTATCACAGGTATTAGTATAGAACTATTAAATCCTACAGGAAGTTCTTCAATTTCAAGCGTATACAATGCAGACATAACAAGTTATGCTACAAGCCTAAATCCAGGTGCAAGTACAACTCTTTCAATTGAAGCTTATATTCCAGAAGATTTCGATGCAGGTCAAAGACAAATCGGTACATTCCGAGTTCTTGGAACCTCATTTGGATCAGGAGCAATTTCAAATGACGCAGATATTGATATGGAAGCTAAAAGTTATTTAGAAATTACAGACGTTGAATTCGAAATTGACGGAGACAATATTGATAGTGACGAATTCCTAGAAGGAGAAGATATCACAGTTATTGTTACAATTGAAAATACCTACGGAAGTAGCGGATCAACAATTGAAGATGTTTACTTCACAATTGAAGATAACCTTTGGGATGTTGATGAAAACTCAGACAGTATTGATCTTGATGATGGCGATGAAGAAGAATTCACCGCAACATTTTCATTAGACGAACTTATGAATGATTTAACAACAACTCTTACTATCCGAGCTTACGGTGACGATGAAGAAGAAAATTTTGAACACTACGATGAATTTACTGTAGACGTTGAAATCGAAAGAGAAGACGATGACATTAGAATTACATTAGTGGAATTTGATGACGATACTGTAAGTACTTTAATACTTAATGTAGAATTAGAAATTGAAATTCAAAACTTCGGTAATGATGATCAAGACGACGTTGAAATTCAAGTTGAATCATTAAACACAGGAATCTCGTTTAGTCACACATACGACATGGGAGATCTTGATAGTGGAGATGACGATTCAGAAACAGTTGTAATCAGTTTACCAAGTAACCTAAATCCAGGTCAATATCAATTCCGTGTAACAGCAGGAAATGACGACACCAGCGATTCAGAAACAGTTACATTAACAGTTGCAAGTTCAACAACTGTTACAAGCGGTTCAACCGGTACAACTACAGGTAGTGGCGTAACAGTTACAACTCCAGGTACAGGTACAGGTACAAGTGCAATTTCAAATCCAGTTTATGGACAATCTGCAAGCGGACTTCAACGGTTTACTGACAGCGAGGCTTATATGAGCATCTTACTTGTCGCAGCATTACTTGCTGTAGCAGCTTTATTTTTCCTTATCATTGCATCAAATGCAAAGAGTAAAAGAAAGAAAGCAGCTAGACGAAGAGCAGCTCGAAGAGGTCCTCAAAGACAGTCAATTCAAATCAAATAGATTTGATTTTTTTATTTATTTATTTATTTATTTTAATTATTCTTAAAAAATGAAATTAGCAAACAAAATATTCGGAACTTTAACTCTTTTATACATCTCAGCTACAGCATTGTTTGGTCAAGAAGCAGATTCAACAATAGCAAAAGAAGGTCCAAATATTATGAAGATGGCAGAATTAAAACCATTCATTGATGAGTTCAATACAAAATATGTTAAAACAAGTGATAAAATTGAAATTCAATACGAAAAAGAAGCTGGTTATCTATGCATGAGAGCTTTCAATAAGGAAGGAAAAGTTCTAGGTTTCGAAAGTTTTCTTAATTACATAAACGATAATAAAGTTGATATTCATTACAGAGGCAAAGTAAACATAGAAAAAGACATTGCAATCATAGAACAATTCTTAGACGTTGAAGGAAAATCTAGCTACGAAGAATCAACTGAAAAAGAAGTGAAAGATTTCGAAAAAGAAGATTTCAAATTTCGTTACAGTACAATTTTTTAATTATTTAACAAACTCTTCTTCCCAAGCTTTCTTAAAACGATCAATTCCTTTGTGAACCCGTTCTAAATTAGTATTAGCAAGAACAATTGTTTTCTTCAAATAATCTTCATCAACAATTAATTCTCCATCAACAGCAATCGGTGCTGCAATTCTTTCCACACCAAGAATTTCTATAATAAATCTCTTTTTAGATCCTATAATTCCAGTATGTTTATAGCCATTTGCTTGAGAAAATACTAAGAATTTCTGTGCTGCTTCAAAGTCCTTTGCACAGACGTGAAAGATAAAACTTTCTTGCCTAAACCAGACTTCAGTCTGCGGAAGATCGTTCAAAAAAGGGGCTAATTCTTCGTAAGAGACTGGCCTATGAGATGCAAATATCCAATTTGCTGTAAACTTCTTTGTATAGTCTTCGCAGGTAAATAAAACTATTCTTCCAGAGCATGAAGAAGTAGTATAATAATCAGAATGATCATTAATCATATCTATTAATGGTTGAACATACTCATCAACATTTCCCTTCTTAGAATTATCAGGTTTGTAGAGTGCATCCATGTATTTTTGTTTTTGTTCTTCGAATGACATAAGAAAAGAGAAGAAAGTTATGTTTTAAATTCTTTACTATCGTTTTCTCACTTTACTATCTTTGTGACGTTTTAGTTCATCAATATGAGCTATTTTCGTAGAAACTAATTTATCAATATCTTCAGAAACTTCTTCTAAGAAAATTCCTGCGTGCTTACCTCCAAGTAAATGAGGTAAAATAACATAATCAGCGCCAGCTTCATAGAAATTAAGTGCTTCTTCTACAACATATGCAGTCACAATAACTTTAGCATTATCATTTACACGTCTAACTTGTTTTATTAACAATAAAGTATCTTGATGATCAGGAATTGTTGATATAATAGTTTTTGCTCTATCAAGATGTAACTCATCTAATATTTCTTGATCAGAAACATCACCATAAAGACAAGGTTTATTTTTCTTCATTAAACTTTCAATAACATCCGGATTAAAATCAACAATAATAGTTTTCTTTTTCATATTTTTCAATGCTTTGTAAATACTAAATCCTATTCTATCATAACCTATAAGAATAACCTCATGGACTCCTTTTCCATGTCCATGTTTAATCTTTTTCTTGAACTTAAAAAATTTATCAAACCATTTAAGGAATGGAAATAAAAATCTGTAAAGTCTATGTTCATACTTTAAGAAATATGAAGTAATCATAATAGTAACAAGAGCTACTAAAATAGTCAATGAAAGAAAATCTCTTCCAATGTGACCTGCTTTAACTCCTTGATCTACAGCAATTAATGCGAACTCAGAAACCTGTGTCAATGCTATTGCCGTTAAGAAAGCTGTTTTTTTATTATAACCAAAACTTCTTGTCGAAAGATAAGTTATCATTGGGGCAATAATAGCAGTAATAATTACAAGAACAATGAATCCCCATGTATAAGTTCCTAATGCATCAAAAGATAATTTAACTCCCATCGATACAAAGAACAATGTTGCGAAAAAATCTCTAAGATTTCTTACTTTACTAATAATTTCTACGTTATATGGCAGGTTACCCAACATCAAACCTGCAATAAATGCACCAATAGCAATTGAAAATCCTATGCTAGCAAATAATAATGCAAATGAAAAACATACGCTTATACTTAACAAAAAGAATAATTCTTGTGACTTTGCTGCAAACTTGAATAATTGAGGAAATAAAACTTTTGAAAAAAATATTGCAAAGACAAACAATAACAATGCTTGAAAAATAGACCAAATTAATGTAAATATAGAAAGGTTTCCTGAATTTGAAATAAGAGAAAGTACAACAACAGCCACAATATCTTGAACTAATAATGTCGCTACAATTATCCTTCCATGCAAAGTATCCAATTGAGATTTGTCTGCTAATAATTTAATAATAACCATTGTGGAAGAAAACAATACAATAATTCCTGCGTATATTCCTTCAATTGAAGAAAAACCTATCAACATAAATGCAAGTGCTGCTAAACCAAAAGCAATAGCCATTTGCATAAGTGCGCCTATGGATGCAATAGCGCCTACATCTTTAAGTCGTTTAACATCTAGTTCTATACCAACAATGAACAGCAAGAAAGCAATTCCAATTTCAGACAAAACATCCATAACAGCAATATCTTGAATTAATCCAAGAACTGGACCAATAACTACACCTGCTAAAATGTAGAAAGAAATCATAGGTTGCTTGAGAGCTTTAGCTATAAATCCGCCAATGGTTGCTAAGATTATAATTAAACCTACATCCATGAATATGTTCATTGCTTACCTTCACCCCTCTCTAATTGTTGATTTTCATTATTTATAGGCGTTTTGGTTTCTTCATAGACAACATTATCTGATTCTTCTGACCAAATAGACCTTTCTTGATTAATATTTTCTGGTTTTTTCTGCCATTTATCTCTATGACCCGGATGTTTTGGTGTTTGATCAGAAGTTCCTTTTTTACCACTAAGCATTATTTTTTTAATTGTTCTAAACCAGAAAACATTCATAATAATAAATCCTATAGCTAATAAAACAAATGCAAAAGTCCAGATTGATCCTCTTCCACCAGTAGAAGCAACAACATTTCCAGTCAAGCCATCAACAGATGTAAATGTAATACGATTTGCTTGCGCTGCAGCAGTATAATAAATAGTATCTGTTTTTCCTTCATAATAAAAAGTTACTTTTGCATCATACAATCCCCTGTGCATTCCATCAGTTTCCCAATAGCTTGTTACTGTTTTAGAAATATTTGGTTCAGCAGTAAATAAAGGTGTTTTGAAAAACGATTCTCTTTTTCCAGTTTCACTAAATAATTCTACTTCAAGATATGCATCTTCAACAGGAGTATTCCATTTATTAAGAATCATTAAATTCATTCTAGCAATTCCTCCTAAAGAAAAATCTTCTGCTTCAATAGAAACTAAGTCAAGAAAAATATCTCCAAGCATGAATGGTTCTTTTTGTGTAATAGATTTATCATCATAGTATAATGTAGATTCAGCATAATACAAACCAGGATTAACTAAACCATCCATAGTAGCAACTAACTTCTTTTTCGAAATCGCTTCAACTGTTTGTTTTGGAATGGAAACACTAGATACAATTTTATCACTAGGAGTTGTAATAGTTACTTTTCCAGACACAACAACATCATCAACACCTTTATTTGTAGCGTATGTTGTAAATATAATAGGTTTATTTACCGCTTCAACATCAATAAATAATTCACTTTCAATATATCTTCCAGGGTAAGGTACAGCAACAGTTACTCTTTGAACAACAGATAATCCTGCTGCAATATCAGAGGCGCCTCCTGGATTATCAATGTCTTCTTCAGTAACAAATACTCTAAGAACATGATCTCCAGGAGAAAGCATAGGCGGAACACTTAATCTGTATTCCACCGTTCGCTCAGATTCTTCCTCAGAAAGAAGAATGAACTCCTCATCGAAGATAACATAATCAGCAAGGTCTCCTTGAGCTCGGAGAGAAAGGAAGAGCTCCTCATTGTCGCTGTTGAGCACACGCAGATAGAGCTCTTGAATTCCTGGCTCGTATTCGAGCTCAAAAGAAGAAGGCGCCACACCTAAAGCAGTAGTCATCGTGGGCGATAACAAAAGTGTTAGTGTGGCACCTATCAAAAACATAAGAAGTGAAAGAGAAATAATCTTTTTCTTCTTCGTTGTCAATTTCCTTGCTGATATAGCAGAAGCTAGTTTGCTTCCTGCTATCACAAAAAGAAAACAAATTTTTGTCAAGATTTGCTTTAAGTATATGTTATTATTCTTCATTATGGAGTTTCCTCCCATGAAAGTATGATTGTTGAAGTTTTCGCACCAGGCGGTTCTGAATTAGGAACAGTAATTCTAAGATCTATCAATGCTTCGTCAGCACTAGTGCTGAAATTTAATTCACCAATAATTCCTAAATTTGTTGAAGTAAGATTTGTCCAGTCCATTATTGACGAAGCACTTACAAATGAACTTGGCTCACTTGTTGTATTTCTTGCTTTTATTTCCATATAATCTGTTCCAAGTCCAGCTCCACTCGCAACCCAAAGACTACTTTGCGCACTTAGGTTCAATAAATCTGCAACGGTGTTTCCTTCGTTTCTAATTCTGAAAGGAGAATAAATTCCACTTGTAGTATTGTAACTATCATTAGGATTAACTGTTCCAAAGTCTACAGTATCATTGCTTAATGCTGAAGGTGTTGCATTTATGAAAACAATTTCTACATAAGGTTCTAATGTGAAATTCCATACTGCAGTCCATGCAGAACAATTCCAAGTATCACACGCTCTTACTTTCCACTCATATACTTCAGTTGCACTTGTACAGAAATCTGCACTGTGAGTGTAATTACTAAAAGTTGTATTCTGAACTATGTCAACTGCTAATGCAGGACAAATAATTGTTGTGCTTACATTAATTGTATAATTAAAAGTATCGCTTTCATGATCAGTTACAGTAGTCCAATTAAATAAAGGTCTTATATCATGAACAGTTGTGTTTCCATCTGTAGGTTCTATCAGTGTTGGAAGACCAGGAGCAACATTAGGATAATCATTAAGAGAAAATGCAGATGAAACATTTTCTGTACCATCGGTAAAAATAAGACTAACATTATTGTAAACAAAAGGAGTTCCAGTACAATTGTATGTTACATTAAAATAATTTCCAGAAGAAGAGTTTGAAAGATAATCACAGGTGCCATTGCTACTATTTATGAAAGTATCCAGTATATTAGCAGCTCCAGAAACGATGTATACTCCAGCACTCACATTGAATGCATGCGCATCAGAATAATTTACAAATGAATTATTGTAAGTAAGATAAAATCCATCAACAATTTCCAACCAATTAGAACATAAAGTATTTCCATCAACAGCACCATCATTAGGAGTTACACAAGCAGTCCAATTATCACCAACAAAAGTTTCTTCACTATTAAAAGATTCAACATGTTTACCCAAAAGTCCAGCTTGATAACTTAAATTAATTTGTTCAGGAGTTAACATAGTATCAAACAATTGAACCTCATCAACTAAACCACTATAATAACCAGCTCCTGTAGTAGTATATCTCCCAATATTAAGATCAAATGCAGAGGTAACTGTTCCAACAAGATTATTTGTTTGATGATCAAACACACCATTCAAATAGGAATTTTGTAAATCACCAGAACTATCAACAGTCCAAGCAACATGAATCCATTGATCATAATAAGAAGTAATAGAAACACCATTAAAAACACTACCGGATTGAATATATAAAGAGACCAAATCAGTAGCAGGAGTGTGGAAAACACCATAGGCACCAATATAACCTTTAGTTAGAATACCTTCATTAGAAGCAGAATTAATCACATTAAGCCACATCATAATAGTAAAATTTTTAGTACCAAAGTTTAAACTTGCATCATCAGCAACAGTCATATAATTTCCAGAGCCATCAAAACCATAACAACCACCAACCTGACAAGAATCAGTCCAATTATCAACAGATGAAATAGTTCCATTATTTTTATATGTAGAATAATCTCTAACAGCATCTGCAGTAGTTAAAACTTCATTTGTATCAAACGGTAAGTTCAATACAACAATACTAACATCATCTTTTCGCCAATCAGTAATATTTGTAAGAGCATCACCATTAACATCACTTGCAGTATAATACACAGTCAAATTCTCATCAGTAAAATTAGTTCCTAAAGTAGAATTCAAAATAACATTAGAAACAACAGGAGCTTCGTTTGATTGGTTAATTGTTGTGTTTGTACTATTAAACCAAGACGAATTGTAAATCCCATCACCAGCTAAACAACTAAATGTCCAATTTTGATCAACAAGTAAATATCCAATACTAATATTATTAACATTAACTTCAACACCTTGAGTATAATTTGTTGGTGCAGTATTTCCAGTTTCATTTAAAGTACCATTAACATACCATTGCCAGTAATAGGTCACATTATCCCCATCAACATCAGTTCCATTACACCATCCTTGTAAAGATTCATTATTCCAGGAAGTTGGACTATCAACAATCCAAACATCACCAGTCGTTACAACAGGTATAGAAACAATAATTGTGGAATCATTACTTGCAGCTGTCGCGTTAACAGCTCCATCGAAAGCCATACATTCCATAGTCCAATTTTCACCAGGACTTGTTTCTTGATTTGGAATTCCGCTAACGAGAACTTCAACACCAGAAGGAAAGGCCTGGGTTGTATTCATAAGCATCCAATCAAGACGAGTACTTACTCCAACTTCATTTTCGAAAGCTCCAGCAATATATACTTCGTCGTTTGTATTAATTGTTAAAGTGTTAGGAACATCATTACCATTTCTCAAACCATTAAACGATTTATTCCATGCAGTTGTATTTTCAGTCCCGTCAGAATTATATTGTTTGATCCACCAATCAGTTAATGTTGCAGCTCCAACGAGATTATCAGATCGAGCTCCTACATATAATTTATCATTACTATCAACCTGCATTTCAGCAAAATACTCTGATTCTTCTCCATGATTTATAGTTTTATTCCAACCGGAAGTAATCTCAGTACCAACACTATTAAATTTCTTAATCCACAAATCCCAAACAGAACTTGCATTATACAAACCAGTATATGCCATTCCAACATAAACATTATCACTAGAATCAGTAGCGATAGCTTCAACTCGCGCAGCATCATCATAGGATTTATTCCATTGTTGAACACCAGCACTATTATATTTTATTAAAATAGCATCATATGTACTACTAGAATTTATTATATTATATCCCATACCACCAAAATACAAATTATCAGAACTATCAAGAGCTATATCCTGACAATCATTATTATTTTCAAAAACTAACGATTTATTCCACCCTGTAATTATTTCAGTTCCATTAGGATAGAATTTTTTAATTTTACAAACATAACCACCTTCAAAATACTTACCCATGAAGTAAATATTTTGTTGACTATCAACAGCAAGATCAGAAAAATATCCTCTGTTTGTTTCAGTATCCAATGTTTTATTCCAACCTTGAGTTGCGTTATATTCCGTTCCATTATAATCATATTTTTTCAAATACCAAAATATATTTCCGGAAATATATTGAGAACCAACATAAATAGAATGATTAAGTTCATCAACATCAACAGAATAAGCTCTATCAACAGCCCCTTCATCAAAAGTAAAATTCCATGTTGAATCTTCACCAGCTAAATAATTAAATTTCTTAATCCAAATATCGCTTCCACTAGAACCTGAAACAAGGTTATTACCATAACCAACAACATACATGTCATTAAACTGATCAGTAACTATATCTGAAATATAATCATCATAAACATTTCCATCAAAAGGAAAATCCCATACCCGAGGAACAAAACCAGAAGCATTAGCTACACCATCAACATACCACTGGAAATAATAAAACAAAGGATCATCATCAGGATCAGTATAATTACAATAACCAAATAAATCCTCAGCATCCAAAGCAGTATCTTCAGGAGTAACATTAGAATAACCAACATTAGGAGCATTATTATTAATAAGAGTTCCAGAACTATTAAGATAACTTCCATTAACCAAACCATCTCCAGCACTACAACTAAAAATCCAAGTCTGACCAGGAGCAGTAGAAGAAGAATCTAAAGTATCAACAGCCTGAACAGTACCAACAGGATATGTTGTAGGACTTGTAGTTCCAGTACTAGACTCAACACCATTAACATACCAAATCCAATTATAATAAACAGTAGAAGAATCAGTATCACTAACATTACAATAACCAACCAAATCCTGAGAATTAGTAGCATTAGGAGAAGGAACAATATAAACCAAATTAGGATCAGGACTATCAAGCCAATAACAAGCATCAACACAACCATCTTCCCACATCAAACAAGGATAAGTAAAGGTATCATTAATTCCCCAAATACTAGTTCCGCTTGAACAATCAATATCCCAACTTGCATCATAATACTGATCGTGATGTTTCATGTTTGCAGTTGGTTTAGCAGTCGCAAAGGAATCTGTTGTAACATCCGTTGTTTCATTATCGAAAAAGTTTGCAGTATATGTTCCCGATGTATCCGAACCAACAAAAGCACCACAAGGAGAACCTGAACAAGTAGCATTTACCTTTGTATAGGAATTAGTAATCGAACCAGTTGAAACAATTGCTGCAAAACCACCAACAAGATTAGCTCCCGTAACATTACCTGAAACATAGGAATCATAGATACTTCCACTTAAACTTCCTACAAAACCACCAATAACACTATTACCTGCATTAGAAATCATATTAGAATCATGAACAGCCGAACCATTAATTGTTCCCTCATTAACTCCTACAAATCCACCCGTATAATCTGCACCCGTAACAGTAACATTATTCGTTGAACAATTTAGGATAGCACCAGAACCAAAATTTCCTACAAAACCACCGGCACGAGTAAGACCTAAAACAGTAGAATCGTTAATACTTATGTTTCTTAAAATTAAATCCGCATGTCCCGCACTTCCTACAAATCCACCAACATAGGATATGGTACTTGTTGCAGTTACATTTAATCCAGAAAAAGATAAATCTTCAATCGTAGTTGCGAAACCTATGCTTCCAGCAATACCACCTATGTTTTGAGTTCCTCTAACAACACCAGTACTTGTGAAATTATGGAAAGAACCTCCAACCATAATTCCTACAAGTCCTCCTCCGTAATAATAACCATCAACATTTCCTGAAAAAATAGAATCATTAACTTCACCCGCAGTCATTCGTCCAACAATTCCACCATAATAATAACCAGAAATATTACCTTCACTTACACAATTTTTAATATAACCACCAGACATTATTCCTGCGCAACCACCATCATAGAATAATCCTGTAACAGAACCTCGAGCAGTATTATTTTCAGAAATACCTACTTGAGAACCAACCAACAAACCAGCATAAGAATTTAATCCAGATGCAGTTACGACCACATTAGAAGTAGTTTCTGAATTGAAAAGATTCGCTCCAGCAGCCAAGTTACCCACAAGACCACCAACCGAAGCAACAGCATCAAAAGTTCCATCGGCAGAAACATTATTTATTGTTCCAACATTTATACCACCCGTAACTCCACCAATATAGGATGGCCCTTCAACATCTCCTAATGTATAGGAATCATAAATATTTCCTCCCACAACTTTACCAACTAAACCACCAGCATAGGTACCAACACTAAGATTAACAAAAACATCAGCCCAAGAATTATTAAGATATCCGCTTCCAATATTCAAGTCACCAACAAGTCCACCAAAATAATTCACAGTAGAAGAAGAAAAAGAACGCATAGTTCCTGTCGCAGAAGTATTAGTAATATTTAAAGTTCCAACAGCATAACCTATCAAACCACCACAACGATTACCATTACAAATAACATCAACATCAGTAGCCACAAGATTACTAACACTAGTTTGCACAGCACCAAAAACACCACCAGAATGACCAACAGCAGTATTATTTACAGTAACATTGGTAACCGTAATATTATCAAAAATACCATTTGAACTAAACGCCATGAAACCAGCAGTATACTGACTACTACTTTCAACATAGGTATTACTTACGGTACAATCAGTAACAGAACCAGCTTGATTACAATAGGAAGTGTGTCCTGATGTTTGCCCTGATCCAACAACATGAGAATTATTTACATGAACATTTGTCATACTTATTCCAGAATTACCAACCCATGCAAGAACAACACTTGTTCGAACACCACCAGTTATATTAGCATTATCCATGGTAAAATCAGAGATATAAGAAGTACCAAGTTTATAACCAAACAAAGCAGTTTCTGATCCAGTTCTATTAATATATAATTCATCAATGGTATAATTCTGTCCATTAAAAGAACCAGTAAAAGATCCACTTGTAGCACCAACAGGAACAAAACCAGCACCAGAATTCCAATAGGTCGTATTAATACAACTAACATTATTCATAAGTTTATAGAATGAAGATAAACTTGTATTCATTGCTTGCAATTGACAACAGTCAGTAATCTGATAAGGATCACCACCAGTTCCAGCCCCAGTAAACGCAGTTGGATTAGTAGGATCGCATCCGTATTGATAAATAATAGTCACATTGGAACTATTCATCCAGGATGAATTTCCATGAATATCTTCAGCAAGACAAGCGAATGTCCAATTCTCACCAATAGTAGTATTTCCACTTGTTAAATTATTTACATTAACCGCAAGCCCTTGAGTATAATTTGTTGGTGCAGTATTTCCAGTTTCATTTAAAGTACCATTAACATACCATTGCCAGTAATAGGTCACATTATCCCCATCAAAATCAGTTGCATTACACCAACCCTGAAGATCTTCAGAAACAGTAGGACTAGCAGGAGTAATATTTACCATAACCATTTCAGGAGGACCGGCAATAATTGTGGAATCATTACTTGCATAAGTAGCATTAACAACACCATCATAGGCCATACATTCCATGGTCCAATTTTCACCAGGACTTGTTTCTTGATTTGGAATTCCACTAACCATAACTTCAACACCAGAAGGAAAAGCCTGAGTCATATTAAGAAGCATCCAATCATAACTAGTAGAAACACCAATCTCATTTTGGAACGCACCAGAGATATATACTTCATCGTTAGTATTTATTGTTAAAGTTGTTGCAATATCATGACCATTTCTCACACCATTAAAAGTTTTATTCCACTCAGTAGTATTCTCAACACCAGCGCTGGAGAATTTTTTAACCCACCAATCTTTTAATGTTGCACCACCAACAAGATTCTCAGAATAAGAACCAACAAATAAATTATCATTACTATCAACTTTTATCTCAGCAAATACATCGCCATCATTATCATGGTTAATAGTTTTATTCCATCCAGAACTAATCTCACTACCAGCACCACTATACTTTTTAATCCATAAATCCAAACCAGAACTAGCATTAAATAAATTAGAAGCACTTAAGCCAAGATAAATATTATCACTAGAATCAACAGCTAAAGCAGATACTGTTTGACCATCATCAAAAGATTCATTCCATTGTTGAGTTCCAGCACTATTATACTTTACCAAATAACCATCATCATTAGTAGAAGGACCTACTAAATTTTCTCCTGAACCAGAAAAATACAAATTATCATTACTATCTAAAGCCAATTTTTTACAACTCTGCGAACTTCCTAACTCCAAAGATTTATTCCAACCAGAAATTATTTCAGTACCATTAGGATAAAACTTTTTAATCTTACAAAGTAAAGTACCTTCTAAAGAATAAGCTGTGAAATAAACATTTTGCTGACTATCAACCACAACATCGGAAACATATCCACTACCTGTTCCAGCAACAAAGGATTTATTCCAACCCTGAGTCACATTATATTCCGTACCATTAAAATCATATTTTTTCAAATACAAAATCGCATCATCAGATGTAGAATGTTGAGCAGCGACATAAACAGAATGATTAAGTTCATCAACATCCACAGCCTTAGCTTCATCATTATTACCTACATGAAAAGTAAAATTCCAAGTAGTATCTTCAGAAGCCAAATAAGTAAATTTCTTAATCCAATAATCCTTACCACTAGAACCAGAAATAAGATTTGATCCATAACCAACAACATACATATCATTAAACTGATCAGTCACAATATCATTAACAACATCATCACCAGAATTACCATCAAAAGGAAAATCCCATACCCGAGGAACAAAACCAGAAGCATTAGCTACACCATCAACATACCACTGGAAATAATAAAACAAAGGATCATCATCAGGATCGGTGTAATTACAATAGCCAAATAAATCCTCAGCATCTAAAGCAGTATCTTCAGGAGTAACATTAGAATAACCAACATTAGGAGCATTATTATTAATAAGAGTTCCAGAACTATTAAGATAACTTCCATTAACCAAACCATCTCCAGCACTACAACTAAAAATCCAAGTCTGACCAGGAGCAGTAGAAGAAGAATCTAAAGTATCAACAGCCTGAACAGTTCCAACAGGATATGTCGTAGGACTTGTACTTCCACTACTATATGCACTTCCACCAACATACCAAATCCAATTATAAAAAACAGTAGAAGAATCAGTATCACTAACATTACAATAGCCAACTAAATCCTGAGAATTAGTTGCATTAGGAGCAGGAACAATATAAACCAAATTAGGATCAGGACTATCAAACCAATTACAAGTGCAATCAGCTTCCCACATTAAACAAGGATAATCAAAAGTATCATTAATTCCCCAAATACTATTTGGATCGGAACAATTAATATCCCAACCTATATCCCAATACTGATCGTGATGCTGCATGTTTGCAGTGGGTTTACCTGTTCCTAATGTATTTGTTAGATCTGTAGTTTCATTATCCCAAAAAGAAGTGATAGAAGATCCATCTGCACCAACAAGACCTTCAAGATAATAATTTCCACCGGTTATGTTTCCAGCAGAATAAGAATCATAAACATAACTAGTTACACAAACTCCAAAAGGACTCATACCTCCTTCACCAATTACATCCGCACTCGAATAAGAATTATTAATAAAAGCAGCAGCATTACAAAGCTGACCAACAAGACCTCCAACCCCTCTACCACCGGTAACTGTTCCAGTAGAAAAAGAACTATTAACCGTCCCATATAATCTACCAACTAAAGATCCAGTATAATAATCACCGGTTATATTAACATTGGTTAAACCAACATTAGAAATATTTCCTGAATCAAAAATACCAAACAAACCAACAAAATCTACAGAAGAACGATCAATAAATAAATCACTTATGATATTACCATCCCCTTCTAAATTACCTGTAAATCTAATTGAATTATCTCCAACAGGATCAAAACCATCTCCACTATTCCAAAGAGTAGTATTTGAACAATTAATATAATTCATAATTTTATAGCTTGAACTAAGACTCGTTTCCATTGCCTGTAACTGACAACAGTCAGTTATTTGATATGGAGATCCTGAAGTTCCCAATCCAGTAAAAGCAGTTGGATTCGTAGGATCGCAACCATAGGGATAGGTAATTGTTGCATTAGAACTATTTAACCAAGATGAATTAACTGAACCATCATCTGCTAAACAACTAAATGTCCAGTTTTCGCCAGAACTAGTATTTCCACTTGTTATATTATTAACATTAACAGCAACACCTTGAGTATAATTTGTTGGTGCAGTATTTCCAGTTTCATTCAACGCGCCATCAACATACCATTGCCAATAATAAGTTAAATTATCTCCGTTAGCATCTGTTGCATTACACCAACCTTCGATATCAACAAAAGTAGTTGGAGATGCAGGAGTAATATTTGCCATCTCAGTAACAGGAGCTTCATTATCAGTAAGAACAGTTATATTTTCTGATTCCCAGAAGTCACCATCAAAATAACCATTGTTAGGAACAACTTTTACACTCCAGTTATCCCCAATGAATGTTTCCTGAGAAACAATTGTTTCAACGGATCTTCCAGCAACACCATCAGCATAGCTAGCATTTATTTGTTCATAGGATAATGAATGATTTAATATTTGCACTTCATCAATAGAACCAGAAAAATAATAACTACTATAATGTCCAACCCAAAAATTACCAGGAGTATATTGAATTGTTCCATCATATGTATAAGATGTAGATGATTTAACACCATCAAGATATGCTTCTATTTTACTTCCATTCATAGTAACAACAACATGATGCCAATTCGTATCAACAGTTAAATCAGAGAAAGAACCACCAACCTGAGTATTATCAGATTGAGCCATATATAATTCAACATCATCAGGATTTATTCTTAACAAATAACTTTTTTCCGAAGCAGACCAATTGTGAGGTTTCGCAAGAATAGGTTTAACAGATGATGTTTCGGCAACTTTAATCCAAGCAGAAAGCGTTAATTCAGAAGGAGGATTTAAAGAAGCATCATTTGCAATCTCAATATAATCTCCACCATCAAAAGACATACAATTTCCAACTTGACAACCATCAACATATGTAGGTTCAGCGGAAGAAGTTCCAGCACCCATAACACCATCATTTGCAAAAGAAGAATAATCTCTCGCTCTCTTATTTTGATAAGTTGATAAAACTCTTTCCAAAGGCATATTTAATACAGCAATTGAACTTCCATTTAATTTCCAATCACTAACATTAATCAAACCAGTTCTCGAAGCACCACCTGTAGTTAAAGATAAATTTTCAATAGTAGTGTTTAATGCATTACTTGTATTATATACATTAGAATCTAAAGACATGAATCCATACAACATAGGATAATATCCATCCATAAACCAAGTATTAGTAAAATCAAAACCAGTAAATGATGATTGGGTTTGCATCTGTAAAGTTGTTTTTGCTGTAGCATAGGAATCAGATTGACCAGAAGTTGTTGAATCAAAATAAGAAGTAGTAACTGAACCACTTATGTACTGACCCACAAAACCATTAACACCAGAAAAACCATAACCAGCAGAATAGGAATCAACGACTGAATTTAGATTAAGACGACTAACAAATCCTGAAGCATAGGTTGTTGAAGACCCAGCAACAATACTAGCCAATGAAAAAGAATCACTAATAGTACCACTAAGACTAGTATAACCAGTAAATCCTCCACCACCATAGGTTCCACTATAAAAAGAACCTGCTGAAAAACAGTTAGAAACATCACCTGCTCCATTATAACCCATTAAACCTGTTATATATCTTGTATTTGCAGTTCCTTCAATATCACCAATTGCACTAACATAGGAAACATCTCCTTTATTACTACTCACTAAAGGCGCAGCATAGTTTGATCCAGCAACAGCATTATCCGCATATATTTCATAATCAACAATGGAAAAATTATCAAAACTAGACCCCTCCCATGTTAAACCAAACATAGATGATTTATACGCTTCAGTTCTATTAATAAAAATATTCTTGATAAGATATTGTTGTCCCTGCAAACTTCCATTAAATCTATTTGTCGAATCAAAAGCAATTGGGGAAAAACCCTGTCCAGCATTCCAATTATTAGTATCTTCACAATCAATATCATTATCCAATTGATAATCATCTTCAAGATCTGCTTGCATTGTTTGTAATTCGAAACAAGTTTGTAAACCATGGAATTTAGGATATCCAATCATAGTCCAATCAGTTGTAAAATCCCAACCGACAGTTGTGAATGTAGATTCTGTTTTCATTTGTGCAGTTGTTTTTGATGTTGCTCCAGTACCATCAGTAGCAGTACAAACATCATCATCAAAAAAGTTATTATTGGTAGTTGCAGAACCTGATCCTCGGAAACAATTAAAATTAGTTGCACCAGAAATAGTGGTCGCGGTTGAATAGGAATTATTAATACTGCCTACACTATGATAACCTACAAATCCACCTACTGAATCTCCTAAAGAAGCATTCACATCACCACGAGCATAACAATCAGAAATAACATTTGTAGAAGCATCACTTCTTCCTACAAATCCACCAACAGAATCAGAATTTGCTGTTGTTCCCAAAACATCTCCAACAGAAAATGAATTATATATTTCAACACCACTATACATATATCCTATAAACCCTCCCATATAACCATGAACAGAAGTAACATCACCATAGGCTGCAGAATCATAAATTTCACCATAGTTAAATCGACCAATAAATCCTCCACAATTTGCACCAGTAGTACAAGTAACATCAACATAGGCTGCAGAATCAGTAATATCTATAGCAGCATTAGAAAGATATCCTCCAAATCCACCTACATAAGTAGTTCCCGTAACAGTACCAGTAACTTGAATATTAGCAAAGTTACCTGATCCAGAAGAATAACCAATAACAGCACCAGTATAAGATGCACCAACTATGGAAACATTTTCAAAGAACACATTACTAACTTCTGACGCACTTGCCGATCGACCAATAAAAGCAGTAAATGATTCACCTCCACGATTCATAGCCAATCCTGAAATAGTATGACCTTGTCCATTAAAAGTTCCTGTGAAATAAGGACTTGTTCTTCCAATAGGAATAAATCCTGCACCGCTGTTCCAACCAGCACTGGCACTACAATCAATATCATTGGATAAAACATAGGACGTTGTTAAATTATTGTTCACATTTTGCAGATCAGTACAATTAGTAATAGCTAATGCTTGCCCACTAAAGTTTCCAGTTGAGTTTGATTCATTTCCTAAACTAGAAAAATTAACAAATAAATTATTTGTAATATTATTATTAATTGCATTCAAAACATTCAGTCTTGAAAATTCTCTTAAATCATATTCAATTAAATCTCCAGTATGAATTAATCTATCAGAAATTTCAGAAACAGTAAGACTTGAATCATAGCTTTGCAGAATTGCTGCAGCCGCAGAAACAAATGGAACACTAAGACTTGTTCCGCTTACAGTAAGAGGATTTCCATTCGCATCCACAGCGTTAATATTTTCACCAGGCGCTACTAACAATGTTTTTCCATTGTAATCAGAAAGTAAAGCAATAGAATCAAATTTTGTACTTGCTCCAACAGCAAGAGCTCCACTTGCACATGCAGGATTTTTAATTACAAATGATGAACCATCATTACCTGTTGCTGCAACAACAAAAATTCCTTGAGAATAAATTTCATTTACTTTTTGTGCTACCGGTTGTTCATCACAATATCCAGAATAACTTCCTTCTCCTAAACTTAAAGAAACAACCGTTGCATTTTGTTGTGCGCAAAATTCTAATCCTGCAATAACATCGGATGAATATCCCTGTCCGGTTTCATCAAGAACTTTTCCAACAACAAATGATGCATTTGGCGCACCAGCGTAGGCAAGATATCCCGTGCTTGTACCGTGACCGTTATCATCATAATAGACTGCAGAGTCATTAAGGAAATTATATCCAACAATTAAAGATTCATTCATATCAATTGCATTTGGATTAATACCTGTATCAAGTAAACAAATTACTGAACCTTCTCCACCATAACCTAAATTATGAACATCAGTTATTTTAGTAATATTAAGTGATTCTTCCGTAAAACTTGTTATCAATCTATCAATTTTAATTTCAATAATATTTTCTTGAGCAATAAGTTGGTCCAATTGTTGTAAACTAATATCTGCAGAGAGATAATCCGTTGTCAATTGTTTTACAACAATAGGAGGAGTAATGCCCACATCAAGATAAAGCGATGAATCTAAATCTAGTTCTGTAGAGTTTGTAAAATTTAATTTATCCTTCTCTTTTTTAGAAAGTTTTTTTGCTTTATCTTTTTCTTCCTTTAATTTTGACTTGTGTTCTTTATCCTGACCTAATCCTTGACCATTATCGCTTTTCTGAGTTGTAAAAAATGAGTCTTCTAAAACAAAGAATTCTCCTTGTGGTTCCATGGTGATTAAAACTCTAACAGAATCTTCTGATTGGAGAACAGAATATATCTCAGGATCCACAATAGTTCCTGATGTTGTTAATAATGATTCATTGTAAATATCCTCATTACTTACAATTATTTCAAATACTTCAGAAACAATAACCTCATCTTCAATACCAGCATAGACAAAAACAGGATAGCTTCCTAATGTATCTGAATAAACATAAAGAAATCGATCATCAACTATTGATAGATTTAATTCTGGAATTACAGGAACATCAAAATAAATATCATCACTATCAATGAAAAAGGGTTTTAGATCAATAGCACTTAGTTTTGATTGTTGAATATAATAATCAGGAATATCTTGAATTTGCTTAAGAACTTCTGCATAAACATATTTTATATCTTCTAAGAAGAAAGTAAGATTTCCAGAAAGAATAATTTCTAAAGTTACATTGTCTTGATTCAAATCGGAACATGATTCTTGACATTCATCTGAGAAAGAAATAACATCTTCAAACATATCTACAAAATCATCATCTGTAATATTAATAGACATATTTACAGGAACCACTGGAAGAACTTCAGTTTTATTTAATTTTTTTATCTTTTCTTCTTTAGGAATACTTAAAGTTTCATTCAAATCAATTTCTAGTGAAGCTAAAGCAGTAATTAAATTACCAGAATCAACAAGAGGAAAAAATGTTCTTTCGTAAACAGTTTTACTTATGTTATTAGCATCTCTAGATTTAATTATTAAATCTCCAGTTCCCGAAACAGAACCGCTTATTCGTATAGAAAGATAATTATCATGAAAGGGGAGAGGAATATAATTAAGGGGATTTTCAGAAGTATATATCGTGTTAACAGAAACAGTTTCAGAAAAATGAACATTGTGGGAAGCAAACATTCCAGTAAGTTGTGGAAATAAACCTATTGTTAGAAGTAAAATCAGAGGGATAGCTAACACTAATGAAAAAAAGAGTGCATAACGCTGTTTCTTCAAGTCACCAATCATTTATGATTCACATACCACACTTCGTTTTGGCATAAACACCAAATGTTTACTGTAGAAAACGATTTAATACAAGAGAGCTAAAGCTAACTCTAAAGCATTCTTGGAATGTTAGAAAATCAAGCTAAATACTCCTACTCAGAGTTGATTCTCAATACCAAAATCACCTTCTGTTATCCCCACGATAATTAACTAAATAGTAGAAGTTTTGGTTTATAAAGTTTGTGTTAAATTTGGTTAAAACAGAGCTTAAGAACATAGGTTAGTACTCAAAAGAGAATAAAAAAAGAGATTAAGGAAAAATAAGACTTATTCAATCCCAGATTTCCATTTGGCGAGGTTTAGAACTTCTTTTTTTAGAAGATTTTCTCTTAGATTTTCTCGTAGCTTGTTCATCTGGATCCATAGAGGAATATTTTCCGCCTTTCTTCTTCGCGTTTGCTTGAATAATTCCAAGAATAAATAGCAATACAAAAATTCCAGAACAAAGCAATCCTAAATTAAAGAATGGAATTACAATCATAAACAAAACCATTGGAAGAAGCATAGCATGTAATCCAACAACCATTACATCTCTAAAACTTAAACGAGAATTTACAAAAGCATATGCAATAAGAGCTGCAAGAACAACAGACAAGACAAAAAGTATAATCATGCTCAATCCGAATAATAGTAAAACTCCAGGAATAAATAGTAAAAATACTGTTCTAAATAATTTTGGTTGAATTTCTGAAACGCTTCCAGAATAATTATAACTTTCATTATGTTCTCCCAGAACATTGTAATAGTAAGTATTCTCAGCGAATAATATATCTGCAGAACCAAGACCCGATGCATTCGAATCAATAATTATTTCAGGCGAATGAAGTACAATAACAGGATCATTTGTTTTTACAGAAATATTAAAAGTCGCATCAGGAATTCCTTGTAAAGAATTTGACAACTCAGTTGCTTTTCCAGCTAAAACAGGAAAACTAAATATAAATGTAAGAACGAAAGCAAGAAAAAACATTAAGAAAAATAGTTTGAAACTATGATTTAATTGTTTCTCACTAATATGATGATAACGTGCTGGATTTACTGATTTAAAAAATTGCCTGAATGCTTCTTTGAGGTTCATGTCACAAAACAAGCTAAAGTAATATATAAATATATAAGAAAATAATAAAAAGAGAAGAG
>Ga0222658_1000084_pt1 | contig 57679 bp, 74 predicted proteins | sample AntAcemetagen476_FD_179830 | JGI IMG/M metagenome (GOLD analysis project Ga0222658, IMG submission 179830) | Saline water microbial communities from Ace Lake, Antarctica - #476 | ecosystem: Environmental > Aquatic > Non-marine Saline and Alkaline > Saline | place: Antarctica: Ace Lake... | reverse complement strand
TCTTTAAGAATTGTGAAAATATTTACTTTTTAAAGAACTTGAGCATATTCGTCAGCCTTCGGCTGACTTAAAGTCTGATTCATCCCCACCGCAAGCAGTGGGGTTTTTCTCAGACAAAATATATAACATCCCCTGCTACAAAATTCTCTACCCTCTTCTATCATATTACTACAATTATCACATTCATGATTTACACCCATATCTACAAATCCATTAACTCAAATCTACTAACTTGTTCTTGTCTCATTGAGACTGGTTTGAGAGAAGGATCTTTCTTATATCTTTTTAATGCACATTCCATCTCCATTACAGAATAAAGACGTTCACAAGGAATTTTATTTCGATAAAGAAATCTTCTTAAAAGACTCATTTCTATATAATTCCCGTTATTCATAGGTAAAAACGGAAAAACTTTTTTAAAATCCATGTCATTTATCCACTTTCTTTTCATTTTTTCAGGAGGATTACAATTTCCTAAACTATATTTTTTTCTAGGCCATTTCATCTATACATTCTAACAAATCCTTAATCACTTTCTCAACTTCCTTATCTCCATCTTCAAATGCCAGAGGACTAGGCCAGAGGAAAGCCTTTCCTCCATGCTTTATAAACTGATCCACTTTCTTTTGAGTATCATCAACTAATATAGAATTAGGTCCTGCACAAAAGTGTTTTCTTGGAGTAATGATAAAATTCTTAGTATCAAAGTGCTTCTTGATCCATTTGACCTTACCAGCAGCACAAACAGGATTATCAGAAGGTGATGTTAAAAAAGCTAACAAATTTCCAGCTTCCTTCTCTAATGCATTATACAAATCTTTAGCCCAAGGAAGAAGTTCCATATCTGCCCAGAAATCCTCTCCTGCATCATTAATCCTATCCCACATCTCTTCATCACTAATATACTTCTCAATCCTTCCACCTTTTTTCAGGTGCTCTCTAACTTCCTTATCCTCTAGATCTATATCACAAATTTCACAAGCAGATTTATCAAAATCACTACATACTCCATCTATGTCGCAGAAAATCCTTAATTGTTTTTCTTTCTTGCTTCTCGCTAAAATAATCTTATCTGGACCTTGTATTTTCACTTTCTTTTTCCCTTTCTATTTTACTATTATTTCTTTAACCCATAAACGAACAACGAATGATTGCATCCCAGGAGGAACTTCATATTCCATTCCTAAAGGATTTGTCTTAAAAATCTTTTTAAATTTTCTAGCAGGCATGTGAATAATAGCCTCTGACCTTCTAGTACTTGCCCTTCTAACATCACAACTCCATATCTTACAAAAATCCATCAAAGTCATCATTGACAACTTATAGGGGTAAACAAGACATAGCTCTATTCTAACCGTTATCATATTTTTAATATTTATCTAACAATATCCACCCCTTTTATAACTAAAACTTCGATTAAATAGTCAAAAATCCTCCACTCTAACTTAAAACCCCGTAAAATAGTAACAAGGAAAACAAGTTCCTTGTTACTATTTTACTGTATTTTATTTCACTTTTCTCATATAAAAATAAAAGGATTTAGTATATATATTGAGAAGTATAGTTATTTAGATTTTACTTTAAAAAAGGAAACGATAGGGTGGAAAATAAGACCGTTATTCTAACTGTAGAAGATAATGAACCCGACTCACAGCTACTAAAAAAGGCTTTAGAAAATATAAATAATAGTCAATTAGAAATAATAAATCTAATAAACGGACAAGATGCCCTTGATTTTATTTATAAAATCGGAGATTACTCAGATAGCCCTACTCCTGCCATAATTATCTTAGATCTTGATTTGCCCCAAGTAGATGGTTATCAAGTCCTAGAAAACTTAAAAAATCATCAAATTCATAAAATTATACCTATTATTATTTTTAGCACATCAGAAGATGCTTATGATATTAAGACTTGTTATCAAATGAATGCAAATTCTTACGTTACTAAATCATTTAATATAAAAGAACTTTTTGAAAAAATTGCTAACCTGGGAGAATATTGGTTAAAAACAACTCAATTGCCAACATAAAATAAAAAAAAGGAGAACAAATGAAGATATTGATTATAGATGATAATCCAGTTGATAGGAATATTATTCAAGATTATATCAGTGTAACAGATGAAACTACAAAAATTATTACTGAAGAATGTCCATGTCTCACAGATGCCCTTAGTAAATTAGAAAAAAATCAATATGATATTATAATACTTGATCTAGGATTGCCAGAAAGCAGCGGAATAGAAACAATTAAACTAGTTATAGAACACTTAAAAAATATTCGTAAAGATATCCCTATAATTATTTTAACTGGATTCGAAGATTTCTCTCTAGGTAGAAAAGCCTTTAAATTAGGTATTAAAGATTATTTAATTAAAGGTGAAACTAAACCAAGAGAATTACAAAAAGCTATTTCTTTTGCTACCTATGATGCTAATTTACCCCCTCGAAAAATTACTACCTAATTTCCACCCCTCACAAAGGAATAGACCGTAACCCCACATTACGGTCTATTCTTCCTTTTACACAAAGACTATCCTACATTAAGTTCTTCCATAAAACCTTCTTCTTTATCTTTTCTTTTTCCTGCCTTCAAAATCTTATCGCACATCTTCTTATCACAATAATTAATATAAATCATTCCAGCAGGTTTCTCTTCCCAATAATCTATAGGTTTAGGATCAGGAAAAACCTTTTGATCAATTAAGGCTCCTGCTCCAATCTCTAAATTAACAGTATCTTCAACTTCTTCAATTGGTTCTTGAACAACAGGATCAACATTTAAATCTGCACAAGTTTTTTCTCCCAATACATAATTACCATCTGTATCCGCATTAGGACCCAATTGATATAAAGTTCTATCATGAGCACTATCAATAACAGGAGGAATGGCACAAGATACTTCTACATTAGAAATATCTGAAGAACCTATTATATTTGGTTTTCCCGCATAATAACAATCATGACCTCCTCCAAAACTTTCCAAAACATCTCCTCCCTCTGATCTTAACACTGCACGACCCTGGGGTTCTGGTTTCTTTTCTTTGCTCAAATAAAAAGCAATTCCTATGGCAAAAACTTTATCCTCTCCAATCAACTGATTGGCTATGCCTTTTATTTTTTCTGGAGTAAAAACATACTGCCTTACTCTTCCTCCTGGAACTCTAAAACCATCTAACCAAAAAGAACTTCCGGGAGTTCCAGTTGTTGCTATATAATTTTGAGCAGGCCATTTGAATTTACAAATTGGGCAAAACATATCTTGCTTAAATGGTTCATCGTGTATAGGACATTTTTCTTCATACTTTTCTAATCTTAATATATCTGTTTTCTGTCCCGTAATAGGATTAACTCCTTGAATACTTATAACCACAGCTACCTCATGAGTGTGATAACAACAATCATTAAAATTAAGCCACATTCCCTTATCCTTCTTCACAGGAACAAAATAACTACTAGATATATCTGAACCATTCATCCAGGTAGAAGGACAAGCAGGATATTCATCTACAGGATAAGCATCTACTGAGGCATAAGGAGGAAGACTATGTGCTGTTTCCTTCTTATTTACAAACACAGGTTTTAATTGTTTTGGCATGTGAAAATCACATTGTAAATCTTTAACTTTCATTTTCAATCTCCTAATATTAGAGACAGGCGAGATTATCCCGCCTGCCTTCTAAATTGTTAAAATTAAAATCTTTTATTACTTCCAAAAGGATTATTCTTCTTATCAATCTCACGAGCACCTGCAAGCTTAATCTTTAATGTGGGAAGATTACCAGCCTCTTGAAGTTCATCAAAACGAAGAGAAGCACTTGTATAGCGACTTCTAAAAGTTTTCTCTGCTCCATCCTTAGATGCCAAATCCATAACATTGTGAACGTCATCAACATTGTCAATTTTTATCTCTCGAGTATGATGATTTGCTACATAAATTAACTGACGAACAATCAAATCAATTTTTTCCCATGAACGACTTGTATGACTACAAATAGCCCCTGGTCTTAACGCATCTCCATAAAGAGGATTCATATCTACATAAAAATTAGTTCTTTCTCCAATTTTGTAAACTTGTACAACCTTACCTTCTTCTGTCGTGGTTTTGTCAATTTCTTCAAAACCCTGCATTATTGCATTAATCAACTTTACTGACTCTTTTACATCAACTGTTCCATCTTCAGCAAAAACAATACAACGTTTCTTATCCGACATCTCTTCAAGTCTCTTACCAACAGCATTTTTTACATCCTGTGGATTATATCTCTCTAATAACTCTCCAGCTGTCATCATTCCTGCTTTTTTATAAGAGATATAAGTTGATTTGTCGCTTCCATTTCCATCTTCTGCTCTAAAAATTTTGGCTATCTGACGAGCCATAATTATAGGCAGACCACACTTCTCTAGATCTTCATAAGAACACGCTTTAAGGGCAGTTTCAGAAGTACCTCCTAAACCTTGAAGTTTGTTTTTGAAATCCTCAAAGACAATTTTCTTTTCAGCATTTTCATTGTGATTTTCGATGATTTGACGTGCGGATTTGATTTTTTGATCGTACATTTCGATCTCCTTTTCTACTAGCTCTCTGCTAGCTCTAACTAAACTACTAACTCTACTTTACTCTCTCTACGCAATCAACAAGATTGCCTAACTATATTAACATTCGACAAGAATATCAATTTACCCTTATATTATATAAAACTTTTTTTCACTTTTATTTATTTTGGGGAATAGAAAAACAAAAACAACTTCCCTCTCCAACTATTGAATTTACCCAAATTTTTCCTCCATGACTATTTTCTACTATTTTTTTACACATAGCCAAACCTATCCCTGTGCCAGGATATTGATCTCTAGTATATAATCTTCTAAAAATACCAAAGATTTGCTCAAAATGCTTATTTTCTATTCCTAATCCATTATCTTTTACATAAAAATATTCTTCAGGGCAATCTCCGTTTTGACATTCACACATCTCTATTCCATAACCAATTTCAATAATAGGTATTTTATTTCTAGTCCTAAATTTCAATGCATTACTTATAAGATTATGAAATAACTGCTTTATTCTTATTCTTGAAGCTACTATTTTTGGTAGTTCTCCTACAATACTAATTCTCCCTTTAGTTTCTTGTAGCAATAAATCAAAATCATGAATAACTTCCTCTATAAGATCACTTAAAACAATTTTTTCAAGTTTTTCATCGATAGTCCCTACTCTGGAAAAATCAAGTAATTCTCTTATTAAAGTCTTCATTCTAAATGTTCCATCAATTACATAAGAAATATATCTATTTACTTCGGGATCTATATCTTCAACAAATCTTTCTTCTAATAATTGACAATAACTAGATACTGTTCTTAAAGGCTCTTGTAAATCATGAGAAGCTATATAGGCAAATTGTTCTAATTCTTCATTACTTCTTTCTAGTTCTTTAGCAATTTTTATTTTTTCCTCTTCCTCTTTTTTTGCTTCTGTAATATCTCTAAATGTACCTTGAATATATTTTTTTCCTTCTACAGTAATGATATTAGCTTTTATAGAAACATCCTTAATAATTCCTGATTTAGTAATAACTTTCTCATCAAGAACTTCTTCTGGATACCCACTTCTATGTCTTTCAAATGAATCACTATATTCTTGGTTTTCTGAAAAAGGATGAAGAATTCTTTGATGTTGTCCCACAATATCTTCTTTATTTCTTTCTATCAATTTAGTAGCAGCTTTATTACAATCAAACATAATACCAAACTCGACATCAGCTATAAAAATAGCATCTCTTGCTTCTTCAAATTGAACTTGATATCTTAACCGTTCTTCTTGTATCTTTTTTTCTTGTATTTTAAGTTCTGTTACATCATCACCTGAAGAAAGAGTACTAATAACCTTCCCATTATCATCTTTTATAAAAGAATTGTGCCATCTGATATATCTTTTCTCTCCATTTGATGTTAATACAGTATTCTCGTAAATTGCTACTTCTTTTCTTTCGTCCATATCGTCACTAATATTCTTAAAAAAAACAGAATATAAACTTTCTCGCATATCTTCAGGTATAAAATTGTCAATCCAATTTTTACCGACTATCTCTTCTCTAGAATAACCTAATACATCACAAGTTTTTTTATTTACAAAATCAACTGTACCATCAATATTCAAAGAAAGAATTATAACATCTGCTACATTTATATAATCTTGTGTTGCTTCTTTTTGTTTTTCTAACAATTCTTCCATCTCTTTATTTTTTAAAACAAGACCAACAGCATTACCTATTCCCTCATAAAATTCTATCAATTCAAGAGTAAATAAATCTTTTCTCTTATCATTTAGCTGCAACGAACCTATTATTTCATTATGAAAACGTAAAGGTATAATAGATACGCACTCGTAACCTTCTATATTACATTGGTTACGAGTTTTTCTATCCCAACTATCAGGCAATTCTTGTTTTATTAATTCAGTTGTACCATTAGTCCAAAAACTTCCTCCCTCTGAAAAAAATGGTAGAGATGTATCGGTTTGACCATTTATTACAGATCCACACATACAATCTAAAACCACATGACCGTCCTTATCCCTTAATGCATCTCCATCTCTAGAATAAGAACATAAATAATTTTCTAACTTTATAAAGTCTTTAGAAAATCCTACTGAAGAATAATAAGGATAATCATTCTCTTCTTTTAATCTGATCGCTACAGCTTCTATCCCTGAAAATTCCTGAATAGCCAAAATAAGACCTTCTATTTGCCCATCTTTATTCTTATCACTATAAAGAGTTGAAAGAAAATCTAAGATCAATTTTTTATGTTTTTGTATATTCATTTATTTAATATTAATATAAGACCCAGAAAAAACCAAAGCAATATATTCCTCTCCTTCTTTTAAGATTACTAATCTAGAATCACTACACAATCTAACCCCTTGTTTATCTTCTTTAATATTAGTATCAAAGTAGCTTAAAAAAAAACTTTCTTAACTTCAAATCCTACTTCTTTACAATATTCTTCCACTTCTGTTAATAGAACAGTTTTTAAATCAAACTCAGCTTGATCTGTTCTAACTAAAACAGCCCCATTCATACTATGAACAACTTCATCTGAAGTAAATAATTCCTCTGCTCTTTTTAGGTATTTATCAAATAGTTCTTTTATAATCATTTAATATTCGCTTAAAATATTTCTATTATAATCTTCTGGTAGAAATAGATCGCTTAAAGCCATTACTACCATTAAGTTTTCCCAATTTATCCTATAAAATCCTTTGCGATATTTTTTTCTTTTATATTTATAGTGTTGGTGATGAGAATCACAAATGTAGGCACCATACTTATTATATCCATATATAACTACTGCATGTTCTTCAAAATCCCCTTTAATAGGGTCTTCTTCCTTTTTTTCTCCCATCTTTGCATATTTGAAATATAAGCTCCAGTTAAATGTTGCTATAATTGGCTTATTTTTATCTATAAAATTTCTTATATAATGACCAAAATTATAATCTAATATAACCTTATTATCAAACTCATCTTTTTTAAGCCATTTATAAATAGAACAAGCTGTTGTCCTATAATCAGGATGTATTTTATTCTTTGATTCTTTTAATTTTTCTAAAAACTTTTTTCTTTTTAATCTTGCCCATGCCCAATCAAACAAAAGAAGATTAGAAGATACAAGGGACACCTTATTAAAACCTAGTATATTTAATAATCTACCTATCTCCCCTGAATCCATTCCATCTTTAGTTTCTTTAACTATCTTTCTTGCAACTTTTTTTGTGTTCTCATAATTAATATCTTCATTATAAAAATTAGCAACTGTAGCGGCAGATGCTATCGAACAATGTCCTGGTTCTTGTAGGAATCTTTGTATCTTAATTTTTTTCATATTAGGCGTTCATCAGGGAAGTAGTGACTATAACGCTTAACAAAATTCTCATATTGTTCTGGAGTATCAATACTAGGACACGTTTTTTCTACTTTTACACTTAACAACGGATAACCATATTCAATTGCTCTTAACTGTTCCAATGATTCCATCTTCTCAAGTTCTCCTTGAGGAAGCTGAACATATGCTATTAAAAATTCTTTTTGATAAGCATAAACCCCTATATGTCTTAAATAAAAATTAGGTTTACCTATTCCATCCTTATTCCTATCATATGGAACAGGAAGACGACTATTATAAATAACTCTCCCTTTTTTATTCACTAGTGATTTCACAATATTAGGATTATCTATCTCTTTTTCAAATTTGAATTCTGTATCTAATGTTCCCATTGGACAATCAGGATTATTTATCATTGCCACTATTAATCTATCTATATATTCAGGAACTATTTCTGGATCATCTCCCTGCACATTAACAATTATATCAGCATCAATATTTTCCCTTGAGACTGCCTCTGCTATACATTCTGTCCCATTCTTAGCATTATAAGAAGTTAATATACACTTACATCCAAACTCTTCTACTGCCTTCTTAATAATACTATCAGGAGTGGCTATAAAAACATCCTCACTTAATTGACTTCTTATGCATCTTTCATAAACATGTTGAATGAGGTATTTACCTGTTTTATTCACTAATATTTTACCAGGAAATCTACTTGAATCTAGACGTGCAGGTATGATAATAACAGATTTCATTCTCTCCCTCTACTTTAAATTTAAGATATTAAAGATATTATTACATATAATGAAACACTTTTCAAACTACCAACTTAGGTTTGATCTCCTTCCTCAATTAAACATGATCCTCCAGAACATTGATCAAATAGGTAATCAGCAGCAAAAGGTGCATGATCAGGACCTTCTATATAACCACAAGTTCCAGTGTCTCCAGTAATTGTGCAATTCATACATTCGGTATATGTGTTGGTCGATCCTATAAATACACGACCATGTTCAGCGGGAGATCCAGTACCTTTAACTACTACTTCTATGGTTATAGTCGTAGCGTTCCTATATACGTAAATTCTATACTTCTGCCAAGTGGTAGTTGATGAGCAATCGCCACTAAAGGTGCTCCACGTTTTATCTCCAAAATCTCCGCTTAATACCCATTTTTCCCAGCTACAGATTCCTACGAATTCAATGTTCCAAGGCACAAGTATTGAAATAGTATTGAAAGCCGCTGCAACGCCATCAGCTCCTCTATAAGAGTTCGATACCATTTCATAACAATTACAATCCGAAAGACTTGATAAAGTAATAGTGATAAATTCTGGTGTTGCCTCTTCCCCGCAAGCAGCACAATCTGCTACTGTTGAACTTGAAGAACTTTGAGAGGAACTTGAAGAACTTTGAGAGGAACTTGAAGAACTTTGAGAGGAACTTGAACTACTTTGAGAGGAACTTGAACTACTCTGAGAACTCGAACTACTCTGAGAACTCGAACTACTCTGAGAACTCGAACTACTTGAACTTTGAGAACTCGAACTACTTGAACTTTGAGAACTCGAACTAGAACTACTCTGAGAACTTGAAGAACTACTACTCTGAGAACTACTAGAAGAACTACTCTGAGAACTTGAAGAGCTACTACTCTGAGAACTTGAAGAGCTACTACTCTGAGAAGAAGAACTAGAAATCGTACTACTAACAGAACTACTCGAACTGCTACTACCAATAGCACATTCTATTTCAAATCTCCAAGCTGTTTCTGGAGGTCCGGTATCAGGATTTACAGAAACAGCTAAAAATTTAATTTCTTCAGTATATATTATTGTTTCTTCCCAACCTACTGTTCCTCCAGGACCATATTGAAATAATAAGGCTCCTGTCTCATAATCGGTTACATATATTTCATCTGGAATAGTAAATGTCTTATATCTAAATGTTACAGCAGTTGTTTCTCCTATATTATAAACTTCATGAAAAGGAATCCAATTACCATTACTAGAAACTTCTTCAAAATCACAAACATCTCCACCTGAAAGAGAAGAAGATGGAGTGCAAATTGTATCTCCTACTGAAATTGTATGGACATCACTTACATAAAAAATTCTCCCTACAACGGATCTTATTTTAAAATACAACGTTCCAGGGCCTTGGGGACTTACAAGAGTAGTATAATAATCCTGAATATTAGTTTCAGAAGAAGAATTGTTAGAAAAACTTTGATCTCCAAAAGACCATAATACTCTGTTAGAAGTTGGATTTATCCCTGGAGCCATACCAGTTATTTTCCAAGTTATTCTAATTTCCTCACAATTATCAGTAGTAGCAGGATAAGAGGTTATATAAATATCTATTGTATCCTCACAGATAGGAGGATAACAAGGATCGTAGCTTATATTTGTAAGTTCTATTGCCATAATTAAGAAACATCCTCAACAGAAATTACAAAAACATCTGAACAACCCCCATCCCCTACTGGAATTACGCAAACTTCGCTACTATAAAAATTATTATCCACACGAATTCTAACTTTTAAATATAAGACACCAGGGCCTTGAGGACAATTTAAATCAACAAAATAGTCTTGACCTCTATTTTGAGAACTACTATTATTTGAAAAAGTCTGATCGTTAAGTGACCAAAATAAAAAATTAGAAGTTGGGTCTACCCCCGAATCTAGACCATCTATTTTCCAAATTATTCTTATTCTCTCACAGTTATCAGCAATACGAGGATAAGAAACGATGTAAACATCTATTAGATTGTCACAAATAAAAGGGTCACAAGGATCATAATTATCCTGATTATTTAATACTGGTATAGCCACATCTCATCTCCTACTCAATTCTATTATCATAAATAGATTTCATCTTTAAAGCATTTTGATACATATTTATAAAAACCCTATCTGCTTCATTCATATTCTCGAAATGATTTTTTACAATAGGATAAATAGTTTTAAATATGTATTCTTCTTTTTTGCCATTAATTAATTCCCACGCAATAGCGAGAACAAAACTTTGAATTTCTTCTGAATCATTAAAATAAAATCTACTTTCATATCTTCTTTTAATCCAATGAAAAAATTCATGAATAACAAAATGAAAATTATCTTTAAAAAAATCACCCTTAAATAATTTCTTATCTAAATATATTTTTTTACCATTTCCTTCTGCAAACTTACCATCAAGATCGGCAATTTCAATTGCTAAATTATTGTCAATATCTTCAACAGGAATATTATAATATTCTAAAAGATGCACAGTAAAAGGGTGAGTCTTTAATATTTTTTTGACTTTATTATCTATATCTTTATTATTAGCTTCTTTAAACCAGCCCATATTATATTCTAAACCTCATAATAAAAGTTTCATTAATATCACTTAATACTCCATTAACATTTATTGTTAAAGAAGCAGCTTCAGAAGTTTGAGTTAAATTAGTATATAAATATTTATCTATAAGCAAAACAGCAACTTTACCATAACCCGGAATATTCATAAAAGAAACACATTCCTCAATAAAAGAATGACTAAACCCAACAAAAGAAAAAACAAAATCTTCTTCATTATATGTATCTTGCTTTTTATAAAATATAGTATTTAAAGGATAAGAAAAGCTAGCTTTAGATTTCTCAGTTTCGTAAATAGACGCAAAAGGAGAAATCAAAACATAAGTATTCGCAGCCTTCTTAATGGAAACAATACCTAATCGACCCACAGCACTAAATTTGGGTCTATTCCTAATATCATTCTCTCCAATAGGAATATAATAAAATAATTTATTAGAATCTCCCACAGTGAGACGTAATGTAATAAAATTACCAATACCATCCTTAACAAAAACATCTAAAACTCTAACTCTTTCCACCGGACTAAATATACTAATAGAATTGGTTATAGATATTGCAAGTGCATTTGAATCCCATGAAGCATGTTTTGCTGTAGCAGTTTGAATCAATGATGGAATGCTCTCACCGGTAGTTGCATCTTTTGTAGTTACAGAAAATCCAACCGTACTTAGATTATCATAAAGACCATGAACTGCATCTGCTCTTCTCTTTATTAATATATAAATTTGATCTGATTCTGGAATAGCAAGTTCTAATGGAAACATTATATTAAAACCAGGTTCATAAAAAACAGGACTTGCATCATAAATAGTTTGACCGCTATCAAGATCTTTATACCCCCCAAGGGCTGCCTGAAGCATATTAAACCTCCGCTACAATAGCTGACAATGCAACGGTATCATCTATTTTAAACTTCTGCTTATTTAATTTTTTATCATTAGAATCATACCATTGAATTGTTATTTCATTATCATTTACATACTTTACCCTACCATATTCTTGTGGCAAAGCCAATCCCTTCCTTCTATCTCGGACCTTCATACCAGGTTTATAAGGACATTTGGCTGGTTTTAATCCAGTTACAATTCCTTCATCTTTATAATCAATCTTATTAACCTCTACATTCCCACCTACTCCAGACAAAACTTGAGATTTTTTTATTTTTTTAAACCAATTAGATCCCATAGTAGTGGGTCCTCCTGAATTATCTATATAATCATTAACCTTACTTTTCATCCAATTCTTAGCAACCTGAAGAGCTTTTTCCTCTTCTCCCAACTGCATTGTTCCAGCATATTGCATCTCAATAATTTTACCTAAAGTGTCTCTTATAATATCTTTCCTAATTTTAACCCCTAATTCCTTTTCTAATCCTTGCCTTAATCCATCTATCTGAAGACCATTTATTATAGATCCCTTATTACGAGTATATTCAATACGAGGTAAATTATAATATTGAGAGAACCATTCTTTACCTCGATTAAATTTTTCTTCATCATATTTATCTAGACTAGTTGCTTTTGCATCAGCCTCCGCATGATCAAATACATATTCCCACAATGACATTAAATCCTTTTTACCCCTTACTTTTAATTTCTCTATAAAATCTCCTGGACCACTATGAACTTTTCCTTTAAAATCTCTCTTCATCCATTCTTCTGTTTTATGAGGATACATATGGGTGCCAACAATAGCTTGAACAAAATCTTTCTCTTCTTTTGTAGCTGATATAGAGCTAAGAATTTCATTAATCATATCAGTAGATTTATCTTCATGCCCATGATAAGTCATTCTTCCTTCCTGGTTTGGATGGGGCTGTTGAACTCCCTCTTGCATCTTTCCGAAATCATGAAAAAAAGCAGACAAGTTCATTAAGCCTCGAGTCTTATTATCTACATTTTTAGATTTTAAAGCAGTATTAAGATTTTCTATAACCTTTAAAATATGGTTCATTAAATTATATTTATGATGGGGAGTTTGTTGGTCCATCTCAGGTTTGCCCTCTGGATTTATAGTTTCCATAGAAGGAACGGCAAAAACTGTTTTATATAAATCTGTTTCAAATAAAAATTTAATTGCCGACACAGGATTGTCACCCATCATCATTTTAACTATTTCAGGACCAGCTCTTTCTGTTGCAACTTTTCTTTTATAAGATTCGTGAATATCAGGATCTTTCATAGCTTCAATAATAGACGGATCAACAATACTATTAGGATAACGGCTATGAAATCTTAAAACCCTCAACAACCGAAGAGGATCTTCCTCAAACGTCTTATGAGCCTCATCAGGGGTTCTTAATTGTATCTGCCCTCCACCTAAACCCAAATCTTCTTTACCTCCCACAAAATCTTCAACCTGTCCTGTATCAACATTATAATACAACGCATTAATCGTTAAATCTCTTCTCTTGACATCTTCTTTAGGATCGCTAGTTGTAGTTATTCGAGGAGTTCTACTATTAGGATCAGGATAATGTTCTGTTCTCATAGGAACAAACTCTATTTTTTGACCAAATAAATTAACAGCACCAACCATTAAATCATCGCTTGGAGTCTCTACAGGGGTATTTGATTTTTCTAAACTAACCCTATAAGCCCTATCAACATGATTTATATTATATCTAACTGCTGCCTCAGATATTATTCTTGCCAACTCATATCCTGGCATATCGACAGCTATATCTATATCATCGCTCTCTTTACCAAGAAGTTTATCTCTAACCCATCCTCCTGCCACTCTCATTTGAATATTTAAATTCATATCTTTTTTTACTTGTCTTAAAAATTCAAATATATTATTTTCTTTTGGAGTTAAGGGCAATTCAGATCCCCTAGTCTTTTGTGACTTCTTAATATTATCACCAGAAATTGACAACTTAGAAACATCATAACTTATTCCAGGAACACTATTGGAAACAATACACTCAGCTGTTATTCCTACTTCTTTCAACAAACTACTCACTTCCTTAAATAAAGAAACATCATTAACTATAACTCTTCTTATTCTATCTTCAATATTTATCTCATTAGTTTTGTATAGCTTCAAACCTCCATATGACAGGTTACCAGCCTTTATCAAAGAACTATTAATGTTTAAAAAAATTGCATATTCTTTTAAATATTTTTCTGAAAAATTAAATGAAAAAAGAGGAACATATTCTATTCCTTTTATTTTCTCTTGTTCTAATATTGTTCTTAATTCTATTAAATCGCAAGGATACATCAAAAAAGAAGAACCTACACTCTTCTTTAAATCTTCAAGTAGGATATCTGGACAAGAACCTACATCATCAAATAAAAACCTAAATGAAGACAGGACTGATAAAACTGTATTTTTATTAATAGTTCTTTTCACTAACTCTTATCTTTTCTCCTACGAGAACAACCTCCACATCCCTTTGCATTTTTTTTAATCCTTGAAGAACCGGCGACATATTTCTTCGTCAACATAGCTTTTCTAGCCTCCGCAGCCCTTCTTTCTGAATCTCCTATTTTTACAGTCTCTTTTAATTCTATTTTTCCATTTTTAATATGTGGTATTAATTTAGACATTCTAATCTCCCCTTTGAACAATCATATCTCCTACTCTATCTTGTAATTTTTCTAAGACATTAACAAGAACCTTCTTTGTCTCAGGAGTAGAAAGAGTAGTTATCTCATCATTAATAATAATTCTTAACTGATTAACAACAACAGTTACAGGCTCCATTTGTTTTTCATATTGATCTAATTTATCTTCATAATTTAATAAAGTATCTGCAATTTTTTTAAGAGTTTCTGCATTTTTTCGTCTTTCAACAATAGGAAGATCTTCTCCCTCGGCTCCTAATGTTATCATTTCTCTTTCTAAAATTGCTATTTTTTCTTTAAGAGAAAATATCCTATTTGGTTGATTATCTATCCACCTTTCAAGATCTTCTCCATATCCCATTAAATATTCTTTTTGATTATGTCCTTGAAAATGAACAACCAAATGATTACGAACAGTTGTCCAATTAAAATGCTCTCCCTTTCCATGTAACAGGGCTACAATAGCATTATAATTTGGCTGTCTCTGTTTTAAAAACATTGTTTCTGCTTCTTTTCTAAATTTAGAATTACATAACCTACATCCCGGTTTCGTAACTTCTTTTAAAGTTTCTTCTTTTGTATAGGGAGTTATCTTATTTTTTTCTCCCTTATTAACATGTTGAAGAGATGAATATTGTTTACGTTCTGAAACAACTATTTCTTTTTTAGCCATTAAATCCATCCTTTCTTAGAACGAGGAGAATCTGGAAAAGTAAAATCATCTCGTTCTTTCTTTAACTTAGAGATCAAACGATCTATTCTATTAATTGCTTCATTACAAAAACTGGAAAACTTCCAAGGGCTATCTAAGGCTACTCCATCAGCATCTATTAAGATATTTCTTATATTAGGATAAGAAGTAATTTTCTTACTACTCACTATTACAGCATTTATATCCTTAGCTGTTTTGCCTGATTGGAATATTACTTTAGAAATACTCATAAGAGTAGCTCTTATTTCTTCTAAATACTTTATCTTAGAATTTATTATATTTCTTTCTCTAAATTCTTTAGCTAATTTATACCAGTTCATTATTTGTTATAACTCCTTACCATATAATGCTATTAACAATGACTCAGCAACCCCATCTGTATTAACTGCTTTAAAATTATGGGCCAAACCTGGATAAAGTTTAGAAACTAGAAATCTAGCTTCTGCTTTCGATTTAGACTTTATTTGCCTATTTAATCTTCCAGAGTTCTTTTTATTTTCTGCCAAAATCAATTCAATTTCTTTCTTATTATTGCCTTTTTTCAAACCTTTTTCCTTTAATGTTTTATTATTCTCTCTAATTTTCTTAAGCTGCCATCTCAAGCCCTTTATTTCAACCGTATTTAACTCAGGAAAGGCTTTCTTCCATAAAGATGCCCTTACCTCCTCAACAGTAAAGCCTAGAGCTGTGGCGGCTCCTAAAGAGACACCAGCGGATTTACCAAATCCAAACGCACTGGAAACTCCTTGCCCCGGCATTGAAGAAACAGACTCTTGTAGAAATAAAACTTTTTTATTCTGATATGGTTTTAAGATTTCTACCAATTTACACAAGTCATAAATTTTCTTCTTTTTCTTATTAATTACAACTTGTTTAACTGGTATCTTATAAACGATAGGAAGGTTTTTATTATCTACAATTGAAATACCTCCCTGTACTCCAACATCTAAACCAATATAAACAATATATTTATTTTTCATAAATTGCCTCCTTAAAAAATATCTATTTTTAAATCGGCAAAATAAATAAAAAAATGCCACCCTGGTGACGCTCCCCAAAGCAAACCTTGAGGCTTCTAACTACATAAAGTGGTTATTCTTTTTCCTGTTTCTTTGACGACCACCTCTTTTCCCTCTTCAGGAAAAAGATGAACCTTATCATCTCCACAGGCGTTACTTCCCGTATGCCCTACGGTAGTTTGTAATATTCTAATACCTTCATCTCTAATATTAGTACTAGCGTTAAAATCTCTATCTACTACATTTCCACAATTTTCACAAATATAAGTTCTATCACTTAATCTTAAATCTATTTTTTTATTACCACAAACATTACAAATTTTAGAACTTGCATACCATCTACCAACTTTTATAAAATATTTACTATTCCATAAAGCCTTGTATTCTAACATCCTCATAAATTCGTTCCATCCTACATCTGAAATACTTCTAGATAATTTATGATTTTTCATCATACCAGATACATTTAAATCTTCTACAACTACTCCTGAATACTTGGCTATCATATCAAAACTAGCTTTGTGAAGAAAATCTTTTCTATTATTTCTTATCTTTCTGTGAACTGTTTGAACTTTTTGTATTTGTTTTTTCCTGTTATTACTACATTTAATTTTTCTACTTAACCATCTCTGTTCTCTTTTAAGTTTCTTTAATTTCTTATTGAGATGTCTAGGATTATGAATTACTGTATTATCTGAAAAAGTTGCAAACTTTTTTAGTCCTACATCTATTCCTACAATATTTTCTTCACAAATATTTACATCAGGAAGTTGTTTATCAGGCAAATTAACTTCACAAGTAACTGAACAATACCACTGATTACCATCTCTGGAAACTGTTAGAAACTTAGGATTACCTTCCCAATTTCTGTGTCTTACCCATTTTATTTTACCTATTTTAGGAAGTTTTACAGAATTTTTATTAAGATTAAACCTCTGAGGAACCGTAAAAGAGTCAAAGCGTCCTTTTTTCTTAAATTTAGGAAAACCTTTAGTCTTTTTAAAACAATCTTTTAAAGCTTTATCTAGTTGTCTTCCTACTTGTTGAAGAGATTGACTAAAGGAAAGTTTAAGAAATTCAAATTCTTCTTTTAGTTTAGGAATACTCATACTCATTTCATAAGAAAATTGAAATTTTTTAGTATTTTTATAAGTTTTAATATTAGACTCTAAAAACTTATTCCAGAGAAATCTAGTATTACCAGCTTGTTGTTTGAGTTGAGATTCCTGTTCAAGAGTAGGATAAAGTCTATATTTAAAACCTTTATAAACTAACATATTTACCTATAAAAAAAGAGTAAAATCTAATCCTGGAATTAACCTAACAGAAAAAGAAAATACTCTTAAATATATAATTTAATCTTAAAATACTTCAATGGGTTAATTCAAGTACTTTATTACTAATTATATATTAATTGAATAATTCCTCTAAATTTCTTTAGAAAATTGTGAAATATATTAATTTTTTTAAGAACTTGACTTATTCCGTCAGCCTTCAGATGATTTAATGTCTCATTCCCCCCCCTCCCACAAAAAAAAGATTTCCTGAAACAAGAATATGAAACTCTTGAAGATCTATTATTCACCCGCAGAGAATTCTATCTCCTAAAATTACGTCTATATCTTCAGCTCCATCCAAAAAGGTCTTTATTCTTTCAATTTCTGTAGGGTCATCTACGATATCTGTAAGAATAGAAAGAACAAGATCTCTATTTTCTTTAGCTATATCTCTATTAAATCTAATCTCACCTGTAGGCAAAATTTCAAAAAGAGCATCACTTTCCATTTTTCTTAACCTTTTTCTTCTTTTTAACTTTCTTTTTCTTTTTTTTCTTCTTAACTTTCTTTTTTGTCACTGGTTTTTCAACAGTTTTTTCTGATTCAGGTATCTCTCCTGGAGATAATATTTGACTATCAGATTCTTTTAAATCTCTTAATATGGTATTAACTTCCATATCTTCTACACTACCATCGCTTGTAGAAACTCTTCTCATATGAAGATTAGGATCTTTATTTATTACTTCTTTTACAATATAAAGAATTCCCCCCACTCTCCAACTAAAGCCTACTAAAAACTTATCTTTAAAAGAAGAACCTCCAACCACTATCATACCTTCTGAGTTTGCTGCCTTCTTAAGCATCTCTCACCTCTCTTTTTAACTATGATGTTGAGAAGTTCTAACCTTCTGCTTATCATAGAAATCTGTTTTTTTGGTTGTTTTCAACTTTTTACCCATGTCATTCATAATCTCATCTATATCATCGGCACAACCCTTACCTTTATATCCATGAGCTTCTGCTGTAACTTTCCCATCTTCATCAATAACGATTGTTATATCTTTGTTTGCTGGCATTGTCTAACCCTTTCTTATTCTAGTTTAAAACCATCTTTTGTTTCTTCAAAAGCAATAGTCTCACTATCGCTTTCTATACTATCTACCATTCTAACAAGACTTTGTTTCACTTTCTCTAAATTTTCTTCTAAAACCTTTATATTTTCTATTATCTTTTCACCATTTTTAGATGTAGGCTCTATTATATAGTTTTCTGAAACACTAGCAATATTAGTTGACTCATGTATAAGCTTTACTAATCTTTTATTCAATTCAAACAAGTGAAAACTATCTTCCATACCTATATCGCTTTTAATAAATCCTTATTTCTTAAAAAACCAATACTAGACATTCTCTTTATAGCACGACAAATCACTAGGCATAAAACTTCCATAATAAATAAGCCCTCATTATCATCAAAACCAGATCTTGCATAAGAAGTAGTTCTAGTTTTCACAATCACTTGTGAGATAACAAAATTTATAAATAACAGTTCATTAGATGTATAGCAATCCCCCGTTGTTCTGCTATTAGAATAATTATTATATAATGTCTCAAACATCTTTTTAGAATAAACTATATTTTCCTTATTCCCTTCTTTTTTTTCTTCCATAATGATTTTATAATCAGAACCACTTCTTTTCAATTTTGTTAAAGTAGACAATTTCTTCCAAACATCATCTTTTTCTAGTTTATTTTTTTGACATTCTTTAACAAATAATAATAACTTATATCTCCACTTCATTGAATATAACATTTCTGATATCTGACCTTGCTGGTCTTTAGCAGAAGCCAAAGACATTTTAAGCAGATATAAAGCCATGCAAACATTTTTATTATCAAAAGCCTTATAAAGAGACCAAATAATAAAGTCTTCTGATTGAACACATATTTTCATAACATCTTCTGTCTTTATATTTTTTTGGTCCCCAACATAATCATGTATTTTTCTCACTAACAACAATAAATTATCAAGATTTACCGTTGTAGATGTTATACCCATTGAATTAACAATCATTTCTATATCTTCATCTTGTATAGTTTTTTTATATGCCATAAAATATTTTAATATCTTATCTTTAGCTCCTTTTTTACTAATGAATTGAGATTCTTCAAAAATTTTGCCATTTTTTTTAATTAATGAAAAAAAGGATTTACTTGTAGTCTCTAAGTTATTCAGGACCAAAATACAATCTTCAGGAACATTTTGAACAAGTTCCTTCATTTGCTTTAATACTTTTGTACGAGAATCCTTTTTTGTCTTAGAGAGGGTAGATGGCCAATCATTTAAGATAACCAATCTTCCCTCGCTAAAACATGAATCTTGAAAAATAATATGTTCTACATATTTAAAACTTGATTCTTCATCGCAAACAGATATCTCATAAGATTTAAAATGTTCTTTAATTCCTTTAAGAATTTTGCGGCGATAAAAGTAATTGCCTCTTAAAGAATAAACGTTCTGTGAGAAAACTTCAGCATTCACTTATTACCTCTTTGATACTGCAAAAAACATCATTAGCTTTTCAGTAATTCCTTTTAAATCATTCTCTTTTTCCTGGAACTCTACAAAAACAGGTCTTAATTTTTGATTTCCTTCAACTTTGTCTTCAAACTGTATTATTACTTCTCCTGATTTGCCCCCTGCATCATACATTTCTTTAAGATAATTTGTTGAGCATCTAAATGAAGGACTTTCTTTTCCAGTAGCACTTGTTTCAACTTTATCCCCAAAATCAACAGACTTATTTGCTTTTGCTTTTGATCTTGTTTCTACAAGAAAATATTCCTTATCAAAACAAGCTTTAACATCTGTATTATGGATATCATTCTCTGCTTTAATATCAGGACTAAATGTGGCATTAATTGATGCCACAGCATATTTCCAATCTTCTAATTCAGATGAAATTTTATGAGGAAAATTATAGCTTATAACTCTATCCATATCTGGATATTTTATTGAAGAATCTAAGCCTAACAAAATCAAACTTTTACCTTCCTCAAAATCAATAACTATTTGATCAGGATGCTTTATTCCCGTCTTCTGAGCAGAAGCATACTTAACTGTTACCTTTTCAGACGAAGAATAGGATAAAACCTTAACCATATTATCCACCGAATCTTTGGGAAAATAAAATACTTCTTTTTCTTTTTCACCCTCAATGCACTTTCCCTTCACATCCAAAACCGCAAATCGAGCACCAGTACCAGCAGAAAAACGAGCATGACCATCTTCTACTTCAAACTGCTCTACCATATAATAAGGCATAGTCTGTGCCCAGCCGATTGCAAATTTAACCTTATTTAAGCCATTAATAAATACTTCTCTATTTATTGTTATTTCTTGCTTAAACTTTTTAGCAACTACTGGAGGCTTTACTTCTTCATCCTCAAAACAAATAGTTATACTTTCTTTATGACTTTTGCCTCCTTTAGTTTCTCTAACATTAGACAAAACCAGCTCTTTTGATGTAGCCTCTATCTCTAAAATAGATGATGGAGGAATCCCCTTTATTGAATTCTCAAAATTAACAGCAAGAATAGTAGCACTTCCCTCAATCTCACAATCATAACCCAAATCATTTACTGTATCATTTGAAATTGAGAGGATAAATGCTGTTTTCCCACCATGAGAATAAGCTAATAACCTATCCTTTTCTGCATAAAAAGTAATTTTGTCAGCACCATAGAAATCTTTATCAGCATTCTTAGTTGCAACATCTACATTTGACAATAAACTCTCAGCAAAAACACTCGTCTTAACATTAAACTTCATAATTAAAATCTCCATAAACCCCTTCCTCTATAGAAGGGGAGAAATGAAACACTAAATCAGCCATAGATTGATAAGTATTTCTTCCATCTTTTTTTCTAAATTTTAATAAATTATTAAAGGTTTTTAACATTTTAACTCGAATATATTATATAGTTCTTTAATAAGTAAATAAGATACATAAGGTTCTAATACTAAAAACTGTTTAACAGTTAATCTGGTATTAAGTAAAATCTTATCAGTTAATTAAAAACATTTATAGTCTGTTATAAACTTAAGGCACTCTTTACTTTTAAGAGTTAACAGTTTCAAAAAAGTTTTGACTATTAACTAAGCTATTTTCGGTATATCCTTAAATAGCAAGGGTATCTTCAATTACCCAAACGTCTCAACCTCTTGGTTAGGGACAATCTTTTTCCCTTATGGAAGAAGAGATTAAAACCTGTTTCCTTATTTTTATATCAACAATTACAAAAATTATACCAAATTAAAAACCACTTTTCAATTTTTTCCATCTTTTTTTTTATGCTGGACAAAAACCTCTCTTCCTTTAATCTTAATTCTCGAAAGTGCATTATCGACACTCTTTATATTAATTTTCCTTTTTATTTTATTCTTCTTATAATTAGCATTTATGATAGCTGTTATTTCTTCATAACTATATTTTTTAGTATATAGAACAAAAACTTTTTTTTCAAATTTAGACAACTTCTTAAATAGATTACTAAATAAACTAGAATAATATTCTTTATTTTGTAAAAAATCTGCCACAGTCTCACTATCATCCGTAAGGATATCTGATAAAAATAGCATATCAGAAGAACTATCATTACGATTTTTATTGATAGAAAGACTTGTGTTTAATGCTTTCTTCTTATTTTGAAAACTAGACTTTAGTAGAGTAGACAAATGCCTTCTTATGCAAAGAACAGCAAAATTATCAAATGGATAAGGTCCATAATTGCCCTTATCTTTATCATAGTCAGGTATTGCCTTAAACCTTAAAGCATATAACGCCTCTTGATAAATATCATCCCGATTACATCCTGGAATATGGAACTGTCCCACAATATACATAATCTTAGATTTTACTCTTCCTTCTATTTCATCATAGGCTGCATTTGCTAACTTTTGATTCTTCTTTACTCTTGTTTTTGCAATTTTAACTAATGCTATATAATCTAATTTTTTAATATCGACCAATTTTTTTTTGGCCATTCAACACTCCTCAGATATTGTCTCTATTCACATAACTTAATATCGACAACATTTAACAGAAGTGTTTAATTATTTATCACTTTTTTTGTTAGAAACAATACATTCAATAAAAAAAGTATTAAATAAAAAGTCAGGATCTAAATTAAATTTCAATCCCAAACTAACATCTTTTAATAAAGAAACCATATTTAATATACTATCCCCGCCCATTTGTCCTGCTTGATGAACATATTTTTTTATCTCATCCTCTGTAAGACTAAAATCAGATAAATTTTGTTGACATGTCTTTGCTAAAAGTAAATTATTTAAATGACCATATATATCTCTTACAACTGCTCCTGCTTCTTTCCCACTCTTAAATATATTATTAGTTATAATATAACATTGAGGAGCATCACTTCTAGAGATAGCATCTATTAAATTAAAATACAATTGTTGATCCACTTCTCCCAAAGCTTCTTTTACAGGTTCAACAAGTATCTTTTCATTTCCTACATAGTTAAGGACAGTTTGTAGATTCTGCAAAGAATCTCTTACACTCCCTTTCGCAGACTTAGCTATTATCTTAAGAGCATTATCATCATATTCTAATTCTTCTTTTGCACATATATTTTTTAAATGAGAAAAAATCTCAGTCCAATTTACTTTATTAAACTTCCATGTTATACATCTGCTATGAATAGTATCTTTAAATCTATGAGACTCAGTAGTTGCTAATATAAATCTTACATACTCAGGAGGTTCTTCCAGCATTTTTAAAGCTGCTTCAGCAGCTATACCTGTCAAAGAATGTGCCTCATCTATAATAATATATTTGGTTCTGCACTCAATAGGACAATGATGAACTTCTTTGTTTATAGCCCTTACATCCTCTATCCCTCTATTGCTAGCCGCATCTATCTCTTTTACATCAAAAGACTTTCCTTCAAAGATAGCTTTACAATTATCGCATTCACAACAAGGCTCAAGTGTTGGACCTTTTTCACAATTTTCCATTGCCGCGACAATACGAGCAACTGTAGTTTTTCCACAACCATAATTACCAGATAAAATGTAAGCATGATGTAGAGTATTATTTTTGAATGCATTGGTAAAAGCCTGAACAACAACTGGTTGCCCTATAACATCTGTTAATTTTTTTGGTCTATATTTTATCGCAAAAGGTATTTCTACTGCCATTATTCTTCTCCTTACTTAGAAATTATTTTCACTTCAGTGTTTGTCATAGTCATAGAACATTCACAAGGATTAACAAGACAATCATTAGGGAAAGCAACACTAATCCCTTTTTCAAGAATTATTGCCACTTTATTATCCTTTTTTCCTACATCTGTTTTAATAAAAAACTGACCGTCACTTTCAAAAACATCTCCATAAGATAATGTCCTAAAATAATGCGTACCTTTTTTTCTCTCATCTTTAATAAAAATTGCCATTATTCTTCTCCCTCTAAAAGTGTTTCTCCCTCAATAGATACTGGAATATCGTAATACAGAGAACATATACAGGCTGCCTCGTATCCTACTGGATACCAACTTGCTAATGTATCCCCGTCTTGAGTTTGAAAAAACATTTCTCCCTTACAAAGAACTAGTTCAACACAATCTTTTAATTGCTCCTGTGTTATTCCTAATTTAATTTTCTCAGATCTCATCTCTTTATTATTCTTCCTCTATATCTAAATATTCAAATTTAAGTTTTCCAACAATAGATTGTTTAATAGATTTTACCTCTGTTTTTCTAAGATCCTCTCTAATACAATCCAAAATAAATACTACAAAATCGTGATTATTAAATTCATTATGGAAAGTTATTAAAGGAGCATTGTCGTCTTCTGTATCACATATTTTATATTGCCCTGTAACTGAAATAACTATTCCTGCTTTCATTAGATAACTACTCTGCCAAATATATTATCTATTATAGGAATTGTTGCTGCATTTTGTTGACCAATAGACATCTCTTTGTTATCTATAACAAAACAATTCTTAGTTCCTTCAAAATCAAAATCATCTAATGCAGATTCACTTTCATGAGTATCTACTTCACAAACATCTCTTAATAATCTTATTATATGACCCCGATTTTTAACAACGCCTTCTACTTCTCCTGGAAATCTAACATCCGAAATTAAAGCTATCGAAGATTTGTCCTGCTTAATCTTCCGCAAAGTTGCATTTACCCATATATCATTATCAAAATATTTTCTAAAAACATCCGTTCCAACAACTTGCATTATTTCTCTTGCTGTCATTCTTCCTTTACGAAGAACAGGAAGATCAGCGAACTCTCCAGGATGACCAGCCATTCTCACCTTTTCTGTTTTTAAAGCATTGGCACATCTAATCTGATCAGGAAGGTTTTGCCACTTATAAGATGTAAAACTATCCTTATCTTTATTAGATCCATAACACTGTTTACGGGACAGTCCCATCACATCTATACAAACTTTTTCTTTAAGAGCATCCGCTAAACTATATTCTTTTATAAGTCTAGCATTCCAATTTTTAGGTATAAATGTCTTTAAAAAATCGCATAAAGTATTTTTACCTGATTGTTTCTTCCCTGAAGCACCTATAATTATTGTATCCATTTCCCTCTCCCTCTGTCATCTAGGAAATAGATTTAAGGAAATAATAGGTTTTCCCTACAAGATCAGCATGATTAAGATCTTCTATAACATTTCCTCTATTATCTGTAGCTAACCATATATTTTTATCTAAATCGCCCAAATAAATCTCTGGTTTTTGATCTAAATCTGAAGCCTGGGACTTATCTACTTCTCCACCTTCAATAGAATAAACAATGTGTCCTCCACTATTATTTTTTCCACCATACGCCATCTCTACGCCTTCTTCTCCAGCAAACCTAACAACAAAAGCTTCCCAATTTCTCTTTTTGTCTTCTACTGTCAATGCATTATCAACATTAGCAGTGTTAACAATCTTCTCTGCTTGTTTAATTAAGTCAGAAGGATTTTCAGAAGTTGCATGTATGCTACCTTGACCATATTCGTCTCTACTCCACAATTGAAACTTACTCATAATTACTCTCCAATTCTAAATTATTATTTTAATCTATTTCTTTACCCAACTCACATCTTCTTCTAAGATATGAGGTACATTTGGATCATCCAAATAATCAATAGTTTTAAAAGTTCTTTGCATAAGCTTGTAGTCTTTAGAATCAAAACTATTTACTTTACCCTCTCCAGCCTCATCAGTAGGTAAACCACATAAAATTTGGGATACCAAGAGCAGTTGATGTTTTTCGCTCAATGAATCCCAATCAGAAGAGTGTAAAGTTATATACCAACCATAAGGAGAATCTAATAACATTGGCATTTTTACTGCTGTAAGCTGCCACAAAGAAGGTTTCTTATCAGAACGATCTTTATTAGTTATTTTAACACAACGAACCTTATCTACCTCAACTCCATAAAATTCATCTGGATACTTCTCAATAATCTGATGTGCCATTACTGAAAAGTCTTCTACTACTTCATATTCTGGTTTTTCTTTAGCCATTGGTACTTCTCCTCGTTATTAAATAATATTAATTTAACTCTTTTATAACTCTTTTCAATTCACTTTTCTTATATATCTATTAACTCAAATCTATTACTTTTAATTTCTTTTATATAACTTGTTGAATGGATAAATCGAGTAACCTTGATTAATCCTTTTTTAATCTATTTTTACCCATCGTCTATCCATTTCCACTACACCTTGATTTATTTTTTCCAAATAATCTAAACAATCATCTTCTGATTCAAAGATTTCATCAGGATTAATAAAAGAGATTAGCCATGTAGGTATATCTGTCTTTTTCTGTCCTTCTCCCATTATAACAAAAATAGGCTTTCCCTGTCTTTCAGCTATAAATATCTCATTATATGTACCACAAAGATGAACGTTTAAATCTATCTTAACTATTACAAAATCAGACCAATCAATACCTCTTAAATCATATCTTCTAAACTCTTTTACAAAATCTTTTGCCTCTTCCCATTTATTTTGAATAATCAATTCTCTAACATGTGTTTTTTCTATAGATGTTTCTGACCCAAGACCATTAGGCTTATCACACGGGTCAAACCATCTAATATTTAAATTACGTTTTTTACACTCTCCTTTTACATAGTTACGCCAAACAGCTCCATCATCTGCAACTCGATCTATCGCTCCGCTAAGTGCACATTTTGAATTGTCTAACAATTCAAATCCATCTAAATCTTTCATTCTCTCTCCTTCTACTTTTTCTTTTTATATTTCTTTTTCTTAAAAACTATTTCTTCACCTGTTTCAGCATTATAAAAGCCAGTGCATTCCTTGGATCTCCAGTTTCGGCACCCCAGCAAATCCCCGCCCTTCCTATTCTTTCTAACAACTAGTGGCAAATCACAATTAGGACAAAGATAGTCTGAATACTCTGCCTCATACTTTTCCTTTTCAAACGGCTCTCCAGTTTCTTTATTTATATCAGCTTTATAATCACATTTCTTATCTTTATTCTTATAATTCTGGCAGGCAAAGAAACTTCCATACTGTGAATGTTTTATTAATAGATTTCCATGGCACTTAGGACACTTAAAATCACTAATGCTCTTCTCTTCCTTTACTCCTTTTGCAGTTTCAATATCCTCTTTCAATCTTTCCCAAAAATGATTTAAAACATTTAATTTATTTGTATCTTGGCTAGCAATCTCATCTAATTTAGTTTCAAGATCAGCTGTAAAATCTAAATTAATAAAACAAAAATCGGATTCTACTAAAAAGTCAGAAACCCGAATACCCATATCTGTAACATGAATAGATTTTTTTATCTTCTCAATATATTTTCTACCCACTAATAATTTTATAATACCAGCATAAGTACTAGGTCTACCTATTCCCCTCTTTTCTAATTCTTTTACAATTGATTGATCTGTATATCTAGGAGGTGGTTGAGTAAATTTCTTCTCTGCCTTTATATCTACAAATTTAACTTTCTCTCCTATTTCTAATTCAGGCAATTCACTATCATCATACTTCCCATAATCCCAAGCCTTGTACCAACCATCAAATAAAATCTTACTACCGCTAGTAGATAAAAGATACTCTTCACATTCAAATTCTGCATTTCCCCTATGCTGCTTCATCTTCTCCATTTGAGAAGCAAAAGTTCTTTTCTGAATAATCCTATATAACTTTGCCCCATCACTTGTATCATTATAACTATGTCCTACATCTGTAACTCTAACAGCTTCATGAGCTTCTTGTGCAGACTTCTTATTAGAAAAAATATTAACTTGAGATGGCAAATATTCTTGTCCATAACGTGTAGGAATATTAGAACGCATACTTTGAATAAACTCTGGAACAATAGAAGTAGAATCTGTTCTTATATATGTTATACTGCCTGCTTCATAAAGCTGTTGAGCGACTGAGGCTGTTCTATCTGCTCCCCAGCCTAAAATAGCAGCGGCTGACTGGTACATTGTTGAAGTTGTAAAAGGAGCATATGCTTTTGTTTCAGTCTCTTTTGTTTCATATTTTGAAACTTTTATATCTTTAGTTTTAATTGTTTCACAAATTTCATCTGCCATTTTTTTAGTTTTAATATTTAGCTTATTAGGTTTCTTTATTGTTGTTGATATTCTTTCTCCATTCTCTTTCTCAAGAGTAACATCTATTGCCCAATACTCTTGAGGGACAAATGCTTTAATTTCTTTTTCTCTTGTAGATAAAATTCTCAAAGCTGGACTTTGCACTCTACCAGCAGACTTCCCTCCTGTTGCCTGAGTAGTAATAAAAGAAGTCCGAAATCCACAAATTCTATCAAGTATTCTTCGACATTGAGCACTATCAACCATATTTACATCTATTTCTGATGCTTCTTCAATAGATTTTAATATATTATCTTTCGTTATCGCATTATATAAAGATCTTTTATAAGAAGTTCCAATAGGTAGAATATCTGCAACACTTTGAGCAATCATTTCTCCTTCTCTATCTCTATCTGTTCCAATATAAACTATTTCTGCTTTAGATGCCTTGTCTTTAATCTCTTTAATTAAACTCTCTTTACCTTTTAACGGGACATATGTTGGTTCAAAATCCTTTTTTATATTAACTCCTATTTTATTAGGAGGCAAATTAAGAATATGCCCTATTGTAGCCATAACTAAAAAATCAGAACCTAAAAAAGACTGTATTTTTTTTAATTTTCCTGGAGACTCTATAATAAATAAATATTTAAATGACACAATATTCTCCTTTATCAAATTTAACATATCCTTTTTTAATAAGACTTACTACACATTTTTGCAGTTTTCTATGACATGACATATGTTTCGAATTTGTCATTACAACTAAATTATAATTAAAATTATTCAATCCATTAGAATCAATATGATGCACAACCTCATTTCTATATAATTTTCTTCCAATAATCTTTTCAGCTATTTTCATATGAACATAATTTTTTTTATACTTTCCTTTATTTTCTTTATCTGGTTCATTATAGATATAATAAGAAGTGCTTTTTCCTCTCTTGGATTTTCTTAAAAAAATATGAATATTAAAATTAGTTTCAAAAACAATGTCTTCTTTCTTTTCTTCAGGAATTATTATTTTATTTAAAACATACTCTTTACAATTATAATCAAACCAAATTTTTTCATTTAACATCTTATATCCAATATCTTCTAAAAAAGCATGGATTAACATATGTTCTTCATAATTTTTGCATAAATATAAATTTTTAATATCATTATCAAATTTATCCATATTTATATGGTGAATTACTTCACTTCTGTTTAATCGTCTTCCTAGAAAATTCCCCATTACCATACGATGTTCATAAATCCAACTGCCAGGACCTAAATGAATTCTTATACCCCCTCTACTTTTCCGCTTACCGCCCTTCCATAAATGAGACTTTTCATTTTTAGGCCAATTGCTTTTTGGCTTATATTTTTTAGAACAAGAACATTTCATGCACAAATCGATATCAGATCCTCTATGCTCTCTTCCTTTTAAAATAACAGCCATTCTTGCTCTTTCTTCTTTCCCGCATTCATTACAAATTCTCGTTACAAATTTTTTAACATTCATTACTAATTTAACATTTTCTTTTATCATTAATAACTCCTTTTAAATTATTAACCCTGTATCTATAATTAAAAGAAATTATCAATATTCCTTCTTTATTATTAAAAAATCTTTATAACCCTTAATAAAAAAATTAGCTATGCTCTCACTGTCAAAAGAGCATAGCTATAACAAACAACACCCAGCCCCAATACTAACTTCTTAACATAATTGGAAGATCATACAAATTAGTATGATTTGGTTTGCTTACGAGATATTTTCCGCTTACAACTGTCACTCCATCGACCCGACCTTCTTTAGCTAAAATAGTAGCCTTGGCACGAGAAACCCAACGATTTCCAATCAAATACGAAGTTGTGTGCCTCTTAACATCTACTCCTCTTTTTCTTACTTTCATAGTTTTCTCCTGTAAATTAATATAAAAAACATCATTTATATCTATAATATACTTAATTTTTTTTCACTTTTCAGCCATATTTACAAATATCATCTTCATTTCTCAAACCACAAACTCCAGCTGAGATTCCTGCCAGATGTGCCCAAGAAACCTGAGTTGCGTGTTCGGTAGGCATCCATTGATTCGGCAGCATATCCAGCTGGGCACCCTTTAAAACACGATCATTTCTAACATCTGTTTGAGCATTAAAAACTCCATTATCCCTCAATCTATAAAAAGGTTCTGCGAGATCTCCATAACTAACTCCCAAATGCAATGAAAGATCTTGTATCTTAGGCTTAACCCCATGCATAACTGACAGAATCATAGATATTCCAAGACAACTATCTTTTTCTAATCCCTCTAATTCTCTATAATCTTCAACCTTCTTAACATTACAAACCTCATTAATAACTTCTTTGTATTGACTTATTCCCCTACCAGCCATATCTATTCTCCGCTATACTTAATAAAACTATTATCTTTAATAAGACGCTTAGCTATAATTTTAGAATAAACTTCCCAAATTTTATTCCTATTAGGTTTATCTCTTAAAACAGACTTGTCTTTAGCTTCCTCCACTTTTGCTACTAATTCTTGATAAATATCATCTGCTTCTTCTTTACTATATTTACCTATTTTTATTTCTTTTAACAAATCAGCATCTGGTCTGGGAAAAGTTATAAGACCTGTAGTAATAAGTTCTAACAGCTCTCCAACTAATCTGATAGAATGAGAAGCACTTTTAACACAATATCCATATTTATCATATTCTTCTCTTCTTCTAGCCCCTACGCTTGAAATAGAAGTTACTAATTCTCTTTTCTTATCCTTAAAAAGAATTTCTATAACTGAGTCCATCTCTGTTTTTTCTAACTTAAACATATTTCTTATATCATTTACAACCCCATCTTCAGTTTTAGTTCTTTCATCAATTTTATATTTTAATCCCATTGCCTTTCTCCACTCTGATATAGAATACCCCAAAATACGATTATAAACATTATTACTAAGCAAATCATCTCTTAGGGCTAATATCTCATCATGTATAGGATCTTTTCTCAACATAAAAACATCAGGTATAAAAAGAGATTCTGTCAATAGAGGATCTCCTGACAATATTAATTCTAGATAATATTTTAAGGAATATATCTTAGTATCTTCTCCTGAAAACTCCTGACACTTAAATTTGTCTACCTGTATTAAATTTCTAAATTCAGGTATCACATAACCTCTTAAATCCAAATCGGAAGTATCGGTGAATGTTCCGTAGAGACGAGATCCTGAGATAAACAAGACCTCTGAGTTATATTTTATTTGTTCTGCATCCATATTAATATCCTAACAATTAAGGAAAAATTTGCCCTTCTTCTATAATTTCATCATCTAAATATTCTAATTCTATACTTTCATAAATTTCTTCTTCTTTTGTTGGAAATAAAGTGAAAACAACCTGTGTTTTCATTTCATTTTTATTATACTCCATTTTAAGATCTTTTGCAATATTTTCAATAACCTGAGATTTTTCTAGTTCAACACAAAATGATACACTTTTTTTCTTCAACTGCACTTTATTCACTAGACGATAAAAATCCTCCATATCTATCTTCTTCTTTCTCCTTTTCCTCTTCTTAGTCTTTTTAACCTTCTTGCTCTTTTTCTTTGTCTTAGTTTTTTTAGTCTTCTTGAGCTTCTTTGTTTTTGTCTTTTTCTTTCTGGCAGTTGTCTTTTTAACATATTTCCTCTTTTTAACTTTCTTTGCTTTCTTATTAGATTTTACACTCTTTTTTTTCACTTTTTTAACTTTTTTCTTTTTTTTAGCCATATTAGTATCTTAAATTGAATTTTATTTCTTTATCAAAGGTCCCAAACCTTCACAACTATCAAATCTAATCTTAACCTCTGCTTCTTTGAATAATTTATCTATTGCTTTCTTTACAGGAGTCTTCTTTGCACAAACGTATCTCCATTCTGTTTCCCCAAATCTAAGAAGAAATAAATACTCACATATTTTTTTCTTATTAAGATTACAAACACTTTCTAAATGAGCTTTCGGAATAATCCTTTTTCCATCTGAAAAATACTTTCTTACTGTCCCATCATTTAAAGAAATAGATTTCATAATTATCTCTCCACTAATTTAGAAAAATATCTTTTATCACATTTTTTAGGCTTTATCTCATTAATTACATCTGGAAGATTTCTTCTAGGCCATAAATCTATTTTACTACAATTATAAATAGGAACAGGACATTTCTTTCTAAGCCATTCCATAGCCTCTCTACAACGATTCAATGTATATTTTGTATGGTCTTTATTATTACCATAAAAATCTGTCTTTCCCTTAGAATACTTACAGTCCATTCCCAATATTACTATCGAAGAACAACCCATAGATACTGCAAAAGTAGCAGCTACTGCTCCAGAATTTCCTCTTCCATACATTTGATGTGGTTTCATTGTAAACCTAAATGGATTAAGACCCAACTTAAAATTAAGAAACATATCTCTTGGATCAGCTAAATCCCTGCAAACTCTTATACTCTTGCATTTAATTAAATTCTTTTTATCTGTTATCCACATTTGCCTATCTTGCCAAAATAAAACAGTTGGCTCATAAATAAAAAATATTCTATTAATCCCTATAGTAAAATAATTATTTAATAACGATAAATCCTGTTGGGTAATGCTAGGGGCATTACCTAACAAAAACGCAGTATGCCCTTTTAAAATATTTTTCCATTTAGACAACTTCTTATATCTTTTATTATCTACATTTTTATCTTTTATCTTTAAAAGATTTTTAGATATTTTTTGGGAAACAACCACAACCTTCTTTTTTTTACGAGAAGTACTCGGACCCATACTCAATCTATTAATCTTTTTTTCTTCTATTGTTTTAGAAGATTTAATTAAAACAGCATCCTTTTGAATAGAAGATTTTCTTCCTCTATTTTTCTTATTAACTGGCTGTATTCTTAAACTTAATTTAGGATTTATTTTATTTCTCTTCATTTTTGTTTACCACAATATCTATTTATTATTCAAAAAAATATGCGACATTGGATGATAATCTCCCTTTAATCCCACAGTCTCAGAATGACGTATCTCATATGCTATATTTATTGAACTCTCAACATCACCTATTCTAAAACCTCTTCCCCCTAATACCTCCCGATAACTTAAAGTATGTAAATCAGTAAAACCATCTGAAAATTCTATTTCTTTGGTATCAATAGTTATAGAACGAAATGTTTTACCTTTCTTAGAAACAAATTGCAAATCTTGAGACTCAAGAGATAAAAACCACTGTACCCTAGCTCTTTCAAGTTCTAAATAACCAGAAGATCTTTTATCTTCATAACAATGAACAATACTTTTTACATTTTTTCCAAATATCCAAGATAACATATCAAAAAAATGTATCCCTATATTATAAATGATACCTCCTGATTTCTTTTCATCACCTTTCCAAGAAATAGGATACCAATTCCCTCGTGGAGTAATATAAGTTAATTTGATATCAAAAATTTTATCTGCAGGACTTTCATCAACCATTTTCTTTAAAGCAATTAAAGAAGGATGAAGTCTAAGTTGTAATATTGTAAATATCTTTTTATTTGTTTCTTCCTCAAATTTTTTTAAATCATCTAGATTCCAAGGATTTATAACTAATGGTTTCTCACAAATAGCATCTGCTCCTGATCTTAAAGCAAATCGAACATGAGAATCATGTAAATAATTAGGAGAACAAATTGAGACATAATCAACTCCCTCCCCTTTTTTATTTAATTTATATAGATGCCTATCAAATCTCTCAAACTCAGTAAAAAAATTGGCTTGAGGAAAATAAGAATCTATAATCCCTACTGAATCATTTTTATCAAGAGCAACAACTAGATCATTGCCAGTCTCTTTAATAGCCTTTAAATGACGAGGAGCTATATACCCTCCCACTCCTATTATGGCAAATTTCTTATTCATAATTTAATAAAGTATCAGTTATAATCTGACAAGTATTTCTCCTATACAAATCTCTATTTCTAGGTAATAATTTAGACCATATAAAAATCATATCTGTTTGTTCATTAAAATATTTGGAATAACCTTTCTCAATCACTTCATCCCATTCTGTCACAGCTAGAGGTATCAAACATTTCTTTCCAAAATAAGGAGATATTTTAATAATTCCTCCACTATCACTTATAACATAACTACAAGTTCTCAATAAAGAAATTATCTCTTTATAATTTTGAGGTCTAATTAACTCTATATTTAAAGGAACTTTTATATTATTTTCTTCTATTATTTTTTTTGTTCTATGATGAATAGGAAATATAATAGGTCTATTTATTTTTCCGCATAATTTAAAAATTTCTTTAAGTCTTTTTACACTTGTATTCTCATCTCTATGAATTGTCATCAAAACAAAATCTTGATAATCAATATCTCCTATATTTCCATCTTCCTCCATTCTGTATAAAAGAGAATACTCTAAATCTCCTGCCCAAACAGGATTAGATACATTCTTATTATCTTTCTCTCTAGGTGTAAAATGAATATCTGATAAAGCATCTACCGCTATCCTATTTATCTCTTCGGGTCTGCTCCTGTCTCCGCACCTTACTCCTGCTTCAACATGAGCTAAATTAACTCCTACTTTCTTAGCTGCTATAGCCGCTGCTAATGTGCTATTTGTATCACCTAAAACAAGAACAAACTCTGGATCATACCTTTTAATAACACGTGCTGTTTTAGTAATACATTCAGAAATAAACTCAATAGGACTAGAATTCCTTATATCTAATTTACAATCTAAAGATAAATTAAACTCCTGAAGAAAGACAGAAGAAACATTATCAGAATAATGCTGACAAGTATCAACTAAGATATGCTCTATTCCGCTTTTCTTAAAATAGTCATATAAAGGCTTAATCTTTATATACTGAGGTCTAGTACCTATTATGGTCATTATCTTCATTACAGTGTCTCCAGTGGCTTCATAATAGGTTCTAGAGCATAACGAATATATTTAGTTCCGCACTCTTTACATTTCCAATTTTCATTTTCGCCAGAAGTCTCCATTGACAATTTACATCCGCATTTACAAACCCAACCCTTTATTATTGCTGGATTACCATAACCTAAAACATAATCAGGAGCAGTTTGTGTAAGAACTGATCCTGCTCCAATAAAAGCATATTCTCCTATTTCTATCCCACATACGATAGTAGAATTAGCTCCTATTGTAGATCCCTTTTTTACTAATGTCGGTTTAAATTCTTCTTTTCTTTCAATAAAAGATCTAGGATTTGTAACATTAGTAAAAACTACTGATGGACCTATAAAAACATCATCTTCAATAGTAACTCCTGTATAAACGCTAACATTATTTTGTATCTTAACATTATTCCCAATTATTACCCCTGGACCTATATTAACATTTTGTCCTATTATACAATTCTTCCCTATCTTGCTATCTCTCTGTATATGAGAAAAATGCCATATTTTAGTTCCGTCTCCTATTGAAACATTTTTATCTACATAACAAGATGTATGTATATGAATATCTTTACTCATTTTTTCTCCTTTTTTTTTAAAAAATATTCTGCCATTTTTAAATCTTCATAAGAATCGATATCAATCGATCTTTCTCTCGACATAATATATGCATAAGCATCTTGTTCGTAATAATCTTTCTTAGAATAAAATATCTTTTGCTCTCCAAAATAGATTGCTCCATTTAAACAAAAACATTTATTAAAATCTTGTCTTCTAGTATGACAAACATCTTTACTGAAGAAATTCTTCATAGATAAATCATCAGAGATATTCCCTACCCAATTTATATTAACAGGAGACTCACAAACTGATACCACTATTTCTGCTTTTTTATCTTTCAACAAAGAATATGCTCCTTTAATATCCTCTGACGATAACAAAGGAGAAGATGGTTGCAAAATACAAACATATTCATAATCTTCTTCTATATTTTTTAAAGTATAAAAAATAGCATCTTTAACTAAAGATTCATCAGTAGACAAATGTTCAGGTCTTAAGAAAGGAACCTCTGCTCCATATTTTTTTGAAACATCAGATATTTTTTCAGAGTTTGTAGAAACGACCACCTTATCAAATATCTCACTACTTATAGCAGATTCTATTACATAAGAAATTAGAGGTTTCCCACACAAATTTATTATGTTTTTATTTCTAACTCCCTTTGAACCAGATCTAGCTGGAATTATACATAAAATTTCATTTTCCATAATCTTATATTTTATTCTTCTTAACTAATAAAATTGACCGAGCAATCTTCTTAGTTTCTTTTTCTATAACTTTATTATAATCATCTCTTGATAAATATTTCTGTTTATGTCCTTGGCAACAAAAATTAATAGCATCCTCTTGTTTAACATCCTTAAATAACCCTCTACGATGATCTCCATCATTAAAAACTTTAATAGGACTATATCCTTTTTCTTTGTAAAGATCTGGATGCTCGCAACCAGCAGAAACAATATATTTAACCCGATAACCCATATTAAATAGATTTTCTAAAACAGGAGAAAAATCCCTATCTTTATTATAAAATTGAGGATGAACTTCAATTAATAACTTACAATCTTCGGACCTTTTAAGAGTACCATATGCTCCTTGAATCGCTTCTACTTCATATCCCTCAATATCCATCTTTATAAAATTAGGATCAATATTTAAGCTATCAATTGTTTTGGTTTTCACTGTTTTTTCTTTAAGAAAATCCTTATTCTTTTTTAAACTTTTATTATTACACAAATTATTAAGATTAGGATGTTTTTTTGAAAGATAAATAGTTTCTGTGCCTCCCTTATTAGAAACAGCAAACTTAAAAATCTTTGTTTTTTGAGAAAAATTGTTTTCCTTAATATTCTTTTTTAATAATTTCCTAGGTCTTTCATCTGGTTCAATAGCTATAATATTATCCATCCCTTTACACATAGACAAAGTGACATATCCTAAATTAGCTCCAACATCCAAACCCAACTTTCCCTTTGCCTCTTGCTTTAATATCCACATAAATGCAGGTTCCCTATACCCTTGTCCCCAAAGAGCACCGCTAATACCTCTCTTTAAAGGATCAAGATGCATCCTAAATTCTCCAATATTCATTATTAAACTTTTCATTTTTTCTCCAACAAATTAAGTTTTTTTAATTTAAGGACTTTAGAAGATGTGTGAAATTCAACATCAGGAAATTCTTTAATGAGTTGTTCAACATGATATTTCATTAAATCGACCATCCCGTTTTGATGCACCTTGGTATCAGTATTTGCATAATCAACCCCTCCATACGTAGCGTATGTAAGTTTGTCAAAAAAATCAATTCCAAACATAAATATCTTTCTAGGTTTTTCTACACATAAAGCTAAATCTAAAGCAAAAATTCCAAGAGTAGGCCATAAGCGTTTTCGATTATGTCTTACTTGTCTATATATTATTTCTTCTTCATATGTTTCTTCCAAAAACTTACATAATTCTTTATAATCTTTAAATTTATCTTTATGCTTTACAACAACTTCAGGCCAAAGTACCGGATATCCTCTATTCCTCATGCTTTTTGGAAGAAGTTTAAATTTCATAGATGAAGGAAATAACCTCCGACAATCTCTTCCTTTAGAGCTTATATATTGATCAAAAGAATGAAATGGTATTTGAGTATATAAAATATTCAATGATTTGTATTGTGGCCTCTCAAAAGGCAATTCCCCTCTAGCTGCTACATGAATAATCTTCTTAGACTTAAAATGTCTAATTCCCAATTTTCTAACTTCTTTACGGAATCTACCAGCAATATAAATTTTATCAAATAAATGACTATATTTACGGTACCCCCTAAGACTATCCCCTCTTCCTAGAACAGCAATATTATGTAATTTATCTTTATTAATCATTTCCTGCCTGTTTAATTTTCTAATTAAAAAATAGGATTTTTAAATTTTTTATTTTGCATATACTTAAAATAAAGATTTTTATATTCAAAAGACTTAGGTTCTTCCCACTTTTGTGACATTGGATCTATCTCTATTTCAAAAATATCAGGATTATAAAATTTATCATATATAGTAGGAGTTAATATACTAAAACCAAATCCCCATTTACTTTTTACACATTTATATAAAGACCTCAGTGTTTTATACTTATCCCAATCTTTTTTCCTACTATATTTATATGTCGTCCCATCCGTAAATCCTTCTCCATAACAATGCTGAGACTTAACAGAACTATTTAATACTTTTTCAGGATACAAAGTATATCCATCAAAACCAACAACATCTACTTTTCTAGCCCCTTGAACAAACGCCCAAAAAACAGCCAAAGTTCCAATATCTCTAAAACAACCAAACATTTTTTTATCTTTATAACGAACACAACATCTTTTTTGTTCTTTGCTTCCATCTTTATCAGATCCATATTTCCATATTCTTTTAACTGTTTTAAATTGTATTAGCTGCCCTTTCCATTTTTCTTTTATTATTTTTTTCGGAAAACCATTAACAGTAACTAAAACCGACTTCTTATTTACCAGATGTCCATATTTCTTCCATCTTTTAGTTGATCCATAAAAGTGATAATCTGGAATTAAAATATCAGTTATATGATTACATCCAAAAACTACACAATTATTTTCATTTATATATTTTATTATTTTTTCTTTATATGTTTTAATACTAGGTCCTGTTCCTAAGACTAGAACATGTTGATTCTTAATTTCTTTTTTCATAATTTTCCTTATAGTTGATTAAATAATTCTTTTGCTCTATCTGCTATAAAAACAGTATCCAATCCCAATGCTATCATTTTATAACCATCTTCTCTTGCTTGCTCTATATTTTCTTTAGTAGGATGAACAATGTGTATTCCTTTAGATAAATGAAATTTATTACAGGCTGCATCATAAACATCTAAAGCCATATCATAAGATTGTTTAAGAGTTTCTTCGGTCAAGATAGCTCCATCTTTTATAATCTCATTTTTCATTGAACCCTGTAAATCTAACGGACCAATAAACGTACCATCTATTCCTTTTCTACTAAATATTGAACTAGAGTTTTCTATAGCTTTAAAATTTTCAATCTGTATAATAAGACTAATATCATCATTAGCTTCTTTCATATATTTGTCAAAATCGATACCATATGAATTACAACGACTATAACCTATACTTCTTGTTCCTTTCGGAGGATAAAAACTTTCTCTTACGGCAAATTCAACTTCTTTATGATCTTTAATCATGGGTATAATAATACCCTTAGCTCCCGCATCTAAAGTCCTATGAATCCATATATAATCATTTTTAGGTATTCTTGCAATAGGAATTATTCCAAAAGATTCAATTGCTGAAAAAAGAGAAGGCAAGGATTCAACATCTATTAAACCGTGTTCTAAATCAATACATATCCAATCTAATTTATCGCCAAAGGACTTAGATATTATTTCTATAACTGCTATATTAGGTATTTGTATCCAAGTGCCAAATGTTACCCAATTATTTTCCAGAGCTTTTTTTAATCTATTCATAATCTTTCTCCGTAACCAAATTATCTATTTTTTTCCCTTTCAACAATTTAATACACTGATCTGTAGCTCCCCATTCCATCATAAATCTTGATGCCACAGCAGATGCCCCTATATGAGCGGTTAGAATAACATTATCAAACTCTGTCAAAACACCTTCATATGGTTCGTTCTCAAAAACATCAAGAGCCACACCTGCTAAATGATTATTATAAATACACGAAACAAGATCTTTTTCATTAACAACTGGACCTCTCGATGTATTAATTAGATAAGAACCTTTCCTCATTTTACTTATTTCATTCAAACCAATAAAATGATAATTCTTAGAACTCAATGGTATATGAATAGTTACTAAATCACTCTTCTCAAATAACGTATCTTTATCTACCCATGTAACCCCCTTAATCTCATTATTAGGTTTAATATCACAAGCATAGATCATATTTGGAGAAAAAGGTCTCAACCTTTCAATAACTCTACTTCCTATTCTACCTACACCCAAAACTCCTATCTTTGTTTCACTTACCAAGCGACCTAAAACCCTCTTCCACCTTTTCTCTCTCACCGATTTATCCGATATATGAATTCCTCTTAACAAATTAATAATTTGAGCAAGAGTTAAATCAGCAACAGACTCAGAAGGAGCAGTGGGAGTATAAGCAACTTTTATATTATTTTTCACACAAGAAGGAAAATCTATACTATCTAAACCAATACCCACTCTAGATATAACTTTTAACCTATTAGCATTAACAATAATTTCTTTATTATATGGCTCTGTACCAGCTATTACTCCATCTATATCTTCCAACATCTTTTTAACCTCATCTCCCTTAAGCCTCCGTCCTAAAGAATTATACTTAATATTCCAACCTGTTTCTTCAAGCAACTTAACTGGGTAGTCTCCACACAATCCGAAAGGATATGTTGCAATTAATATGTTCATGGAGTCCTTTTCTCTTGTCTCTGTTCTTGTCCGTTATTAATAATGTTTTCAATTCTATTCCTATCTTCAGGAGTATCCACACTTATACTATCGAAAGGAGTATATCTCATATAAACTTCTATATCATTTTCGATAAGACGGTTAAGACCTATTCCTTCCATATTCTCCAATGGAGATTGTTTTAAGCTACTATAAAGTTTCAACATTTCTCCAGAAAAAGAATAAACTCCTATTTGTTTATATATAGTTACTTCATCATTAGTTCTTCTTGTTTTCTCGTCATGATACGGAATAGAGTATCTCGAATAATAGATTGCTTTTTGATTTCTTGACACCACGACCTTCACAGCATTACTATCGTACATATCATATTTATCATGTACTTGTGTATAAAAATTGACTATTGCAGGAGATAAATCGCAATTTAATGTATCTACATTAAATAAAGGCTCATCTCCCTGTACAACTATATAACGGTCAGCACCCCTATCTCTTCCTTCTAATATTTCAACCACTTCCGCAGCCCTATCTAAACAATCAGTATGAGAGTCTTTTGTTCTTATTACAGGAAGTTGATATGCATCACAATGAGTATGTATCCTATCATCGTCAGTAGCAACATATATTGCTTGCCACTTGTCCCATTTAGCAACCGATTCACATACTCTTTGAATCATTGACTTTCCATCTATATCACAAAGCGGTTTGCCAGGGAAACGACTTGACTGATACCTTGCCGGTATAATTCCTACATAACTTTGCATTTTTTTTACCTCCAATTTTATTTATATATTTTCTTTATAAATTTTATTTTTTCTTTTTTAGAATTCTCTTTTTTCAAATACAAAAAATCACTTGAAAATTCATTCTTTTTACCTAGTCTCTTGTGTTGATAAAAACCTCTTTCCTTTAAATACTCGTCTACCTCATCAAACAAAACAATTCCTTTATACATTTCTTTAAAAAACAACTCTGTATGTATGCCTATTATCTGTGTCTCTAAATATTTTCCCAAACTTTTAATAACTTGGAAATCTGCCCCTTGAGTATCTATTTTTATAAAATCAAAATTTACATTTAATTTTTCAATAACATCTTCTAATCTAACACAATTAACAGTACACTTCTTAACCACTTTAAAATCTTTTTTTCGTTTTGCTATTCTCTCTTCGTTATTATTTTTTCTCCTGAGATACCCATCAATAATCTTCATATTTGGAATAAAAAGAGAAGAATTTTGTTTTTTCCCGCAAATATGTATACTCTTTTTACCCGATACATTAAAAACAGCTTTTCTAAAAATCTTATTACTGATATTTTTTATTTTAAGCTGTTTTTTATATGGTATCAAATTAGAGATATCAAAACCTAGAATAAAATTGATATTACATGGATAACTAATCCAAGGTTCTATTAGGTATTCCGAGCAACCGATATCAATAAAATTTATTTTTGGTTCGTTTTTCATTATTTTCATTTCTCCAAATATAAATTTATTCTTTTGACCCATTCCTGAGATTTTTTCCCTTCAAAACTATCTGTAAAAGCCCCTCTAAAATGGGTAGCAAATAATTCTTTTTCGTAATGCCACTCTTGCATAGATTCCATATTCTTTTTTGATTTTTTTAAACTATTTAAATATTCTTTCTTATACTTATCACTTAAAAAAGGTAATTTTACGTTTTCAGAATCTCCGAGAACACATTCAATAGATTTACTTTTTAAATTATTATCATAAAAAAGAAAAGGAATTCTAGAAGATGTTTCCCACCGATATCGACTACCAAATGACAACCCCATGACATCTTTTTCTCTTTTGCTACCAACCTTATCAAATCTAAGATTATCCCCCTTCTTATTTATTTGAGGTCTAAAATCTAAATTAACCTCTTTCAACAAATCAGGTCTATAACAAAAACAATATATAAAAGGAAAATTTCTAGCTCTATTAACCTGACAAGGACTATCCACTCCAAAAGCAGCAATACCCTTATCTAGATTAGAAATTATTATATTATCCCATCCCTTTTTCAAAAAAACAAAATCAGTATCTAACATTATAACATAATTTTCGACAGCCAATGAACAGGCTTTGTTTAAAGCCTTTCCATGACTCATAGAAGGACAAGATCCGCTTTTAACAGTACAAGCATACTCATATCCTTTTGGAATAGCCTTAACCTTACCGGAAATAATATATTTCCAATTAATTTTATGCTTGCCACTCAATAACTTTGATGATATTTTCTTTGTAAATTCAGCAAATTGAGAAGTTTTTCCTGTAACACACACAAATAAATCTATATTTGCCATAATTACAAGTCCTTTATATACTGTCTACCTGTTCTTTAATAGATGGGATATTTAACTGGCTATTTAAATCTTTAGTTGTCGATAATGTCCTATCACAGCTAGGATCTGCTTTAAAAGAATCAACTGTAATATCCAAATTAAAATGATCATTTATTATATTAACAAGATCATATTTACTAACAACATTAGAAAAAATATGATATAACCCATTATCACACAATTTTTCTTTTATAATACTATCGCATACTTTTGCATACTGTAAAGTAGTAATCCCATTCCAAAAATGATTTATATACCCATTTATATTTTTCCCCATTTGTGATTTTACCCACGAAATAAGACTAATATTTTTATAAATTTCTTCTCCAATAATACTAGTCCTTAAAGTAATAACGTTTTTACCCTGGACTTCTCCTAAAGACTTACTTTTCCCATATTCATCTAAAGGATCGTGCAAAGATTCTTCATTATAATTTCCATCTTTCCCTGAAAAAACACAATCAGTAGTAATATGAATCAATTTTGAATTCTTATATTCACAATATTTTCCAAGTTCCCAAGGAAAACATGAATTAATTTTTATAGATTCATAAGTATTCCAATCTTTTATCTGTTTAATTGCCCCGATACAATTAATAATATAATCACATTCAGGTAAGACACATTCTTTGTAGTTGAAATTTAATGCATCTAAGAAAAACATATTTTTTTTAATATCAATATTTTTATTACGATAAGATAAAAAAACATTATCTTCTCCATATTGTTTTATAAAATACCTAGATACCACATTGCCAAGCATCCCAGTACTTCCTAAAATAATAATTTTCATGATTTCTTCCTGTCGTTATCTAAAACAACTTTTTTATAAACAACAAAATGATGATTTTTATCATCTTCTTCATATTCTATTAACTTTATCGGTAGATAGTTGCACATCTCCTTATAAAAATCTTTAAAGAATCTAACACAATCAACAGGATAAGGATGATATTTCTTCTTTGGACTTTCCGACATTAATATTATATATTTATTATCCTTTGTAAAATTAGATAAATTTTCTATCAAAATACTAGGACGACATACGTGTTCAAGAACAGCTTGACAAAAAACAATATCATATTTTTTATTTAAATCAAAAAGAATATTTAAATCATACTCATATTTTTCTCCATGTTTTTTTTTATAAAGTATTACATCTATATCATCTCGATTATAATTAAAATATTTTTTTAGAATCTTAGCATGACGATGTGGCTCAGACACAAGTAATATATTTTCACCAGGTCCATAATATTTTATAAATTCAAATAAAATCCTGTGGAAGTACCCACTTAGATTAGAAGCTTTTATTCTCTTATCAAAAAACTTCTTCCAATCAGGTTTTTTATTAATATCAACTTTCATATATAAAACCTCTATAAGTCTAAATAACCCTCTTTGTCTAATAATGCTCTTAATTCTGATTCACTAATTAGAAAATCATCTGAAGAAAAACTTTTATTAAAAATTTCTATATTTTTTCTATATTGTAGCTCTGGAAAAAATGGAACTATCACAAAATAACCGTCCTCTCTAATGGTCCTTAGAGATTCCTCACTTGATATCAAAGTTTCATGTATCTTCTCTCCAGGTCTAATTCCTATATGTTTAATTTTTACATCTCTATTTTCCATCATAATATGAGCAACATCAATTATTTTTGCAGCTGGAATATTCGGAATATATATCTCTCCTGGATAAGCATTATCGATAGCTTTAAAAATAGTATCTACAGAATTATCAATGCTCATCATAAATCTCGTCATCTTATCAGAAGTAATCGTTATAACTTTGTCATTTAAAATTTGTTTTTTAAATAATGGAATAAAAGATCCTCTAGAAGCCATTACATTTCCATACCTAACCCCAATTATCCTAACATCCTTCTTGATACTAAGATTAGCCTCAATAGTTATTCTTTCCTGAATAGCTTTACACATTCCATAAGTATTAACAGGTTGACATGCCTTATCTGTTGAAATCGATACAACTGTGTTAACTGGCAAATCATTTTCTTTTATAGCTTTTACAATATTATACATTCCAAATATATTAGTTTTTATTGATTCCATAGGAAAATATTCGCACATAGGAACTTGCTTCATGGCAGCAGCATGTATAACTATATCAGTATCTCTCATTGATGATAATACAGAATCATAATCTCGCACATCTCCAATTCTAAAATCTAACAAATCTTTACTATTTTGATAATCTAAAGACATTGAATAATGCTTATCTTCATCTCTAGAAAAAATAATTATTTTTTTGACCCGGCCTCTCTCTCCAGTCAAAAGCCTTTTCACTATCTGCTTACCTAGAGATCCAGTTCCTCCAGTAATTAAAATTACCTTATTAGTAAAATCTTCATTATTAATCACCTATTCCTTCTCCTCAACATAACTATCATTTAAAAATAATTTTTTACCATCACAACATACAATGTATGCATTAGGATATGGATCTGTTAACATCCTTATCTTATTATTTAACCAAAAAGAAGGCTTATTTTTTAAATCTTCTAAAGTTATTTCGCTTTGATTCGGTTTTAACCTTTTAAAAAAAGTTGCCTCTTTACTATCTTGTTTTACAAAATTTACATCCATATTTTTCTTTACTGTCTCTATAATACTCTTCGTCCCTTTTAATCCAATCTCTGATATTTTTTCAAAAATGTCAGAGATATTACCAGATAAAGAAAAGTCTTCTTGAAAACAAATATCTCCATCATCAACCTTGTTTGTCATTCTAAAAATAGACACTGCACTCTCTTTTTCGTTATTAATAATTTGATTTTGCAAAGGACTTCCCCCTCTGTATTTTGGCAATTTAGAAGGATGTAAACATAAACACAAATAAGAATTTATAATATCTTCAGGCACCATCCAACTCCATCCATAAAAAAATATAATATCAGGAGAAATAGAATCAATCCTATCTCTTTCAATCCCATCTTTTGATGATAAAATAGAAACATCAATATCAGGTATTGAAATAAGATTGTGAAATATTTTTAAAGCCCACGATCTATATCCTACACAAAGTATTCTTATTCTACCCATCTTAAAACCTCAAAAGCCTCGGCACAATTATAACCCGACTGATCTCCCCTAATCTTAGCAATAGCCGTAATACAACCTATAGATCTATGTCCTCTTAATTGAGACTTATAAAAATTGTTTAATAAAACTTTTCTTTCAATATCCAATTTCCTATAATAAATAGGCTTAAATTGACTATTTCTTTCAATTGTCCCAAATGTTTCAGGCTGTTCACTAAGAAGAACTTTTTTTACAAAATGCAACTTATCATGAGGACGAAGGACTGTTAAAGCTGCCGAATAAACAGCTCGATGATCTTGATTGTATGAGGGAAATGGAAGAACAACTACCTCTGGCTTAACATCGTTGATTACTCCTTCATACTCATTTATTAAATCATCAGCAGCAATCGTATCTAATCTATTAACGGCTCGAATATGAGACAGTATTTTATTGCATTTTAAAAAAGAAATGAGATTATCATTTTCTTGTTGAAGTACCTCACATCCCACTACAGGATGAACAGTATTATGATAAAAAATTGTAGTATTATCTAAATTATCTTCTAGAAAACTTGCACACGATAACACTTCATCATCCATATGAGTTGAAAAAATTAATACATTATTTCCCATATTTAACACCTTCTACTTATATATGTCTATCTATTTCTTTGGCTAAAAACGGCAAAGCTCTTTTATTTAAATGGATAAGATCATGTAAAAAATATTTTCTCTTTGCCCTTAATTCTTTTTCATCTTTAATAATACTATTAAAAATTGAAAGAAAAATAATATTCTCTTTTTGGCACTTCTTTTCTAAATAATCATTAAACTGTTTAGCAATTTGATTCCTTTCTTTGCAACTTCCAAATGCTGCATGACTACAACGTTTGCTGCCAATATGACGAGAATCCATTCTAGACGGGACAACATTCCAAACAAAAACTTCAAACCCCATTTCTATTACTTCTAAAATTGCAGAAAAATATCTATCAACGCATTCTTTAACAATATCTTTAGCAGTAAGATTTTGAATCTTAGATTGTCTATATAAATGAAATCTGCAATCTATTTCTCCAAAACTTAATAAAACTTTTGATTTTACTGGTATTTTATTCTCTAATACATCGAACAATCTATTTCTTATTTCAGATGTTTTAGTCCATTTGCATAAATTATATGCCACTCCTTTTCTAAGAGTAAAAATTTTAAAAGTTAATGACTTATCAGATATCTCTTTTAATTTTCTTTCTTTTTTTCCTTCTGTAAAGAAAAGGGTATGACTATCTCCAATGCAATATATTATCTCCCCTTCCTTCATTAAATTAATTATTCTCTAAAAAATTATCTACTTTAGAAAATTTGCATTTTCTACAAGCAGTTGGCTGTCTTATTATATCATTATTTATTGACAATCTAAGAGATTCCATTTGTATGCCATTCCATATGTCGTAAATAGAATCTTTATAGATATTCCCAACTGTTAATTCTTCAGCAAAAAAAGAACAACAAGGACCAATATTTCCATTGCTAAAAACTATGAGTCTTCGATTAGGTTCATAACAAGTTCCTAAATAAGAGTTTTCCAATCTATATATTTGCTCCGTTTCATAATACTTTCTTTTTCCTACAAAAGGATTACAAAAAGAAGAAATAGAAATATCATCTATTTTATCTTCCCAGTATTTTATAAATTGTGGCAAATCATGATAATTAACTTTATTTTTTGAAAAAGAAACCCTTATAAAAGGAAATTTAGAATTTGCCTTCTGTTTAAGTTCAATTAATTTATGTATATTTTTTATAACTTTATTATAATCTTTGTTTCTTCGTATTTGTTGATACGTTTTTTCATTAATAGCATCAATAGAAAAAATAATTAAAGTTAAACCACTATCGATTAAAGATTGAGATATTTGTTCAGTTAAAAGGATACCATTGGTATGCAAAGAAATGACCATGATTCCCTTCTCTGCAGCATACTTAATATATTTATCAACATCCTTTTGTATAAAGGGTTCATTTATGCCGTTCAGCTCAATTGAACACAAACCATTCTTAGACCCTTCATCTATTATCTCACAATATTTTTCAAATGAGATCTTATATTTATTTATTTTCTTATCTTCAGAACGCAAACTATGAACACAAAAATCACAATTTAAATTACAACCAGATACTAATTCAAAATTTAAATGCAAAGGATAATTAGAAATATTTTTTATATCTTTACATTCTTCCCATTTTTTTCGATACTCTTTAAATTTGTCACCAATTTCTTTTTCGAGAAAATTATATATTTTATTTTGCATAAATTATTTCTTTTTAATAACAATAACAATTTCGCTCGCATGAGCACTTTCAAAGCTTTTTACAATTTCGAATCCACTTAATTGCTTCTTAATATCTTTAATATTATCAAACATTAAAGACTCATATTTGCTTTCTTTCTTTATCCATTCCCTTCTTTTTTTGTCATTTTTCTTAACCAAATGATCTACTTCAAGTACTACAACTCCATTTGGACGTAAAATTCTATCCATTTCTTCAAATAACAATTTAAAATCCCAAGCATGATCTATACTATTGGTGTAAATAGTATCAAAACTCTTATCTGCAAAACCTGTATTATGAAAATCCCCTTTAACAACATAACAATTGTTTTCACCAGGATTTAAATCTATACCAATAGTCTTTTCAAAACCCAAATCCCTAAAAGCTTTTACCTCATGTCCTAATCTAGCTCCAAGACATAAAATATCTTGTCCTTCTATATATTTTTCAAACTTTTTAACACGAGTAACAAAGGACTTAACAACTCTATCAAAAGAACTAGCCCTAAATTTTTTTATATCCTTTTTAATACCAATTTTTAATTTTCTCTTTTGATGAGATACATATTCATCATAATCTTTATATTCTCTATGTAATGTTGACACTATTTCTCTCCTAATGTTATTTTTTATTATAAACTTTCTTTAGCAATTCTACTATCTCCTCCGTCTTTTCCAACTCTTTAATAACAGGTTTGAAATTTAAATCCTCTATTTGTTTCTCATTACTATTTATACTGAATTCTTCAACTTCGCACTTTTTAATACCATTTAAAATCTTATATGCCTCAAAAAGTTTCTTTATAGATATATCATATATAACCCTTGGAGCATATTCTACCTTCCTACTATTATCTTCAATAGCTTCTTTCACAAGAAAAGACATTTCTGGCAATGTCATAAAATATCTTCGACAATCCTGAGAAGAAACAGTAAAGGGGACTCCATTTCCTTTTTGTCTATCCCAAATATCTAATACACTACCTTTAGAATTCAAAAAATTGACCCCTCTAATTAATTTAAAACCAAATAAATTAACCATATAATCAGTAAATTGCTTAGTCAAAGCATAAATATTCGATGGTTTTATCGCTTTATCCGAACTTATAAATATAAACTTGCCGCTACGTTTGCTCATATAATTCATTATTTCTAAATTAGATAATATATTTACATCTATAGAATTCTTTATATTCGTTTCACACCATTGGACATGTTTAGAAGCAGCACAATTAACAACAATATCGACAAGCTCATATTCAAGAATACGCTGCAACTTATAAAAATCAACTATATTTTCTATATAAATAGGAATGTCATATGATCTCTGCAAATACATTAAATTATTCTCGTCTATATCAATTGCTACAACATTATAATTATCTTCTATTAATGATTTGCACAACTCCTGTCCCAAAGAACCTGCCGCTCCAATAACCATAACTGTTTTTTTTATCTTATTTACATTTTCAGAAATATCCAAATACATATCACAACAACCAACTCTTTGTATGGGATGTTTCCATCTTTTATTAACTACAAAACCCGTTTTTTCATATAACCGTATCGCCGGTTTATTTGAAGAGACTACTCCTCCCCATAAAACCATTTTCTTCATCTTATAATGTTTAGATATTAAGACGGCATGATCTAATAATTTTGTTCCTATACCCATATTTTGAAAATCATCGGCAATACAAGGAGCAATCGTGCACGTCTCGTCTGGTAAAATACTCCCATACCGATATTTTTCAAATTCTCTAACTCCAAAATATATAACACAATATCCTATTATCTTTTCACGATGTAAAACGACAACCCTCTGATATGCTGTACCCTCTTCTTTACAAATAGATTTAATAGTTCTCTTGTCAAAAGAATGAGGAGAAAAACATTTCCTAGATTTATCAGAAAGATTTTCAAAAAAATCAAATAAGTTATCCTCATCCAATCTTGTAAGTAATCGGATAACAATGTCTTTATCTTGTAATGATATCATTATTCTTTAATTATTATCAACAAACTTTTTCTGTTTATTAATTCTCCAAAATTTATCACTATTTAAAATATCTATAAATCTACTACCGCTATTCCCATCTCCGAATTCATTAAAAAATGGATTCTTTAATTTAACAGCTTGCTTAATTGCTTTCAAAATATCACATTTTCCATAACCACAATTAATAATTTTTTCATTATTGGATCTATCATCTTGCCTACTACCAACATTAACTGTAGGAACACTAAAATAAGGAGCCTCAATAATACCCGAACTAGAGTTCCCAATTATAAAATCGGCATTTTTTAATAAAACTAAATAATCTCTAAACAACAAAGAAGAAAAAAGTTTTATCCCATGTATTGAAGAAAATATTTCTTTATACTCATTCCATATATAGATAGAACCCAAATCACTATTTGGACCAACTACAATATAATTCCTCTTACTATCTTTAATGGCATTTACAACAGATCTTGCATTCTTTCGTGCATCTTGATATTCAGTTGTTACAGGATGAAAAATGAGGATAGAATAATGTTCTAAATCTATATTATATTTATCTTTTATTTTTTCCAAGTTAGTTAAATTTATTTCTGACAAGATATCAAGACTAGGAGTACCTATTATAAAAATATTCTCTTTTTTCTCTCCCATTTGTATTAATCTACTAGCAGATTTTTTATTAGATGTGAAATGAGCATGACATAACTTTGAAATAGCATGTCTAAAAGATTCATCGATAGTCCCTGACAAATCTCCTGCCTCTATTTGAATTGTTAGTATGTTCTCTGTAACTGAAGATATAGCAGCCCCTAATTGTTCTATTCTATCTCCAAAGATAACAACTAGATCTGGATGAACTTCCTCAATATATTTAGAAAAACCCATAATAGTATTAGATGCAATAATACCCATTGACTCTAAATCCGAAGCACCATTATAAAACATTGTTATATTAGTAGATTCCCCATACTCTTCATTTATTTCTAACGAGGTATCACCGTATTTATCTTTATTTTTCAATGAATGAACATGAGTTCCAGTAACAAAGATATGAACATTAAATTCTCCAGAACTAATACAACTATCTATAAGAGATCTTAAATGTCCAAAATCAGCTCTTGTTCCTGTTATAAATACTATATCTTTCATATTAATTCTACTTAAGAATAAAAATGTTCACTTGTTATCAACTCGTCAACTTGTATATCTTTTTTAGCAAATGAATCAACCACTCTAGATACATCAATAGGAGAAATACCCCTGCCAGGTCTTTTAAAAGAAAGCATATTTCTTTCTATAATTGTCCCTTTAGAAATAAATTCTTTAGCAACAATACTAAAAGTTACTTCTTTTCTAATAAGTAGTTCTTCATCAAGAGGTTCTTTTTTATTCTCCCCACAAATAACCTTAACCTGTCTAGCATAATCAATATAATTTTTTAATTCCCAAGGCTCTAAACTCATCTTATGATCTGGTCCTTCGAGCATTTTATTTAGAGTAAAATGTTTTTCTAAAATAACAGATCCTGCAGCCACAGATAATCCCCCCATTCTTACATCTGTTGTATGATCAGAAAATCCAACTGGAAAACCGAACTCTTCTTTTAATTTACCGATACTAAACAAATTAACTTTTTCTATTGCTGTAGGATACAAACTAGTACAGTGTAATAAAGATATATCATTTGTTCCTTCTTTAACAAGAATATCAATAGCCTTCTTAATTTCTCTTAAATGGAACATACCCGTAGATAATAAAACAGGTAATTTAGATTGCCCTATCACACGAAGCAAATCCAATTCATTCAAATTACCTGAACCTATTTTACAACAAGACACACCCATACCTATCAAGATATATACCCAATAAGAAGAAAATGGTGTCGCCAAAAAGATAATTTCTTTTTCATCACAATAAGATTTAATTGTAAAAAAATCCTCTAATTTTAATTCGCAAGAAGATAAAGAATCAACTAATTTAGATCCTTTTGTAACCAAATCTTTAGTAGTAAAAGCTTGAAATTTTATACAATCCGCTCCTGCAGCCACAGCAGAGTCAATCATCTTTAAAGCATTCGTTAAACTACCATTATGATTGATTCCTGCTTCAGCAATAATGAAAGGTGTATTTTTATTATCCAAATACATTACCAATAAATACCCTCATAAAAATCAAGAGAACGATCAACCCCCTTAACATCAACCAAATCTATCACACGAATCCCCTTTCCACACCATTCTTTAACTTTTTTTGAAGGTGCAATCGCATGATTTATTACAATTAAATCAGATGAACAAAGATCATCTAATGAAGAAACAAAGAAATCCTTAGTATTTCTTAATACTTTTTGAAAATAATCTTTATTACTACCGACTAAACAGTGTTCTCTAACAAATTTATCATAAATTATTATTTCAATTCCTTCTCCCATAAGCAATTTAGCAACTTTCATATAAGGACTTTCCCTAGTGTCATCAGTATTGGTTTTAAATGAGATTCCCACCATTCCTACCCTGTTAGGTTTATAATCCAAAATACGAGAAACCAAACTTTCAATTTGAGAGTTGTTGCTCTTAGCAATCCCATTAAGCATAGGAATATGAAGAGAATTTAAAGCAGCGAATCTTAAGATAGCTCTTAAATCTTTGGGTAAACATGATCCCCCATATGCAAAACCTGGATAAAGATAACGAGAACTAATATTTAATTTAGTATCTGCACAATAAACTTTAGATACTACTCGAGAATCAACTCCAACAGAATTAGATATCATTGCCACCTCATTAGCAAACGTAACTTTTAAAGCATGAAAAAGATTATCACAATATTTAACCATCTCCGCTTCTTCAAATTTTAATCTAAAATGAACAACATTATAATCTTTATATATACTTAAAAGTTTTTCTGAAGCACAAGACCTGCTCTCTCCAACAACAATTTTAGGAGGATTTTTAAAATCATCCAATGCTGTTCCCTCTCTAAGAAACTCAGGATGAAAAACCAAATCTATATCTTGATCAACAATTAAACCTGAACTTTTTTCTAACAATGGCTTAATCCTCTCTCTCATTGTTCCTGGCAAGCACGTACTTCTAACAACAATAAGAGGTCTATCCTTCAAATGTCTCAAAGATTCCCCAATACTCTTAATAACAGCATCAACAAAAGAGAAATCTACCCCTCCATCAACAGTAGATGGAGTTCCTACACAAATCCAAATCATATCACTACCAATTATTCCCTCATTTACATCTATAGTAGATTTTAGAAGTCCTGATCGGTGCCCTTCCAATAATAAATCTTCTACGCCAGGCTCACTTATCATCGGGGATTTACCCTCTGATAAATTTTTTACCTTTGCTTCTACCGAATCTACTCCAATAATTTCATGCCCCTGTTGAAGAAGTGCAGCAGCACTAGTAGTCCCAACATAACCCATTCCAAATATACCAATTTTCATTTAACTCTCTATAATCTTAAACATTGCTTTAAATCTATGTAAATAAGTGTGTTTTTGATGAGCCAGTTTGTATGATTTCTCTGCCATCTTTTGTCTTATTTTGTCATCTTTTAAATATCTTTTAACAGATTCTCTAAATGATTCTATACTATTATCATAATAACCTACCGTGTCTTCAGGAAAAATGTTTACAAATTCTTTAGTCCTCATCCCTAACATAAAATTACATGTTGCGGGTATCTCAAAAAATCTATTTTTAAAATGATATTGATTTTTATAAAAAGAACACCCTCCACTAAAAAAAGGTAAAGATAAATTTATTTTTGTCTTTCCATATACCTTTCTTTGATCCTGATGAGTTTTACATCCTCTAATAGATATATTTTTATGCAACTTACCTCTAAACGATTTGCCAAATGCCACTACCTTCTTAAAATCTTTCAAAGAATTTAAATATCTACATCTATCATCTCGTTTCGGATTAGCATCTGAAGCAACAGTTCCTGCAAAACTAATATTGTGTTTTTTAGTACTAATAGATTTAAAATACTGAGAAGGATGAAAGGCAAAAGGCATATAATGAGAATTAATTCCATTTTCAATTAAATATTTATGAAGATCATATGGAGCAGGAAAAATGATAGCAAATTGTTTCCAAACATCTAACCAATCAGAATAAGGGAACCTACCACTAACCGTATGGTAAAAAATCATAGGAATTTTCTTAGAACTTATATACTCCATAGCAATAGGATTATATTTGACATACCAAGGACTTTGAAGCCAAATCAAATCAGCCCTAGACTTTTTTACTTCATCTATTGTAATTTGATTTTTAACCTGCTTATGTTTCTTTTCTAGAAAAACTACTTCATGTCCCAACTGCTTCATGATCTTACCATACAACTTTCTTCGTTGAAAATAATCTTTATAAATATACAAAATTCTCATTTACATTATTTCCCTAAAAATCTAGTATTCTTCTTTGTAATGCCCTCTTTTTTTCTCATCTCATAAGCTTTTTCAGATTTTTTTATAACTGATTCATCAAGCTTTTTATTCCTCTTCCTTTTTTTCCACATAGAACTTGCATGATGACGATAATAAGCAACACACTTATCTAAATAATAACTCGACACTTTAGAAACATCAGCATTAGATTTTCCAAATAATCTCCACCACATTTCTCTATCAGATCTTGATCTTAAACTTTCATCATATAAACCATATTTTTTATAAACATCTCTTCTCATTAAAACCGACTGGGCATGAATATTATAAAGATCTTTAGACTTCTCTATCTTAAAATCTTTGCAACCATAACAATCTCTTAATTTTACGCTACCCACAACGTGGAAAGCATTTGCATAAACAAAATCAACTTTATATTTTAATATAGCATTAACTCTTTTAGAAATAGATTTTTTTGTCATCATATCATCAGCATCAAGAGTAACTATAAAATCTCCCTTAGATATAACTATGCCCTCATTCTTAGATTTTGAATAACCTCCATTTTTATTTAACCTAATAACCTTAATCTTGTCACTTTCAAATTGTTTTGCCTTCTTATAAGAACTATCTGTGGAACAATCATCTACAACAATTAATTCATAATTAATATAATCCTGATTAATGATAGACTTTATACAATCTTTTATAAACCTTTTATAATTAAACAAAGGTACCACAACACTCACTAAGGGCTGTTCCATATTTTACACTTTCCAAAATTTAGTATTTAACCAATCATCCCCAACATCAATAAACTTTTTTATTTGTTGAGATAATGAAATATTAGTTTTACCAACATTCTCGTATTCTTTTTCTATATTTTCTATGATATTATCAACATTAGAATCCCATTTAATAGACCCAGGGATATTTCCATTATAAAAACTTTTCCTTCCCATTAATCCCATTTCAATAACTTGATTAGGCAATCCATCATGCTTCGTTAATCTCAATCCACAAAAACATTTTTTATAAATATCTTTTAATTCTTTTTTTGCATATTGCTCTGTTCCTGTGACAATGTTGATTTTATATTTACATTTTTTCTTTATTTCTTTTACCAAATTATAATTATAACGAACCTTATATTTTTTAGCTGATTTAGAATCATATAAACTAGGAATATAAGTATAAATTTCATCCCCTAAAGGTTCTGGTTTGAAAATACTCATATCTGCCCCAGTCAAAGGTATAAATTTATATGGGATACCAGCCTCATCAAGATCTTTCATAATAAAAGAAGAAATAGCTACATGATAAACATTCTTCATATTCTTAACATAATCTAATTTCTGTTTAGTTCTAACCACATCTGTTCCTCTCCAAACTACAACAGCTAAAGACTTATGTTTGGATAAATCACGTATCCCCCAACAACTATAAAAAACAGCAGGAGAGCGTTTATCTTTATAGGGTTTAAGAGAGAATCTTTTCATAAATCCACTAAAAACTTTTTGCTGATGTTTAGTCATACAACACTGTTTTATACGCACTTTTTATCGATCCTTACGATTTTATAATCTTAAACATTTTTTTAAATCTATGTAAATAGGTATGCTTTTGATATACTAATTTACACGCTTTCTTAGCCATTTTCTGTCTTAATCTTTTATCTTTCAAATACCTCTTCACAGATTCTTTTAAAGAATCTATATTATCATCGTAATAACCTATAGTATCTTCGTCAAAAATTTCCAGAAATTCAGGACACCTTACGGTTAAAAGAAAATTACCTGTAGCTGGTATCTCAAAAAACCTATTTTTTATATGATACTTATCTCTATAAAATTTAGGCTCTTGATGAAAAAATGGCAAATCCAAATTAATTCTACTTTTTGGATATAAACGACACTGTTGAAAATTAGTCCAATAATCCCTAACTCCTATATTACCCACCTTCCCGCTAAAAGACTTACCATACACAACTATATTAAATTTTTTCAAAGATCTTAAATATATAGCCCTTTTGTCCTCCAAAGAAGAATCTCGAGACAATGCTGTACCACAAAACATAACATCATAAATTGGCCTATCTTTTATTTTATGATATTGTTCAGGATAAAAACCTAACGGCATATAAAAAGAATTAAGATTACTATCTTGTAAAAAATTATGAAATTCTAAACTATGAACGAATAAAAAATCTATCTTATTCCAAATATCCATACATTCAGAATATGGAATAAAAGGCATATAAGTATTATATATAACAATAGGAATTTTCTTACTTCTTATATACTCTATGAAAATAGGATTATTTTTTATATAAAAAGGATTCTGGAACCAAACTAAATCAAACTTATTTTTTTTTAAAATATCAGTTTTTATTACATTTTTCTTCTTTTTCTCTTTTACTTCAAAATATTTAACATCATTGCCACATTGCCTCATCATCTCTCCATAAAGTTTTCTCCTTCCCATATACTCCTTATATACATATAATATTTTCATAATTTTATCTCAGGAAACCCCTTCCCTTGTGGAAGGGGAGGAATGAGACATTAAATCAGCCGAAGGCTGATAAATTATCTCTTCCATATTTTTTTTAAATT
>Ga0222658_1000082_pt1 | contig 59362 bp, 58 predicted proteins | sample AntAcemetagen476_FD_179830 | JGI IMG/M metagenome (GOLD analysis project Ga0222658, IMG submission 179830) | Saline water microbial communities from Ace Lake, Antarctica - #476 | ecosystem: Environmental > Aquatic > Non-marine Saline and Alkaline > Saline | place: Antarctica: Ace Lake... | reverse complement strand
TTGAGTGTAAGCTCTCGGGGGTTCGAATCCCCCATCCTCCGCATTTTAGAATTTTTTAAAACCACCTAATTTGGGTGGTTTTGTGTTATAATAGAAATACTGATTTAAATCAGTATTTAAATCATGATTTCTTAAAATAAAAATATATGGCAAGAAGTCAGCCAGAGGCTGATCAGCCTCTGGCTGAAAAACAGAGGACAAACTTACTCGAAAAATAATGAGGAATGGCGATAGTTATTCCATAACTATCCCAATCGAAATAATGAGAGAATTTGGATGGCGTGAAAAACAAAAAGTAGTTATTAAAAAGAGAGGAAAGAGTTTCAACGTTAGTGATTGGAAGAAATAATTTTTTAGTAATTATATGTATGAAAAGTGTAATTGATCAAAAAAATTCAAGTCAAAAAACAAGTAGTGAATTAAATAGTAAGTTTAAAGCAAAGTTTGGTTTACCTGCTTGTAATTTTTTAGTTCCAATCGATTTAGAAGATGTGGAGATTGGTTTTTCTATCTATAAAAATAGAGAAAAAGAAGGTTTTAAATCTCTTTTTCGTATATATATAGAAAATAAAAAATTAGAAAAAGTTGGAGATGAAAAATCAATTATAGTCACGGTAAGCTATGGAAAAGAATGTGATGATGGGATTATTGTTTCATCTAGTGAATTTGATAAAAAAATATCTTGGCCTATTGATCTATCGTCTAAAGAAGAATTTTCCTATGATATTAACTCTAATAAATTTTATTACAAAAAATCTAATAGATTTTATCATAAAAAAATAGAAATTAGAGGAATAGATATTTTGAAAAAAGTTGATCAGTGGCATATGAAAACCACCAAGACTTTTTTAGGTTTTTGGCTTAGAACAAAAATATTTTTTTATCATATTTTATTAGCTTATTTTTTTAAGTTAATTTTTTATTTATTTGCTAGTATTCAATATTTAATTTCTGGTAATAAGAATAAAAGTATTTACGGAGATATTTCTGAATCAGAAAAACATATTCAAACTACTATTCCTCAAGATGTCTCGACGAATAGGAGTGCACCAATAAATCTTTTCGGATATTTTGTAGACCCGTGGATTGCTATTTTATATGGTATTTTTAATTTGACTGCATTTATAATATTTTATTTGTCTAATTACAGACCAGGGTGGTTGGTGGTATTATTTAAAAATAATTTTTTAACTTTAATGTACGGAATTGTTACACTTGGTTTATTTAATACAATTTTACCAAAATTGTTAAAGCACAATAATATAATGATTGGAATCTTAAAAAGATTACAAAAGTATTTTTACATTTTTTCATCTAAAAAAGTTAAAATATAAAAAATTGAAGATAACTTCAATTTTTTCCAAACTCGTCAAACCAAACAAACAAAAAGGAAGGGGGTCAGGGGGAAGGAATTTTTGTTTGGTTGGTTTTTCGTAAACCCGAGCGACCTGCCCGCCATCGCAAGACGAGCCTGCGAAGCGTTGCGGGCGGGACTCGGGCGTATCGGGGGGGGCTAAACGGCGAAACGTCGGCCTGCCCGCAGGCAGGCGGTACGGAACTAAAAATCTTCTGGATTTTTCTCGTAAAGTGTTCGAACTTCGTCCAGAAAGCACCGCATTTTAGAATTTTCGTTTTAAAACCACCAAAGTTTGGTGGTTTTATAATATAATAAAAATAATGAGAGAATTTGGTTGGCGTGAAAAACAAAAGGTAGTTATTAAAAAGAGAGGCAAAAGTTTTAGCGTTAGTGATTGGAAGAAATAAACAATTAAAAAATTACTTATATTACCAAGTAATTTTTTAATTTAATGATATTTTATTCAAATTTAACACTCTTTGCTACATTTTCAATTTCATCCAATTTTTCTTTTAAATCATCCGGTGTATCTAGCAAACTATTTTCATCCATAATTTTAGTACCTTCAGTATAGTATTCATCTAAATCTAATCTAAATTTTAATACTGGCAATTCGTCATTGTTAGTTTTTACTAAATAAATATTATAATAACTAGTTCTTTCAAAAGCAGAAACCGAAAATAACAATTTGATTATATCATTACCAAGGTACTCACAAGTTAAATAATCTTCATCTTCCCCACCAATACTAAAAGTGTCTTCACTATTAATTGATAACTTATCACAAACATCAGAAAAATCATTATTTTCTAATACTTTAGAAAAAACTCCCATTTGATATATTGGCGCTCCTTCTTTAAACCAATACTTATTTACGGCAGATATAGATGGTATTAAACATCTACTTCTAGTTGATCCACCGCTTTTTTCTCTATAACATCCAGTGTTATAATACTTTTGAGATAAATTTTCATCATTTAAATTTTCTGGGTTAAAACGAATGCTAAAACCTCTGTATTTTTGGGCTTCTTCAAAATCAAAACTACTTTTCATATCTTCCTCAGAAAAATTCGTTTTTACAACTTGCCCCCAGCTTTTTGGTGCTGTTAGACTAAATTTTAAATCATTAGCAGTAATATTAAAAGTTTGCTCACCTTCTACTACTTTTAATTTAAATTGTTCCGAAATCACAAAATCTCTAAAATGTGAATAACATTCTGAAGCTCCTCTACCAGAAGTATAAATATCTCTTTCTGTTTTTAACCTGACAAGATTATCCTCATCGCTGTTTTCAAGCAATTCTAATTGTTCACCAGTTATTTTATTCTCTGAAGTAATAACATTTTTAGGTGAACCGCCAGGAACATCATCAGATATATTATAAGACTCAATAGAAATTCCTTCTTTATAACAACCTAATTGAAAATGACCTTCTCCTTTAAAACTACCTCCATCTTTTAGATAATCAAATAAAACAGGAGAATTACTTTTAACAACTACAAAATTTGCATAATCTTGCGGACATCCATCCATTCCATAACCATATTCACCATTTGGATCACATTCTGGCTTAACAACTTCCATATACCCTTCTAATTCTAACTTACCATAATATCCATAATCATCAGATTTACGAAATGATACATTTTCATTAGGAATAATTTTTTTTGTTTCTTCTACTTCCTCTTCTGTCTCATCCGCAATTTGCTCTGTTTGTTCAACATCTTCTACCACTTCATTTTGAGTATCATCTACGACGACATCTTCTACTTGCTTCGTATTTTGTAAATTACAACCAGCACCAACTAAAATTAGAACTGCTGATAAAACCAATATTTTTTTATAAAACATAAATATTTAAATTATTTTAACTATTTAACAATAGCATAAAAATGATTAAAAGTCAATCATAAACATCCCCAACTCGTCAAACCAAACAAACAAAAAGGAAGGACGTCCCAGTAGTAGAGCCTTCGGCTCACTACGGGGTAAATCAGGGGGAAACCCGAGCGACTTCGGGCGTATGGGGGCAAAACGGCGAAACGTCGGCCTGCCCGCAGGCAGGCGGTAAACGGGACTAACGAAACTAAAAATCTTCTGGATTTTTCTCGTAAAGTGTTCGAACTTCGTCCAGAAAGCACCGCATTTTAGAAAGCCTTAAATATGACTCTTTAAAACTTAAATTAGCAATTTTTTGTTTACCAAAAGTAGCGTTACAAAGTAAAGCTTTAGTTGTTTTTTATCCTTATTACCAAACTTGTCTTTTTGCTTAAAAAATATTATAATACTTTTTAAGTATGAGTAAAAATATTGAATATTGTAATTTATTAACTGTAAGTGCTAGAACTACCTATAACTCAATAGGTTCTATTTATTGTCCAGCATTAAAAGAAAAAATAGTATTTAATGCACGAGGATTTCATCATTTACTTTATGAATCCTGTGGCACACCTAGAAAAGTAATAGAGAAAATATATAAATTAACTCTTTTACCTTTAGCATTACCTACCATTAAAAATGCAACTGAAGTTGTTGAAGAAAGGAAAATTAAAATAAGGGCTAATAGAAAAAAGAATTCACTAATAAAAGATGGGGTGATGTATACTTTAGTTGCCAAAGTTGGAAGAAAAAAACCAGTTGATGTAAGGGTTATAATTTTACGAATTGGAAATGGTAATTTTATGTTTAGAAGTATAATGAAAAATTAAATCAAAAAACACCTTTACAGGTGTTCTTTGATTGTACTTGCTCTTCAGCTTAAGACATGTCTTTTGCTGAACAAGGCTTTCGCCCACAAGTACATTATTAATATAACACATTTTTGGCATCTTGTCAATAGTAAAAAATAAAAGAATAGCTAAACTAAGCTAAAAAATATGTGGATAAAATAAATCTTTCTTGATTTTTATATGTATTTTGTTAACATACATCTATAATTCAAGACCTAAACCTTTTTGGGCATGATTATAAATACTGGGTAAATATAGAAATAGGTTTTCCGTCTTTGGTATTATTTGACCAATCAATAATTGAAAGATTAACGAATTCCGTAAGGCATTACCCTTATACAGAAAGCCTTTTGTATTTTTTTGTTGAAAATACAGGGGTAAAATGGTATTATTTAATAATATAATTAAACTTATATTAATATGAAACAACAAAAAAAGTGGTGGGAAGAGAAAAATGGTTTTTTTGGTGATTTTTATATTGAAGGTGATAACTCTTTAGAAGGTTATTTACAAGAAAAAAATCAAACATTAACAGAGCGTACTACAACCGAAGTAAATGGTATTATTAAACTTCTAAATTTACAACGACACGAAAAAGTGCTCGACATACCTTGTGGATATGGACGACATACTATCGAATTAGCTAAACAAAAATATGAGGTTTTAGGTTGTGATATTAATTCAACACACCTTAAAAAAGCAAAAGAGAATACTAACAGTCAAAATGTTCATGTAAATTTTAAAAAATTAAACATGATTGATTTAAGTTACAAAAATGAATTTGATGCAGTTATTAATATGTTTTACTCCTTTGGTTTTTTTGAAAAAGATGAAGAAAATAAAAAAGTTTTAATAAATTTTTATAATTCTTTAAAAAAAGGCGGTAGATTTTTAATGCATACTGATGTTAACATACCCAGAATAATTAATGGTAAATATAAGGAAAATGAAATAAGAAATTTAGTTGACGGAAAAAAATTACACATTATAGATAAATATAATCATAAAAATAAAAGAATTGAGGGAACATGGATTATTAAACAGCCAAATAATAAAGATATTAGGCGTGATTATTCTGTTAGAGTATACACAAAAGATGAATTTGTAAGTATGTGTAAAGAAGTAGGTTTTTCCAAAATAAATGTATATAGCGATTGGGAATATTCTAATTACAGTGAAGATTCTGAGGATATGATGGTAGTAGCTATAAAATAATAATTTACTATTTATCTTCCAGCGTCACCCTGTCCCCCACTAAACAAAAAAACCGAATTAAAACAGTTTTAATTCGGTTTTTTAATTTATTTTATAATTTCTATTTCTCAATATTCCCCAAAACATCTTCCGGTTTATCAATCAATTTAATCAAATCTATATTGTCTTTACTGATAGTTTTAAATTCAGAATAAAGGTTATCAATAATATCTAACATCGGTTGCCAAAAATCTTTTCCATAAAGTAAAGTTGGTATTTTTTCTATCTTCCCTGTTTCTTGCAAAGTCAAAATTTCAAATAATTGATGCATCGTTCCAAATCCTCCCGGAAAATATACAAAACCTTTAGAAGGAGAAGTAATAATAAGCTTTCTAATATATGGGAAAAAGAAACCAATTGAATCTGTTAGATAATCATTATGCCTTTCTTTTCCATGACTAAACCGCATATTAATTCCAATACTCTCTCCCCCATTTTCAAATGCACCTTTTGAAGCTGCTTCCATTGTTCCGGGACCACCACCAGTCATCGTAGCATAACCACCCATTGCCAATTCTTTTCCAACTAGGTACGCCTGGTTGTAATATTTTGAATCTTGTTTAATACTTTTTGTACCAAGAACTGTAACATTTTCTTTAACTTTACTTATAAATTCAAAACCATCAACAAGTTCAGCCATAATTCTAAATACTCTCCAATCAGCCCCACCTTCACACAAAGGATTTTCAATATCACTTGAATCACATACATTTGGTCTGTCCTTAATATCTTTTAAATATTCAAAAGCTTCACTGGCAGTGTCAACTATTTTCCATTCATCAATCTCAGAATCTGGTACAGAACCAACTTCTTTAGATGATTTATTTCGTACAAATTCTACAATTGGTTTCCAAAAATCACTACCCACTAATACTATTGGTGACCTCTTCATAAAACCCATTTCAATATTATCAACTACTTCAAAAAATTCATCTAGGGTCCCGAAACCACCAGGGAAAAACACAAAGGCATTGGCAGGAGAAGTTAACATTGTTTTTCGAGTGAAAAAATAATAAAAAGCAATTGCTTTTTTAACATATGGATTAATACGTTGTTCAAAAGGAAGTTGTATATTTAAACCAACTGATTCACCACCTGCTTCGTACGCTCCTTTGTTGGCTGCCTCCATAATTCCAGGACCACCACCGGTAATTGTTGTAAATCCATTTTTACCAAGTAGTCTTCCAAGTTCTACAGCAATTTTATTATATTTATTATTACTTGGAAGTCTGGCTGAACCCAAAATTACAACCTCTTTGCTAAGTTCTCCTAAAAATTGATAACCATCCACAAACTCGGCAATAATTCTAAAAATTCGCCAAGAATCACGATAATTAACTACCGCTCCACCTGTAGCGAGTGGTTGCTTAATTTTATTTAAATCTTTCTTTAATTTTTCATCTGACATAATATTAAATTTTTATCTATTTATAATAGTATTATACTAAAAAAAGCTTTTAACTACAACTATTATTGTTGATTCTTCTCATTTTTTACTGATTAAATCTACTATTAGAGGGTTGACAAAGCCAAATAAAATATGTAAAATATATTCATGATCCTTTTCCCTCGGAGAAGCCCCTCTCCTGTTTGGTTGAGGTAGCCTTTGCTACCTCAATCATTCAATTTTCAATATTACTATGCTTTTAAAAAACGAAAAAGAAACAATTAAATATGGGGAAAAAAAATCTAAAAATCTCCAAGCAGGAGATATTTTATGTTTACATGGAAATTTAGGAACTGGAAAAACTACTTTGACAAAAGGAATTGCCAAAGGTTTAAAAATTAAAGAAAATATTACTAGTCCTACTTTTGCTTTGATGAATATTTACAATATTAAAAATGGAAAAATAAAAAACTTTGTACATATTGATACCTATCGTTTAGAATCGGAAGAAGACCTAATTGAAATTGGGGTAGAAGACCATCTAGGAGCAGGAGATACGGTTTGTGTAATTGAATGGCCAGAGAAAATTGAAGGATTATTAAAAAATAAAAAAACGATTGATATTACAATCGAACATACAGAAGAAAATGAGAGATTACTTCGTTCCTCGTAATGACAACCTACTATCATCCCCCAATCAAGTTGAGGACAAGCTCTGAACTTGTTTCAGGATCTTTCTTATCACGAATGTAAATTTAAGGGATTCCTCCACCGCACTCCACTTCGTTGCGTTTCGGTCGGAATGACAACGGACGTATAAACTAACTAAACTTTAATCGAATACTTACACCCACAATAGTCTTGCCTATAGATATTCATTTCATTTACCATATCTCTCCCCTTTTCCTGACGCCCACTTTTTTTCCAATCTTCTTCATAAAATTTAACTTGGTATTTTTTAGCTAAACTCAAACCAATCGGATTAATAATATCCGCTTTTTTATTTCTACCACTTGTTAAACTTGTGGCAAATAAATCAAAATCATTGTCATGTGCATATTTTGCACTTTCTTCTAATCTCATCTTAAAACAAACTAAGCAACGAGCACCCATTTCTGGTTCTTTTTCTAAACCTTTAATTTTTTTATCCCATTCTTCTGGAATATAATCATGATCTACCATTTTAACTCCCCACTTTTTACAAATTCTAACTACTTCAGATTTTCTTTTTAAATATTCAGCTTCTGGGTAAATATTTGGATTATAAAAAAATACAGTTAAATCAAACTGATCTTTAAGTTCATCTATTATTGCAACCGAACACGGCGCACAACAAGTATGTAGTAAAAACTTTTTCATGATTATTTTTTATTTTTCTTTTTTTGAGCTGTATAATAAACATCCATCTTGGTTTCTTTTTTTTCAAGATAATTTTTTCCTAATAATTCTTTTGGTAAATAATCTTGCACAACTTCCCCTTCGACATCTGGATTATATTGATAATCTTTTCCATACCCCATTTCTTGCATCATTTTTGTTGGTGCATTAATCAAATGCAATGGTACTGGAATGTGTGATGTTGACCGAGCATCAATTGCCGCTTCTTCATAAGCACGGTATAGAAGATTAGATTTTTTTGATTTTGCACAATATACAACTGCTTGAGCAAGATGAACATTGCATTCTGGAAATCCAAGTTTGTGACATGCATCAAATGCAGTGTTCGCTTGAACCATAGCTTGCGAATTTGCCATTCCTATGTCTTCTGATGCAAATCTAAGAACTCGACGAGCCACATACAAAGGATCACAACCAGCTTCAACCATTCGAGCCAACCAATAAAGGGCTGCACTTGAATCTCCCCCTCTCATAGATTTGTGAAGTGCAGAAATCAAACTATAATATGAACTACCTTTTTTATCAAAAATTACCTGAGTTCTTTGCAAGGATTCTTTTATATCATCGCGGTCTATTTTAATACCCTTGTCCTTATCTTTAATCTTTGATTTAAAAGCTAGTTCTAAACCGTTCAAAGCTGTTCTTGCATCTCCACCACTTAACTCTGCCAAAAGCTCTATAACCTCATCTTCAATCTCAATATTGTAATTACCCAAACCACCCTCTTTATTTTTAAGAGCCATATTTACCACATCAATAAGATCTTTTTCTTCTAAACTTTTTAAAACAAAAATTCGTGAACGAGAAAGCAACGCTCCAATTATTTCAAAAGAAGGATTCTCTGTCGTTGCCCCAATCAAAATTATAGTACCATCTTCAACATACGGTAAAAGTGCATCTTGCTGAGCTTTATTCCATCTGTGAATCTCATCGATAAATAAAACTGTTTTCTTTTTTGTAAATTTTGCATTGTCAATGATAGTTCTCAGGTCTTTTTTACCACTCATCACTGCGGAAAGTTTATGAAACTCAGCATCAGATTCTTTAGATATAATATTCGCCAAAGTTGTTTTACCTGTTCCTGGAGGACCCCACAAAATTATAGAAGACAAATCTCCAAGCTCAATAAGCTTTCGCAATAATTTACCACTACCCACAATATCTTCTTGCCCTACAAATTCTTGGAAATTTTCTGGACGCATTCTGTCGGCTAGAGGTCTTGTACTTTTTGTATTTTCATTAGACATAATCTTTGAATTTCTTAACCCACCAACTTTTAAGTCTTTTTGCATAATTTTTCTCTTTTGCACCAATCTCAACTGGACAAGCTTTTCCCATCCAATCATTTAAAATACCATTTAAATCCCCTACCATATTTTTTTCATTAAACTTTACTCCTGACTCTTCATCAATATACCAACTACGAGAATTTAAATTACTACTACCCACCACCCCTATTTTATCATCAACAGAGAAAGCTTTACTGTGATTAAAATCTTTTAAGAGATAAATCTTTGCTCCCGCTCTAACAGTTAAATCATAAAAAGCTTGCGCAATATAATTCATAATCTTATGGTCACTACGAACTGGAAGAATAATATTCACTTTTACTCCTTTTTTGTGCGCTTTCGCAACCATTTCTAAAAATTTTCTGTCAGGAACATAATACGGAGTAATTAAAGTAAAGGTCTCTTTTGCTGCTCCCAAAGCTTGTAGGTAAAGTTTATGTAATTTTGAACGCTTGATTTTATAAGACGGAGAATTTGTAATATATTCTATTGGAGATATTTCTTCTTGTAATTTTTCCAACTTAGGATGAATGAGATGTTTTACATTCTTTTTACTTCCCCCTGATTTACAATATGTTTTAGCAAAACCATATAAAAGACTCCTCACTACTTTCCCTTCTAATTTTAAATTTAGATCATCCCATTTTGAAGATTCTATATGAACATTTACTCCACCGATAAAGGCTACTTTTTCATCTATTACTAAAACTTTTCTATGATTTCTTTTCCACAATCGACGAAACCAATCTTTAAAATCAGCTGTTGGTTTTAAACGATTGAACCATAAAACTTCTATTCCTGATCCTTTCATCCTACCTTCCGCCAAACTTGATAGGCTAAAACTACCCATCGCATCTAGTATTAATTTTACATCTAAACCTTGTTTAGCTTTTTCAATTAATAAGTCTATGAACTTATTTCCTATCTCGTCATCTTTTAATATAAAAACTTCCCAATAGATTGAGATTTGAGCTTTTTTAATTTCTATTTTCATAGCATCCCAAGTAGATTCTGTTGTACTATAAAATTGATAGGAAAATGGAGTTTTCATATATTTAAGTATAGCTTGAGGTAGCTAAAAAATCAAATGAATACCTTGACCCAGCACCATTTCTAAAAAATAGTGCTGGGTTGACTTTAAGCCAAAAAACTTATATACTTTAATTCAATAAGAATACGGCCCCATCGTCTAACGGTTAGGACATTGGCTTCTCAAGCCAGTAATAGGGGTTCGATTCCCCTTGGGGTCACAAACATAATACAGCCACTTTCAATTTGAAAGTGGCTGTATTATGTTTGTTATTTAATAATGGAATCGAACGGGTAGAAAGCGAGACAAGTTATCCGACGATATTGAAAGGAGGATAACGTAGTCGAGCGTCGAGGGATGCGAGTTGGCGAGCATTCATAGCTACCCAGGGCAACGAAGTTTGAGCGGAAGCGAAAACAAGGCGGAATTCCCCTTGGGGTCACAATAATAAAACACTGTCTGAAAGACGGCGTTTTATTACGGAGTTTTTTTATTTAAAAAAGGAGGAGTGCCAGGCAACACTCCAATGGTTGTGGTAGAATGAAATATTTTACGGAAACCGCAGAAATTCATTACCCTTTCATTCAATTTTACAGAGGCGACAGCTGATCCATCATTTATTACCTGTAATAAATTTAGGCACCTCTTACACGGCTTTTTTTCTGTAAAACAGGGAGAATCCTTACCTCTGGGGGGTCTAATTCTCTAGATAGAGAATGATCCGTCCTCCGCCTTTTTTCTTATCGCTAGGCGTGACCCCGCGTTTGTGATCTTTAGCGATTAATCTTCTTTACAGTAAGCAAAATACCACCTCCTTTCAGCAAACTCACAACCAAGTACTATATTAAACTAATTATTATTATTTTACAACTTTATATTTTTCTAAAACTGTCCGAATTTAAATAACTTAAATCAACAAATATTTATTTTTCCCATCCATCACCTTGCCTAACTAACAGCTCTTTTGCTTTTAAAGGCTCGGCCATTACTTCTTTAACAATTTTTTCCATTCTAATTCCCTGAGATCCTTTTATTAAAATTACATCACCAGTGTTCATTTTTTCTTGTAAAAATCTTCCCGCTTCTACACTGTTAGCAAATTTAGCAATTTTATTTTCTTCAAAACCAGCTTCTTTTGCTGACTCGGCAATAAATTTTGATGCTTTACCAACTGTAATCAAAAAATCTATTTCTAATTCTGCGATTTTAAAACCAACCTCTCGATGAGAATTTTCGGTTTCAGAACCCAACTCAAGCATATCTCCGAGTACAGCATACCGCGCGCCTTTGCCTTGAACTTCAATATTAGATAGAGTGATAAGAGCAGACTTTACGGCTTCTGGGCTAGAGTTATATGTGTCATCAATGAGCAAAGTCTTTTTTATACCATCAATCAATCTCATGTGACCCGCCAATGCTTTGTAGTTTTGAAGTGCTGTTGCCCCCTCAACAAGATTTACACCAAACACACTTCCGATAGCCAAACCTGTTAGAGCCGATGGTATCAAATGCTCGGCAATAATATCTGGCAAAAATACTGGTACCGAATGACCTTTGTGAAATACTTTAAAATTAATTCCTTTTGGCCAGCCTGTTTCTTTATCTTCTATAAAATTTATTTCTGATGCTTGTAAATCTGCCCCATCTTTAAAACCAAATGTTATTACTTCTGCTTTTGTTTTATCAGCATTTTCCATTACATAACCATTATCAAAATTAAGCACAGCATAACTATCGTGTGATAAATGTGAAATAATATTTCTTTTTTCTAAAATAATTTTCTTTAAAGTTTTAAAAGCCTCAGTATGAGCATGAGCCACCGAAGTCCAAACACCAACTTTACAAGGAGCAATATCAATTAGGTATTTAATATCCCCCGGTTTGTCAGCCCCCATTTCCAAAACTAAAATTTCTGGATATTTTTTTGATTTTATTGCAATTAATCTTAGAGCTTTTAAAAAGACTCTTATCCAACCAAAGATAGACCTTCCTGGACTTTTTTTAATTCCTATAATCGTCAAAGGTAATCCAATTTCATTATTATAATTCTTCGGAGTTTTACGAACATTAAAACGAGCCTTAAGAACCGTTGTAATTGCTTCTTTGCTTGATGTTTTACCAACCGAACCAGTAATACCAACCACATCGGGTTTGTATTTCTTTAATAATTTCTTAGATAAAACTCTTAGAATAAATTGTAATAATGATTTTAACATAGCTTATAATTTCTAATTCTTAATTTCCAAACAATTTCTAATATAATAATTTCTAAACTATCTTGCGCTTGTACTAATCTTATTAAGTATTAAAGTTAATTCATGCGCTTCTTTCCAGAGTTTTCTTAATTCTTTTTTATATTCTTTTTCTATTTCAGCTAGTAATTCTATCCAGTATTTAGTTTCTTGTATTTCTTTTCTACAAATATATATTTTATTTTTAAAATCTTTTTTAGAACTTCCTGCATTAGCTTCGCAATAGTTAGCTCCTACACTAGTAGATGATCTTAGTAATTGATTTATTATATTTTTATTAAATATATTTATTTTAATGGTTTTTAATAAATTTAATATATCTTTAGAAAACTTTAAAGTACGACCCTCCAAATCATAAATCATAATTTAAAAATTGAAATTTTAGAAATTATTTGAAAATTAGAAATTGAAAATTGGAAATTACCTACCTTCCTTCTGGAATTCCATAATATTGTAAAGTAAATTTAGCAATATCAGAAAAAATTGGAGCCGCTGTAGTAGAAGACCAACGTCTTTGTGGTTTACCATATTTTACCACCAAAACAAACTTAGGATCATCAGCCGGAGCAAAACCAGCAAAAGTATGATTAGTTTCTTCTGTATATCCACCTTTACCAGAAATCTGAGCTGTTCCTGTTTTTCCAGCTACATAATATCCTGACACACCTGCCCTACCTGCTTGTCCACTATCTACTACAGATACTAGCATCCCAGACAATAATTTACTAGCCCTACTTGAAATTATATTATCAATTACTTTTATCTCTGTTTTTTCCACTTTACCATTTGAATGTCTTATTTCCTCTACGATATGAGGTTTAAACATCTTACCATGGTTAGCTATAGCCGAATAAGCTACTGCTAATTGAAGAGGTGTCGCTGTAATCCCTTGTCCAAATGAAGCAACTGCACCATAAATTGGCCCTTTTTTATCGAGCGTTGATATATCTCCAGCATTTTCCGTATTAAGCCTAATTCCCGTTTTCTTACCAAAACCAAATTTTTCTACATAGCGTGAAAATTCTTTTATACCCAACTTCTCTTCCACCCAAATCATACCAGTATTTATAGAATTTTCCAATACCCCTGTCATAGTCTGAGAACCATAACATTTATCTTGAGCATTGTGAATTGTAAAACCACTAATATATCTTTCACATGGATCTTCAAAATAAGTATCTGGCTCAAGAATTTCTAAGTCAAGAGCAGCTGCCATGGTTACTGGTTTAAAAACAGAACCTGGTTCATATGGAGTAAAAATACCTGTATTATTATAATTTCTAATATTATCTACTTCAGAATATTTATTTGGATCAAAATCTGGCAAACTACACATCGCCAAAACTGCTCCAGTTTTTGGATCTATCATTACTAAAGAAGCACTCTCTGCTTTGTAAGATTCCATTCCTTCTCTCAAACGCTCACAGGCTTTAAATTGCAAAGTTCTATCAATTGTTAATAATAGGTCTTTTCCATCTTCTGCCTGTACCGAATTAATTCCTGCTAAAGTGATCAGACTTCCTGATTGCGTCTTCTCTCCTGTTACAAAACCTGTTTGACCAGATAATTCTTCTTCAAAATAACCCTCTAGACCATACTTACCAGTCAGCCTACCATCACTATCAGAGCCATAAAAACCCAAAACACTTGAAGCAAGATTTTTTTCAGGATAATATCTATGATCAACACCTAGGAAATAAATTCCTTTAATATTTAAATCTGCTATTTTTTGTTTTACTTCTTCATTGATTTTTTTTGCAACTGGTTCGTAAGGGTCATCTATCTTTAGAAATTTATTTTCTAAAATTTCTTTTACTTCTTCATCAAATCCTAAGATTTCTGAAATTTTTTCTGCCATTTCTTTTGCTTCGTCTTTTTTAATTTCTTTTGGCACGGCGTAAACAGTATAGTATTCACGCATTGAAACTGCATGATACTCTTCTTTTGTACGAGTATCTTGAAAATAAATAGTTCCTCTTTTAGGATTTAATTTTTTATAAATCTCATGAGTGCTCAAAGCGAAAGTAGAATAATAATCATGTTGTAAAATCTGCAAAACAAAAAGACGACCAATTATCGCAATAGCTAAACCCAAAAAAAATATAGAAACTACTCTTACTGGAGTGTCGATTGAATCTTTTTTATACATCTATACAGAAAAGTTATTTAAAAACCTTTTAATCTCTTTTTCTGGTTTTTTACCTAACCACACAATCTTATAAACCATTTTTGCAAATGGCATTTCTAAATGATACTTTTTAGAAAGTTGCATTAAAATTTTGCTAGCATTTATCCCTTCTACCACTTGTTCAACTTTTTCACAGGCTTTTTCTTTACTTAACCCCTCCGCCATACATTCACCAAAACGACGATTGCGACTAATTTTACAAAGTCCAGTTCCTATCAAATCACCAAGTCCAGACAAACCATATACTGTTTCTTGACGACCTCCCATTTTTTTAACTAATTTACCGATTTCTGCCAAAGCTATTACTAAGAGAGCTGATTTTGTATTCATTGAAATATTTAAACCATCACACAATCCCATAGCAATTGCATAAACGTTTTTAAAACTACCAGTTACTTCTACTCCATTTACATCATCAGTTCCAAATAATTTTAAATTTTTATTTTCTAAAACTTCTTTAACTAGATTGATCGCTTTTTTATTTTTACTTGATACATCCATAGCTGTAAACTCACCATTTACCATATCGCGTGCAATTGCTGGACCAGAAATAGAAACAATAGATTCTTTTAAACATTTAGGAATAATCTTCTCCATTAAATTAGGAACTAAAAACAAAGACTTCTCATCTATGCCTTTAGATGCATCTACACACACGACTCCACAAGGTAAAAACTTTACGGTTTTTTTAACAATATCACCCATAAAATTTGAAGGAACAACAAAAAACACAACTTGAGTACCTTGTAGTGCTAATTCCAAACTCTCTTCTGGGATAATATTTTTAGATAATTTTACCCCTTTTAAATACTTCTTGTTTTCTTGTGTTTTTTTAATCTGACGCAAAGGTAAAAGATCACCTTCATGATTCCACAGATTTACTTTATATCCATTTTTTGCAATCACTTGGGCAATCGCTGTACCCATATTACCAGCACCTAAAACTGTTACTCTATAATTATTCTTTATCATATACTTAAAAAATTTTATTTTTAATTTCTTCAATTTCATTATTTAAATCTTCTTTTTTTATAGGTAGGTCTTTTCCTGACTTTTCTAACAAATCTAATATTATTTCAATAAAATATTTCATTCCTGGAACAATATGTTTTTCAACATCTTCAGCATAAGAAAAACGTATATACCCCTCACCACCTAACCCAAAATCACTTCCTGCGAGTGCGGCAAAACCTTTTTCTCGAAGTAGCCAATAACTAAATTCGGAAGAATTTTTTAAACCTAGTTTGTTTTTAACATAATCAAGCTCCAAGACTTTTTTAATATTTGGAAAAATATAAAAAGCACCTTCTGGTTTGTTTGGAACAACATATTCTTTAATTAACTGTAAGGCTTCATAAACAAACCTGCCTTTTTTCTCATATTCAATAACATCTTTTTTTACTATTGGATGTATTTCATCTTTTACACTCTGATATTTAAAACCATTGACTTCCACATCTCCAAACATGGCTCCAGCTACAATTTGAAAAACTGTTGGAAGAGCTGTCCATTTATTAATAGCTAATTGTCCAAACTTTTCTATAAGCCACGCTGGAGCTACCCCAAAACCCATTCGCCAACCAGTCATTGCATAATCTTTACTAAAACCTTGTAAATTTATTACTCGGTCTTTTACTTCTGGAATTGATAACAAGCTAAGATGTTTATTACTACCAAAAACAATTTGATCATATATATCATCAAACAAAATATAAAAATCATATTTTATCGCTAAATTTGCAATATCTCTTAATTTATTCTCTGTTAACATTGTCCCAGTTGGATTTTGCGGAGTATTTATTATTAAAAGTTTTATCTTATTATTTTTTTTCAAAATATTTTCTAGGTCTTCAACAAAAAACTCAAGTTGACCTTCCTCATCTTTTGCATACCAAGGAATATATTTATCTTTAGTATAAAACCGAGCCAAAGATTCATAAATTGGATATCCAGGATTTTGACCAATAATATATTCATCGTCATTAACAAGAGCTTGAATAGTAAGTTCAATAATTGGTTTACCACCCGGAACTAAAATTATATTGTCCTTAGTTATGTTTGTATTTCTAGTTTCATTAAAATATTTTGCAATATTGTCCCTAACATTTGGATGTCCTAAATAATGACCATACTTTGTTTGCTTATCCCGCAAAGCTTGAATAGCAACTTCAATAACAGCATCAGCTGTTTTAGGCCCAGTATCCCCTACATGAAATTTATAAATATGGTCAAACTTTCCTGACATTTCAAGCGCCATCACTTCGGCCGAAAAACCAAAAGCAGTTTCAGTTCCTAGGTTTTTTAAATTTTTATTTAAATCCTCTTGCATAAAAAGTTATATTTTAATATATATTTAAATATAATTATTTAAATGATTTTAGAACTTGTTGTTTTATACCTTCTGGACTCATGCCTGCTAATTCATAAACAGCGGGGGCTTTTCCAGATTTTAAATATGTATCAATTGCAATTGTTTTCTCTACATAGTCAACTGGTAACAAAAATGGATATAAAAATCCTTTCCAACCATTATGAATTACCGTTGCCACCCCCCTATCTTCGGCAGAATAAATTTCTTCTGCTTTTTTAGAATTTTCAACTCTCAATTCTTCAAAAAGTTGAGGTGAAGTAACATTAACAATTTTTATATCGGCATCTTTTTCAAGACTATCTAAAATTTCCAAAGTATTAAGTAATACTTGTGTTCCACTAATTACTAAACATTTTTTTACTTTTCCGTTATCTTCATAATTTTTATAAACATAAGCCCCATTAATTGCGTCACATGGATTACTCCCCCATTTTCTATCTAAGACTTCTGTATCAGGACGCATAAGTGACAATGCAATTGGTTCACCAATTTCGAGTGCATGAAATAACATTTCTATTGTCTCCGCCGCATCCATTGGTTTATAAACTTTAATTCCTGGATACGCCTCGTACATACTCATCCAATACAAACCTTGATGAGTTGGTCCATCTTCTCCAGTTTCTGGTCCATCATGAGCTGCAAGCATTACAAAAAATCCTGCTGTATCTGGTTTTAAATGATTACCAATCAAACTTAAACGAACAGCATCACAAACCATTGAAGTAAACACAGCATAGGTACCAAAAGTTGAAATTGGTTGAAAATTACCTGGTAATCTATCTTGAGTTAGAGCAGTGGACATCATCGCCATATTTTGTTCGGCAATTCCAAACCTTATTCCTCTACCAAATGGATTGTCTCGTGTAATAACTCCATAAACATCCTCGGCATCAGATGTTTTAATTGACCCTGCCAAATCTCCAGAGCCTGCATATAAAAATGGCGTTTCTTTCATTATCCATTTAAACCAAGCGGCGGCCGCTTTTCTAGTTGCTTTTTTATCACCTGGAGCAAACTTTAATTCTTCTGGTAAATTTTTCGGACGTTTAATAGAACGAGGATTAACCAGCTCTCTACCACTCAAACTTTTTTTCATTATCTCTACTAATTCTTTTTCAGGTTTTATATTATTTTTTACAACTTCAAGTTTTTCGCTTAAATATTTTTGCAAATCATCTGTTAAACTTTCTAAAACAATTTTTATATCGTCCCAAACTTCACCTTCAATTCCTGCAATATCAAAACCTAGGTTTTTCATTATTTCAACATATTCATCATGTTTGGCTGGAGCCCCGTGAGATTTATTAGAATTTTCATTTTTACCATAATGCTTTCCTTTGATTGTATGAGCTAAAACAACTGTTGGTCTGCCGTTTTCAAAACCTTGAGCTGCTAATTTATAAGCATAAACAAGTTCCTTTATATTATGACCATCAACTTCAATTGTATTCCAACCCAAACCAAGCCAGTGATTTTGATAAGGTGTATCAATCACTTCTTCAATCGCTCCATCAATTCCAAAATGATTATAACTCAAACTTACAATCATATTTGACATACCAACTGTTGCCATCAAATTTCTAGACTCATAAGTCATTCCTTCTTCTGATTCTGCATCTCCCATAAACACCCAGGTTTTAAATGGTAATCCACAAGACTTATGGGTTATAGCTAAGCCTCCCGCTGCCGAAATTCCATGACCTGATGGACCAGTAGCCACATCTGATAATGGAGAATAATTTTCAATATGACCTTGAGGACCATTTATCTGCCTAAACTCTAGCAGATCTTTTGCCAAAACTGCTTCTATTTTTTTTGCGTCAAAATCTTTCCCTTGCCCTTTTAAAGATTCGTAAATTAATGTGAGTCCAGCGTACAAGCCCGGACTACAATGCCCAGCACTCCATACCACTCTGTCACGACCAGTATTTTTAGGTTGAAGAGCATCAAATGACATTTGTCCACCCAGCACCATTGCTAAAAATTGTTCTACTTTTCCAGATGACCCACCAGGGTGACCCGAATGAGATGCTTCCAGCATGGTAAAAATAAAACCACGCATTATGCGGGCTAATTCATCAAATTTTTCAATATCAATAACATCTATCGGCTTTAACTCCAAACCTTGTAAATTTATATAATTTGCTTTAGTTTTACAAAATTTAAACTTCTCCGATTCGCTTTTCTTTAATTTTTCTAGGTCTTCCGAATTTAAAGGATTGTACATATTTTAATAATAAATATTATGCTAATATTTTAACATACTAAGGCTCTATCACCAAATCTCATTTTAACTAAAAACAGCCTTAAATTTAAGGCTGTTTTATAATAATGTTAAGCCGTTGGCCAATCTTTCGGAGAAGTATCTGTTGGTATATGAGTAGAGATATCAGTTTTAATCTGAGACTTACTTGAGCCACTCTCTTCCATTATTTCATCTGTTGGCAATTCTTCTACACCTGGTAAATTATCCGGAGGAGATTCTTTAATACCAAGTTGATTTCTAAGTTTAAGAGGATTCTCGGGTATATCAGTCGGCAAATCACTAGGAGCTTCACCTTTCTTGGCTTCTGTTTTTTGCACCAAAGGAGTTTTAACAAATGGCATAGGAAAATGCCACAAAGTAGCCAGTTCTTCTGTGTTTAAAATATATGGAGATTTACCAATTTTAACTTTACGCTTTTTATAGGCTTTAAAGAAATTATTTTTTGTAGCATTTTTATCTACCCCCTTTTTCATTGTCGAAGCATAAGACACAATAGCATTACGATCTGCCATATGAAATTGATTCATCGCTCCAATAACTCCACCCATACATCTTCTTGGATTATATGTATCTTTTTTACCAACATATAAAAGTCTAATTTTACTTTTAAAACCAATTTTAGAAATTTTATCTTCTACTGCTTCAATCACCTTTCTTCCATTTGGAGTCAAATCAGAAACTTTTCCTTCTTGTTCTTTTTCTACCATAGCACCAGTTGCCTCTTCTCTCCCGTCTCTCCAACCATAGGCCATCGTACTATCAAGCAGAGTTTGTGGTAAAGATCCTAAGCTAGATAACATACCAGATGAAGATTTCTTTTTACCAGCAATAATTTCTTTTACAAGCTTAATACCGTCTTCCTTCCAGCTACTATTTGTTGGCATAATAATAATTTGCATCCATAAGTATTCGTCCTTGCCAACACGTGTAAAGTTTTCCAATATGGCTGCCATTGAATCAGAAAAAGTAATATCTTTAGTAACTTCATATTTAAAATCTGGATAGGTTCTAATTGGATAAGCCTCATTTTCAGCAAGAGAAAATTCTACCCCATGCATATCATATTCTTCATTGGGGTATGTTTCTGGTACCATATTTGCGTAATCTTCTACTTCTGTTATCTCCGCTTCTGAATATTGAGCATAAATAGAAGCTTCTATCAGATCTCGAGCATCTTTTTCTGTCCAAACTAAAAATTGTATATATCCCTCAATACTAACAATTTCAAAACTAAACCATCTCTGAGCTTTTCCTTGCCACCACTTTTCCCAAACATTTGGTGGTTCAAGAGCACCACTTAGATGAGCAAAAATTTGTTCTACTGCTTTTGGGGTTTGAACAGCAATCGCAGGAACATCTATTGCGAGTACAACAAACTCCCAATTTTTTGTATATTTCTTTCCCCGATACCATTCCCAAAAATATGATGCTACAAAAAATAGCAAAGAAGCAATAATTACCCAGCCAAAAATAAAAAATAAATCAAGCACAACTTTAAAAGCAGGCTGATCAAATAAATTTACCCAAAAACTAAAATCAATACTTATAAATCCTAAATTTAGCATCATATACTGATTACTTATCAATTACTTTATAAACTACACCATACATTACAAAAACTGCAAAAACACCCCACCACCAACCATTTGGTCCAGCATAATATCCTGCTACATATGATAACGCGCAAATTAACGTGACTATAATCGCCACTAAATGACGCATTTGATTATCTGACATATTTTTTTAAATTATTTTTTACTTATTTATTATACCATAACTTTACCCTTGACAAAAGCCAAAGGAAATTTTATCATATAACTAAAGAATGTTTACTTTGAATCTTACAGGAGGAAACAATGGGACAAATTCGCACATCTACCTGGTTACACAGCCTACAAAGAAAAGATCGTCTCCAAACGGTATCTGACATTTTCGTTAGAACTGGAGTCAAAGCCATTGAGAAACCCGTCGTCAAAAAACGTCGTCGTCCCCAAGCTGCGCAGGAGCTTTAAAAGTTCAAAACCAAAACGCTCTTTTTTTCTTCTGGCCTTGCCCCCCCCTGGGACAAGGCCTTATTTTTATTTAAAAACTTTCGGCAATCATCAAATATAAGACCGAGCATTTGAATTTTTTAGTTTAATTTACATACGAAATTGAACGTCCCGAAGGGAAAACTCATTCTAACGAAGTGAACTAATGGGTTTTAGTGAGATGAGTATGTAAATTATCTAAAAAATGAAAGCTCGGGGCTTTTTGTTACTTTTGTGCAGACAAAAGTAAGAGAAAAATATAATACTTTGTTAAGGGATCCTTCGACAAGCTCAGGATGACAGCGTGTGGTGAGAAAAATCCTGAAACAAGTTCAGAGATTGCCCTCAACTCGATTGGGGGGATGACAATGTGAGTGGAATGAAAAATATAATAAATAAAAATAGACCATACTACAGTATGGTCTATTTTTATTTATTATATTTTTTATCTCTTTCTTCTCTCAATCAAAACTAAAAGTGGACTTGCGAGGAATATTGAAGAATAAGCACCAGACAACACACCAACCATCAAAGCTAAGACAAAATTATTGGTTGTGCTACCACCAAATAAGTACAAAGCCAATAAAACCAATATTGTTGTAACAGAAGTGTTTAATGATCTCATCAAAGTTTGATTCAAACCAATATTAATTGTTTCTCCAAAATCAGGACTAACTCTTTTAATAAGATTTTCACGAATTCTATCAAACACCACAATTGTATCATTAACAGAATAACCCATAATAGTTAGTAGTGCTACTACAAAAGCAATATTTATCTCTACCCCAGCAAAATGTCCTAAAAGTGCAAATATACCCATTACAATTAAAACATCATGTCCTAGAGCTACGATTGCGAGCATTCCATACTTCCAAGAAGCAACTGGTTTTGATACTCTTCTAAAAGCATAAGCAACATAAAGCACAATTGCTAAACAAACAAATATCGCTGCCCACATAGACCTTGTGCGGAGTTGTGAAGAAATAGCTGCCCCAATAGTTTCAAAACGCTCTTCGTGAACACGATTTTCTTGCACTCCAAATTCATCACGTAAACCACCCAAAACTTCTTGATGTTCATCTTCATTTAAAAATTGCATTCTGATAATTAAACCATTGTCCCCTGTTCTTTGGACTACTGGATTTTCTATTTCATGATTTACTAAACTAGTTTTAATTTCACTTACCTCTGGACGATTATCAAAAGACAATTCCATTAGAGAACCACCTGTAAAATCAATTCCCGGTTTAAGTCCAAGTGTAAAAAGTAATATAATACTTATCACTACAAAGCTAGTACTTATACCAACCCAAATTTTTGAATACTTAATAAAAGGAATGTTCATACCCCGTAGTAGAAATTTAAAAGTTAATATAAACAGTGTTGTTTATTTATTATTCTATGTTTGTTATATTTATTTGTTATTATTATAATGCTTTTGCCCGTAGGGCTATTTAAATTTTCACTACGGGGCATATTATTTTTTCTTATATCCTAAGAATAAGATGTTTCCCTCTTCTTTAAACCAAGGAAATACTAAACGCATTATTGTTCTAGTAATTATAAATGCTGTGAACATTGATACCAATACACCAAGAGCAAGAGTAACAGCAAAACCTTGAATAAACCCAGCTCCAAACCAAATCAAGAATGCACAACTAATTAAAGTAGTAATATTACCATCACGAATTGAACTCCAGGCACGAATAAAGGCTTCTTCCATTGCAGTTTTTAAACTCTTTCCTTCTTTTAGTTCTTCTTTTAATCTTTCAAACACTAGTACATTTGCGTCCACCGCTATACCAATAGATAAAATCAAACCAGCAATACCTGACAAAGTCAAAGTTACTCCAATCAATTTAAATATTGCCAATACTAAAGCAGAATAAATTGTTAAAGAAACCACTGCAAGCAACCCTGGTAATCTATAATATAAAATCATAAATAAAATTACGAGGATTAGTCCAACAATTCCTGCTTTAAAACTTTTTTCGAGTGAATCGGCTCCGAGTGTCGCATCAACTTTTTGTTGAGAAATTAAATCAATCGGTACTGGAAGAGCACCTGAATTTAAACGACGAGATAAAAGTTTTGCTTCATTTAAATCAAAACTACCAGAGATAACCGCGCTCCCACTCATAATAGCTTCGTTCACGATAGGAATACTTATTGGAGTTCCGTCTAAAAAGATTGCTACTGGTTGTCCAACATTGCGACCTGTAATATTGGCAAACAAATCAGTTCCTTCTTTATCAAATTTCAAGCTAACTTGTATTTCGCTAGTTTGATAATTTTCTGTTATTTCAGCCCGTTCTAATTGTTTACCAGATAAGTCAGTATTTTTCCATTCTTCTGCTGGAGGTAAGATATCTGTTTCTTTTTTTGTATTAACTAATATTCTAGCTACTTCATATTCTTTTTGAATTCTTTCATCAGTTTTCAAAATTAAATGAAACCCGAATTCTGTTTCAACAATATCTGAAATTGTATTATTTTCCATTGCAAAAGCAGCTTCTTCAAATGCTCCAACCATTTGTCCTTCACCAAACCAACCTAATTCCCCTTCCCGATCTCCACCGCCTGGTTCAGTTGTATATTCTTTTATAAAATCTACAAAATTTTCTGGTATAGCTTCAGCTTTAATTTTTTCCATTCTTTCTTCCGCTTCACGTTTACTATATACAGGTTCATCACAACCACTAGCACCACGATAACAAATTAATAAGTGAGAAGCCTTAACTTGTTTAGCTCCATCACGCTCACTGATTTTTTTAACTAAATTAAGACCAGTAAAACTTTCTAAAACTTCTGTGGTATATTCACCATTCTCACGACCATCTGCCCAAGCATAAATTTCTGGAAATAAGTTTGCATTTACAAAACCTAGATTACCTTCATTCACTTTACTTCTTTCATCTTCTGAATATTCTGTAGCAAGTATTCCAAAATCTGCTCCATTTTTTAATTTTACTAAAGCTTCATTAATTTTTTCACCAGCACCATCATTAAATTCATCTAAGCCTTTTCGTTCTTCTACAGTTAACTCACGAGCTGGTACATCATTTTTCTCTTTAAATTCTAAAACTGGAGTTTCTCCAATCATACTAATTGCTTGACTTACATCAGCAACACCAGGTAATTCCACAATAATACGATAATCTTCTCCCACTCTTGTAGTTTGAACTAAAGGTTCTGCTACTCCTAAACCACCACGTACACGTCTTTCAATAACATCACGTACACCTTCAACAGAATCTGCTCTTTCACTATCTTTAAGGCCTTGTGTATCAGCTTGATATACTAAATGTGCTCCACCCTGCAGGTCTAAACCTAGGTTAAAACCAGCTTCTGGTAAACGTGGAATACCAATATTAGCATTATCATTAACCCAATCAATTCCTTGGTTTGCATTTCCAGGAAATACAACCACTAAACAAAGTAAAAACATAGCAACAATTCCTGCTACTTTACTTCTTAACTGTGAACGAGTTGAACTTTTTATTCTATTTATCTTATTTCCCATATTCTATTTATAATTTAATATACTCAATGATATTACAATATCTCAGTCTTTTTGGCAAGTGGATAAAATATGTATTATGTATTAGGTGTTACGTATAGTGTATTTTGCGGATTTGATCAATCCATTGATTAATTTACTAACCACGACAGTTTGTTCTGCTATACTAATAAATAAATCTTGCTTTAAATACTTTAAATCTCTTGCAATTAATAATTGATTTTGTATTTCTGATAAAGAACCTAAAGACATATAATAAAAATTCTTTTTCTCTTTATAGCTAATTCTACTAAATCCTTCTGATATATTAGAAGTAATTGAAACTACAGCTCTTCTCATTTGATCACCTAACGCATACTTTTCTATTTTAGGAAAAGTACTAGTTATCTTATAAATTTTTAATACCAATTTATGACCTTCTTTCCACGTATTTAAATCAGTAAATGATTTTATTTTCCCTCCCGCCATAAATTTATTTAATATACATAATACAAAATACTTTATACTTACTACTTATATACCGCAACATTTTTTGTATTTCTTCCCACTTCCACACGGACAAGAGTCATTTCTTCCCACCTTCTCCCCTTCTTCATTTCTTACTTTATTTGATTGACCACCCTTGTTAGTAACAGAATTTTTTTCAGCGCCCTTTAAAACCATTTTACTCTTTTCCATTACACTTGGTGCCAATTGAAGTCCTAGACCAACTTTATAAACTGAATAAACAACTTCTTTTTGAATCAAAGCCAAAAGTTCATTAAACATATGGTAAGTTTCTTTTTTGTATTCTACCAAAGGATCACGCTGGCCATATCCACGAAGACCAATACCAGTTCGAAGATAATCAATAGCAACAAGATGATCAATCCACAAATTATCAATTGAACGCAAACAAACTTGCTTTTCAATTTCAATTAACATTTTTTGATCTTCCACTTTTGAAACTAGAGTTTCATCATATTTTTTATTAGCCACTTCCATTAAATATTCTATAATATCTGTTCTTGCTTTCACTTCATCTAGTTTATCATCTCCGCCAGTATTAAAATCTAATATTTTTTGTTTCTCAACTCCCGAGATTGGAAAAATTGTTACAGCAGTTTCATAAATTTCCTGAGTATTCCATTCTTTGTGATCTTCACCGTTTGTATGAAATGAAACAAAATTTTCTACTTCCCCTTCAATCATTACGAAGATTAAATCTCTTAAAGTTTTTTGAGTGTCTTCTTCTTTTTTCTCTTCTTCATAAACTTCTAAAACTTCTCTTCTCTTTTTATAAATAACTTCACGATGACGATTTAAAACATCATCATATTCAAGTAGATGTTTACGAGAGTCAAAATGAAATCCTTCCACTTTTTTCTGAGCAGATTCAATTACTTTGTTTAGTGTTTTATGTTCAATAGCAGTATCTTCTGGAACTTTCAAAGTTTTCATTATTGATTTAATTCTGTCTCCAGCAAAAATTCTCATCAAATCATCATCTGTTGATAGATAAAATTCAGTTTCACCTGGGTCACCCTGACGACCAGCACGACCACGCAACTGATTATCAATACGTCTCGATTCATGACGTTCCGTACCTATAACATATAAACCACCTAGGTCCTTTATCTTTTGAGATTCTGTTTCATCTGGTGGATTACCACCTAAAATAATATCAACACCACGACCGGCCATATTTGTAGCCAAAGTCACAGAACCATTTGCACCAGCTTGAGCAACAATTTCTCCTTCTCTTTCATGATTTTTTGCATTCAAAGCTTCATATTTTACCCCTTCTTTATCTAGGTACATTCCTAGTAATTCGTTTTTTTCAACCGAAACAGTACCAATCAAAACTGGTTGACCTTTTTCTTGCAATGCTTTAGTGTGTTTTGCAATCGCCCGAAGTTTCGCATCTTCTGTATTATAAATCTTATCAGCATGATCTGTTCTATTAATTACTTTATTTGTTGGAATAACAGAAACTTCTAAACCATAAATTTTATTAAACTCTTCTGCCTCTGTAACTGCCGTACCTGTCATACCACCTAATTTTTTATACATTCGGAAATAATTTTGAAAAGTAATTGTTGCCATTGTTCTACTTTCTTTTTGAATTTTAACACCTTCTTGAGCTTCAATTGCTTGATGCAACCCTTCGCTATATCTTCTTCCGGGCATTTTTCGTCCGGTAAATTCATCTACAATTACAACTTCATTCTCTTCAACAACATAATCACGATCGCGTTTAAATAAAGCTCTGGCTTTTAAAGCTTGCTCAACATGGTGAACCATTTTAATTCCACCTTCTGCATAAATATTATCAACATGAAGCCAATCTTCTATTTTTTTAATTCCAACATCTGTCAAAGTTGAGGCTCTCATTTTTTCATCTATATTATAATCATCATTTTCTTTTAAACGTTTCACAAGATCTGCAAATTGATAATACATTTCTCCTGCTTCTTCTGACGGAGCAGAAATGATAAGAGGGGTACGAGCTTCATCAATCAAAATTGAATCAACTTCGTCCACAATAGCAAAATAAAAAGGGCGTTGAACCATTTGTTTCAAATCCCCCACCATATTGTCACGAAGATAATCAAAACCAAATTCATTGTTTGTTCCGTAAACAATATCACATTTATAAGCTTCGCCACGTTCACAACCTTCTAGGTATTCATCTTCTACTTTAAACATTCCTTTCTTATCTCTTTCCTCGTCTGCTTCACTTCCTTCTTTTAATTCTTCCTTATCAGCAACATATTTAAAACTAGCTCCAAGATTTTGGATAATTCCAACAGACATTCCAAGGGCATCATAAATTTGTGACATCCAAACCGCATCTCTTTTTGCAAGATAATCATTTACAGTCACAACATGCACGCCTTTTCCGGTTAAAGCATTGAGGTAAACTGGTAAAGTTGCTACCAAAGTTTTACCTTCACCTGTTCTCATTTCGGTAATTTTTCCTTTATGCAAAACAACCCCACCAACAAGTTGAACATCGTAATGACGCATTCCTGTTATTCTTTTAGACATTTCACGCACAACCGCAAACGCTTCTGGTAAAATATCATCGAGTGTCTCTTTTTTTGATAATCTATCTTTAAATTCTTGGGTTTTACTTTTTAATTCTTCCACACTTAAAACCTGCATTTTTTCTTCGAGTGCATTAATTTCCACCACAATCGGATCTATATTTTTTGTTGAGGCAATATTCGGATCACCAAAGATTTTTGTTAAAAGTTTCATACCCCGTAGTAGAAATTTAAAAGTTAATATAAACTAGTGATGTTTATTTATTATTTTTTGTTTTTAGTATTTGTTTTATTATTACTGTAATTCTTTTGCCCGTAGGGCTATTTAAATTTTCACTACGGGGCATAGTTTAATAGTTCACACCTACCTAACGGCAGACAAGATTCTTAGTATTACAAAGAAATCCCTTTGGGACTTAGTTCTTAATTTGGTTTATATTTTAGCAAATCTAAAGGAAAAAAGCAACCCCGCTTAGAAACTGCGAAAATATAAATATTTTCTATTTCTAACGAGGCAATGGATTACAAAAAATCGCTTATAGGCGATTTTTTGTTTATAAAGATTAATCTAGTAGTCCTTCTTTAATTCTTCTAAGTAAAGCTTTTATTCTACTTTCATCTTCTTCTTTTGTAGGTATCGCAGCTTTTTCTATTTCCTGTACTGACATATCAACTCTACCCTCACGATGATCTACTTTTTCTCTCGTTGGTTCATCTACCTGTACATCTACATCTTTATCGTTACTCTCATTAGACTTCTCGGCTTGAAGTCTAGCTAGTTCCATTTTTGCATCAGGTATGTTGCTTGGTACATTTGATTCTGAAATTACTCTTACTTCTATATCATCATCACTATTGTTACGAGAACGAAGAGTGCGCCTAGATTTATCTGGAATTATATTATCTGGGGTTAAACCCTCTCCTGTTACCATATATTTTATATTAAAACTTACATATTTATTTTAACTTTTTTAAAAGAAAAACGCAAGAACCAAAGGGCCCTTGCGGTTGTGATTTATTGTCTGGCAAAATCTTACTTATACCCAAGCAACTTCCTTATTATACACCCGAGCAACTTCCTTATATACCCGAGCAACTTCCTTGCGATCCAAGGCAAATTGAGCTTGGACAAAACAGCCAACCAAGCCAACGGAACGCACAGCCAATTGAATAAATAACCAGACAAACCAGCCTCTGGGTTTATAACACCCAGAGATTCAAAGATTACAAACCCAAATACTACAAACATAATTGGGGTTTTGAATTTACTGGGCAACTTAGCTGATACGCTTGACAGCCATTTTTCTTTGTCCTCACGCACTTTAGCTGGACTCCGAAACGGCGGCCGTATAATTGTGCCTACAAAATCAGCGACAAACATAAGCGCAAACCAACGCCATTCAAAGACACCTCTAATTGTAAACAATAAGAAGGTGAATGTGGTCTTCATTTTGTCACAAATCGGGTCCCACCAATCCCCGACTGTAGTTTTACCCACATAGCAAAACTCTATCATGAAATTATCCAAATTCTGCGTCTCATCCCAATCAAATATCTTTGCTTCACCACCACGAGCTACTACGCCATCCCACATATCAAGCATGCAGGCAAAGGTGAAGATTGCAATTCCAAAAAAAACAGTTATGGAAAATCTTCCCTCCACAACCACAAACTCTATAAGGAATAGAATTAACAGCAGTCCAAAATAAAATATTGGATTGCTTATTCCTGAGATCTTGTTTGGTGAAATTTTGTGATCCTCACAGAACTTCACCACCACGATTTTTCTCTTTGGCGTAGGCCACGTCAAAGCAAGTGTCATCACTACGCTTGAAAGATACGCAAAGAACAGCTTCCAGTCCAAAACAATGGTGAAGAAAAACTCCAAAACCAAATTTAATGTTTCTGTCATGTTCCCTCCCCCCTTCAGGTTATAATGTCAATGTTCGATTTTCGTTCGGTTTTTATCAAAGCGATATATTAAAATAGCACGAAACATAAAAAAAGTCAACCCAGCACTATTTTTATAAACTCTAATTTATAAAAATAGTGCTGGGTCAACCCTGTTAAATAATTTTTATTACATAAAAAATATAATCTACTTTATAACAAAAACCTTATCATTTCTTCTTACTCTTTTGTCAGTCTTAACTCCAACCAACTCACCTTTCTTACCACTTTTAAAATCTTTTCCTTCTTTTTGTATTGAACCTACAATTTGATTGAGATATGTTGTATTTCCTTCAATCATTAAATTGTCTCCGATTTTAACCCCTCTAGATTCCAAAGAAATTTCTGCCACATCTATTTTTGAATAATATTTTTTAACATATCCAACCATTAATTTCCTTGTTGTAGAAATATTTCCAGAATGGTCATAACTTATCCCGTCAGGTCCAGGAGTGCCAAAGTAGAAACCAGTCGAAAATCCTCTGTTATAAACACTAGCCAATTCTTTTTTCCATTTTTTAGCCTTTTCTTTTGTAAAAGTTCCATCAAAATATGCATCCACTGCTTCACGGTAGCACCTTGCAGTCACCTCAATATATCTCGGATCACGACGACGCCCCTCAATTTTAAAACTATCAATCCCCGCCTTTACCAATTCAGGAATATATTCTATCAAACACAGGTCTTTTGCATTCATAAAATACTTTCCCTCGGTTGCTATTTTATTTCCTTCATCATCTGACAAATACCATTCTTTACGACAAGGTTGGGCACAAGCTCCGCAATTCGCAGACTTTCCATATAGGTATGATGACAAAAGACATCTGCCCGATACAGACATACACATCGCTCCATGTACAAAAGTTTCAATTTCAAATTTACTTGCCCCGTTAAACTGTTTCGAAGAAACACCGGCTTTGTCGGATTTAACTGAGGTCACCTTCTTTTTTAATTCTTTAATTTGTTTTAAAGTCATTTCTCTTGCCAAAACTACTCTTGATGCTCCAAGTTTTTTATAAAAAAGTGCAGTTTTCCAATTAGAAATATTTGCTTGAGTAGAAATAAAAAACTTTTGTTTGTACTCTCTACAAATTTCAATTACCGCTGGGTCCCAAACAATTACTGCATCCACCCCAACACTCTTCGCTTTTTTAATAACTTTTTCCGCTTTAGGGATATCTGAATTGTATGCCACGGCATTAACAGTTAGATATGCTTTGATTTTATTTTTATGACATTCTTTTACAAACTTTCCCATATTTTGTAAAGAAAAAGCATTGGCATTCGCTCGCATTGTTAAATCAGACACACCAAAATACACGGCATCGGCATAGTCCTTGCACGCTTCTAAACTCGCGAAGTCTCTTATTGGTGACATTATTTCTGGTTTTTTCATAAAATAAATAACAACTGCTAACTAACAAATTAAAGTGATTAAATGATACAGGAAAAGATGATTTTAAACAAGATACAAAAAAACACTCCAGCCAAAAGACTGGAGCGTTGTTGTGCAATGCGAAAAAATATAGATGCAGTGGTGTGGGGTCTCTAGATAAACAACTGGTTCAAGACAGCGTATTCCCCTTGGAATTTACCATCCTTGACAACCAGCACGTCATCCACCCAAAACTCAGCAGCAAACCCAATAATGTCCCAGTGAAGAGTGGTTGTCGTTTGTCCATTCTCAGTTCCAGGCGCACATTTGCCTGGAGCGATATGGAAACTACCACCAAACTTTTCGTCGAAGACGATGTTCCCAATTATTAGTTGAATCAGGAAGTTGAAGGCAATCGCTACCTCACCCAGGTACCGATTGTCTATATGCTCATCTAGAATACTCCTCAAAGCATCCTCGTCTCCTACACGACACGACTCCTCTTCTATTTTACCTTCAGAAAAAGATAGCAAGATTCCAGAGAACACCATGTCATTGACAATACTTATCGGTTCCAAGAACAGATGTCCCTCGGCAGAATTACGAATCGGAGCCAAATACACCTCACCACCAGGCAAATTGATACTACCATCGTCAATCACAGGTTTCTGCCCTTGAATTGAGCATTTAAACAAATACTCATTGCCTTCAGGATCAACGGTCTTGATCTTGATTCCTTTGCCAATGGACAAAAGCTCTAGAAGCCCTTCCGCGGCTTTGGCCATGGCGGTGTAGTCAGCCGTAAAAGCTTGCACTGCCATTTTGTGACATGCTTCTACAGAAACACCTTCAATGTCTTCGAAAAACTTCTTGCTGGTTGGGATAATATAAAAACCCCACCACTCAATAGTATCACGCAATGCCCCATAAACTTTTTTAAGCATTGCTTTCCGATACTTATCGAGATGTGGTGGCAAATTACCATACTTGTTTCTACGAGATGAACCAGCAAGTATAAGATGCTTATTATACATCCACATTTGTTGAATCTTCGTTTCGGCTAACATTTCATAGTACAGCCGAGCAGTTTCCTCGCTTGCGAAGATTGAGTATGCCAAATCCGTTCTGTCGGTACGCTTTTCGACGTATGCAACAGCATCTAGTTTGGCAATTTCTTCCACCAACAAATCGGTAATCATCTTGCCGACCTCTACGGCCTCGATATATATCCGATCCCCTGGCTTAATTTTAGACCCTCTCAAAATTGCCAGCACTATCTTCCTCACTATTTTCCGTGTGAGTATCATATCCACTTCCTTTCCACTTTCACGTTAAATTGTATTTCGAATTTGAATCTCAGCTTCTATCTATATAATTCGCTATTTTATAGCGTTTTTTCTGTCAAAGAACAATATAATAAAATGATGTCAAACAAAGGTTTAACATCATATTATACACTAACACTAGGGTTTTGTCAACCCTGTTAAATAATTCTGGTTTTACCAGAATTAGGCGAAGCCTATTTATACAGGGTCAACCCAACACCATTTTCTACTTTTTCCAATCCTTAATCTTCAAAGTCTCTCCCCTTTTCTCAAAAACAACCTTTTGTCGCTCTTTCCATTTCAACTCTTTTACCATCTCCATTGGAATAGTAACAACATAGCTTCCATTGCCACTTTTCATTATTTTCCTTATATTTTTGTTTACTAATTTTTGCATATTTTTATAACGATATCGACTTCGATATCGATGTCGATATCGAAGTTTATTTTATATTTTTAACGTCTAGCCCCCATGCCTGTATGTTCACCGCCTTTTCTTCTATCTATATATTCATCTAAATCTAACCCCTCTAAATTGTGTGGATCAATTCCTGGTGTTAAACCTAGATTTAGTTCTCTAGATTGTCTTTTATATTCCCTTTCCATTGTTATAGACTCATCTTCTTTTAAATCCCTAAGGTTCTCTTTTTCTTCTTTATCAAACTTTTTAATCTGATTTAAGGCATAATTTTTATATGTTCCCCACTCTTTTCCTGTTAATTCAAAATAATCAGCTGCCATCCTAGCTGCATATTCGGGCTCATACCCATTAGGCATTATATACAATCCAAAAGCCTTTTTAAAAACTTTTTCTGCTAAATTTTCATCCAGGTTTAGCTTACTCATATTTTTATTTCTTACCCTTCTCTTTATTCAAAACTCTTTCAGGACGTTTAAACTTTGTAAACACAAGATAAAATAGGTAATAAATTAATACAGAGGCGATAATTGTTATTCCTCCATAGATTAGAAATGACCCCCAATGCCAAGAAAGTATTTTTGAATAACCTATCACATCTCCATCTGTATTGTACGCAAACCTATTTGATCCTGCTAAAGTTCCAAGAGACAAAATAGAAACAACTGCACTAACTAAAAATAATTTCTGCAAAGTTTGTAATTCTTTTTGTTGATTATCAGAATATAGTAGTGAAACAGATTGCACCGTATCATTAGCATGCCCTACTGTCATTCCCCAAAGTTCAGTTAGGTAATTTTGTGAAGCACGCAGAGAAAGAAAAAATTCCTTAAATAGGTTGCTTAAAATATGATCAGTTAAATATTCATCAATATATTTTTCACGCCAAGACAACAAGTGCTTAACTTGGCGAGTAAAACTCTTATAAAAATTTGCTTGATTTTGAATTGAGAGAGCACTGTCTCGGACAAGTGGCAACTCTGTGCTTTTGTAAAACTTACGACTTCTAATCCCCTCAATTTTATTCCATAACTTTCTTTGTAATCCAAGCAAGTCATTTAATTTTAATTCATAAAGTCTTGCAAACATTAAATATCTCACTGTTTCTAAAAGGTCATATTGATTAATATCCATATCATTTAAAACTACCAGGTCATTACCAATCCATACACTCCCCTTTTCTAATCCAACTTTTTTATAAACCAAAGTTTCAAACATTTCAAAAATCTTTACTAGGTCATCTTCACCTGCTTCGCTAACAACCAAAACAATCGGATGCTTTTTTTGTTCTTTATCCTCTTTTTCCTCTGGAGCAGAAACAACCTTAAGTGCAACATCGCGAGAAGATAAATTTTTCCACAAAGGTCTCATTTTTGAATCCATAAAATGAGATAGGATTTCTTGATCTTTCACAACATCTTTTATATCACGAGAAACAAGCATCATTCCATCCTCTAAAATATCTAATTCAATCCCGCTTTTCAAAACACCTTTAACACTATTAAATGCTTGTGGACTATATTCTATTTTTTCAATATTAAAACCTTTCAGCCAAGACTTTACTTCTTTTTCAGAGAAACTTGAAGAAAAACCCGTACTTAACACTTGATATAATTCTTTCAAGTGAATATTGGATCCGAGCGCCCAATTACCTAAATATATTTTTTGGTAAATCATATAATTAAAAACTAACGATATTTTTAAAATAATTAAAATTAGATGTTATAAAATATGCATCTAACTTGTAGAAATCTTGACTTGCATGAATTTTACCATGAGTGATTGCTCTGGCAAATTCATAGCCACGGTCTTTAATATATTGTATCACATTGTCACTGTAAGCACCAAAAGGATAAGAAAGTACTTGGGGATATTCCCCTAAGTTCTCTTTTATTAATTCCCTATTTTTAGTTATCTCTCTTTCCCACTCATCACTCGTTTGTATTTTTTTTAAATTTGAATGATAATGGCCATGCGACCCAATTTCCATGCCATATTCTTTCATTTCCAATAAATTTTCCCAAGTCATATAATTTTTAGACCTTGAAATTGGATTTGTAAAAATAAAAAAGACCGCTTTTTGGTTATTTTCTTTTAAAATTGGATAGGCTTTTTCAAATTGAGTTTTAAGCCCGTCGTCAAAAGTAATTATCACTGGTTTTTCTGGCAATCTTTTTTTTCCCTCAAAAATTTCTTTAAAATCTGTAAATGTTAAAGATGTGTAACCATTATCCTTCAAATAATCCATTTGATTTTTAAAATCAGATTCTGGCATAATAAAAGTCCTATTCTTTTTAGAATCATTTGGAGAAAATTCACGAATATGATGATAAATTAAAATTGGAATTTTTACGCTCTCTGGTATTTTATATCTAATAATAGGTTGGGTAACTACTACCTCCTCACGAGGTAATCCATAACTAATTAAACTTTCACTAAAAAAATAAAAAATAGCCACTAAAAATAGGCTGAATAAAATTGGTAAAATTAAAATTTTAATTACTTTCATATTATTTCTCACTCTTCAAAGCCAATTGCCCACAAGCAGCATCAATGTCTTGGCCTTGAGACCGTCTTGTCGTGCAATAAAATCCAGCAAACGCAATCTTATCTTGCCAATTTTCTAAAGTCGCCTTACTTGACCCTTGGATCTCTTCTCCACAAACACTATTAAACGGAATTAGATTAACCCGTACGCTCCCAAGTTTTGTCAACAATTCAATCAATGCTTTTAAATCTTTCTCACTATCGTTTAATCCTTTAAGCATTACATATTCAATAGAAATAAAATGTGCTCGACTTGAAAAACGTTCATGATATTTTTTTGACCAATCTATAAAAAATTCAAAGAAATCTTTTGGATGAGATGGTATTAGTTTACTACGCACTTCGGGAGTTGCACTGTGAAGTGACAGAGCAAATCTAACTGGAGGAAAGTCAATATCCTCGACAAGTTTTTCCATTGCATCTGGCACACCAACTGATGAAATTGTAATATGATTATGACCAATATCAGTATTGCCGAGTATTATATTTAAAGACTCCTTAACATTTTCATAATTGAGTAGTGGCTCACCTTGACCCATCAACACCACATTCCCAATCCGAGCATTTTCTCCGATAGTATCATTTAAATACTTTTGCCAGAAACGAACCTGATCAACAAGCTCTTGAGGATTTAAATTTCTTTTTAAACCAAGTTTCCCAGTTGCACAAAAAAGACACTTCATCGGACAACCTACTTGAGTTGAAATACAAACAGTATAACGAGTCCTTCCTGTTTCTCTATCTATCCTATTCATCAAAACAGTTTCAATTCTATTTTTATCATCAAGTTCCAAAAGCGCTTTTACAGTCCCGTCTTTCTTACTAACTTGCAACGCAAATTCTTTAACGCTCATCCAATCAAGGTCTTTTAACTTTTCACGCATAACTTTTGTCAAAGTTGTGATCTCTATATAACTTTTAATATTCAAATCAAACCACGCCTTAAAAACTTGTTTTTGACGAAACTTCGGTTCTCCTTCTAAAATTTTAAGTAATTTTTCCATTTTAATTATCTAAAACACCAGTTTCTAATGAATTAGATAAATCAACTTCTTCTAAAATTAAATCCTCTAAATCTTTATCTTTTGCAAATTTACAAACTGGAACACATTGCATCGTGCAAATATGTTCTGGATTATCTTCGTGACGACATGCTGATTCACACTCACTAAATTCTCCTTCTTTATTTTCACACCAATCTTGCGAAGCATATTCACATTCTTGTTTTTCTTCCAACCAATTTGATCCCGGAATTCCACAACTATCAGCTAGCTCCAGTTCTTCTGTGAAAGTTTTATCCCCATGACGACATTGTCGTGGATAACTTTCCATAGCAGGATTTCCAGCCTCTAAACAGTCTTCAAAATTAAAAACCTTAAATTCGCTTTTAAAGTCTTCACAATACTCTTCCCACATTCTTTGGCATTTAGTAGTCGCTGGACAAAATTGATATCCAGCTGCAACCAAACAACCATGGGAATCTTTATCTCCTCCAATTAATTCTGTCTCTTCTTTATCATTATTTAAAAATATAAAAGGAGTAGAGATTAATAACACCAAAGCCACACTTGCAAACGCAAAAATTATTTTATTTTTCATATAATATAATTATATTAACAAATGTATATTATCACTCTCTACGTCTTTTTACAACAAAAATAGCCCTATTAGGCTATTTTTGCACGGGTGGAGGGAAGCTCACACGTCGTCAATATAAAATCTCCTCCTTCCATAAGGGCTTCCGCCCCTCTGGCGCATCGTCGTACCTCCTCGCTGTCACCCTCAGAAATGTAGGGGAAACCTTTTCCCCTACCACCCCAATGTTCAATTCCCTCTCCATACAAATTTAAAACAGGCTAAAAAGCCTGTTTTAAATTTGCACGCATACAGGGACAGCTTCCGAACTTTTTTTAGCAAGGTTGAGGTAAATTTTGATTAAGATTTGTTGTTTTTATTAAATACCAAACCAAATAAACTATGGCTTTTATCAATGGAAGTTTTATATTTTTTAACAAGTTCAAAATTATTATCCCCCATTACTTTAATTATTGTTTCAATCGGTATTGGCTTAACTAAATCCATTAATTCTTGTGAGTATTTATCCATTTCATTGCTTTCTGGTTTAATAAAAGGTGATTCTTCTATTAAAATTATTTTTCCTCTTTCGGTTAATAATTTATCCCAGTTTTTAAGTGCTTTCTTGTAATCACTAATATAATAAAAGAGGTTGCAACAAATTACTGTATTAAATCTTACACCTTCTAAATCTATTGATTCAACATCTTTATTAGTTAAAGGTACTGATAATTTTCTCTTTTTAACTAAGTCAATCATTTCTTTAGAAAAATCATTACCAACCACTGAAGAAAAATCTTTACACAATAAAGATAATAAATACCCAGAGCCAGAAGCTAAATCAATTATAGGTTCTTCTATATGTGGTAAAACTTTACTATAAATTTTATTTTGAGCTAAATAATGTCCAGTCAATTCCATGTGTTTGTCATAATCCGTAGAACATATATCATATAAATCTCTTATATCTTTTTTCATATTACTTATCAAAATGTACAAAACTTATTGCATCATTATTTGCAGGTGCAGAAAGATAAAATTCAGTTTCTACACCAAAAGGCTTAATAATAATATTTTTTTGAGTTTTTTTAAATTCTTTTAAAAAACTTTCAAAAAAAGTACTCGCTTTTTCCTTATCAACCTTATCCTCACTTAAATGTGCAAATGGAACTATTACTATATTTTCTTCCTTAGTTTTACTAAATTTATTAACAACCTTTTTAAATATATTAATATTATCTTTATTTTCAAAATTACAAAACAAAATACACCCACTGTATATTTTTTCTTTTGTATAACCAAATTTTCCATTAAATCTAAGTATTCTCATATTTTTATATATTTATTTTACCTTTTTTACTAATTTAAGACAAATAAAAAAGTTCGTCTCCCGTCTCCCCTATCTTTTCTTAAAAAATATTTTTACTAACTTTAGCCAAAAAAATTTTAAATTTTTCACTCTCAAAAACCACTTCCGAACCATTGTTTTTAGCTAAGATTAAAAGAAAAACAGACTTTTGGTCTATTTTTCTTTCATTTGCACGCATACAGGGACAGCTTCCGAACTTTTTTTAGCAAGGTTGAGGTAAATCTTGATTAAAATTTGTTATTTTTGAGTTTTCAATAAATGAATTAAATAACAGGTTTTTAAACTACTTTCCTTATTTTTAAAATAACAACTTTTAATACCAATAATTGCTAAAACAAGTCAAAAAACTACTTTCCTTATTTCATGCTTAACTTTTCTTAAATGTATAAACAGCATTTATATCTCTTTGTTTTTCACTATGGCGTTCAATGATAGAACTGTCGCAAAATTTATTTATATATGTTCTAACAGCCTGTCGGCTTACTTCTATTTTTTCAGATAATTCCAAAACAGTACCTTTATGATTTAAAAATAAATATTGCAAAATTTTTCTTTCTGTTTCATTTAAATCTTTCCACAATCCTTCTATACTTTTCATGATATTTTCAGGAATAGATTTTTCATGACCAGCAACTTTATTCCTAAGAATTAAAGTAATTGTATTATTCTTATCATAATATTCAGGCTTTGCAAGCATTGATTTTTCCATTGATTCATAAATTCTAGAAACTCCTTCATTTAATTCTCGTACATATCTCATGTCAGACAAAACTTTTGCAATCCTTGGATTTCTTGAAAATCTTTCTGTTTTAATATTTTCAACTGTTACTTGTGCTGGAAGTGGTCCACTATTAGATATTTCTAAACGATCATCAAAATGCTTGATATAAATAGCATTGCCTTGTAAATTATATGACCTATGACACAATGCATTTACTATACCTTCAAGCCATGCTTCTTGTGGATATTCAGAAATTTTTACGAACTTTCCTGTTTCCATTTCTAAATAATAATAATCTCTAAGTGAAGCATATATAAATTTTTTAAGAACTTCAATCATTTTAGGAATTCCTTCATGAAAACGTTCATCTTTAATAACATTGTGCTCTGTACCTACTTTTGCAATTTTACCAGAATATCTGACATAACGAACATAACTTGAAGGAATATATTTATCAGGATCTTCTGAAAACAAAAGAATAGCCGAATTTTTATATATAACTTTCCCATTTTTTTGCACTGCCAAATTTCTTTTTATTAATAAATCTTCAACGCTACCTTCAAAATTAAGTTGCTCTTTGTAATAATCCAAAACTTTTTTTCTAAAATCCTCTGGATTAAAATCTTCACGAATCTCATCTTCAAATTTTCTAATACCTTTGTCATATTCTAACTTTCTTGCCTCATCACGATTTAATTTTTTATTACTATCACTCATTCTAAGATACACATCTTCATTATCACTCCTAGAAAAGACTCTCTCATAATCTTGGTTTATGTGATATAAAAAAATAAGCTTCCCATCCTCTAAAACCACTTCTTCTATTTCTACACTTGCTGGTGGTTTAATGAAATTAAATACAATTTTTCTATACTGATCCAAAAGACTACTATCAATAGTATTTAAATCTTCAATTTCCCCAGAATCAGAAACACCTAAGGCTATTGTTCCTCCATCAGCATTAAGCATACCAATTATTTCATTGGCAAGTTTTGTTGGTTTTAAACCCTTCTCAGCAACACCCTTCCGTTCAAAATATTGATTTTCTAGTTGATTTTTTAAAAAATCCATTGTAATTTGAGAATCTTTTTTTGAAATAGGAATCATAATATTCAATTAAATTAAGCTAACTTAACTATCATTATTTTACCTTATTTTTAACAATTTAACAATTTAATTTATAATTATATTCTATCAGTTTTTCTTTTTTTAGCCAAACTTAATCATCAAAGTTCGATTCCCGTTACCCCGTATATTTCTCTAAAATTAATTTTGCTAATTTTAGCCAAATAATTTTCTAATTTTTTACTCTCAAAAACCACTTCCGAACCATTGTTTTTAGCTGATATTAAAAGAAAAACAGACTTTTGGTCTATTTTTCTTTTATTTGCACGGAGGGATAGACCAGGTTCGAACTGAGATTGAGGAGAAATAATACTACTCTGTCCAAAGCATTACTTTGCCACACTTTTCTTCAGCATTATTCACAATATCAAATATGTTATCAATTTTTGGGCTATACGCTTCTAGTTTATCTCCATTTTTTAGAGTCACTTCAACTTTTCTGGCATGTGTTTGTCCTCCACTTTTTATATCACAATTAGCAACCGACTGTTTTATTAAGTTCCAATTTTTTTCATTTTGACCTGACTCTTTATTCACAAAAATAATCGAGCTAGAGCTAGATTCCAAAACCAATCTACCACTCTCATCGAACGAAAACTCTCTTGTTTCAGCAAGCCATTTCTTGAAAGCCTCCTCTTTTGAATTTTTACAATGCAATTCAGTTGTAGTAAGCAATCCAAAGCTTAGTTTATTTTCATTCTTTTCGTATTGGCTTGAGAAACCATTACAATCAGTGCTTCCATTCAATTTCCCGTCTTCAGCAAATATTAAAATGAAAGTGTCAGGTGTTCTTGGGAAAATTGTTTTGTCTTTACTTACAAGAGTTTTTTCCCAATTCCATTTCACTCCAATAAGATCGTTAACTATTGGCTCACCTAAGACAACTAGATCAACGGTTTGAGTTAATCGACTACTGATAGGTTCTTTTTTGTAATTTTCAAAAGTGATATACACGAATGTAATGACAATAATGAAGCCAAGTATAACTGGTATTATTATTTTAGTTTTTTTCATATTCGATTTTTGTTATTTATTATTTATTTAATATTACGATCCAGAAACAATAAAGTAACTTCGGTTTTTTTAGATTATAAAATCTTATACGTTACTTAGATATCATTATTATTTTTCATATTAGTATCATTATACCATTTTCAACAATTTAGTTCTAACCCTTCCCACCACCCCATAAAAGTTCGAACCAAAAAATCCGCTAAGAATAACGGATTTTTTGAGTTCTAACCTAATAGCACGGGTGGAGAGATGAGTTTAGAAAATTTGACTGGGTTAAACACATTCCTTCACCAGAATTTGTAGTTAAAGATGTTAATTATTTATGTTCTCTTATTGAGACTAAAACTTAAATACATTAAATCTACCAGCCCAATGAAGGTTAATTAATTTTTACACCATTTATTTTTAGAAATTTTGACATTAAATTTAAGATATATTTATTTTGCACTTTCTAGCATATAAATCGCAAAGTAAATGGAATTCAATATCCAAAAAAATATTGGTAGATAAACAATGATATAACTGAATTGAATGTACTTTTTATTTTCTCCAATTTTCTTTGCTCTCAATAGACGACGAGCAGAAAAAATAACTATAATAACCGAAAACAGACCACCACTTTTTATAAACGCTATTAAAATTGCAATAATGCCTAAAAATATAGCTCCTGTTGTTTGTGGATTTTTTTGAACAAAATTAAGATTTTGGTTTGCGGAATTGTCTATCGTTTCTTTAATTTGCTGTTCAAGTATTTTTTGCTCCTCTTCTTTGTTTTTCAATTTAAAACTTTGCATATGATTTTAATTTTAGTAACTTGTATTGTACATTGCTTCTTCAGCAGCATAAAACGCTTCTTCAGCATAATTCATTGCTTCTTCAGCATAATACCTCGCTTCCGCAGAAGAACCAGATGCTCTTTTTGAATATGTAGAGGCATCCGCTGAATAATCTTCAGCGTTTCTAGAATATATCATAGTTCTTTGTGTATTTTTTAAAATAATATTTAGTTGTGTTAAAATAGATATTAAAAGACAAACAATTATTATCTGCAACCAGTTGTCCTTAATCATTTTTATAATTTTATTTTTATCTAAAGACTTTAAATACCTTAAACAAAAACTGTAAAATTGACTAATTTTTTTCTTCATATTATTTATTATTAATAAGCACAATCACAGTTGCATTCAAATAAATTAATATCATTATATTCAGCACATTGTTCTAAATCTGATAAAGTCATTTCTCCTATTTTTTTAAAACATCTTTTATTTATCTCATTTACATAAATATTATCATTATTTTCTAATTTCTCAAAACCTACCATAGATAAACTCAAAAATTCTACATCATTTTCATATATTTCATACAACCAGCCTGTATCTTCATCACACCTTTCATTAAAATAGCTGTCCTTATCGTAAGTATAGTAACCACACAGACGTAATTCATTCACAGACATATCAGTTATGTTTTCATTATTACATATTTTATTTAAATATTCTGTTTGATTATTGACACAGTCTACATCAACAACAGTTTTTTCTAACCCTTTCTCTTTTTCACCCTTGCTATCTACATCCAATGCACAACCTGTAAGTAAAGGGATTATTATTAGAAAAGTAATAAAAAATATTATTTTTTTCATATCTATATGCTTAATCTTCTAATTTATTTATTGTGTAATTTATAGCAAAGAAAGTAAAAATTGCAAAAATATCTAATAAAATTATTTTAGACATCCTATATATACCCCACGCATTAAAATGTTCAACACCCATATTCTGACCATTAAAGTAACTTCCAAGCTGTAAAAAAGTATTAAACAAAATAAATGAAGTCATAGACAATAATACTATCACTCTTAATTTTTGTTTCCAATTTTCTTTTTTTAAAAAATATAATGATAAGGTTATTATAATTATGAAAATAACTGTAGAATATGGACGATAAAAATTATCAACTGAGGTTTTCCAATTTAAATTAGAAACTACCGTATGTGCAATTATTAATAATCCGAAAAGTGCTATTAATAATCTTTGTGTTTTTGAGAATAGATATTGTTTATACATATATTATTTAATTTAAAAATTTTAATTCCAATGTAATTTTTCATACTCACTTTGTTCTTTTCTGGCTTTAGGGATTGAAGCATTGCCGTTACGAACAAAGAAACTTTCTTCACCTTCAGTTGTAACAAAAACAGGTTTACCACTTTTTAACACTTTGATAATACAGATTTCTTTGTCGTCAATTTTTGGAAAAGAAACTTTAACGTACTTTTCAAAATCCTCTCCTAGATATTTTTTAACAACCTGTCTTAAGTGTAGTTCAAACCTATCAACATTTTGCTTAGAAAGACTGTCTAAATCCTTTTTAAGACCTAGTGTGTTACCTTCGTCATCAACACCTATGACCAAAACACCACCATCACTGTTTAAAAAAGCAGAAATAGTCTTCGCTACAACATACTCTAGCTTTTTATTAATCTTCTCTTCTCGTAAATCATAACGCAAAGTTGATTTAAATTCTGTTTTTTCATTCTCTCCACCAGAAATTATCTCTCGTACTTCAAGCTCTTTTTCATTTTCTTTGTGAGATAAATCAATTCTATCTTTAAGCTCCCTGAACATCACACCTGCTCTTTTTTCTAAGAAAACTAGATAATCATCACTGCCAATACCAAAACCGTCCATATCCTCAATCAGATGTGTCTTAAGAGAATTTGCTAAGTCGTCATTTTCATCTACAAAATCTTGCATATAAATTGATGGTGCTTTTGCCTTAATCCTTCTCTTGTTTAAGTCTGCACTAACTAAAGTAATATTAACTAAACTATTCTCATTACTAATATTATTTTTCTTCAAAAATGCTTTTGGAAAAAAATGATGATAATTTCTACTATTAGCTACCTTCAACCAAGAATTATCTAAAATAACTCTACCATTATCTTGAAAGTCTTTTGGCTCGTGATAAGCTAACAAACACAAGATAGCTTTGCAATAACTACTACCGGCACTAAAGCTAGTATCTATTAAGTCTTTAGGAGAATTTAAGTTAACTTTAATTTCATCATAATTAGGCCTATCCCCTTTTAATATCTCATCTATTCTTCTTATATCCTGTGCTATTTTTGATTCTGTTGAACTTGAATATCTAAAAGACAAAGACAATCTCCAAAAAAATTCTTCCAAGTACTTTACTTGTTCACCTTGTGGTTTTTCTTTTTGGTTGTAGAAAAAATACGCAAACGGAACTAGCAAAGAATCATACGGCAAGATAGCAGAAACTGGAATGCGATAAACCGAACGGAAATAATCAATACTTTCTTTTAGAGCTGAGATGACATCATCCCATTTATCGATAATATCCTGCTTGTCGAGTTGTAAAATCGTCTTTCTTTTACATTCCTTGTTCTTGCTTAACACCAGAGACATTATGCTTAAAATTATAGAACTAGAGATGTTGTTGTACTTACACTCTGATAGCTCCTCCATTAATTTTTGATATTTATCTTCCATGTCAAACTCCTGTTCTTCATCGTAAGTCTTTGCAGACATAATCTCAAACAAAGTCAAAGTCTGTCCTCCAGTATTAATTCTAGTAAACACTTCGATAGCTGATTCTATATCTTCTTTACGCAAAACAATTGTGGAGAAATCATATGTAGAAAATATTTGTGAATACCCATGAATTTTTTTAAAATGCTCGTCCGAATATTCTTCTTTGATTTCAAGAAGGTTCTCATTAAAATTAAGTATTTGATTAAGAGAAATAAAAATAGTTTCTGGTTCTTCTGATACTACAATCTGGTCATCATTACTCTCTACATCCCCTTCTAAATTCACATAGATATTTGCATAGTTTGTAACTTTCTTTTCTCCTTCTTTTTGAATCTCTGCACCTAAAAAAGCAGCGTACAAAGAAGTAATTCTTTGTTGACCATCTAGAACATACTGCACTTTAACATCGTCTGGCACAACAGGTAATTCAAGATTACCTATATTTTTAATATCGTTTAGCCTTTCGTTGGTTTCCCATAGTATAAAAGTACCTATAGGATAACCTTTTAAAATACTATCTAAAAGTTTGGCTGTTTTATCCAAACTCCAAACAAAATTCCTCTGAAATTTAGGGATTTTAATTTGTCCTTTCTGTATTTCAGATATTAAGTCTGTGTATTTTTTTGAATCTGGTTTGGGTTGTAAACTCATATTTTTAAATTATTTTTTATTTTTCAATTTCCTCTTCCACCTTTCTTTTAGCTTCTTCCAATAGCTCCTTACTCTCTTTTCTTAATTTGTGACTTTCTTTTACTTTCTCGGCTATTTGTTTTTGGATTCCAGGATTAATTAAAGGTATTTTAAATTTTTCAAAATCAGAAGGTTTTAAATGTGCAATTATAGCACCACCTGAAAGCTGTTCTACTTGGAATCTTGAAATAATAGAATTAAACATTAAGCACAAACATTCCTTTTTAAAACTTGAGTACTTTTCTTTCAAAGATAACCTTAAAAAAGCCCCGCTCAATACACCTTCAACGTCTTCTTTTAAAACATGACTTCTGCCAATAGTCCCGTCTTTTGTAAACAAAATTTCTCCTTTTTTAGGTTGGAATTTTTCTTTAATTTCTTCGAAAAGCTCTTTAGTAATTTTTCTTGAAGATTCTACAATACCAAAACTTGTAAAATCAGAGACTCTAATAAAATCTTTCCCATTTTCTACATATGCATCCGAACCAACTTCAGTTCCTTTTTTCCAATCTATAATATTTTTTACAACATCAAACCCACCTTCGTAGTCTTCAACTTTCTCAATAATTTCTGCATACTTTGGTTGAAAATATTCACTATCAAATCTCACAGCTTCACTTACTTCTTTTTTTGTTGTTTCAAATGCTAAAGTATTTTCTATTTTATAGTCCAAAAGCCCAACCTCTTTTAAAAGTAATTCTTCTGCTTGCTTGTAAAGTTTTTTTGATTCTTCTTGTTTTTTATGCGATTCCTTAACTATTTTTTCAATTTGAAGTTGAAAATTACTATTTAAAATAGGTATTTTTAATGTTATCAAATTACCCAATCCTAAAAAAGGATTAATCTGTCCAGTACTAACTCTTTTTGATTGTAATTTTCCAAACTTTGAGTTTAAAAAACCAGAAATGTAATATGGGTTGTATTCTTTTTTTAAAACAATTCTCCCAACATCCTGGTTTATATTAAATCTATCTTCAGTATTAAATGAAACAACGGCAAAGTTACCAATTTTACCCTTGATTGTAACCAATAAATCGTTAGTTTTTAAAATAGTTCTTTTTAGCTCCTTCTTATGAGGTTCTTCTTTTATAAATTTTGTATTTTGAGTTTCAATTCTAAAATCTCCAATGTGTTCTGCTGTTAAAAATTTAATCTCTCCCAAAGATAAATCTGCATGCCTCGGTGTATGTCCGTTAGTTATAATTTTTGATATATTTTTTATTTTTTCTACATCATCAAATCTAGACAATAACTTATCTATTTCTAAATACTCTGGTTTAAAATACTCTGCATCAAATCTATGAGCTTCTAAAACATCTTTAAATTTAATTGTACTTATTTGTGGCATAATTAATCTAAATCTTTAAATTTATTATCAATAAAATCCAAAATTGTTTCAAATTTATTCAAAGTACTTTTTTTAATTTTAAAATTTTCATTATTAATAGTCAAAGTTTCTATTGATTTATTAAAATGTTTTTTATTATATTTAGTATCACTTTCATACACAAATTTTTGTATTTCTAGCTTTTCATCTGTTTTTTTATTTAGAAAAATACTTTCCGTCTTATAGTTTAAAAAACTATTATTAATATCTCCTAATGTAAATATATTGCGCCTTAATTCTTCACTTATTTCTTCACAGTATCTTTCTTTAGCTTCTCTACCTGTTTTATCATCATCAAATATGGCAATAAACTTTCTATTATTAGCTAAATATTCCCTAAATATTTTATCGTATTTATCTGCACTAGCACCAGGATAAAATACAAAATCATAATTATTACTACTAAAAAATTTTGTGGTAATCCATTTAAAAGTATAGTAATCCCATTTACCTTCAAAAAATACCACATTGTTAGACGGGGTAAGAGGGCTTTCCACATAATCTAAAATGTCTAAAATTGGTCTTATGTGTGTTTCTTCATTCGTTGTATCCGCAACAAAAGACCTGTACGGTAAAGCTTTAATATCTTGACGATAATCATAACTATTTTCTTCTGTTCTGCCTATATCTTTTATAACAAAAGCACTCGAAAGAAAATCTAAATCTAATAAATAATGACTATGAGTTGAATAGATTATTTTTGCATTATCAATCAAATCTCTAAAAATTGACAGTAGCTTAATCTGTGAACTTTGATGAAGATTGCTCGCTGGCTCATCAAGAAGAAAAAGATACTCTCCGTTTTCTCCGTCTCTCATTTTTCTAAATTCTGTGAAAAGTATAAAACTAAAAAACCACCTAAAACCTAAGCTTCTTTCATGAACAAAAAACGGACTACCCCCTTCTTCAATTCTCATCTCAACATAAACACCAGTACTATCATTTTTAACATCAATAATAATACTTTTATCTGGCCCAGGAAAAATACTCGACCAAGGTTCTATTATTCTACGCTTCAGCGCTACCGCAATATCATTTTTTATTTTTGATGCGGAAGATTGTTTTGCTTGGTCACTTAATGATTTAAACTTCGTTAAAAAATCCGCTAAGCTATATGTTGGATTTATAGAACGCAACACATCATCTATAACCAACTTGTACTCTTCCAAAATTTCTTTATCACTGTCACTTACTGGCAAAGTTGATATATTCTCCAAATAAATTTTTTCCGGAAAATTAAAAAGAAAATCAGAAAAATATAAAATTTTTGGTATATGATTTTCTTCTACTTCATCTGTAAATCTAGCCCACAAGTCATTATCTTTATCGTATAATTTTATAAATTTTTTTGCATTCCTTCTTTTTATAAACAATGGTAAAATCCAAGAAATTTTAGGTCTCTGATAATCAGCATTTTTAAATTCGTACTTTTTTATAATTGTTATTTCATCAATTTCTTCCTCTAATTCGTAATTATCTTTATCTAAATAATCTTTAATAAATTTTTTATCTTGAACATCCAACTTTAGAGTTGCTGTTATTTCAACATCACCAGAAAATGTACCTGAATTAGCTTTGTGTAAAATACAATGCTCTTTTTCTTCTTCTACGCCATTTTGAAATAAATTAATTGCTTCAAGTATTGTAGTTTTACCACTTTCATTAAGACCAACAATAGGATAAATTTTACCATGTGGTATTTTATCAAGGTCAAGATTTAAATGATTAATTCCTTTAAAATTTCTAATTTTAAATTTAGTAAATTTCATACTCTCTATTTCCAAAAACTTAATTTATTTTCCTTCGCCCACTTTTCAAAAGCATATGCGATATCATCTAAGTCATGCTTCTGTAATAAATGGTTATGCTCATCTAATTTTCTTTCTCCTGTTCCTTTGTCGATTTCATAAATTTCTTCTCCCGAATTATCTTTTCCAGAATTTTCTGACACTGCCATAAAAATTGGATAATCTTCAACTTTTTGGTTTTTTTCTTCATCCCATTTTTGCACAAACAACACAGAAGTTTTTGTTCCTGTATGTGGCTTAAAAGTATTTCCATCAAGACCAACCACGGCCAACAACCTTGCTTTATCCATTATAAACTCACGAATTCTTTCATCAGATGTATTATTAAACCTACCTTGTGGTAAAACAATTGCCATTCTCCCTCCTGGTTTTAGAAAATCTAAATTTCTTTCAATAAATAAAATATCTCTAGATAATTTATTTACCTTTTTATTGCCGTTAAAAGCTACATTATAATTTGAAATTAAACGATTATCTTTTATATCTCCTGCAAATGGAGGATTGGCTAAAACTAAATCGAAATTAAATTCTTTTGGTGTTTTTCTATCTTTTGCTAAATCAAGAAGTCTATAAAAACCTTCCAAGTAAGTCCTACTCCATGAGCTATCTTTTAATTTTTCTTCCCACCTTGTGTAATCTAAAGTATTTAAGTGTAAAACATTTGTTCTACCATCTCCAGCAATCATATTTAATGTTCTAGCAACTCTTACTGAACGCTCATCAAAATCAATTCCAAAAACCTTCTCTACATAATCTTTTTGTTCTTGTGTAAGCTTCTGGTTTGAAAAATTATGAAAATTTGCTTTACCTTGATTCTTAAGTTTATTCCAAACATTAAATAAAGTATGCACTGTAAAACCACAACTACCACAAGCAGTGTCTATCATGTATTCACTTGGCTGAGGATTGAGCATATACACGCACATATCAATTACATTCCTTGGGGTAAAGTACTGCCCTTTCTCTCCTTTTGCAGATTTATTTACTAAATATTCAAAAGCCTCATCTATAACTTGAAGATTAGAATTAAAAAGTTTTACATTTTGCAAAAAACCTACACAAATTTGTAGATGGTTTTCATCAGTAATTCTAAGTGGCTCCCCTTTTTCAAATATACCTGGCCATTTATCTTTTGCTTTTTGAAAAAGTTTATTCAACACTTCTTTGGTATGATGTGCATCTCCACGAGACCTGAATTCAAGCTTCCTATAATCGTTTACATTATTAATGTTTTCTTGCACTAATTTTTCTAAAATTTCTTTATCAGTTAAATCAGAATTTTTATTTTTTTCCTTTTTAAAATCCCTTTCTATCTGCCCCCTATCCTCTGAGCTATACATCTCGTCATAAAGTTTTGTAAATATAAGCTTGAATACTTCTTCAAATATATCTACACCAGCATTTGCTAAAACTTCATCTTCTAACTCCATGATTAAATCTTTCAAAGATTTTCTTTCATTTGCCAGTCTGTCCTTTTGCATTAATTCTAAATAAGTAAAAATTTCATTTTTTACATCATCAATATTTTCATCAAACTTTGGGATATCCAACAAAGGCTCAAAATAATTTGGGTCAAGCCTTTCATAGTAATCAATCTGCACACCATTAGTCCAAACTGCAAGAGGAGCTCCAGTAGCATTAGTGTACGATTTTAACTGATTTTTTCCGTCCTTAGCATTGTGTTTTTTAATTTCTAATACGCAGTAAATGCTAGTTTTATCTTTCTTGTTAAAAATCACTATATCAGCAAACTTCTTTTCTCTTCCAAAATTCACAGTATATTCCACATCCAAATAATCTACAATATAACCATATTCATTTATAAGCTTGTCTAACATTAGCTGTCTAACAACTTCTTCAGGCTTTATCTGAATATCTTTTTTTCGTTTCAAGCATTTTATAAAATATTTGTCATTTTTTTCAAAGATACTATCCTCTATCCTATCAATACTTTCTTGTGAAAATATTGTAAGGTCGTATTTACCTGTTGATTTTATTAATTTTGATAATTGCATTTTTTTCATAAATTTTCTATTAATTCTTCTCTATATCCTATCATTTTTACTGAACACTTGGCAAGTTTAGAGTAAAACAAAAAACCTCACTCTAAGGAGGGTAAGAATGAGGTTTAGTGGCCGTCAAAGACGACAATAAAGATTATATCACAACAGTTGCAAAACACAAACTATTTCTTCTTAAAAAATAACCAAGACTGAAAAACAACTAGATTTAATGATATAGTTTTAACTAACGCTTTAAGATATTCTAAAATAGCACTTAAATTTGATAACTCTGGATAATCTGTCCAACTTTCTGAAAGAATATTTTCCCATCTCCAAGCCATTATCCAAAAATACATTGTGCTTTCTATTAGAAAAATTAATATAATTCGGTTAATTAATTTTGTCTTTGACCTTTCTTTTGAATATTTATAGTGTAGTAAAAGAATTAATATAGAAATAAATAGTGTAATTGCATATATTCCATAGGTATAAAAACCAGCCCAATAAAGAGACTCAAGAATTGGTAATATAGCAAAAGAAAAAAACATTAACACTAGAGAAAACAACAAAAGAGCTACATTAGGCAAAATTATAATTAAAGCTATTATATTCCATGGGCGAGGTATTTTACTTGTCATTATTTTTTTTATGAATTTAAACATAATTTTTTATTTTACTAATTAATTTTTTATTTTAAAAGTAATTCATTAAAATAATAGCATTATCTTAATTACTTTACTAAGCATACTTGTCTATTTTATCAGAATATACTCCATCAACGATATCTTGTGTTGGAGGGTTATTATAATTAAACTCTGTTTCATATTCAAAATCAATAAAACCTTCTTCAGACTCATATACCTTTCCTTTTAAACAACACTCCAAACAAACCGGTACTCCACCAAAATTACCTTCATTCCCAGGAGGTTTAAGTTGTTTTTGTCCGCAGGCAGAACACTGAAAACAAAGTGTGTCTTCTTTTTCTTTTTTAACACAGTATTCTCTATTTTTATTTATTATTTGATTAACTATTCTGACACTTAATTGTTCAAGTGATTTTTTGTAGTTTTCGTATCCACCAACTTTTTTAACAAAATCAACTGGACGAGGTCTTTTTTTAAAAATGGATAAGAAATAATTTTGAAAATCTTTTTTATTTTTAAAATATTGATGTTGAGGATAATTATCATTAACGCTAATTATAAAATCAAAGTCATTCTCTTGTTTATTATTTGCACATTCACAAAAATATCTAATAGAAAAACAGATATTTAATAATTTAACATTAATATTTACTTCAAAATCTTCTTCTTCCATCATAAATAATTTATTTTAAACTAGCAAAAATTTCTTTTTCTGTAATTTTTGCTCTCATACTAAAAAAATTAGCCAAATCCTTACTCTGTTTCTCTACATATTTTTGAATTGCTTCCAATGCTTCTTTTTTAGAATACGCACGAACAACAAATGTTGTAAATTCAACAGTGTAAACTTTTTTTTCTTTTTTAATAACTACCATAGTTTGTTAAAAATTTAAATACAAAAAAAGAGATAGCCGAAGCACTTACCCACAACAGACATCCTCGAAAGGTAGCCCAAATTGTGGACCTCGGACTACCTCTTTCATCCCGCAATTGGGGTAAGAAAATAGTCACCTTTCGATATATGAGTGTTGTGAGTTAGCATTTATATTATACCTGCTATCAATATATTAAGTCAAACTAGTAAGCCATGGCTTTTGGTTGTTCTAACAACTCAGAAATAAGCTCACTAGCTTCCCATTTAGGCATTAGACTTAGATTTGAGAGTTGGCTCTCTCTATCATCTTCGTCTTCAACCTTCTCTATAATCAACTCTTTCAAGAATTTCTCTTGTTTCTCTGTAATCTTACCTTTCTCTTCTTCGTTCTTTTCTTCTTCCGCTCTGTCGGCTATAGCGTCTTGTTCAGTATATTCTTCTGCCATGCCTATAGGTTCTTCATTGTAAGGTTCACAAGATCCAGGAATACTATTAGGCTCTTTACTTACATTAACAACCTCTTCAGCTGGAGCAGGGTTAAAACCACCAAGTACAGACACCCAGGACAATACATTCCTTAAAGCTTTGGCACAGGCTCTTGTTTGAGACATACTCTTCAGCTGATGGCTTGGTTTGGATTTCCAATTAGGCTCATCGCGGAAACAAGAAGCTTCTGCCGAAGATATAATATTACCAGATTGATACACAACAGCTCGTGCATTATATCCAAAAGCTTTCTTTTCATTAGTTTCACTTTTAACCCATTCAATACCAGTCGTTATATTATAGAACCGAGCAAGTGTCTGCCATGATTGAAAATCTAAATAACGTTCACCTCTAATGGTAAACTGTTTAGATTGAGAATTTACAACCTGCATTAATGCTTGGGCTGCCTTTTTTGCAAAAGCAAGAACCTGTTCGGGTTCTTGTTGGTTTAAAGGAGTTTGTAAAGTCGCTATACCTGTTTTAGGCATAGTCTTAGTAATTTGGTTTTCCATACAATTAGAATTAATAATTAATAAAGTTAGTTTGTAGAATTTCGTTAACAGAATACATACGTTTACCATTTGATACTTTTAATACTTTCTGACACTCATAGCATTTTAATCTTCTTGGGTTGAAATCAAAATATTCCACAATAGGTCCCGTAATTCGACATTTTCCACAAGATACACACTGAAGCAGACTTGTTCCTGCTTGCGCATACTGGCATTTTTTAATAAGCTCAATCATGCTGTAGCTAAGAATACTTATATTTTCTCTTTGCCATTTATTTAACATTTTCATATGTTATGTAATTAAGAATTAATAAATTCCACTTGTGTTTTATAAAACAAATGGATTGTTCTTGGAAAAGAATGAGCTTTTTCCCCATTCTCATTCAACTTTTCTATAAAAGTAACAGAACGAATCGACTTTTCGCCTTTCTTTACTCTATAGCTTATTTCTGCCCAATGCTGATACGTCATACAGTTTGTATATGGGTCATAAGCTTTAGCCTCTTTATCACCCCAACGATTACGGATTTCTTCTCTCACTTTTTCTGCAGTTTGAGTAGAACCTGTGTACTTTGAAACATGTTTCTTCATATTTCTTTAAGTTAATAAATAAAGACTGTAAGTGGTTACAGTTCTATTTATTTAGTTTTTTATTTTATCTGATAGTTATAAACTTAGTGTAAATAATTGGAAGGGGGTACGGGGAGTGATTGAATTAGAGGTACCAGAAAAAAAGCAGGTACCATACGATAGGTACCTGCTTACTTTTTTATCTAAAAAATAATTTTACTAACCTTAGGTAATTCTGTAGGTACTCTGTACCTTTGGTCTCGATACCTTGGTCTATAGGGGTATATACCTATATTAAATCCCATATCTGAATGACTTTACATTAGGCACCCCCTCATATGATTAGTTTTTATTTCCATATCTGAATGAATTTACATTAGACACCCCCCCCTTAAAAACTTGTTTGGTTTTTTAAAAATGGTATAATATAAAAAATATGAGAGAAAAACCAATGCATGCGCTTTTAAATTTTTTAGAAGCTAAAAGAACAAGTGAAGAAGGTAAAAAATACGGTATTGATTTACCTGTTGATTTTACATACAGAGAAATAATGAAAGAACAGCAGTACAAAGAAGATGTCGAGTGCAAACCATACTTAAACGAAGCAATAAATATTTTAACCCGTACAAGAATGGGAAATAAAAAAGTTTGTGGTCATGGAGAAGGTCATAAAATTGATGAAAAAGCAGGAAAATATTTACTTGATATTACCACCAATGAAATACAAGACTATCGCGAATATCTTAAACAACCTAATTTTTTTACCCCAACTGGTTTTACTATGAGAAGTGGATTTATTTTATACAAAGATAATAAAACACCAAGACAATTGAACAGAAAAACTCCTGGGTTTTATGTGATGACACAAATTATAAAACATAAAATTGGTGAAGAAATTGACCTCTTACCTATTTTAGCTTTAATAGTAAATAAATTCCCAAGTATTAAAAATAAAAAAATAGGTAAAGAACGATGGGATAAAATGTATGCCATTTTAAGAACTCTAAAGGATAGAATAAATAAAAATTTTGATGTAGAACCATGGGATAGGGTAAAAAGCAAGACAATAACCCTAAATTACTGATAAAAAAAGCTATCCACAACCTTTTTATACCGAATTAATAAATTAATTATTAATTCGGTTTTTTTATGCCTTAATATAGGATAAAAACACAAAATTAAAAAAACATAATACCGACTTTTTTAAATAAAATCGGTATCTTTTAATACAGTAAATTAAACAAAATAATAACAAACATACCGACTAATTACTGCTGGTAGCGACATATCATAATGGTTTAAACTATCTCCGTAACCTTTAAAAACCATAAAATATGAATAAAAAACTAACCCCACTTAAAGCTGTACGAAAAAATTGTTTATGGTGTTCTAACGGACAACCAAAGGAAGTTAGACTGTGTCCTTGTCTAGAATGTGAAATGTACCCTTGCCGTATGGGTAAAAAAGAAGAAAAAGGTTCGGTAATTAAAAGAATACGAAAAAAATGTATAGATTGTAAAGGTGGTTCGTTTAAAGATGTTAGAAATTGTGAAGAAACTGAATGCTTTTTACATCCGTATAGAGAGGGTAAGAGCCCTGTACACAGACGAAGCTGGGTAAATAGACATAAAAAGGATGAACCTTAAAAAAAGTGTAGTCTAGTTGGCTAGTTTTTACCAATACAGAGATATTGAGATAGTAGCTGACACACATTAAATTATAAAAATTAAAATTAAAAAAATATGACTTTAGATGATGACTCTTGTTCCACTGATTACGAAAAACTTCAAGAAGCGGGCATAAGTATTGGTAAAGGGAGAAGCCCTATACGTGATTGGACTGATGGCAAGGCGATACCACTTTACACAGAACTTTGTCATAAACTTGGCGAAGACATAAACACAGCGATATTACTTCAACAATTCTGCTTCTTATCCTCATTTGCTGTTACAAAAAATTTCTGGTTTTATAAGTCAATAAAAATGCTAGGCGAAGAAACATGTCTTTCCAGATATCAACAAAATAGGTCTATAAAAAAACTAATCAGTCTTGGTTTAATTGAATTTAGACTTTCTCGTACCAAATTTGGATATGGATATGCAAGATTTTTTAGAGTTAATTTTATTAATCTAGAAAGATTCTTAGAAGGTCGGGGTTATGACTCTTGCATGGGATTAAATGACTTAATGTAAAGTTTCTTACATAATGTATGTAATAAACTCACAACAATGGTGATAGTTTGTTACCAATAAGTAGTTAGTTTCTAACAACAATAATAGAATAACAATAACAACAGAATAAACAGGAGTATCGCCTTTGACGGCGATAGGCCCCTCCCTCTTTTTTTGATTAATAGCTTGAAAACAGATTAGCAATAAAAAATATGATTAACCAAACAACAATACAAGAATTCTACGATGTATTGCTTCAGGAATGTCCTGAAGTTAATCTTGATATTGCTAAATCTGAAGAAGTACTACGTAATCTAATTAGCTACTACAATGAACTAGCTAAAATTGCAAAAGCCAACGACTGGTCAAAAGAAGAAGTAAACAAAGAAAAAGCTCCCCCATAACAAGCTACCACTACAGCTATATTTCTGGTATAATACATGGGCTACCCTATGACTATACTAACTTATGGCTACCCTATAGCTACCCCATATTTTAGACCCGATATCGTAAATAAAAACGGTGTGTTCAACCTGCGATTTTTCTATGGTCTTATAGATAGCGTAGGGTAGCTTGAACACACCATTTTTATTTATAATAATTTAAAAAATATGAAAAATAATAAAAAACAGAATAAAAAAACAGTTATATTGGCTCGTGTTTCTTCGCATGAACAAGAGATGCATGGTTTTTCACTCGGAGCACAAAAGAAATTATTAACTGACTATCACGCTCAGAAAAAAGACTACAATAATGTAAAAATCTACGAGATTGCAGAAACAGCTAGCAAATCACAAGAAAGAAAAACTTTTCAAAAAATGTGGGATTTTATTGAAAAAAATAATGTAGAAATTTTAATTGTAGAAAAAATAGACCGTTTAGTCAGAAATTCAAAAGATGCCCTAGAAATTGAAGATTGGGTTAAAGAAAAAAAAGGACGTGAAATACATTGTGTTAAAGAAAGTTTTATCTTAAGTCATGATACTAAAGCTCACGAAAATCTAGTTTGGGATATGAAAGTTATGATGGCAAAATATTACACAAACAATCTATCCGAAGAAGTTAAGAAAGGTAATAAACAAAAAATTAGAGAAGGATGGATTCCAAAAGCACAAAATGCTGGATACAAAACTTCAGAATTAAACGGTAAAAAAATAACAGTGATTAATCCTAAGCAATCCCCTTTTGTTCTGAAATGTTTTGAACTTATGAGTACAGGTAATTATTCTTTAAAAGCATTAACAAAAAAAATGAATGCTGAAGGTATGCTTAATTTTAAAGGAAAAGTTATGGATAAAAGTACCATGTATCGTACTTTAACCAACCCTTTCTACTATGGTATGTTTCGTTGGGGAGGAAAAATATACAAAGGAATACATACACCAATTATAACAAAGGAGCTCTTTGATGCCGTACAGAAACAACTAACACGTGGAGCTGGCAAGCCTACTTTCCAGACGCATTTTTATACCTTTAAAGGTAAAATACGTTGCGATGAATGTAATAGTACTATTTCTTGGTATGACAAAAAAGGCCATATGTATGGTCGTTGTAATCATTATCATCCGTGTACAACCAAAGGATGTGTACGTCAAGAAATTGTCGAAAAACAACTATTAGAAATCTTAGATAAAATAGAAATAACAAATCCTAAAATATTAGTAATATTAAACAAAGCACTAAAAGAAAGTCATGCCGAAGAATCTGCATATTTAAATTCTAAACGTAACAGTCTTACAAAACAACTAGAGATTACCACCAACCGATTGGAGACTATGTATATAGATAAATTAGATGGCAAGATTACCGATGACTTCTATGAAAAAAATTCCGAAAACTTTACTGAAGATAAAGAAAATGTTTTACTAGAATTAGGTAAGCTTGAGAATTCACGTGACGCTTACTACAACGCAGGATACCATTTACACAAACTATTTGCCCTATCTAGTAAGATTTACAAATCAAAAAAATCAACCACGGAAGACAAGAGAAGCTTGATTGGTCATATTTTCTCGAACTTTACTCTAAAAGGTGCTAAGTTAGCCCCAAATTATACTGCAACAGGTGAGTTTTTAATGAATTGGCTAAGTAAGATAAAATATACTTTCGAACCTGGAGAATTGTGCTTAACAAAAAGAAAAATAGAGTCTTTAGACCCTACCAATCTCGTCTTGCACGGGTGGAGGGAATCGAACCCCCGCTAGAGCTTTTGGAGAGCCCTGTACTACCACTATACAACACCCGCATATTTTTTACCAACCATTTCCCACAATCCTTGGACCTCTTTTTTAATTAAAGAATCATGATATCTAATTGATGCACAACCTGGATAGCCTTCTTTTTTTCTTTTTCCGGTATTTTCTTTCTTGTATGTTTTTATAAATTTATTTTGTGGAATATTAGTTATATTACTCCAAAATATTTTCTGTTTTTTTTCATTGTGATAAGAATGTAAATGTAAACAAACCCTAAACTTTGACTCATCTATTTTAAAGCCTTTTCTTAAAAAATACAAGTATGTTTTTATCATTTCAGGATCAGAATTATAAAATATCAATGAATTATCTGTTTTACCTCCTTCACACCAATAAAGCATCGCGCAAGAAAATTTATAAAACTCTTTATTAAAATTAACAGATTTTAAAGTCTTCTTATTCTTTAAATTTATTTTTTTCAAAACTTGTTCTTTGTTAAAATTATTTTTTAATAGAGCTTTTCTTCTACCCTCTATTACCAAACCATCTAGTCTTTTCTTACCTTTTATACTAATTTGTGTAGTATTAAGCCAAACAGATGCAGTACTTTTAGAAATACCCAACTTAATAGAAATTTCTCTAAGAGAAAAACCTTGCCGTCTTAACTTTATAGCTTCTTTTTTTAAATATTGTTTTTTCATAAATCGAACCTTGTTATATGGTTATATTATAACAAGGTTCGAAATTAAAATCAATATTTGGAATGCACTTATTTTGTTTCCTTGTGCAATGTATGTTTTTTACAAAACTTACAATGTTTATTAAGTTCTAAACGATTTTTCAAAGTCTTTTTATTTTTACTTGAAAAATAATTTGCATGCTTACAAACAGTGCACTCGAGTTTTATCATGTTATCCTGTGACATATATTTTTATTTAAATTT
>Ga0222658_1000077_pt1 | contig 62127 bp, 66 predicted proteins | sample AntAcemetagen476_FD_179830 | JGI IMG/M metagenome (GOLD analysis project Ga0222658, IMG submission 179830) | Saline water microbial communities from Ace Lake, Antarctica - #476 | ecosystem: Environmental > Aquatic > Non-marine Saline and Alkaline > Saline | place: Antarctica: Ace Lake... | reverse complement strand
GGAATTTCATTAATGTGTAGATAATTCTTCGTAACACCTTGATACTAAAGAAAAATGCTGATGGCTCTCAACATTAATGAACTCTTAACATTACCGCCAAACCCGGAATTTCAAGGCTAATTTAGGAATAAATGATGTAAAGATTCCTTAATATATCATTGGTTTCAAGGCTAAAACATATCAAAAAAACCATAATTTCTGTTCGTTTTTTCATAAAATCAGACTTTAGCCTCAAAATTCTTCAACATAATCTCAACCAATTCATTAATGTTTAAATTTTTTCCGCCTTTCCTAAATTCATATATTCCCCTAAAATTTATATTTTTACAAGCGAAAGGAGATGTCCGCTTAATAATCTCAACCGCTTTTTGATTACCTCTTTTTTCGTAATATTCCAGAAGCTGTGAGAGCAAAACAGAGTTATACAGCACAATACAGTTTGCAAGTAACCTTGCGCTCTCGTTCCAGACCTCCAGTTCACGAATAGTCGAACCCCTGAATTTGCTGTCATTTTCAAAGGCTATTGAGCGTCGAAGGGAGTGATATGATTCTCCTCTGTTTAATGACCGCTGAATATACTGCCGCATAAGAGGGTTGTCAATGCATTCGAGCACGTGCAGAGTCATGAGGATATTGTTAAATTCCCAAAAAGCTCTTTTCGTGCGATTGCTTTTCGCAGAGGAATTGAATTTTCTGACAATGATGCTCTGTGTTGTCTCCTTTCTGAGCAGCGAAGCCCAGATCCGCTTCATGTTGTCCCACTCTTCGACAATCAAATTATCAGCTACTTTCTTTGTCGGTTTTATAAGACCCTTATAACAATTCAGAGGTTTGAAGCCGTAGAGCTTGTCTTTTTCGCGATTAATTTTTGTATATCTAGGAACAAACTTTTTATCAATGACGTCAAGAAAAGCGAAATTCAGTTTATTGACCGTATGCATGTCTCCTGACAAAAACATGGGATCAATCTCGGAAGTATTGTTGTATGTAATATCGAAAATAAAGAAACTCTCGCGTTCATTTGAGCTTATTAACTTACAGTTGACCGGGACATTGTTAATGACAATTGACAAATCGACAACCCCCTGAGTGAAGAAGTACTTAGAGGAGCGTCTGGCTTTAATGATTTCCCGTTTTGTTTCAAATTTCTGTCCGTCAATACTTCCATGGAGAACGCCCTCCTTTAAATTCCACCTTTTGAAAACAGGCAGACTGGCAATTAAGTTAGATATAAAGTCGGAGGCTTTTCTCAGAGTTTCCATACGAATATAGTTGTTTGAAGTTGCATCGAGAAGATCATAAATTATATCACAAATCTCGGACATCTTGAATATTCCGAGACATGTTCCATCAGCCACAATGCAGGCGATTATGAAACTTTCGTCAGGTTTCTGCTTGGCGTATCTGGGCTTGATATGCTTAAATGCTTTCAGAAAGCCGCTGTGTTCGTTGGCGAAATGAAGCACGTCCCTGATGGAGACCTGTGGAAGACAGTCAAAAAGCAAACTATTCTCTTTTTCCTTCATTTTCTGATAAGGCAGTGTCCATTTAATATCATTTCCTTCGTTTGTTATTTTAATGCCCTTATTCTCCCCGTTCTCAATTCGCTGATTAACAGTGATCCACTTCTCTTCCAGCTCGGATTTCAGTTCGGCGAGACGTGTTTCCGCTGATACCTTTATTTTTGGGAAGTCTATTTCTTCAAGGATTTTATCCTTATTCTTCATCCATTCCTCTCTGCTGATAAGATAGTCCTCAAGGTTTCTGAACAGAGTGGAGTCAGTGCAAAATATATCTCCGGCTTCAAGGTTTTTCTTTAACATCATATAGACCAGAAATTCATATCTGTCCCCGTTAATAATTTTCACAGTCCGATATTTCTTTTTCCCGGAACTTTTTAGCTTTATTTCTTCCCTCTTCTTTTCAAAAATATATTTCAGGATATCTTTTTTGATGAAACCTGTAGGGAAATCTCTGGTTTTAAATCGACTCAACGGCTTTCCCATGTCAAACGCCTTTTTAAGAAACTCAACAGCCTTAATCAAAGGCTCATTCTGTCTGGAACTTTCAAACTCAATATTTCTGAACAGGGGCCTGGCATTTTTGACAATCTTATATTTTATCTTGTCGAAATAGTTCCACCGGAATTCTCTTTCATCCGGCCCTGTATTTGAGACATAGTGAGACAGCATTGGGAATTTATCCCTTGGCACAATAGCAAACGCATCTTTTCTGACGTTCCCGAAAGGAATAATGTCAGGAACAGATTTATCCGTGAAGAAAGCGAATATGCGTCCCGACTTTCTAAGGGTCTCATTGCTTTCAGTCTTATATTCATACACCATGTCTTTGGCTGAACATCTGCATTCCTCAAGAAAGTTGATAACAAAATAATTAAACCCGTTTATCATGTTATCATTGATTTCCTGACATCGATGATATACAAAACAAAGAAGATGCAGATACGTCCAGGCGGTATTCATGCTTTTCAGACGGAAAGCGTCAAAGTGGTCCGTCAGCTCAGCGTAGTACTTGATCGCCATTGGAGATATTTTTAACTTCGGCAGAAAATGTTTGGTAAAACGATACAACCGTTTATGTATCTGAATTTTCTCTATTTCCCGGGACATCTCACCATGGCTGAACTTTTTTGGATCTTTTTTCAACTCTGTCAGGCGAAAGATAACATCGTCAGCGCCCAGAAGGTCATTAAGCGCCCTTTTCGCATATTCTGGAATATGCCTGTTGATTACAGTTTCAAGGCGGAGTTTTTCATTAAGAATTGACCTGCTGATTATTTTTTGCATGAGACTGTATGTGGGAAGAACTATTTTCTCACGCTCAAAAAACGACAGAAGCTCACTGAAAATATAAAAGGGATCAGGCTGAAGTTTGGATAATCCTGCTGCCTTTTTCTTTATTTGTTCAGTAGTGGACGCATCGCCGGATTTAAACTTTAACAGTTCTAAAATCAACCGCTGATAACTTTTAAGGTATTTTCCGCACACAGAACCCTTGAAATTTCTTTTTCCTCCGGAGAAGTAGGTCGCAATTATATATTGAACATCATCTTTAACATCTTCAAACTTGAATGTGGGAAAAGTATTATGTGCTTTAAAATAGCCCAGCTGCAGAATGAAATAGACTTTTGAACGGGTTTTTCCCAATTTCTTCATGATTCTCATTTCTCTTGAGTCAAGAGAGAAATAATAGTCTCTTTCTTCAGGTGAAAAATCAGGAACCCCGTAGAGTTCCTGACGTTCAGCGTCAGATAATATCGTCTGTCTTTTCCCTGGATTGTCCATTGTTCAGTTATTAATCCTACTTTATCGTTCGTCTAAATAGATAAAATATATCTTGCAAAACGTCTGATTATAGCAGACAATAATTGTAAAGAAAAACTCATTTTTATGTTTTCCTAGACATGTACGGAGAAAAGGATGAAAACAATAGCATATCTACGAGTGTCCACAGATAAGCAAAGTTTAGATAGCCAAAGGTTGTCTATCCTTGACTATGCACATAAACAGGGAATAAAAATTGACGATTTTATTAAGCTTCAAGTCTCATCTCAAAAGTCTGTTGGAAAACGCAGGATCAGTGAGCTTTTAGAGCAAATGAATCATGGTGATATGTTAATCGTTAGTGAGCTTTCCCGCTTGGGCAGAAGCTTGGGACAGATTATCCAAATCGTTGATGAATTGATTAAGAGAAAAAACAAATTTATTGCTGTGAAAGAAAACATTATTCTAAATGGTAATGGTAAACAGGACATGCAAACTAAGGTAATGATTGCAATGTTTGGTCTCTTTGCTGAGATTGAGCGGGACCTAATTTCCGAAAGGACCAAACAAGGATTGGCAGTAGCAAGGGCTAAAGGGAAATTGCTTGGTAGACCAAAAGGCTCATTGGGAAAATCAAAACTGGATGGTAGAGAAGAAGAAATCAAAACTCTGCTATTAAAAACTGTTTCAAAGTCTTCTATTGCCAAAATTATGGAAATATCTAGAACAGCACTCTACGAATTTATTAAATCAAGGAAATTAGGGACAAAATCCTGAATCCTATGGAACTTTTTCCATAAATGTTTGATTTTACCCAAAAGTGAATAGAAATTATGGTTTTTTTGATATGTTTTAGCCTTGAAACCAATAATATATTAAGGAATATTTACCACCATTTATTCCCAAATTAGCCTTGAAATTCCGGGTTTGGCGGTAATGTTAAGAGTTCATTAATGTTGAGAGCCATCAGCATTTTTCTTTAGTATCAAGGTGTTACGAAGAATTATCTACACATTAATGAAATTCCCGCTTTATTAAAAGATTTATAAAGATTCCAGCCATTGGATTATGTCAGCACTCATATTAAACTTCCCTTTAGTTGAAGGTATAAAAGATAACGGCTTCGCTTTTTCAAGAGCTTTTTGTTTCATTTCAAGATCCATAACAGCATACTTATTTGTAGTGTTGACGCTGTTGTGCCCCATCCAGAGGCTGATTGTTGCTAAATCAACCCCGGATTTTAAGAGATGGATTGCTGTGCTATGCCTTATGCTATGAGGATAAAGACGTTTTTTCTTAAGGGATGGCATATCGTTACTTGCGAGTTTAACATATTTTCCCATAATATACCGGATTCCGAACCTTGTAAGAGGACTTTTCAGATGGTTTATAAAGACAGGTTCAGGCATTCTAAAATCAATGTTTCTATCTTTTAGGTATTCTTGTAATACCTTTACAGTTTGTGACCAGAGAGGACAAATTCGTTCTTTCCTTCCCTTGCCAAAAAGTCTAACACTGTAAGGTTTTGTTATTTGTAAATCAGTAACTTTTAAATCAACAACCTCCTGGGCTCGAGCTCCGGTATTAAACATGAAAGATAAAAGAGCATAATCTCTGCGTCCAAAAGTATTGGAGCGGTCTATTGTCTTAAGAACAACGTCAAATTCATCAAATTCTAAGTAGCCTACGGCACGGGTAGGTGAACGTTTAAAAGGGATATTTAAAATACGTTGAGATTTATCAAGATATTCAGGATAATCTCTCCCTAAATACCGAAAGAGCCCGTGGATTGCTGAAAGTCGGATGTTGCGAGTACCAATACAATTTTCTCGGTCAGTTTCCAGAAAATCTAAAAAATCAATAACCTCTTTCGTTTGGATGTGATCGACAGTCAGTTCGGTGGTAGATAGTTGAAGCCTTTGTGAAAGGAACTGAAGGAAAAGTTTAAGGCTATCCCGATAACTGAGAATAGTGTGAGGACTCATACCGCATAAATTTGGTAGATAATTATCAAAAAAACTGTGTAATGTTTTTGCCAAAATGTTCGGATTTTTTATTTTCATTAGGATATCTCCTTGGGTTTGGGATTATTGTTGTTTTATTTGTCCGTCGGTAGTAATAATTTTTCCAAATTTTTCTTCAAAACGTTTACTGGCCGCAATACCGAGATTATCAACAAAAGAAAGATAATAGAAGGTAGAATTAATAGAGACATGCCCCATATAAGTGGCCAACAGAGGAAGCTTTACCTGCACATCTTCCCCTGCATTGTACCATTTTAAAAGAGCATTAATGGCAAAACTATGTCTAAGGTCATGAATTCGAGGAGTTTTACCTTTACTAGTGAATATTCTCAGTCCAGCGCATAGAGAACTGAATATCGCGTTAATTCTTCTTGGACTGTAACTTTTAAATCCCAGCCTTTTTTGCCTTCTGCATAACATGGGGGAATCCATATCCATTGGAAAACAAAGTTTATCCCTTAATGTTAGAAACTTTATAAGTTCAGAATTCACTGACGGTTCTAAAGGAATTATTCGGGATTTTTTAAATTTAGTATCTCTAATATATAGCGTCTTTTCATTTAAGTTATAATCTTTAAGTTTAAGGTTTAAAAGTTCACCTTTGCGGAGCCCGGTTGTATAAAGAAGAATCAATGTAATCCGAAATGTCTGTGGTCCTATGGGGGTCCCACAACTTATGAGATGTTGAGTTGCTCCCATTAGTCTTCCAATTTCAACATCTGAAAAGATGTATGGAGAAATTCGTTGACCGGCTTTTGGAAAACTTAACATATCAGGGACAAAAATCCGGGAATTTATTCGATATCGGTATAAACAAAAATTTCGGACAGACATCATTCGTTGTCGTTTTGTTATTGGACTCACATGAGAAAAAGTTGTACACCATTGGTTGAATATTTCTGCAGTTAGATCTTTTAAAAAGGGATAATTATTTCTAAGAAAAAAATCTAAGGAGTGAAGGACGCTGGCATCTCCCTCAAATTTTTGGCCAAGGGATTTTTTCAGTTGTATATAACTATGCAAATCCTTTGTAAGAAGACATTCTCTTGTTGGTTGCAAAAATGAATATTTAGTAAAATCTTTTTTCTCCAAACCCCCTTTTTGGGAATAATAATATTTTTTTTCTGATAACCGAACCGGAGTTAAAATATCCTTTGGAACTGAAAGAGAGACACTTCGTAAATCATCAAGATTCAGGCTCAGATAACCTGTTGTGCTCCGGGAATCCGCATGACCTAACAAATCCCCTATGGCTTTTAATGATACACCGCTCCGTAGAAGATTAACAGCGGAAGAATGACGTAAACAATGTGCTCCCTTAAAGGGGATATCTAATCCGCTGCGTGGGATCTGATGCCGAAAAATATTGCTGACTGTATTCGATCTTATAGGTCTTATTGGTGCGCGTTCAGTTAAAAATAATTCTCGAAAAGAATGGTGATTAGGTCTTCCCTTTTTCAGATATTTAATGATCACTTTGCAAACTATATCTGTTAAAGGCAAAATAAGTTGTCGATTTGTCTTTTTCTGCTCGATGGTAAGCGTCTTTAACTTCCAGTCTATATCATCAAGAGTAATAGACGCAACTTCATTTGCTCTGAGACCGTAAGTGGCAACCAAAAATAAAATGGTGTAATCTCTCAAGCCTTGACGGGTATTACGGTTAAAGGATTGAAGAAATTTTACTACCGTTTCCCAGGGAAGAGCGCGCGGAGGTTTTTCCAGTTTGTAAATCCTGGGTATTTCAACCTGAAGATGAAGACGGGCAGATAAAAATCCTTTCTCATATTTATATTTAAGAAAGTTTCTGAGAGCATTAATCACACCTTTGAGAGAAACAGATTTTAGTTTTTCTGCTTTAAAACAAATAAATCCCTCAATCTTCTTTAAGTTAAGAACTGGCCTCCGCTTGTAATCAATATATTCTAAAAGTTCAAATATGCGTTTCCCATATGACAAAGTAGTATTCTTCGATAAGCCACGAACCTTTGTTAAATAAAGTTGATAACTATATATTTCTGATTCAATAAGACCCCTCGGAGAAGGAGGGGAAATAGCTAATTTATGAGTCTGTGCAAAGAACTTTTGAAAACGACCTATTGAACTCGCTATATGAGTTTCCTGTTTATGAAAATAGTTCCAGGCAGTCTCAAAAGAAGTCTGGGACAAATCATCTGTGCTTTTAATTCCGTGCCGACGAAAAAAGCGAACTATCTTTTTTGAGTGTTTGAGGGAAGAACGGATACTCTCAATGCTGTATCCGGTTCGTTGACACCACTGGACGTATTCCTCAATAATTGATCCGAAAATGGGAAGAGAAAGAGATTTTTGGTGAGAATGAGGGCGGATTTTTGAAATCATGTGAGCCTCCTGATTCTAAATGTTAATAATTTAAAACGAGACTCAATTATGACATCAAAAATGTTAAGATAAAAGGACGTTTGTTATTTGCTTAGTTAAACTTACAAATGGCTCTCAACATTAATGAACTCTTAACATTACCGCCATAATGTTGAGCTTAACATTATGGCGGTTCTTTGTCTAGAACCCCACATAGTAAAATAATGAATATTGACAATATTCTAAAGTTTCAGTATGTTTATATTCACATTTAACAAAAGTAAAAAATCATGAAGCCAGTAATAGAAATTAGAAATCTTCATGCAGAGTACAGGACAGATAGAGAAAGAACTGTTGCCCTAAAAGGTATAACTCTGTCTGCTTATAAAGGAGAAATATTTGGATTCATAGGTCCTAATGGGGCAGGAAAAACAACAACTATTAATATCCTGTTGGGCTTCATGCATCCTACTAACGGCGATGCAATTATATTCGGGGAAAAATCTTCCTCATTAAGAAACAGGTTTAGAATTGGATATTTGCCAGAGATAGCTTATTATTATCCGTATCTTACGCCTTTCAAAATTCTCACAATGTATGGAAAATTATTTCGTATAGATAAAACCATATTAAACAATAGAATAGATTCTGTTCTGGCAACTGTTGGATTAGCAGAGAAAAAGAATACTCCTATCCGAAACCTGTCAAAAGGCATGAACCAGCGTCTTGGACTTGCGCAGGCTATTATAAATGATCCTGAAGTTCTGATACTGGATGAGCCTAATTCAGGGCTTGATCCAATTGGGAAAAGAGAAATACGCGATATTATCCTAGAGCTCAAGAATAGAGGTAAAACCATATTTTTTAGTTCACATCAGCTTTCAGAAGTAGAACTAATTTGTGACAGAGTAGGAATAATTGACAGAGGACAAATTCTAAAGACTGAGAAGCTAGACCAAATTGTTGGTAAAATCGATACAAAGCGGACTGTATTGGAAGATATTTTCATCCGGATGATAAAGGATAAAACATCATGAGAGCTGCCTGGATTGTTGCAAAAAATGTAATTGAGGAATCTATCAGAAAGAAAGAAATATATGTTTTATTCATTCTATCTATTGCAATGATGTCCATAGTTGCAATGGCAAGTTTTTTCTCTCTAACAGGATTAATAAAGTATTTTACGGAATTATCCTTTCTTATCGTTACTTATATAACTGTAATTATCGCTGTTGTTGTTGGAGCAAGGCAACTACCCACTGAGCTAAACAGCCGCACAATTTATCCATTAATGGCAAAACCCCTGAAAAGATCTGAATTTATTATAGGAAAATGGCTTGGAACCTCTATTATTTCCGTATTCTGTTTTTTGGTTTTTGAGGGAATATTTATTGTTCTTTTGTTTTCTAAAGGGAGTAGTGTATCGGGTATTTTAATACAGGGAATATTCCTGCATATTCTTCAGTTAATGCTCATATCCTCTATCGTTATATGTCTGTCAGCTTTTATGACAAATGCTGCAAATGTTACAGTTTCTATCCTTTATTTTATTCTGGGACATTGGATTGGCAAAGCTATCTCAGATGTGCTTGATAAGTGCGGAGTATTCCTTGCCTGGATTCTCAGGTCTCTTAATTATATCCTGCCTCATCTCGATTATTTTAATCTCTCAAAAAAGATAGTTCACCAATGGCCACCAGTACCAGCATGGGTAATAATAACAGTGATGATATATGCTCTCGTTTATATATATCTCTTTCTACTGATAGGTACATTGAAGTTTCAGAGAAGACAGTTGTGAGAAACTCCAAACTCTTTGCTTTACTGCTCATTGCTATTTTTCTTCAAATTCCTCTTCAAACATATCACTACACTGCGGACGATACAACGCAAAGCATTTCTGTTATTCTGGGCGGAGAAATCATAAGTAAAATTTTAGGTAGTGTCTTTTCTGGTTCTGCAGACCTATTATGGCTAAAAACCGATGAATATCTTCATAGGGGAGTGACTGAATGTGGACATTGCCATATTTTAGAAGAAGCAGGCATAGGAGAACATACACATGAACATAATCACAAAGAAATTGATCACAAACAGAAACCCAATAAATTAGATAAATTCTTTACTAAACTTGATTACAATCTCAAGCCAAATATTGAAGGACACGTGCACAGTAAAGGAGAGGCTGAGCTCATGCCCTGGTTTAAGCTTACCACTATGTTTAGCCCTCATCATGTAAGAGCATACGCTGTTGGAGGATACTGGCTTGCGTTTAGACTGGGAAAACCAGATGAAGCGATTAAATTCATGAAAGAGGGAATAAAAAACAACCCGAACAGCTATCAAATATCTGAGGAAATGGGAATAGTCTATTTTTCTAAATTAAAGGATTATAAAAGGGCTCAATACTATTTTGAGAAGGCTCTCAAATCACAGGCTGAAATGGATGAATACGACAAAGCAGGCATACTCAGATTTCTTGCTTTCTCACATAAATTTCAAGGACATACACAAAAGGCAATAGACTGTTACAAACAGGTTCTCAGATTATTCCCAGAAAATAAGAGGGCTAAGAAGATTATAGATAAATGGGAACGGGGAAAAGAATAGATTACTTGCCCTCAGAGTTTATAAAAAACTTGGTATTTGCTATTTCCTTACCCTCTGCGTGTGAACCGGTGATATATTTTTTTGCTTTATGCATAACTTTTTCTAGTGTTTCTACATGCAATCTAAATTCAGTAATATCTTTTGCTTTTTTATATTCATCTAAAAGCTTTAAGAACCTATCAGTCTCTCCCTGCGCATAAGCTATCTTTTTTATCTTATATGCCTGTGCCTGACTGATTGTTTTTGCAGCCTCTGCCTGCGCATTTGGAATGATCTTATTAGAATATGATTCTGCATCGTGAATCATGGTTGAAGCGTCTTCTCTGGCGTTGACCACGTCTTTGAACATTGGAAGAACTTTTGATGGAGGCTCTATGTTTTTAAGTTCTACTGACTTTATCTCTAAACCAGTTTTTATAAAATCCAACTTCTCCTGACATAAACGCATAGCATCCTGCTGAAATCTATACTTAGTTATAGTAAGAATATCATCAACATTTACCTTAGCAATTGCCTTGATTATGGCGGAATACATGGAATTTTCAAGAATCTTATCTGAGTTATAAATTCTATATAAAAACTTCTTTGGTTCTTTTATTTGATAATTAATTATCATTTTAAGATGAACTATATTTTTATCCCCTGTTATGCAGTAAGATGGAAGTGTGTCTTTATCTATCTTATCTGACCAGAATGAAAGCTCTGTTCTCATAACTTCTTTGATCTTCACCTTATCAACTTCGTCTATTGGCCATGGCATACGATAATGAATACCGGATTCGACATTCTCCCGGATCACTTTTCCAAATCGTCTAATAAGCCCAACTTCATTTGTTTTTACAATATATATGCCTGAGAGCAAGTATATTCCAAACAGCAATACAGCAAACCAACGATATAGCTTATGTATATCTGCTGTAAAGGCAGAAAAAACATCCTTTTTTAATTCAATAAGATGTTTGTGGTCTTTATGCACTATTTACTGTCCTTATTTGTCTTTTTATTGAGGTATTTGAATAGATCAGATTTGGATGAGAGAACAACTGTAGTTTTCTCATCAATTATCCTCTTATAAGATTCCAAAGTTCTTATAAATCTGTAAAATGCAGAATCCTTTTCAAAAGCTTCTGCATATATTTTTGTAGCAGCAGCATCTCCCTCTCCTTTTATAACCTCAGCATCTTTATAGGCTTCAGACAGTATGTCACTCTGAATTTTATTCGCTTCAGATCTTATTATATCTGCCTTTTCTCTGCCTTCTGCGCGGTATTTGTTTGCAATTGACTCTCTTTCAGACTTCATTCTTTTATACACGCTTTCAACATTATCCTGAGGCAATGCAAGCCGACATATTCCTATCTCTTTTATTTCAATGCCGTAAGAACCGATAGTTTTTTTGTTGCTATTCTTTGTTATGGTTCTCTCTATCTCCTTGATCTTTACAGCGTCTTTTTCTGTTGATATTATTGATGACATTTCATAATTACCCAGAACGCTTCCAAGCTGAGCGCAAATAATGTCATCTATCTTCTTTGCAGCGCTTGTATTATTCCCTACTGCCTGAAAAAATTCTAAAGGATTATCAATCCTCCAGCATACAAAACACTGCACAATTATATTTTTTTTATCCTGTGTAAGATATTCAATCAATCCGGTTTTATAAAGCATTAGCCTTTTTTCAAATCTGTTAACTGTTTGAACAGGATCAGGCCATTTATAGTAAAGACCAGGATTAGTGATAGTTTTAACGGGGTGTCCAAACTGAGTAATGATAACATGTTCTCTTTCATCAACCTTGTAGAAGATCAGAAATGACAGACCTACAATAACTACAAGCGCTACTATTAAAAACTTGTTTCCTGCTTTCATTTGTTATTTCTCCTCTCTAATTATTGTGAAAATCTCTGCTTGATTACCTTGGAAAAACCAGATGTCTGAAATCTTTTCTCCTTCTTTAGGGCATATAATAAACTTCTGAACATCAGGCAGAATCTCTTCCATTCCTTCTATATAAAGACGTGTTTCCGTAATATCAGGATGTTTTCTATATGCAGCCTGCTGATCGAGAAACCTTCCAGTTTCTCCCTTGCTCTTTGCTAGCACATTATTTTTGTAAGCAACAGCTTCGTTTTTCATTTTAATCTTTGTAGCTCTGGCATGAGGAATTACTTTATTTTCATAGCCTTTTGCTTTATGAATGTATGTTTCATAATCCTCCTGAGCGCTTACAACATCCTCAAAAGCGGGAGCAATATCTGTAGGAGGATGCATGTCTCTAAAGTGTATTCCTACTATCCATATTCCAGTTTTAAATTCGTCAAGTTTTTTCTGGAGAGTTTCGAGAATTTCATCTTCAAGTCTTTCTCTATTAACAGTAATTGTTGGAAAGAAGGCTCTTTTTGATAGAGTATTCGTCAATATGGTATTGGCAAGCTTCTCCATTAAGCCCTCTGGCGATGAATTCTTGTATAAAAAGTCAGATGCATTTTGGATTTTGTAGTGCACATTCATAGTTAGACCCAGAAAACTGTTCTCTCCTGTCAGAAAAGGCATTTCTTCTTTATAATGAACATTTGTCCACAATATCAACGGATAGTCTTTATTCGCTTTATAGCCAATGCTTATTCTCCTTATTCTCTCAGTATCTACTCTGTTAATCCTGTCAATAGGTAAAGGAAGCGCGTAATGAAGACCAGGCAAAACAGGTTTCGTAATATTCAGGGGTTTACCAAAGCGCTCCACAATTGCCTTTTCATGTGGTCTCAACATATATATCCCTGAAGAAAAATATATGCAAGCAACAATTGTTAAAATTACAATTGTTATAATCTTATTTAGTGCTTTCTTGTTTTGATTATAATCCTTGCTGTTTAAATGCAGCTTTTTAGATAACGTACTATATAGACAGTTCATTAATAAAGGCAGCTTCTCTTTAGCAAATATTACCAATATGTCCTCATGCTGTTGAGCGTCTTTTAGATAGGCTTTCTTTTGAGGACGAATATATGCTTTTAAAGCTCTTGTAAGCACATGTATGGCATGTATAAGTATAGCCGCACAAATCACGACAGCCGCTATTTTATCTATACGGAAGCCTATATGTTCGCTCACAAGCGCCACAGCGACCAGCATTGAAGCAAACATGTCTATCTTTGAGTGATAACCATCCGCTATGAGCCCCGGCGATTTGCTCTTTTCTCCAACATATATTTCAAATCTAAATAAAAGATATGAAAATAGGGCCAATATTAATATAACAAAAGCTGCTGGAATTGGATTTCGAACGGCAATAGTCTCAGGTCGAATTATTTTCATAAAGATCTTATATGATGCAAAAATAAGGAAAATACCTATTCCGACAGCAACTTTCTCCTCTAATCTAGCGAAGAACCGTCTGCCTGCCAATAAAGACTTCTCCTTTTGATATAAGTCTTCATCCTTAAAAATAGAACCTGTATCGCGATAGACCTTTTGGGATTGAGTCGACGTTTTTCCAGATACACTGCTTATTCTATCCGCTCTAATAGCAGCAAAAACCATAAATGACGAAAATATATCAGATAATGAATGCCATGCCTCAGCAAGCAAAGCTATGCTGCCTGTATATATAGCCAGACAAAACTTTATAACTGTTAATATTAGATTAACAAAGGATGATATAAGGGCTGTTATCTCTTCTTTTGTCATAATAGTATAGTTTCACTGATTTAATATTAGAATTCAAGAAAAATCGTAGTCAGCTATTACTCTTTTTCAGTAAATAATCTGCGACTGCCTTATGCAGGGTATTCACTGTCAGAATTGCACAATGTAAGTTCTCCCCAGGAGGCCCACCCAGTTCCTCTATGATATCTGCAGGAGAAATTTTTAACACCTCATTAATAGTTTTTCCTTTTGCTAACCGGGTTGTAATTGACCCACAAGCTATTGTTGCACCACATCCATCAGTAAAAAACAGAGATTCCGTAATTTCATCATTCTTTATTATCAGGTAAATCTCTACTGTATCTCCACATGGTCCTTTTATTGCAGCGGCACCGTCCGGATCGTTCATCCTACCAACATTCTGTGGATGAGTAAACTGCTTGATTACCTGTTCTGAATAAACCTTACTTGCATCCCTAATCACACATTCCTGCAATTTATTAACGAGATGATCAAAATCTTTACTCATTTATTATTTACCCATGCCAAATTTTGAATTGACACTTGGTCCTTGGGTTGCTTTAAGCTCGCCTTTATTGTATTTCTCTATTGCTTCTCTGATACTGCCTGATACACCTGTTATTATCTCTATACCTGCTGCCTGTAACCCTTGAAAAGCATTTGGCCCGACATTGCCTGTTAAAATCGTCTTTATCTGTTTTTCTGCCATAAGTTGGGCTGACTGAATTCCAACTCCGCCCATACCAGATACATTGGGATTCTGAACTGCTTCAAACTCTGCAGTTTCTGTATCTGCAATAATAAAATACTGACATCTCCCAAACCTTGGATCAATCTGCGAATCTAAATTGTCCCCCTGTGAAGTTATACAAATTTTCATAGTCACATTCCCTTTCGTTATTAGATTTACTGTTAAGCGTGATCACATCCTTCTTTATCAATACCATAGTTCTTGCCGGCACCCGGACTGCACAAACTTTCTCCTCCCTCAAGCTCGCCTTTTATCAGTTTTTCAATGATATCAGCTATTCTTCCCTGCACCCCTACAATTGTCTTGATACTGAATTCATCAAAAAAGCCTACAGCTCTTGCTCCCATACCACCGGCTATAATACAGTTCACTCCTTTTTCATGGAGAAACTGCGGTATAGCACCAGGCATATGCCCTGGATTGTCAACAACCTCCTTCTTAATTACCTTTCCATCTTCAATATCTACAATCGTATAAGATGGACATCTTCCAAAATGAGCTGAAACATAATCTCCGTCTGTCGAAATCGCTGTACGCATCTTAATCACCCCCTTTTCATTTTTAATTGTTTAATTGCAATTTCAGCTGCATTCACCAACTGATAAGCAATTGGAGACGCAGTAAGAGCCGGATGAGTTCCCAGTTGAAACGTGGCTATATCATTAGCAGTCATTCGTTGATGCACAAAGGCGCTAATAGCATTAATAAGTTCTCCGCCACTCTTAGCGCCACATATTTGTCCACCTAAAATAATTTGTGTGCCTGCCTCAAAAACTAACTTTACTTTTAAATTCTCTGCGCCGGGCATGCCGCCAGGATGACGGTTTATTGCTTCGCTCTCTCCCACAATAATATTATACCCCTGCTTCTGAGCCTGTCCTTCAGTCAGCCCTGCAGCTGCAAATGCAGAATCACTTAAAGTTGTAGAGAACACACCTATAACACCCATATTCAGGCGGCTGGATGCAAACAAATTGGCTCCTGCTATACGCGCTTCCATTGTGGCTATAGAAGCCAATTTAAGAGCAGAAGGTTTCCCATCAAAGAAAGAAACCTTCTCTGTACAGTCACCGCACGCAAAAATATTTGGATCACTTGTTTGCATATAGCGGTTTACCATGATACTTCTAGTCGGTCCTATTTCTAACCCTGTTTTCAGGGCTAATTCCACATTAGAAACAGCGCCAATACCAAGGATTACCATATCTGCCTTAAGTTCTTTTCCACTTTTCAATTTAATTCCTACCACCTTATTATTGCCTATAAAAGACTCTACTTTCTCATTTACCATAAGGTTAATGTCCTGGGCAATAAGTGTTTCCTCAGCTTTTAAACAAAAGTCCTTATCATATACCAGCTGCAAACAATGATGCATCATCTCAACTATAGTAATATTTAAGTTTTTCTTTCTCTTTTTGCATTCCTCCGCAAGTTCCACACCAATAAAACCGCATCCAACTATTACCAGATTGGAAGAATGCTCCATTGTACGAATCATATCATTAAGATATACAACATCCTTCTTCATAGAAAAAATATTTTTCTTGTCAATACCGGGTATTGGAGGGATCATTGGCTCAGAACCAGTAGCAAGAACAAGTTTTTCATAGTTCACCTGTTCACCGGCTTTTGTTTCAACAACACAATTCTTATTGTCTATATGTACAACAGGGTCAATAAGCAACTTAATTCCATTCTTCTCAAGCACCTTATCAGGTATGAGATTTTTGTCAGGAGTGCCGACTGTCCCAAAAATATAGGGAATGCCGCACGGTATTAATACGTTACGTTCTTTACGTATAAGTAATACGCTCTTCTTCGGATAATGCCGCTTTGCCGTAATAGCAGCAGGAATCCCTGCCGCGCTACCACCAACAACAATCACATCATAATTTTTCATTATTAAACCTTTCTTTTTTTATCTTTTTATACAAGCCGTTTGGCTCCATTGTACACTCCTTCCACATGTAAAACAACAGCTGCGGCCCTTGGCAAATCATCACGAACCCACTCCTGCATCTCTTTAAACATTGGGCCATCCGTCAATCGTTCAACACTTCCTTTTACCTGAAACGAACCTTTATCCTTATCTCTAACGACAAAAGCCATCTTTGGGTTGCTCAAAATATTACTGCGTGTTTTGTCAAAATAATTGTCTGCTATTAATACAGTCTCATCATCTATTGTTTTTAAATATGCAACATAAACAACATTTGAAATTCCTTCAGAACTGCATGTAGCAATTGGGAAAACATCCTGTTTGCCAATTGCTTTCCTGACCTCTTCCGGTAATTTTGCCATTGCCCTTCTCCTCTTGTTATTGATTTATATTGGTTGGTATGGTTAATGCAAGCCTTCTCATCCTTAATGCTGAAAATTTGTCCTGTTTTTATCGAAATGAAATCATTTCCATATGCCTTCTCTGCTTCCTTGCCGCTGCAATGCGTGGGCCCGGCTTTTTTTACTTTCATTCTTTTTTAATTTATTAATAACTAAAACCCAGTGACATTTATCTTCATAATCCTTAATTTCATAGCCCAAGCCATGAAAATAAGAAGAGATACTATCTTTAGTAACACCTGAGTTTTTATGCACACGCCCTTCCTGTTTATGCACAGTATCTACTATTCCCATTCCTTTTTTATTGAAATCTGCTAAAATGACTTTACCATTTATGCATAATACCCTGTCTATCTCGGAAAGCATTTTATTAACATTATCAATGTGGTGAAACAAATTTACGCAAACTATATTTTCGAAATTTTCATTTCCAAAATCCATGGATTTCCCGTCCATTACGTAGAATTTGACATTGGAAAGCACCTTTTCATAGGCAAGATTTAAAGCCGCTGTTTTTAAAGCATCTTTATCTTTATCAATGGAAATGAATTTGTACCCGGCTTTAGCTAAAACAAGTGTTGTATATCCAGTTCCAGCGCCCAATTCCATGAGACTGCCTTGCAAAGGATAGGCTTTCTCCAGTATAAATTTTCGGCTCTTTACAAAGTCAAGTCCTTTCTTTTTATATATTAAAAGTCGTTTACTAAAGTGTTTATGATTTTCCTCAATTTCTTTATGGCTTAACTTTGGAATATATTTCAATGAGACTGATTTTCTGGCACCGATTACCGCAAAACCACCTTTTCCATATCCTTTTCGAGTAGCTTCTAATCGGCTTATCTCCTCTGGTAGATGAAATATAGTTTGGTAGAAAGAAATTTTCTCGAAACCAAATTCCTTGAGTAAATTTGAGACTTCAACTGGTGAAAAAAAATTAGCCTGTTTGTAAAATATGCTTTTCTTTTCCTGATAGAATTTACCAAGAAAGCTATCCTTATCAACTATGCCAACTATAATCCTTCCGCCATTTTTAAGAACCCTGCGGGATTCTTCTATAACCTTTTGAGGATCTTTAACAAAGCATATAGTAATAATAATTGCTACATAGTCAAAAGTGTCATTTTTAAATGGAAGGTGCTCTCCGTCGCCTAATCTTACATTTATGCCTCTTTTTTTTGCGATTTTAAGCATTTCAATAGATGGATCAATACCAAATTTGATACCTAATGCTTGGGCGAATCTTCCTGTACCAACACCAATCTCAAGCCCTTTGCCCTTTTTAGGCAAAACTTTTTTTATAGCTTCAAGTTCTGATAGGTATGCAACTCTATTCTTATCATACCATGCATCATATTTCTTATAATAATGGTCAAAAATATTCATTACAAACCCAGCATTTTATTTTAGAAGTTTCTTAATCTCGCTTTCAAAAGTATCAATAGAGGTATAACCTATGAATTTTTTAACTATATTCCGATTTTTATCAATAATGAAAGTGGTAGGAATATACCTAATACCGCCGTAACTTTTAGTTACTTCATAATTACCTATCACAACAGGGTAATTTACCCCCTTATTCCGGCAAAATCTTTTTACTCTTTCTACATCACCTCTATCCAGACTTATACCGATTATAACTAATCCTTTATTCTTGTATTTATTATATAGTTTAATGAAGTCAGGGATCTTCTGGATGCAGGGTGGACAATGCGTAGCCCAGAAATCAAGAATAATTAGCTTGTCTTTAAAATCTGAAAGTTTTACGGTTTTTCCATTCAGATTCGTTAAAGTAAAATCAGGCGCTTTTTTATTTTCGGCCGAAACACTTTGTTTTTCCTGATTTATCATTAAAAACGAAAAAACTGTTACGGCGATCAAAATACTAATTGTCCTTTTTTTCATCATTACTCCTCCTGTTTTAATTATTACAACACTCCTATTATAATCCATATTCCGATAGCAACAAGCAGTATTCCGCTTACAATTGAAATTAATTTGAAATGTTTCTTTACTTTAGAGAACAAGGTTAATGTTTTTCCTATAGCTATACTAAGTAAAAGGAATGGCAAACCTAATCCCAAGGAATAGGAACTTAATAGCAACACGCTTTTAACCATGTTGCCTTTGGTAGCAGCCAGCATAAGTATACCGCCTAATATAGGACCAACACAAGGCGTCCAGCCAAAACCAAAGACCATACCTACCAGAAAAGAGCCGAATCTGGTTACAGGTTTATTTTTAAGATGAAGCTTTTTCTCATACTGCAGAAACCTTATATTAAACAGACCGCTGATATGCAGTCCAAAAAAGATAACTATTAGTCCGCCGATTATTTTTATTATCCTCTGCCTGGCAAACAGAAACGAACCTAAAAAAGTAGCTAATGCTCCTAAAACAATAAAAATTATGGAAAAGCCTAATATAAATAACAAGCTTTCAGGCAAAATGGTCTTTGCCTTTTCAAAATCTTTCCCTTTAGACGCGCTTAGTTCTTCACCTGATAACCCTGTTATGAAACAGACATATGCTGGGATAAGAGGCAGTATGCATGGTGAAAAAAACGACAAAAGCCCCGCGCTAAAAGCAGCCAGAATTTGCAGAATATCAGCCATTTCTTCTTCCTAAAAACAAGTGGGACAAGTGCCCGTTGAACAGCTTGACCCAGATGAACTTGATTTACCGCCAGAATTTCCTACACTAAATGCTCCCAATATCTTCTCAATATTTTTACTGTTGCACTTCTTGCATTTAAGTTCTGTTTTTTTAGAAGTTACTCCTACCAGTAAATCAAATTTCTCGTTACAATCTTTGCAAATATAAGTATAAATAGGCATAATTTTTCTATCCTTGATTAAACATAAGGAGTAATTTTAGAAACAAGTTCTGTTTTGGGAACTGCGCCTATAACCTTGTCCGCTAAAACACCATCTTTAAAGATAGCAAGGGTAGGTATGCTCATAATGCCGTATTCTGAAGATGTTCCCGGAGCCTCGTCAACATTTAATTTACAGACTTTTAATTTGCCTTTATACTCTTCAGCTATCTCCTTAACTGCCGGAGCAATCATCAGACATGGAGCGCACCATACCGCCCAAAAGTCCACAAGTACGGGAATGTCTGATTCTAATACCTCCTGCTTAAAATTTGTGTCATTTACTTTGATTTCCATCTTGCTCTCCTGTTATTTTTGTTAATTGGAAGCTGCACAAATCATTTTGTGAATCTCCCATCATCTTTTGATGTTGGAAGTTTATGTATATTCTTCTCCAACCATCCTGTTTTCTCCGCTTCTCTTATGTCAAATTCCGGCACATAGGGTTTTATATCCAAAAGAGGCGTCCCATCTACAATGTCTACATCTCGGATATGAACTATATTCTCATCAATCCTGACAAGACGCACCGTTGAAATACCGATTGGGTTTGGTCTGCTCGGACCTCGCATTGCAAAGACTCCATGTGGTTCGTTATCCATATATGGTTTTACATTTAAGGACCCCTTCTTAGATAGATGAAAGTGGTATATCAAAATAATATGAGAGAATCCTTCAACATCTTTTAAGCCTTCAGCATAATCCGGGAATACCTCTACTGTTCCATTGATACCCTTAGCAGCTCGGGGTTGTATAGGTGTTCCTTTGGGTTCTTTGAACGCAGAATGAATAACACCAATTGGCTTGTATTTTATCTCATTCATAATCTTACCCCCAATTTCCGAATTCCATAATTTTAAGCCAGTTATTCTATTAAACTTTCTTTACTTCTGAAATCAAGTCCTTCCCATAACCTAACTTTTCAATGACCATTTGTTACTATCCTCCTTTTTATCTAATGGAGTAAAATTAAATATATAACCTTCATTGTAATAATCGTCATGCAAAAGCTCTTTTGAAAATTTATGTTCAAGAGTAAATCCTGCATTCTCTATTTCTTTAATAACTTCACTCAAATTTACATCAGCTAATTCATTCAAGGGATAGTCTTCTTTGTGATGCTTCGGATAAACAGAAAAAATACCTTCTTTTGTCAAAATCCTATAAACCTCACTATAAATTATTTTTCTCTCTTTCCATTTTCCATAATGGATAACATCATAGCATAGAGCTACATCTACGGAATTATCTCCTAAAGGTACTTTAGTATCTCCATTTATTAGCTGTATGTTTTTTAGGCTAAATTTCTTTGCCGTTTCCTCTAACTCAGTCAAAGCGTTCTTATCTTTATCAAAAGCATATACCTTACCCTTCGCACCCACCACCTTTGATGCAGAGATTGTATAATGTCCTCTGTTACAGCCAAAATCCAATATAACTTGCCCCACTTTAATCCCGATATCTTTAAAAAATACAACGCCATCTTTTTTTATCCATCTTTTAATATCTTTTTTCATTAAAAACTCTAGACTAAGAAATTGCGGTGATTTGGGAGTGACAAATCACCGCAATCAACTCTTATCCTCTAATCATTTTTGCCCCGCATTTGGGACAGCTGACATTATAACATGGGACTCCTGCCTGGTGAGGCAGTTTTGCCCCACAACTCGGGCAAACACAGTTTCCGCTTGGACCTGCTCCGGGACGTGTGCCATCCATTCTGCCGCGTCCTCCGCCTTGTCCTGCGCCAGCACCGCCTCCCATACCTCTTCCTGTTCCTGGGCCCATTCCTCCTGGTCCTGTTCCGTCTCCTCTTGGCATTTGATTACCTCCTTGTTATTGATTTATGTTGATAATAGGGTTTATCTTTTTCCAAATCTGTTTTATGCTTTTTACAACAGCTCCTTCTTCTGTATATTCAACAACGGATAACGCCTTCATCTGAGCTTCAGTTACTTTTTTATCATACGGTATTGTTCCAATAAATTCAGCATTATATTCCTTGGTTACCTCTTTGATTTTCCCGGTCATATCTATATTCAGGTCATATTTATTTACCACAACTCCGGAGGTAACTCCAAAGTGTCTTGTTACATCAAGAATGCGCTTCATATCATGAATACCTGATACGGTCGGCTCTGTAACAATTAAGGCATAATCTGAACCAGTTATAGAGGCTATCACAGGACAACCAGTTCCCGGAGCACCGTCTATTATTAACTTGTTCTCACTAACCTCGGAAGCTGCCTCGCCAGCCTTGTCTCTTACCAATGTAACCAGCCTTCCTGAATTCTCTTCGGCTACTCCGAGTTTTGCATGAGTCATTGGCCCAAATCTTGTTTCCGAAACAAACCATTCTCCATTAATAGCATCTTCTATTTTTACAGCTGAATCTTTGCATACAAGATAACATACACCGCATCCTTCACAGGCAATAGGGTCAATACGGCATAATTCTCTTCCTGACTCGCTGTTGTAGCTTTCTATAGCAAAAAACCGACATGCATCCTTACACCTATTACAACCTGTGCATTTCTCAGGATCTATTTCAGCAGTCACACCACCACTAAAATTTCCTCTTTTTTTAATTTGCGGAGCTAAAAGCAGATGCAGATCAGCTGCATCTACATCACAATCAGAAATTACTATTTTCTTTGCCAGAGCAACAAAAGAAGCTGTCAAAGAAGTCTTTCCTGTTCCTCCTTTTCCGCTTATAATAATCAATTCCTTCGGTTTATTTGCAATAGAAAAGGTTGCAGGCTTGGCTTTTTCTATTTTTTTATCATCTGTTTTTTCTTCCTCTTTTTCTATAGAAGAATATGTTTTTTTAACAACTCTCTTTTTCTGCGCCAGCTTCTCTATCCTCTCGGCAATATCCTCAAATAGCTTTTTGTATTGAGGAAGTTTCTCCACAACTATATCCCCTACAGAATAGACCTCCGCTATTTTTCTATCGTCAGGAATCTCTCCTATAATTTCCAGTTGCTGCTCCTTACAGTATTTTTTGAGATTATCATCCATATATTCAGCGCGGTTAACCAAGACTACTGGTTCCTGATTTATCTTACGGCACATATCCACAGCCAGTTTCAGATCATTCACTCCAAAAGGCGTGGGATCTGTAACAAGTACACATAAATCAACATCCTTTACTGTTTCCACAACAGGACATGCAGTCCCGGGAGAAGAATCAAATATGTTTATTCCTTTACCAGCACATTCTTTAACTCTTTTAATCAATCTGGGAGACATTCCTCCCTCACCAGTTTCAAGAAGCGCATAATGAAAATCTATTGCGCCGCTTTTTCCATGTTTCAGGACACCTATTTTCTTATCCTCTTCAATAATTGCATCCTTGGGACAAACAATCTTACAGGCTCCGCAAACATGACATAATTGAGGGAAGAATAGAACCTTATCTTTTATTACGGCTATTGCATTATAATGACATGCGTCCTGGCACTTACCGCATTGAATGCATTTTTCATTATCAACACCAACAGGCGCTAGTAAGCTGATGTCCTCTTCCTTATCAATCTGAGGTTTGAGAAAAAGATGACCGTTCGGCTCTTCAACATCACAATCAAGATAACAAACCTCCTTTCCTTTTTTTGAAAAAGCAATTGCTATATTGGTAGCGACAAAAGTTTTGCCTGTTCCACCCTTACCGCTTGATATCGCTATATTCATAATTTAGGCATGTTCCTTTCTTTTTGATTTTCTTTTACAAATAAAAGAGGAAATACAATATCACTCACACAACATGGAATCCAAACTGCGAGAAATAAAAACAGAAAAACAAAAGGAAGTAAAGGAATCCAATTTGCTATGCCGAACGCTGTGAAACCAAATAAGGATGCCCATGTACTTAATAAAACATGCCCAAAATGTGGAAATTTAGTTTTAGGTTTCAAATAACCGATTGCAATTCCAAGTATTGCCGCAGAATTCACAATCTTCCATTTTGCAATTCCAATAAATGGCATTTTTGCAGTCTCTATAAATGGCGCATGAAATTCCATTGGAACATTAAGCAAACCTCCCCCAAGGTAAGGGATTATAGCATCGCTTAATGTAGCTATTCCAATGGAGCCTGTATAACCAATAAGAATTGCCATCCAGAGCTTGCCTTTTCCATGCAATTTATACATGGCTGTTGTTACAAGCGCGCTAAAGACAACATGAAGAGGATGTAAAGTGTAAAAGAGAGCATCCGAAATCCCCCTGGAAGCATGAAAAAAAACTAGTACAACCATGACGATAATGCCTGTAACAGCTCCAAACATAGTAAAAGGAACATGCCTTTTTAATTCCTTAGAAATTTGTTTTAACATATTAGTTTCCTCCTGTAATTTTTCCCCCAAACCATCCATCATAAAATCTCTTTAAGTGCTCATAAAATTCCTTATCTGCTGTCTCTCTTTCTACATCATCTTTTTTAAAAGAATATTCATACCCTGCGCAATAGCTCATCAGAATATCATTGGCATGAGTTATCTTTTTAAACATCTCCTCGCACCCTTTCTTCTCTTCATCCTTGCATTTGTCAGGATGGTGCTTAAAAGCAAGTTTTCTATATGCATTCTTTATTTCTTTCAAAGTTGCACATTCTTCCAATCCCAGTAATTTTCGTGCTTCGTCAATTTGTTTAAAATCTGCCATTTCTAATTTATCCCAGAGGACGATTTTTTGTTAAAAAGCCAACAATTTTATTTGTTATTTTTTTCATAATCCTAGCGGTTTTCATATCCTCCATAAAATTGATAAATGGCTTGCCTGAATCTCCTGATGCTACTATTCCCGGTTCTATAGGGATTCTTCCCAGAAATGGTACTTTTAGCTCTTTTGCAGACTTCTCTCCTCCACCTGATTTAAACAGATCTATCTTTTCCTTGCAATATGGACAAACAAAGCCGCTCATATTCTCAATTATTCCAATAACCTTCATTTTTAATGCCTGTGCAAATAAAACACTTTTGCGGGAATCTAAAATTGCCACATCCTGCGGTGTAGTAACAATTACAGCGCCGTCTATATCAGGTATAAGCTGGCAAACACTTAAAGGTTCGTCTCCTGTTCCAGGCGGAGAATCTATTATAAGATAATCAAGTTTATCCCAGTTTACATCGCTTAGAAATTGTTTAATCGTAATCATTTTAAGCGGTCCCCGCCAAATAATAGGCTTATCAGGACTGTCAATCATAAATGCTATACTTACTGCTTTAAGATTGGGTAAAACTTTTATGGGTTCTATTCTTCCTGATGAAGAACCAACCAATTTTGATTTCTCAACACCCAGCATTTTAGCGATATTTGGACCATGAATATCCACATCTAATATTCCAACCTTATGCCCACTCATTGCTAGTCCATAAGCAAGGTTGACTGCTACTGTGGTTTTCCCAACTCCACCTTTTCCACTGATAACAATTAACTTGTGCTTTATCCTGTTCATATTGTCATTTAATCTCTTTTCCTGCTGTATTTCCTGAGTTGTTTTTTCTCTCATAACTATACCTTTTATATCTTCTTCAGAACTATATCACCCAGATTAAAACCAGTGTGATTTGCAATCACCGGACATTTTACTTTGAATAGAAAAAATATCGGTCTGTTCTCGTCTGCCAATGTCTCAAAATTCCCCTGTCCCTTACTAATAACCAGTTCTGCTTCTTTATAAAGCTTAAGAAAGTCTTTTGAACAAAGATCCAGAATAGTACCCGGAGCATCGCATCCGCTTGATATGACATCTGCTATTTTATCTAAGCCGCAGCTGACAGCATCCTCCATCAAAACATCATTAATAACCGGCTTATCTCTTACCACATAGGTAATCTTTATATCTGGTAAGAAGCTGCTCAATTCTTCAATCAGAAGTTTATCAAAAACAATCTCTCCTGTGTTATCCCCCAGATAGAGAACAGATTCAGCATTATTCAATGCATCCCTGAATTCCTGATAATCAAAGTTGCGCTTAGAACCATTTCCAGATACAGCAAAATCCCCGTCAAGAATCTTTTCTATCTCTTTGTCAATATCCATAGAGTTCTTGACCCCATAATCTATCACATTACCGGCAATGGCTAACTCTACCGCTGTTAAAAGCTTATCGTCTGAACTTCTAATTTCTTCTTTCAGCTTCGGATAAATATCTAAAACAAGTTTATTACTTTTTTGTTTAATCTTTTTAAAAGGGTCATCTTTGCCTGTTATTCCCTTTACAATCCGATATATTTCTCTTCCCATTTTTGGCGGGCTTGCGTCCAATGGAAAGTCAGGAATTAATTTAGAAACCTCATTTAATACTTTCTTTTGAGTAGCTTCGTCCACGCCTGTGATTCTTGTCATATCAAGGGCTTGTCTAAAAAAGCAGGGTATACAATCTAAATAGGTTCTCATTTTAAACACTCATACTCATAAGTGGGCATTATACACCTCTTTTTCTCTTAATTTGAAACAAGCAGGGATAGAAAAATTATCTATCCCCACTTATCTTCTTCAATCAGCTATTTCTTCTCTTTGGCTGCTGATTTCAACTCGCTGATCCGCTTGTTGATGACCTCCAGTTCTTCCCCTATGGCTTTAGACTGCTCTTTCAGCATATCTGTTTCCTGTTGAGGAGTAATCTCCTGAGCATATGGATAGCCACCATAAGCAGCTGGATAATTGGGAGCAGCGTAAGGCGCTCCATAGGCGGCTCCACGCCGGCCAAAACCTCGTCCAAAGCCGCGACCTCCACCCAAGCCAAGGCCATAACCGAAGCGTCCTCTTCCTGCGATCGGATTCATATAACCCGGGACCGAGTAACCAGCGCAGTAACCTGCTGCTCTGCCTGTCATTGGACCCATTCCTCCTGGACCTGTTCCGTCTCCACCTGGCATCTTAAACACCTCCTTTCTTTTTGCATTTTTCACATAACCCATAAAACTGAATAAGATGATTTGTTATTTTAAAATTATATTTCTTTGAAAGCTCTTTTTCAGTTCGCCCAAGAAGTTCTAGCTCATCATCTACGAAGTCCGTATAATCAATAATTCTATTGCAATTTGTACATACCAAATGATGGTGGTGTTTTCTCCCTCTAGGCCCTTCTGCCAGTTCATATCTTGCCCTGCCATCTCCAAAATCAAATTTAAATATTAAGCCCATATTAGTCAGAAGATCCAAAGTTCGGTAAATTGTTGTCAATCCTATAACAGGATAACGAGTGTGGATTTTCATGTATATATCTTCTGCGCTCAAATGCTTATCAGATTTAGAGAGCATATCAAGTATAGCTTCTCTTGGTACAGTTACCCTATAACCACACCCTCTAAATCTCCCATGCCACCACATTGGGCCAAAGCCACGAGACATCGGCATAAAATATTACTCCTTATTGAAAATGATTTCCATTATCAATATATACCTTTAAAAATATCCTGTCAAGAGTTTTCTGATTTTCTGGTGGAAATGTGTAGGAACATGGTGCTTTTACTGGGGTTAGGCTCTTTTGTCTTTTACAAACAGAAGTGGAAATACAATATCACTTAAACAACAAGGTAGCCATACAGCAAGAAATAAAAAGAAAAAATCCTAATAGTAGAGGATGAACCCGATGCCTTGGAAACCCTAAAGGAAAGACGGGAGTTTGAAGGATATGAGATAGTCACTGCTGAGGATGGAGAGATTGCATTATCTAAGGATGAACGGATTTAATTATTTTGGATATTATGCTTCCTAAAATGGATAGGTATAAGGTCTGCCTGCTTCTTAAATTTGATAAGAATTTCAGGCATATACCTATCATCATGGTTACAACTAGATGGCAGGAGGAAGATATTAAAGTTGGTGAAGAAACGGGAGGCTGATGCTGTATATCACCAAACCCTTTGATTTTACTGAATTGATTAAAGAAGATAAAGGAACTTTAAAGATAGCTGCTGCTGGTGAGCCAACTACCTGATTCTAAGAGAGTTGGACAAGCTAGATGTATTCAGTTAAAAAATTCAATGGGTTCTTTTTCAGCACATAACATACCTTGAACTAAACCGCTGCGCGGTAGAACTCCGTTAATCCCACCCCCGTCTTCTGTCAACATGGCCGCAATCTGATATACTTTTTCTCCAGAAGAATGTTCAGGGTGAGCATTCGTTAAACTTCAACAGTTTAAGGAGAAAAGTATTATGAGTGCACTTCGTAAAAAAATGATTCGAGACCTGGAACTCCGAAGGTTTTCAGTTTCAACTCAAAAGTCATATATTGCAGCAGTAAGAGGTCTGGCAAAATATTACATGATATCTCCAGACAAAGTCAGCAAAGAACAACTCTTGGACTATGTTCATTTTCTCATAACGAAACGCAAACTGTCCTATAGTTCTCTTAATGTTGCCTCAGCAGGCTTACGTTTTTTCTATAAAGAAACGCTGGCATGTAATGCTATGGCAGTGGCCATACCGCCTCGGAAAAATTCAAGAAAGCTGCCGGAGATTTTCAGTTATAACGAGCTAAAACGACTTTTTGCAAGCACAAACAACCTGAAACATCGAGTCATGTTAATGACCGCATATTCCGGCGGACTGCGAGTCAGTGAATTAATTCATTTGAGAGTGAGAGATATTGACAGCGAACGTATGACTATCTGCATCAAAAATGGAAAAGGAGAAAAAGACCGTTACACTATTTTGTCCCAAAGACTGCTTGCTGAACTGCGCTGTTACTGGAAAAAATATCGTGTAGAGGATTTTCTTTTTCCAAGCGCAGTTAGAGATAGAGTTCTTGCCCGGGAGACTCCTAATAAGGCATTCAAAGCGGCCAAGAAAAAGGCAGGCATTACTAAAAACCTCACCTTTCATAGCTTGAGACACACTTTTGCCACAAATCTGCTCGAATCAGGGGTGGATATCAGGACAATCCAGATTTTACTTTAATGTAAATCTTCACATTAAAGTAATCATGTAAAGTTCTCATTAATGTAAAGTCGCTTCCTCATGCATCCGTTTTAACCATCGCTATTCCAGTCTGCCCTAGTTACTAGTTATAATCACTTTACATTAATTCCAGCATCTTACAATGACTCTAACCATTCAAGCAGCTGGTGATTTCGCTTCCAAGGTCGACTGCCTTTGACGATTGGCAGGTGTTTTTCTAGAACCTTGCGTTTCATCTCAAGGTTAATCCGAGCATAACGGTTAGTAGTATCTATATGAATATGTCCTAACCAAGCACGAATGGTATTAATATCTACTCCTGATTGAAGCAAGGCTATTGCACAACTATGACGAAGCGAATGAGGATGAATACGTTTTTGTTTCAGAGGCGGACAATTTTTGGCAGCAATCTGGACATATTTCGTTAGTAAATATCGAATACCTTGGCGGGTTAATTGTTCGCCTCTATGGTTTAGAAAAACCAGAGCGTCTGCTTTCGAATCAATTTTTCTCTGTTTGAGAAAAGATCGAAGCAACTTAGCTGTGTCGGGCCATAATGGACATATTCTTTCTTTCTCTCCTTTTCCTATGAAACGAACCTGAAATGGGCGCTCCAGTTGTAGCGCCCTAACAGGCAAACTAATAACTTCCTGTACCCTAGCACCAGTTTCATACATAAGGGAAAGAAGGGTGTAATCTCGGTAACCATCTATAGTGGTACGATTTACTGCTTTGAGTATTGCTTTTACTTCCTCTCGTTCCAGGTAATCAATGGTAGAACTCTGAGTGCGTTTAAAAGGAATCACCAAAATTCGCTGACAATGATTGAATGTTAGCGGATCGTGTCTAGCAATATAACTAAACAGACTATGTAGACAAGCCAGCCGATTATTTCTGGTTTGCCTACTATTGCCACGATCTTTTTCGAGATAGTCGAGAAAGCGTACCACCATGGTCGGGCTTAGTTCAGATAGGGTTAAGTTAGTGACAGATTTTTTCTTATTAGTTGCACTAAATGTCAATAGTAGTTTGATCGCATCTCGGTAGCTTAAGATAGTATGCCGGCTAAGACCCTTCTGAAGGGACATATAATCTTGAAGAAAACCATGAATATAGCGACTAAGATTGTTATTACTTTTCATCTTTTTTCTCTCCTTCCTGTTTTGATTTAAAGTACTTTTTAAAACGCTGGGAAGCCTGCTGAAGTAACTCAGCTGTCATAGGTAGATAGCGTTGAGTGCTAGCGATATTGATATGCCCAAGATAGGTGCTAAGCGATCCAAGCCTAGACTGGACATCTACCCCTTGTCGATACCATTCTTCAAGGCGATGCACAGCGAATGTGGCGCGTAGATCGTGCAGCCGAGGACCGCTATACCCTCGAGGTGGTTTAAGCCCCAAACACTGAAGCATTTTTCTAAACGGGTGCTGGATACTTTGAAGTGAGTAGTGCTTTTCTCGGCGCTGGTTGTAGAAAAGATAGGATTTAGGGTTATTTGGCGCTCCAGATCGTCTACGCAGCTCAATATAACCTTCCAATTTTTTCATCATACTAATGGACAATGGCACTAGACGAGACTTGAAAAATTTCGTTTTGTGAATATAGAGCGTCCGATCTTTCTGATTAATATCACGGAGTTGTAATTTCAGCACTTCACCAAGCCGCATCCCTGTAGTATAAAGGAGTAAGATTAGCACATAGAACATATGTGGCCGTAACGGAGACTGACGCCGTGACTTTAGTTTACGAATGGCTTTAAGTAAGATCATAATCTCATCTCGAGAATAGATGTAGGGAAGGAATTGTGATGGGGCACGTGGGCTAAGCGATGAATCAGGGACATAGGCCGTAGAATCAAAACGCCGAAGATATAGACAAAACCGTTGAACTACTTTGAAATTTTTGTATCGACATTCAGGACTACATTTAGAAAAAAGGTTAAGCCATTGTATTAGAATTGAGTCTGACAGTTGTTTAGAAGAGGATGAATAAGATTTCAAGAAACTGTCGAATCGGGACAATATATATCCTTCTGCCCGATAAACTTTTCCTTGAGCTCTTCCTAGGACTATGAATTTTTGCATATAGGGGCCTAAGAAACTGGTGAATCGGGGAGATGCCTTTAGAGCTTGCAAGGACTTTTGTTGTAATGGCCCCGTTAATGCCAACACTATTCCTTTCAGCCCTTTCTTTGGATATTTCTTTTGTAACTGGTCCAGTGGATTTTTCTCCAAACATCCATTCTTTTCTAAGAAGGAGAGAAAACGGCTCACTGTTCCTGCATGACCTAGAACAGTATTTATGGAATATCTTGTTCTTGTTTCCTTTAACCAGCCAGTTATTGCTTCCCGCTTGAGAGCTGTCGGGGAAACTCTCTTTTTATTAGAGATTTTTTCTAGGTAAAGAACAAAATCGAGAATTGTATATTGGTATAGCCAGCAGGTCTTTTTTGCCAAATGTGGAACCTCATTTACAAACCGCTCAATCCATGGCTGTAGCTGGGTCCGTAGGTTGTTTTTCATTTTCTTTTTCATCGTTATACCTCCGGTATTTCTAGTGCCACTTCTTGAAGTTGTTCAGTGGCAGTTTTAGTATAGATATGTGTTGATTCAGGATCCTGGTGTCCAAGCAAGTCACCTATCTGCTTCAAGGGAACACCTTTGCTTTTCAAATAACTAGCAAATGAATGCCTAATGAGATGCGCTCCATGTCGTGGTGGCGAAAGACCAGCGAGATTGATATATTTATCTACTACGCGAGCAATGCCAGACGCTTTGAGTGGGGACAGAGGAGCAAATTTTAAAAGAAAAATTTCACGGTACTTTGAGGGAGGACGTCCACGTTTTAGATACTCAAGAATTGCTTTACCGACTCTGGGGAGAAGTGGCAAGTAAAGCTCCTTTCCAGTTTTTCCAGGAGCAATGTAGATAGACTCCTTTCTCCAGTTAATATTTTCCAGTTTTAGCCGGGACACCTCAGATGCTCGTACTCCACAAGTGGAAATGAGAATAAGAATAGCATAATCTCGAAGGCCAATTTTCGTTGAGCGATTTACACTATTCAAAATTTTCTGAACTTCGTCCCATCTTAGTACCCGTGTCAGAGATTCTAATCTGTAACACCGGGAACTAGTAACGAGATAAGATAAGTCAGCGTTAAGCTTCCCTGAGTAATACAGAAAACGAAAGAAACCTCTTAAGACACCCACAGGTATTTGCTGAGTAGTACGTTTTAATCGAACAAACTCCTGTTCAATAAACTTGTCGACATCAGCAATCCCAAAACATGGTAAGGAAGAATCTGCCTTCTGGCATCCAAGAAATCGCAGGAACTTCTCCACCCAATATTTATGCTTGTAGATGGTACCTTCACTGAGCCCTTTTTGTTCTTTTAAAAAGCTTACATACTGTTGAGTCTCATGAAACAGCAAGGAATCTTTGGATGCCGAATTCCTAATTATCCCAGCTTCTTCCAAGGCACGTATGTAGAGTCGTATGCCAAAAATTTTATCCGCGTGCCCCTTGGTTTTCCAATACCTCCGATATGTAGCAAATAGTTTTTGCCCTTCGATCCCTTCTAATCGATGGATATCGTTAATACCTCTTCGCTTCAAATATTTCCCAAAGTTACTTATAGACTCAACGTTTTCTATCATCGAGGAGTGTGAATAATTATGTTCCTGCATCCACCTAACGAAACAATCAAAGTAAGCCCCTAACAATCCGCTACGATGTTTTGATTCAATAGCGGTATACGAGAAAATTTTATTGTGCATATGCACCTCCTTTCTACATGCTCGTACAGCCACTATAACATCTTTGGGTGACTTATTAATGTAAAGTGATTATAACTAGTAACTTGGGCAGACTGGAATAGCGATGGTTAAAACGGATGCATGAGGAAGCGACTTTACATTAATGAGAACTTTACATGATTACTTTAATGTAAATCTTCACATTAAAGTAAAATCTGGATTGTCCTGATATCCACTCCTGTTTCGAGCAGATTTGTGGCAAAAGTGTGTCTCAAACTATGAAAGGTGACTTTTTTAGTAATGCCTGCCTTTTTCTTGGCCTCTTTGAATGCCTTATTAGGAGTCTCCCTGGCAAGAACTCCATCTCTAAATACGCTTGGAAAAAGAAAATCCTCCAGACGATATTTTTTCCAGTAACAGCGCAATTCAGCAAGCAGTCTTTGGGACAAAATAGTGTAACGGTCTTTTCCGCCTTTTCCATTTTTGATGCGGATAGTCATACGTTCGCTGTCAATATCTCTCACTCTTAAATGGATTAATTCACTGACCCGCAGTCCGCCGGCATACGCGGTCATTAACATGAGGCGATGTTTCTGGTTGTTTGTGCTTGTGAAAAGCCGTTTCAGCTCGTTATAACTGAAAATTTCAGGCAGCTTTCTTGAATTTTTCCGAGGCGGTATGGCCACTGCCATAGCATTACATGCCAGCGTTTCTCTATAGAAAAAACGTAAGCCTGCTGAGGCAACATTAAGAGAACTACAGGACAGTTTGCGTTTCGTTATGAGAAAATGAACATAGTCCAAGAGTTGTTCTTTGCTGACTTTGTCTGGAGATATCATGTAATATTTTGCCAGACCTCTCACTGATGCAAGATACGACTTTTGGGTTGAGACTGAAAACCTTCGGAGCTCCAGGTCTCGAATCATTTTTTTACGAAGTGCACTCATAATACTTTTCTCCTTAAACTGTTGAAGTTTAACGAATGCTCGCCTTGAACATTCTTCTGGAGAAAAAGTATATCAGATTGTGACTATGTTGACTGGAGACTGGGGTGGGATTAACGAAGTTCTACCGCGCAGCGGTTTAGTTCAAGGCATGTTATGTGCTGAAAAATGTTCTCCTAGAATTATTGACATTAAAAGTTAGCCAAAACGGTCAAAAAACTCTTAATAGTAAATTATTGCTTAACATAGAATTATTAACCTAATTCTTTAACTATGATATCATCTAACATTTATAAATTTCAAGAAGAAATTTTTTGGTTAATAAAACGGACGTTTTCTTTACTGCTTGTTATTCTTTTTGGATTATAAAAATATCTTATCGAAGAAATGCAGACTCATTAACTTTTTTAGTTATTGAGTAGTTGTGTGGCTATCCCACTGAAGTCCGCCAATAACAGCGTCTGCAACATTATTTAGATGATCGCCTATCTTTTCAAAATTGCTCAAAAGATCAAGGAAAACAATTCCCGAAACTATATTGCATGCCCTATTTCTCAATCTGGATGTATGATTATTCCCAAATGTCTCTGTTAATTCGTTTATCCTCTTTTCCCTGCCCCAGATTTTACGGGCAATTGCAACATCGTTTAACTCTAGCGCCTTGATTGTATCCTCCAGCATTGCTGTAACCTGCGAATACATCTCTCTTAATTCCTTAATTGCCTTATCACTAAATGGAAGTTTTTTCTCAATCGCCCTTTCTCCAAGTTCTACGAGATTTTCAGAGATGTCCCCTACGCGCTCTATATCGTTAACTGAATGAAGAAGCGCTGGTATCTTCTCTGCCATCTCCGGACTCAAGCTCTTTTCAGAAAGCTCGACAAGATAATGTGTTATTGAACTCTGCAGATTGTCAACAGCATCTTCTTTGCTTATAGCGTTATGCATTGCATCTATATCCTTTTTAAAGAATCCGTCCATTGCTTTATCAACCATTGTCTTAACCATGTTAGTCATTCGGACAAGTTCTTTTTGCGCTTGCTCTATTGCTATAGAGGGAGTGTTTAACAGGTGCGGTTCCAGAAACTTTGGAGCATAATCAAGAGAACTATCCCTACCTGGCACGATTTTCTCTATTAATCTGGTGTATGCCCCTGTAAAAGGCAAAAATAATACAGCATTAATAATATTAAACAGAGTATGCGCATTGGCAATCTGTCTCCCAATACTGTCTGCTGTGTGGATAATCAGCACCTTATACGCTGGCAACAGCAATAAAACTATTGCTGTCCCGACTACATTGAACAGAACATGAGCTACAGCTGCACGGCGCGCTCCGACATTTGTCCCAATGCTTGCCAACATCCCTGTTATGCATGTTCCGATATTATCCCCAAGCAATAATGGAATCGCTGCGTTTATATCAATAAGCCCTCCCATTCCAAGCGCCATTGTGATACCAACTGTTGCGCTGCTGCTTTGAACAACCACTGTTACAATCATCCCGGCAAGTACTCCTAAAATGGGCGTACTGCTAAAATTGACAAAGATATCCCTTACGGCCTGGCTGCCGCGCAAGAACCGCACTGTGTCTGTCATAATGCTTAATCCAAGGAGCAAAAGGCCAAATCCAAATATAACCATGCCAATTTGTTTTGGCATACGCCTCTTGCAGAAAAAATGCAATGCAAAGCCTATTCCAATGAGGGGAAGCACATAATGGGTTATTTTAAAAGCGATAAGCTGGGCAGTGATTGTTGTTCCTATATTTGCCCCAAATATAACACCAACAGCCTGCTTTAAAGTCATAAGCCCGGCATTAACAAAGCCTATTACCATAACTGTCGTTGCGCTGCTGCTTTGAATGATACTGGTAATTCCCGCTCCAGCCAATAATCCGAAAAAAGCCTTATTTGTTATTATGCCCAGTATTTTTCTCATCTTATCCCCGGCTGCTTTCTGGAGAGCATCACTCATTATGTGAATGCCATAGAGAAACAACCCGAGTCCGCCAACTGTGCCGAAAATTATATCTTTTATCATTATTTAATCGAATCCATTGCTTAATGGATATAAATTTATTATAGGACAAGTCTTGTTTAAAATCAAAACACTTCTGCAAGTGATTGTGGAAATGAACAGGTACATCGTGACTCACCCTCTACCTCTAGGAGAACACATAAGGCATGTTATGTGCTGAAAAAATATTCTTCCAGAATTATTGGTATTAAAAGTTGGCTAAAATGGGAACTAAAAATTTTAGAAAATTGTTTTGCAAGAGCAACGATTTTTAGTGAATCCTATGACAGATTTACCCTAAATGTTTAATTTTACCCAACTTTCTACGGCCTGTTTTTTATATAATTACTAATGATCTGCTGTTTTTCTTCTGGGGGTTCTAGACAAAGAACCCCGTTTACCTGACGAACTCCATTCCTCTGCTTTTAAATCTACTATTTTTAGTGCCGGAGGTAATTTATACTTTAGCGCGCCCTGAATAAGAGCCTTAGATGGGCGTTTCTTAATTACGCCACAACCAACTATTGAAACCACTAGAAATAAACACAAGATTGTTAAATACTTGCTATGTGTTTTCATTTTTTTAGTTCCTTATTGTTAATTTTTGCTTCCCAAATTTTTAATCCTAATATCTGTTCCTCCAATAGAAGAAGGCAAGTATTGTACTTCAAATACTTTTTGGCTATTATCATTCCAAAATAATGTCCATTCATAGCTGGCCTTAGCCGTTTCAGCATCTATTTTAATGATTTTTATTTCAACAGTTTTAAAAATACCTTTTTCTGAAACATTTGACAAAGGTTCAATCATTCTAATGGTGCTTCTTAATAAATGGTTATCTGCTGTTATTGTGCCTTTTATTTTTAGAATCACTTCTTTATTGTTTTCGTCTAGTATAGGTCGGTATTTAAAATCCATTTCTTTATATTTAACTAATTTATTTAAGGACTCCAATAAAGAACGGAACTTTTCTGTACCACGAAAACCCAATTGCTGCGATTTATTGTTATATTGGATTGCATTTGTGATATCTCCCATATAATAATATGCTAAAGCAAGGTTGTAATAACTCTCTCCATCTTCAGGATTCATATTTATAATTTTTTGGAATTTTATAATTGCTTTTTCCCATTCTTGTTTTTTTAAATGCATTTGACCAGCATTAAATAAAACATCCGTATTATTAGGATTAATAAGTAATGCCTTTTCATATTCTTCCAACGCTTTGTCGATATGACCACTGTTTTGATATGTAATTCCTTTAGATATATGTTCTTCCTCGTGTAGTTGTGCATGAGTTGGGATAGATAGAAATAAGAATACTAAAATTAGGAATATTTTTTTGAATTTCATAATACCTCCAACTAATTTCATTTTTCCGAGCGTTGATTTTTGGCTAATTTCTTTTCTTACATAAGGAAGACTGTTTCGGACACGCTGAATTAAAATATACCCCTCAACAGCCTTTCTGATTTGTTCACTCATTGCACTATTGTGCTTTTTGGCAAGAAGCTCTAAATCCTTGACTTGTTTTTGTGTTAGACGCACACCGCTTGTTTTGTCTTTTAAACTGTTTGCGTCTTGCTTACCTGACAAGGAAAAGGTATTTTCCATTCATTTTCGCCTTTTGTTTTGCCTTTTATATATAATCAAAAACTTAATCGATTTTTATCTTCTCCCACATTCCTGTTTTTTCAGGATCTGTTTTCTGCTTTTCCTTTTGCCTCTCTCTTTCTTTCTTTTCCTTTACTGCTTCTTTAATATAATTTGCAATAGCTTCACTATCTGTATTTTTACTCTTTGCGCCTATATTCTTAGGCTCTTGCTTATAATGCTCAAAGCGTATTCCAGTCCCTTCCACCTTTGTTACCACTCTGGAAAATAGTATAAACCATTGGTTATAACCATCTACGGTTACATCTATTAATGCATCAGCTCCAGCCTTCTTAATTGCCTTATTAAGCGCATCTTTTGTTGAGTTGCTTCCTGTTAGCGGAATAACCCCTAATAGAAGAAATCTACTATCAGTTGCTGAGGTATATCCAAGTGTATGATATGGTTTATTGTTAAGAGGTGTACTTGAAGCTGAAATGCCTCCGGGAATACAAGCGCACCCTACTAATAAAAAGCATACCGATCCCAATAGAACTAACTTTAAATATTTTAATTTAGCCATCACATTCCTCCTTTTAATATTTTTGCCCACATTCCTTTTCTTTCTGTTTTTGCTTTAAGTTCTGCTCCTTGTAAAAACTGATCGTATTTATTTTCCGCAATATCTTTTTGCCAATATTTTGCAAGCCCCATTCTTACCAACTCCCAATTCAACATTAAGCCTTCTTTCCAGATGTAACCTACCCATATTTTCTTTTTCTTTGTTTTCTCAAATTCAACCGTGATATACGGATGTTTGATAACTCCCTCAATGAAGCTCCTTATAAAAGTGGTTGCTTCCGGCCAATATTCTTCTGGAATGTTAATCCCGGCAAGTTTTACACTATGCTCCTTTAATCCTCGCCTTACAATTATCTTTTCAGGAGTAACTGCCTTTATAAACTTAACCTTGCAATACTTGCCTTTTACGCAACCTTCCTTGCCTTCAAATATGTCCACAACGCCGCCGTAAGCATAGGACGTTACCATGCAAACTAATACAGGTACAGTAATAATTTTTGCTAAGATATTAATACGTTTTAATAAAGCCATCATAAACTTCTCCGGATTCTATTGAAACCACAAGCCAACAACCAGGTATTTGCCGTTTTCTTTAGATATGGCCATTTTGATCAAAACATCATTATCTGTTTTGGTGAAGCGCCCTTTCCATAGAACTATCGTCTCGGTTTCTCTGTTTAAAAAACCGAGATATTGATAAGCTTTCCAGTTTCCAATTTGAGCCTGTACTTGATCATACTTTTGCATAAACATCCTTCTTGATGCCTTAAAATCTTTTGAATATTTTTCGGCATTACCTGTTTTAATACCGTCCAGAATGTTGTTCAAGATTGGATTAGCAATATCCGCTATTATCTTATCTGTATTGCCGATTACCTCAGCAAACCCGAAAACAGGTAAAAAGCTAATGGTAAAAGCAATTACTATTCTACACATAATTTTATTCATTTTTACACCTCTTCAACCTTTTTGTTTATGGGACACTAGAGATTTAAAACAATTTTTGTTTTTTTATCAATAAACCTGACTTCTTCTGTTGTGAGCTTTACTACTTCAACTCCAAGCGATTGAAGTTCTTTTTCTATTCCCTCTAACATTGTTTTTTTTATTAAAAGTTTCGCCATTTCTTTAGAAGAATCAAATCCCGACAATACAGGTAGGAGACTTATTTGTTTCTTCTGCTCAGCAAACACGCTGTCGATCCCATCAATAATTGTATCTGTATCAAACCCTATATCTTCTGCCTCTATCTTTATACATATTTTACTTACAGATTCCTCTAAGTTACTCAGTTTTTTGATAAGACAATCTTGTAAAAGCGGTGGATTATTAAATAAGTCTTCCCAATATTTTGTGTAAATTTCAATTAAATAGCTCTTGTAAAGTAAATTTTTTAATTCTTTCGGTAATTTTTGTTTAAATGTTTTTTTGCCCATAACCTCTCCTCCTCGTTTTAGTTAATTAAAGTTATTCCCAAATAAACAGCTAATCCTGTAAAAAAGAAACAAAAGCATAGCTTAACAACAGCCAAATGCTTTCTATAAAAGACTGCTACTCTATCTGTCCTGCTCCCCACCATGCAGGCTATTCCAACCAGGACAAGAGGAAGGACAAAAGCCAGGTTATAAACCGTTAATAGCTGTATGGCCCTGGCAATTCTATCCCCTGTTTTAAGCATATATAAAATAGTCGGGACATATTCCTGGCCAGTACATACAAATTCCAGCAGGGATACAACAATCCCCAACGGCAGCGCAATTATGACAGCTCCTTTTGAGTTTCTTATTAGTCTGCGAGCAACAGCATTTAATCTTTCCGGGGTTTTTAATATCATCGCTTTAACTTTACCTAATTTAGCTTTTCTATAGTCAAAGAATGATTGAACAGCAAAATAAGCACATAACATTACTGCAATCATATCTATTACTCTTCTGAAACCGTAAAACTTATTTATTCCCTTAATTATTCCCAGTCCTAACGACAGATACGCGATAAACACGCCTAGAATAAACAGAAATACTGCAATGTTTCTTCCCTTTTTTTCTCTCACTTGCAGGAAAGAAACAAAGAATATTAAAACAGTAATTGCGCAAGGGTTTACTCCATCAAGCAAGCCTGCAAAAATAACTATTGGGAAAGAAATTGAAGTAAACATACTTTTTATTTTTTCTTTACCTCTGATATTACAAACTGGCAGACATTTGCCAGGATTTTCAATAGCCTCACCTAACTTAAATACTTCTTTCTTTCCGACTAAAGCACGGCTTCCAATGAAAATAGCTGGACACACAAGCCTTTGACCATGCTTTACTTTATAAGCCGTATCAAAGGTTATTCTAGTCTCAACCTGTTCTTTTAGTTCCTGGTTATGTTTTACAATTTTAATCCTGTTCTTTTTTGAGTACCCGATTATGTATTTATGATAGGGATCTCCTGCAGTAAATGAGCTTAATAGGTTATCTACCTTGTCGCAGTTTCTGCATCCTTTATCATAGAAATAGTGCAGGATAATATCATTTGCGAATAGCGGTAGAGCAAAACACATAAAGCAAATAAGTGATATAAAAATAACTAATTTCTTCTGTCTCATTGCTTTCTTTCCGGAGTTTTTGTTTTTTTTATTTGTTCCAGCCACTGTGAAAGACTTCCATTAAAATACTTAAAGGGTGTTACGTCTTTTCTGTATTTAAAACAATCCCAACATAATGGGGTCCCTTTATCTTTTGGGTTTCCACATCCCCGACAAACTTCTTCACTTCGCGCAGTTTTTTGTATGGGTTCTTCGTTTTGCTTAAGCCATTCGAATTCACTGCTCATTCTTTGCTTCTGCTCCTATTAATAATGCTTCTTTATTCTCTTTTTTGCCTCGTTCCACCTCTCGCTAAAGTCAGTAATATAATTCCCAACACGCGAAACGTGTCTTATTATTCTCGGACGGTGATCAACTTTGTCATCCTGGACAAAGACTGTTTTTTTATCTGCTATAACATACCTTGACTTTTTTCTTATCATTCTGCTTTCACACGGAGGTACCAGGATATTAACAGTTCCGGATCTCCTTAGTTTATTTAGCCAAAGTTCTCCTATCTCCCTGTGCATAATCCTGACATCTACTCCACGTTGCTCTGCCTGGAGAATTGTGGTAACTATTCCTGGATTTACATCGTCTGAAAGATTATCTTGATACTTAATGTCGCAGATCCATAGGGAGTTTTCAGCACCTTTTATGACTTTTAGCATTTCCTGATAACTATATTCTTTTCTTATCACGACTGTTGGCTCAACAGGTCCTTTTAAGTCGGTAAATGTAATAGGTTTTAGATAATTACAGCCCGTTAACGAAATAAGCATAACTGCCACGGCTAAAACTGCGTTCTTAGAAATTCTTTTATATAACATTTGCTTTCCCCCTTTTTGTTTGTTTTCTCTAACTATATAACAGATAATCTTTTGATATTAGACATTTTATTTTCAATTACTTTTTAATATTCCCGGCCAATATTTTTCTACAAGTATTTTTAAACTTCCCTTCATCTACAAAACCGCTCATTTTATATTTTGTGCCATTGGGTCCCATAATTATCATGCTGGGATAGGTTGCAATTTTATAGAGATTATGTTCTCCGCCATCAAAATTATATTTAAAAGGAAACCCCTTTAATTCTTTGTCTATCTCTTTTTTTGTAAAACCTCTTGGGTTTATAGAGGCTTTTATTATTATGTTCTTATTCTCTTTTATATACTCCTGCAATATTTTTGTTTGATTATGACAATAAGGACATTCAGGTCTAATAAAATAGCTTATTAAAAGCTTGTTCTTTCTTCCCTTTTCTTTTAAAAACTTATTTATTCCTCCTGCCTTCTTTACATCAATCGGATTGTATTCCTTTCCTTCCGTTGTGAAATACGTCCCAGAAAGTTTCATTTTCTCCGCTGCCTTTGCAAGAACCTTTTGGGCATTCGCAATCCTTTCCATTCTCTTCTCGTTCCAGAGAAGATATTTTCTAGCATTTTCTTCGGTAGGATTAGTAATAAAATCCAGTACTGCTTCAGGAGGTTTATGGTATCTCAAGGTTCCGTCGGGCGTTTTAGTAACTTCTGTCCAAAATCCCCTGTCATTTACATCCAACTTTCTTTTTTCTTTTTTTTCAGGTTTAGTTCTTTTTTGTAACACGGGTGTGTCAGAAGATATTGGTTTTTTCTCTTTACCAAAGAAGTTAATTTTGTCATACCCAAAATCTACTGCAAATGACTGAGCGTGGAATAATCCTATTATTAAAAAAAGAATAAAGAATCTATTTATATATTTCTTCATACAGTTTTTCTAACTCCACATATGTTCCTGCTATTTTGTAATAAGTATCATTTTTCACAAAAACATAGCTTGGAAATCTCCTTATATCAAATTTCCTCGCCATTCCTGATCTTGAATATGGATCTACTGCTAATTCTAACTCATCTAAGTATTTTACTTTTCTAAAAGCCCTTATTGTTTTATCTCCTTTTGTTCCTAAAAAATCCATTACCAGGTAGCCTTCAATCTGAAAGCCGGCATGATTATCTTTGAATTCTTTGACTTTTGTCATTGTTTGACTTATATATGGCTCCTTATCCGTAACAAAAAACATTAAACCTTCAATCTTTGGCGCTTTGCTCTTTTCTATAAGCTGCGTTATCTCGTTTTTAGGATGTTTCTCTAAAATAGGCTGCTTCTTCTGTATGATCTTCCCCTTTTTCCCGCAGCCGTCACAGGGCTTTTTCTCGATTGTTTTGACTGTAATTCTCGGACTTTCTTCTTTTTCTTTACCAAAGAAGTCAATTTTGTCGTATCCAAAATCTACTGCAAACGACTGAGTGCAAAATAAACCTACTATTAAAAAAAAGATAAGGAATCTATTTATAATCATTTCCTCCCGTACCATGTCCACACACAATAACAACAAACATATTTCTTCCAGAACAACCACATATATTTCCCATCTTTAGACACCTTTTTCATATCCCATAATGCAGGGTTCTTCCCTGGATGCATACAACTACTAAAAGCTGGCCGAATCATTTGAATCTTGTCCGTTCTTAAAACAGGATAAGGAAGCCTTGATGTAACAACGTGATATGTTCTGTCTCCAGGTTTTTTTAACCCGCATATTTCTAATGCTCGCCACGCGTTCGCAGCGCTTCCTACAACCTCACTCTGATGTGTAAAAAAGCCCCTTCTTGGGTACATAAAGCCCCAATAGCCCATACATAACGATCTTGCCCAGTTAAATGCCATATCGATCGGAGTTTGCGCCTGGCTAATTGTCAGATATTTTTCCCCCGCATATTGACCGGCTGCTCCAATCATGGCGCAAAAGCCGGGGATTGCTGATAAAGGAACCGTAGACAATGTTTTCGTGTGCAGCCATTCCGTTACTCCAAATCGCCATTCCACCGCATCTAGTTCTGATACATAGGAAAGCCCTTCTTTTTTATACTTAAATCCACATCCTTCCGGACATTCAAGGTTATCAAACATATCTTGCAATTTTTCTATAATCTTCCTTGATAACCTTCTGCTAAGCATGGCATGTACCTCATTAAATTGAAGATTAGATCCATACAGAGCAGAGGTAGTAGTCCCTGAATATATGGGAACATTGCTCTGCGCAATTGCCGCGCTCTTCGATGAATATTGTCCATCTCCGGGTTTTTTAACTGTCTCAATGTATATCTCCGGCAGCCAGAATGTTACAGTAATTCCCAGCCCTATTCTTCCTGATGTACAAATACATATACCGCTGAGTCTTAGATCTACACAGCTCCAATCTATGCTGTCATCTTCAGCCGCCAAACAAACGCTTCCAGGAAAGCAAATAAGCAAAAAAAATAAAAACAGAAACGTTAATCTAAATTCCCTCAATAATTTCAATTTCGCCTTTCCTCATTATAAGTAACGCGGGATATGATGTTATTCCGAACATTTCAGTAGTAGAATCGTTTTGAGCTACTTGCATTGGGCATTTTAGCCCTATTTCGGCCCAAAAAGCGTATGCTTCTTCTATCGTGTTATAGCCAATGCAAATTGCTGCGTTAATCTTGTTCTGCCATACCCTTGCCGCATTTATTGAGCTTTCGTCTTTACATGTAAAAAAGAATATTCCCTGAGTCCTTTCCAACAATAACTCATCTTTAAGCTTTTTGATTATTCTTTTCTGTGATCCTGTGTGTTTTTTAAGTTTTGTGTGAAAACCAGGCAGCTTAATTTCTCTTTTATCTTTTACTTCTTCCATGCCTTCTTTCACTATTACTGCCATTTCTTTTTCAAACTTTCCTGTTCTTTTTGCAATTACATTGATTTGTTCATTAGATAACTCGATACATTCGCCCCTTACGCCAAGATCAATGATTTTTTCTGAATAACAGGGGAGAATGGCGAAGAACATAAGAAAGCAACATAGCGCATACCATATAGTTTTATGCTTGTTCATCTAGCCACTCCTTTAGCTGCCATTGCTGTGCCTGCCGGACTGCCAGCCGGAACCGCAAGCATGCCGCCTAGGGCGTTTATCCTGCCACTAATAAATATCATACTTATAACTGGGGCAACGATATACATTAATAAAACAAACATTGGAATATCAATCCGCTCAACAGCAAAACCTCCACCTATGAGTGTTGGTAATGTTCGTGACAACAGATCGACAATCGCCCAGCAAACCGTCCACATTGAGACCTGGAAAATAAAAAGAAAAGCTGTTTTAAGAACTCGGATAGATCTTGGGAAAAGCGATAAAAGAATTAAAAATGGAAATGCTCCGATGCACAGACACAAGCAGGCTCCTTGAACGAGTGGTGCAATTCTTATAAATAAGGAAACCTTGGCAAGCAACTTACTGGTTTCGAGTACACCGCCAGCCAGACCTGTTCCTCGAAGCTTAGCAAGAAGTTCCAGCCCAGATTTATCACCAGGAGCAAGTTCTCTGTAAATTTGACCTTTAACTTTATTGTCTTTTGCCAGTTTTTTATACTCATCTTTTAACATGCGATAAAGTAGTAAGTCCTCAGGGCTTGCATCCCAGCCTATTTGGACTTTGCCCCAAAAGTCCTTAGTGCCGCCTATACACCATTTTTTAAATCTTCTACCCCAAGCTTTTTTTTGAACAGCTGCAATTTTCCCAAGATGAAGCTTGTCCTTAATATCTTTAATCAGCGATGTATTTAGTTTTTCGTAAGCGGCGAGACAGGATATTTCTTCTCCGTTCCACATTATATCGTGATTTTTATACATTTCTTTGTATGCAAAGTGACCGAAAAACCAGTCGTTTCGCATATTTTTTAATGTAAGAATATTGCTGTACTTTCCTTCTGGGTCAAACTTGCCATTTGCAATATCAGTACGCGCTTTAGAAAGGCAATCTATGCAAAAGTTGATATAATCTCCTTTCTTATCGCTAATAACCCCTAAATTTGCCAGTATTGCCTGAGAATGAATTAATTCAAAAGCGCCTGAAAAATAATGGCCTTTAGAAATAATGTCAGCTAGGTTGTTTGTAAGAGTATCGATTGCGCGAATAGAAAACAGAAAAACCGTTGGAACACGTACAGAGCTAATACCTAGTGCAAACTCTCTGAGCGCTTCTGCTTGCGTGGTTTGAGGGGTTTTTTGTTTAGCTCGCGGTTGAATATTAGCCAGGCTGATTGTGGTTGTGTGGGACAAAAGAACTAAAATTAATATTACGTAAAAAAGGTAAGAACCCACAGTATGCAACCAATCGCCTGTTCTTAGAACACGCCAAACCAAAGAAAAAAGTGTGCAAATTACAATTATTTTTAATAAAGGTCGTATAATATTGTAAGTTACTGAGAATATCCAGAAACCAAGATACATGAATGTGCTATCTGCCGGGAAAGTTCCTAAAAACATTAGAAATGCCTTTCTTTAAATGTCTCGTAGTCTATATATTTTCTCGCTAAGCAATAAGTAACACGCTTCCAAAAGCCGGGGTTGGATGCATAAAATTGATAATCAATTGGGTGCTTGTAAGTTGAAGCGTTTTTTATAACTAGAGCTTCTTGTTCTTTAGCCTGGACTTCTTGTTCTTCATATGACATTTCGCGATTCCAATACCATCTTCGCCACACTTTTTTAACACCGTGTTCTCTTATTTGAGGTATAAGATCGCCCGGGAGTTGGTGTTTAGCCGCTAAAATATATCTTTGGTATATATAATCCTCCGTATAGTGGTAAGTAAAATCCACAATAACAAATCCAATATAAAGCGCGCTAATCACTAAAGTGGTCCACATTGTAACTTTAAAAAGCTTAGGAATAAATCGCGTGAAAAATGGTTTCCAAGTTTTTCTAATGAACTGGCAGATCAGCCATGCGATAACCAATGCTAAAACAAGACCTATAAAAAAAACCATTATTTACTCTCCATTCTCTTCTTCGGACGTCTTAAGATAAGGACTGCGTAAACTTTCTTGAGTGACTTTTTCTATGATTTGGCGCATTATTTTGCAATCCTTTATTATTTTCTCTTTGTCGGCCCTGATCCAACCGACTATCATTACAAGCATAACAGCCATTACCATACAAATTAATTTTGTGAACCTTGGCGGTTTTTTTATGAATTTTTCTAAATATTTTTTAATCTCCAATTTCCCTCCTTCTAACCATATAACAGACAAACTTTTGGTTTTAGACATATTAACTCCATTACTCCTTTAAAAATGGATCTGAAAGTTGTTTTTGAACGGTCTCTCCTATAATCTCTTTTACCTCTTTAGTGCTCTTTTGTCGTTGATGCTTGTCAATGATAAGACATATACTAAAAAGAACCATCATTAAACATATAACAGCTGCGCAAAAATAGAATAATCTTTTAAGTATTTTTTTTAATCCTTCTAAGTGCTTTTTGATTTCCATGCTTTCCCTCCTTCTAACTATATAACAGACAAACTGTTAACTTTAGACATTTTATTTCTGTTATTCCTTTAAAAAAGGGCTACCTGGGAACTGAGCTTGTATATCATCTTCAGCGGCAGTAGCCCCAAGATTAAGCATTTCTTTAGTGCGTTGACCTCTGCTTCTACTGATAGTCGCTTGCATTACAGCATTTGCATCTTTACCCAACGCAAATTCTTCATTAATTATATCTTTCGCAATAGATAATCCTTCAACAATTCTCTGATGCATTTCTCTCTCCTCTGCGGTCATTTCTGGATTGAGCTGCGCAAGCCTGTGCTCCGCAGTCTCTTCATTGAGCCCTCTAATAGTTTCGCTACGGGCCCTACCAGAACTATAAGCGTATGCAATAATTTGCTGATCTGTTTCAGATAAGTCAGATAAAGCAGATATCGCTTCTTCGTTAACCACTGAATTTTCGGAAGAAAGAGCCTTTTGGTCTTCTTCTGTATATTCTCCTGTTTCCTCATAGTTTTTTGCTACTTCTAGTATCTTCTCTTTGTGTTTTTCTTTTTCTTCTGTGTAAAGTTTTTTTATTGTATTGAAGTCTGGCGATTTGGTCCAATGCATAGTGCCGTCAGCTTTTAAAGTGAGATCACCAAATAGAGCAGAAACATAGTTTTTTGTGGCACCGCCGACGGTTTTTCTGTCGCCGCTGGATGATCCGCCAAACAACGTGTAACCTTCTCCTTCGTTTAAAGTTTTCCCGCCCTGGTATTTGTTCAGGCCTGACGCCCAGTCTCCACGAAGATACTGTTCGCATTCCTTTCTTGCGGCCGCTATATCACTGGGATCTTGTCTCTGCATGCACGCATTATATTCTCTGTTTCTTAAGGATGATCCGAGATCTGTTGCTAAGGACTGCATCCTTTCACAGCTTGCATATTCCATATCCATGGACATGTTCGTCATTGCCTTAAAATGTTTCAATATGTCGGCCAACGTAGGAGAGATGTATTCAACTAATAATAACGGGGCAGAACTGATTATCCCACTCTGCAAATTTTCCCAATACCTATCCAATGCTTCTTGACTGAATGTATTCTTCCAATTAATATCCCAGTCAAATCTGCCGCATCCAGCTTCTACATTTGTATGAAGTTCGATGATTTTCTCTGTAGGTTTGTATGGAGGCGCCCAATTCACTCCACCACTATAAGTAACCCCGTCCTTATCCTTGTTGTAATATTGATAGCTTGATATATTCGCATTTGATTTCTCCGCATCATCAAAGAGACTTTGAGCAGAAACAATAGAGCATGAAAAAACTATAATTAAAGTAATTAAACCGCATTTTTTAACCATATCGGCTTACCTCCTCTGTTATTAACCCCTATTTTTATATATTCTTTTAGCTGTTCCGCTAATTCTGCATTAAGAACTCTAAGAAGATTATACTCTCGTAAAGCGGCTGTTTTGGCTCCTATTTTTAAATAGATCCTACCTAGATTATAGTGCGCATGAACAGATTTCACAGGCGCAAGAAGAATTGCACGTTGTAAAATTTTAATAGCTAAGTCATATTTTTTTGCCATTGCATAAGTGACGCCTAGCTCTTCATAGCTTAAGTAACACGGATCCAATAAAACCACCTTTTCAAAAAAAGCCAGAGCTTTGTTGTGTTGATCAAGATAGCGATAAGTACAAGCGAGAGAGTAATACATGTTGATAATTTTGGGTTCCGCTATTAAAGACTTATGCTGTTCATAGAGTATGCGATACAGTATCTCATCTTCTGTGCCTATTCTCTTCTTCAGGATGTCCGAACGAATGTCTGTGCACCATTTCCCAAATTTAGTTCTATCTAAAGTAGCTATTAGAGCATTTTGTGGTTTCTCCAGTCCAAAAACTTCCCCTTCAAAATCTGCTATCAACTCCCTGCTTAATTCTTTGTAAGCAGCGTAGCAGGTAATTTCTTCTCCCCTCCACATTACATTGTAATTTTTGTACATTTCGACGTATGGTGTACAGCCGATAAACCATGCATGTGCTTTCTGGGGTTTAAAAACTCGCCCGTTAACTTTAAACTTGCCGTTGGCAACATCAGCCCAGGCTTTTGGATAACATTCCTTGATAAAATAGATATAATCATCTTGTGTGTTGCTCTTAATCTTTATAGGTATTTTATGGGCCGCAAAGTTAGCAATTGCTGCCTGAAATTCTTTGGCTCCCTCTCTATATTGTTTTTGTTCGCAGTAGGACAGCCCGCGTTTATAGTGATGCTTAGTTGCTTCTCTGAGTTGCAGCTCTCTCTCCCCTGGCGATATAATCCAAATAATTACCACTAACGAGATAATCGCTCCTGTAATATATACTCGCTTTTTGAATGCCGGCAGTCTTTCCCGAACCCCCTTAAAATATTCTTTGATATTCATTTTTTCTCCTATGTTTATCTACTCATATAACAGCAAAGCTTTTAACTTTAGACATTTTATTTTTAATTAAGCCTTCATAATATAACATAAAGCATAATAAGGCGGTAAGCTTGAACCAGAGCCTGTGGTTCCGGAATACGTATGAGTATGTTGCTTAGCTGACATAGTTCCTTGATCTCCGTCATATTGCTGATAATTTGATGGTGTACTAGTTGACCCACTATAATAATGAGTGTGTGTAGTTGCCCCTCCTGTAGCTCCTACAGCATAAGAAGATCCTGCTCCTACAACAAACCTATCTCTTAAATTCGGAGTACCATTCGCTCCGTTGCATAAATACCAGCCACTGGGAATACTTGCAACAGAGCCTGACCATATAGCTATGGTTCCTGCCGGAATTGCGCTAAAATTACTTAACCATATTCCAAGTTGTCTCAGATATATATCATCTGCATTAATCCTATGTACATAACTTGTTCCAGTTGCGCTTAAATCAAGTAAATATGTATTGTCCGCGTCGTTATAAATTAATCCCTGTGTGTAAATATCTCCTTCTAGTGTCCTTTGTTCCTGCGCAGCAGCAGCTAATCTATGAAGCAAATTCTCATGAGACGATTCGCTCCCAGGTAAAGGCACTGTGCTTGATATGGTTTCTCCAGCTACTACAGCTTGAGGTAACACTAGAGATGCTGCATTTATATAAGCAGCAGGGATGTTGCTTTGAACTGTAAATGCATCCGCTGTTGAGCTTACACCGTAAGCATTTCCAAATGGGTTATTAGACGTCCATGATGCATCTAGATACCCGGCAGTTTGCAGTGCTGCAATATCTGCTGGCCAGGTACTGTTTGCAACATAATGCCACTTAGCTGCGTCCTGAATATGTTTTGTTTCTACAGCTGCTTTCTGCGCTGCCTTTGTGTTCATTAAAGTAATAGCTCTGGGAGTAGCTACCATAGCCAGCACCCCCATAATAGCCATTACTATAGCGATTTCTACAAGTGTAAAAGCTTTTTTACTCTTCATATAAATGTTGCTTATCATAAACAGCCTCCCCTACTTCTCCTATTTCAAGGGTTTTTGTTAAAGACAATGTATCATTTGGCGGGTTACTAATTATTCTAAATTGTGTTCCCAACCTGCTGGCTGTTAAAATCCCTGCAGGTATGTCCGCCTGTACTGTAAAAATCATGTTATTAGCCGATAACGTATATCCGTTTCCAAACATATTTGTTGCCTGAAAATTTGCAGGTAAATAACTGGCTATATCCGTTAGAAGTGTTGGCCATGCTCCCTGATACTTTCTGTACGCATCGCTTGCATCTGCAATCGCTGTCATTGATTTCACTACAGCTCTTGCTTTTGCCACTTTTATCCTCTGATGAGCTGTACTCACAACAACTATTACCAATACTCCTAAAATTACTATAGATATAGCCAGTTCAATCACCGTAAACCCACATTTAGAACGTAACTGTAAATGTTGTGGTAGCACAAGCTGCTCCTTCGCTAATTGTATTAAACGTTCTTACTAGATCCTCTCCTGCTTTTGTTGGCACAAGGGTAAGAGCAATATCAACCTTGGTCGCATCCGTATTAGCAGTTACTGTATAATCTCCTCCCCATGGATTTGATCCTGTCCCTGAAAAGTTTGCAGGCATATGCCCATCAGTAACCAAAGTCGCAATGTCAACTCCAGTAAAAGTTGTCCTGCCAGCGCTTAAATATCCTAATGCTCCAGCGTGAAGTGATCTAATCTCTCCTTTTGCTTTTGCAATATTAGCCTTATCTCGCATTCCAAGCGCAGGAATCAACACTGCAACAAGTATCCCGATAATCACCATTACAATTGCTATCTCAATCAATGTAAATGCGTTGCGATTCATTAATCTCTTCATCATTATTTTTCTCACCCCCTTTTCTCATTATTTTAAAGTACTTATATTCCCTATATTTGTTACATTTGAATATATTGGCACAAAGAACGAAAACAGCACTCCCAGCACCAGTAATGCTGCTATTATAATCATTGCTGGCTCTACTAATTTACTTAAAATAATAAGCTTATCCCGTACTTTCCCTCTATAATATTCAGATATACTTAAAAAAGATTCGCCAAGCGCTCCCCTTTTTTCTCCTCTGGCTATAACATCATACACTTGTGGAGGAAAGAATCCGTCATTAAGCACTTCGCCAAAAGATCCGCCCATTAAAAGCCTTTCTCTGACTTTATTAAGCTTTGCGCATATATATTTATACGGCATACTTTCAACAACAATACTTAATCCATCCAAGACAGGGATTCCTGCTTCTGTCAGTAAACCAAAATTATGAAATGTTCTGGCAATCGCTGTTTCCTTTGCCATTACTCCAACCAGTTTTAATTTATAAACAAATTCATAGAATTGTCGAGAAAATCGCTCTTTGAGAACACCTATAAAATAACATAGTCCCAAAAGAGCTATAACTATAAGCCACCAGAATTTTCTTAACACAAAAGAGAGAAACAAAAGCGCTTTTGTCATGAAGTTCCCGCCGCCGCTGATTGCAAAAAGCGGCTCTAGCTTAGGAATTACATAAAATCCAACAAATATAACCACCATAAATAAAAAGCTAATTACAACCAGAGGGTATGTTGCAGCGCGCTTTAACTCTGATACGAATTCCTGCTCTACTTTGTATGTTTCTTTTAACTCTCTTAACGACTTAGATAAATCGCCGCTTTTCTCCCCAACTCTAACAGCGGCAATGCTGATCATTGGAATAACATTTGTCCTCTTTAAAGCGTCTGCTAAAGTAAATCCGTTTCGTATGCTCTCATCAACAAGAACGCAAACTCTCTTCACTATACTATCCCTCATGGTTTCACGCATCATCTTAAGACTTGCAAGTAGATCCATTCCCATATTTAAGCACTCGCCCAGCTCTCCAAAAAGGTCAATTAAGGAGCTTCTGCTCATCTGCCGTCTTTTAAAAAGCAATGACAAGCTCTTAACTATATTTGGATATAGAGATAAAATCTGATAGTTTTTCTTTATTAATCCTTTCTTGACACTTCTATGCGAAGTCCCCTCTATGTTTCCCGCAACTATTATCCCAGCACTCGAAACAGCTCTGTAATTAAACGATAACATTCCTACATCACTCCCACTACTCTTTTAATTTCCTCAACGCTTGTGTGCCCTTTTCCCAATATGCCCATTGCATCTTCAAATAAGGTTCTGTATCCTTGTTCTTTTGCTGCTTTAATAAGCTCATCAACATTGAAAGAATTAGATATAAGGGATCTTATTTTCCCATCTATTATAAATACTTCTGATACAGCTGTTCGGCCCTTATACCCCCTATTATTACATTTTTTGCAGCCCTTCTTACTGGCCTTATATATTTCCACGTCTTTAATGTTCATTTCTTTATACTTATTCCCGTCGTCTTTCTCTTTGCAATTTGGACAGAGAACTCTGATTAACCTTTGCGCAACAACAGCCAAAAGAGAACTTGCAAGATTCCATCTGGAAACACCTAGATCCAGAAATCTTGATATAGAGTCTATTGCGCTGTTTGTATGTAATGTTGTGAAAACCTTATGACCAGTCATTGCAGCTCGTATGGCCTCCTCAGCAGTTTCCTTATCCCTAATTTCTCCTATTAATATTATGTCCGGATCATGCCTTAGAAATCTTCTTGATGCTTCAGGAAACGTTATTCCCGCTTTTGCATTTATTTGAACCTGCTGCACCATTGAAATATCAATTTCAATTGGATCCTCAATTGTGATAATCTTGATTTTGGGTCCTCTTAATTCCTGGAGTATTGAATACAGAGAAGTCGTCTTACCGCTCCCAGTAGGCCCTGTAAAAATTACCATGCCATACGGAAATTCAATCACTTTTTGTATTTTGTTATAGCTATTCTTTGAAAAACCGAGTTTACTAATGGCCGACAAAGACCTTTCTCTATTAAGCAGCCTCAAAACTATAGAGGCTCGATCTCCATGTTCAGTAGGAATTGACGAAAGCCTTACATCTACTTTCTTCCCCATGGTAGTTTCTGTAGTAAATTGCTTATCCTGGAACTTCCTGAATTCTGAAACCGTTACTTGGGCCATACCATAGAGCACATTTACCAAGCGGTCATATTTGGCAATTGGAAGGTGAGGTTCCTCATATAAAATACCATCTATACGAATCCTTATTCTTGCTGTATGCCCTTCCGGCTCAAAGTGAATATCTGTTGCATCATTGCTTATTGCTGTATCTAAAATCTCATGCACGTACCTTACAAGTTCTCCTTCTTCGTGATCCACTCCATCTTTTTGCATTTGGCTGATCTGTTTTCCAACAGTCTTTCTATCGCTTACCATTATCTCTGAATAGAGTGTCTCGATATTTGCCGGTGTTGTAAGCAGTCTTTTGTGACTTATATACCCTTGTTCTGATAAATACTTAATTACCAAATCATCGCTTGGATCTGAAATAACAAAACACGTGCTTCCTTTATGCCTGATCGGCACAACAGACTTCTTTCTAAGAACATTGGTATCTAAACGAGCTAACACCTTGTCATCAATCAAATCAATTGGAAGATTGGGAAGATATTTATATCCCATCTGATCAGCCAGGGCATTATATACGCTTTCTTCAGAAGCAAAGTGTTTTTCTACTAATATTCCACCAAGCGACTTTCCTGTCCCTTTTTGTTCATTAAGCGCAACTTGAAGGTTTTCCTCTGAAACCTCTCTCCGCTCTAAAAGCAATTGCCCTAATGGAATTGTATGTATTCTTGTTACCACGATATCCTCTCTATAATCTTGCCTGCTTTTAACACAACACAATCTGTTGTGATTTTCTCTACTTTATAACCCTCAAAACTATCACCCTTTTTAACTGTGATATCTCTTTCGTTAAACGATATCATAGCGTAATTCACATTCTGTTTTTTAAACATCATTTTAAGATATGCTTTTGATAACCAGTTAACATCTTCTCCTTCTTTGCTCCGCTTAATTTTCCGTCTTTGATAAACAGATCCTGCCTGTTCACCAGTCATGCTTTCAATTTCCTGCATTTGCGCTTCGATTTCTCTGATTTCTCTTTCGCATTTCTTTTTCTGCACTTTTATTTCAAGCAATTTGAGCTGCTTTTCCGCAGTTGAAATTTCTACTTCCTGCTTGATTAACGGTTTTGTGTCGTATATATTCTTGCTTTCCTTAACCTGCTTTTGCTGTTCTTCGCACATCCCTGTCTTTGGCATAACCACTGCTAACGCAATGAACAACCCTGCGATCCAAAAAACTCCTCTTTTCCTCATATCACCCTCCTAAAATTATTGACAGTTTTTCCAGCCCGTATAAATCAAAATTAAGAATATATTTCCCATTTATTATCCTTAATTCTTTAATTAACACAGGGTATTTCTGTAATATCTCCAGAATATAAGTAGAACTTATAATATTCCCCTGCGTTATCTCATAGGTAAATTGTAATCCTAATTTTTTTACTCCTGCAAGCTCGCTATTAACAACATAACTAAGCGTAGGCACTTTTTCTTCCTGGACTTTTGCCTCTATAAAATTTTTATCCCCTACGTTTTTAACAACTGAACCAACAGCCTGTAACCCATAATTGATTTTAAGTAATTCACAGCTTTGTGAAAGCTCTTTGCAAAGCTCATTAAACAATACATCTACGCTCTTTCCCTTTTCTGCTTTAGGTAAAGCCCTGATTCTTTCCATACTTTTTTTAAGCGCAAAAATCTCTACTTTTGAATTTTTTAGGTCATTCTTCAACCTTATATTTTTATGAAAAGTATTTACCCCGTAAAATCCAGCTAAAAAAGCCGCAATTATAAATACAATCCCTAGTAATTTAAACTTATTCCACATAACTCACCTTTATTCCTTGCTTCCCCTTTACAATTGTTGCTTCTATCTTTGCTGTTTTCATAACGCTCCTGATTTTTTGAATTAACTCTGGCTCTTTTAAAATAGGAGGTTTTTCAAAATATGCGTTTAGATAAATCTCTCCGGACTTGTTTTTAATACTTGCAAATGGAATAAACTTGTTTCCAAAGACAAATTGCAATTTTTGGACAATGGGCAATATATCTATGTTCTTTCCATCTATTATCGCCTCATACCTTTGTTGTGTTAGAACAATATTCTCTATTTTAAGCTTTATTTTTGTGTCATTTAGGCATTTTAACTTGTCAGTGTTAACCTGGGATCCATGCAAAAACCAAACGCTTATTGCAAACATTACTAATGCAATAGCCCCTGCTATTCCCATAAGCTTTCTATCTTTTTTAAGCCGCCTATTTCTCTCTTCCCTGGCTATTTCCTCCGGATACCTGAACGGCTTTATATCCTCAATATGTCTCAGTCCTTTTAGCGATAAATGCGTTGGTACAACAGCAACATCGCCTGCGTCAAAAAGGTTGTTTTCTAATGCTGTATTACTAATTTCCTGGCTATTCGTTACTAAATGAAAGGGCATGTTAGTGATTTGCGGAGATGACATCTTTTTCTGTATTCTTATTATATCGCTTAGCAACACTTCCAGATTCATTGAAATAAAATCGCAAAAATACACTCTCTCACCACAAAAGCCTACAGCAAATCCCTCGCTCTCACTCCATTTTTCTACATATACGGTTCTTTTCTCTTCCAGGTTTGGAATCTTTTCTATTTTAATCCCTTTTATTACTACAGGCGCTATTGGATAGACCCCTTCTATCTTTCCTATAAGACTTATTTTATTCATCGTATCTCTGGGTATTGTTGAGATTGTCCAAAGCTCTTCTCCTGCCGGCTGTACAGCGGAAATATCAATATCTCTTAGTTCCACACTTGACGGCTCTGGAGAAATTTCCGAGCCATGATCCACAACGCCTACAAATATCTTCTTTTTTTCAAAATTTATTCGGCTCAACTTATCCGATTCAACAACTTCTACTTTCCCTGAATCGTCTTCAATTAAGCACCATTTCCCGTATACAATTCGCATCTATGCTATCTCCTATGACACAATTATTGGCGTGATCATAATAACTAGTTCTGATCTTGTTACATCCCTTTCTGTATATCCAAAAACCTTTCCAATGAAGGGGATCCTGTTAAAGAAAGGAACTGACTGATCTGTATATTTTTTGTTTTTAGATATAAGCCCGCCAAGAATTATTGTGTCTCCGTTTCTTATTCTAACTGTTGTGGTCATTGCTCTTATTGTCTGTTCTGGAGCTTCTATAGTTGTGCCACCCATCTGTATTTGCCGAATTTGCTCAATAGTTGTCAGGACGGGAGATATATTTACGTATAGTTCTCCGTTTTCATTTATTCTTGCTACAACAAACATTGTAATTCCTTCCTGAACATCTGATGTCTCAATAGTGTAAGACTCCCCAGTATCAGTAACAGACCTGGTTGAACTTGCAATATATGTCACAATCCTGCCTACCTGAATTACTGCCGGCTGATTGTTTAGAACCATTTGCTTTGGCTGAGACAATACAGAAACCTCTCCTTGTTCTTCAAGCAACTTGATAAGTGTTTGTATGCCTCTTCTTCTTTCTCCTGAGCCTACGTTTGGTCCCTCTGCTGATAGAATAAATCCATTAGATATTGAATCTGTAAAGTTTCCTGAAATTTGTAGATTTCCAAGTCCTATTAAACTAAATCGTTTTGTAATTGCTCCCCAGTCAATACCGGTTTCTTTTGTATGACTCAATGTCACATCTACTAACTTTACTTCTAGCAGGACCTGCCTGGATAATTCTCTATTAACGTTTGTTATGTACTGTGCAATGTTGTCCAGGATGTATCCATAATCCTTTACAATAATTAGCCCTGCTCCCTTGTTTACAATATATTTCCCCTTCTCAGATATAAAAGACTTTAAATTAGCGTCAATCTCATCCCATACAGACATATCTTCCACTTTTGTCTGCACTGTAATTGTGGCTCCAATTTTAGCTTTTGTTTTTGTTGTTTCGCCTCCCCCTTCTCCACCGCTTTCAGTCTCTTTTGTCTCGGTCTCATTGCTTATCTCGTTTAGAAAACCATGTACCAAGGACGGCAGTACAATGCGGAATGTCTTTGTGTCAAAAGCAAAAACTACTATTTTATCTCTTCTTACCTTCCACGAATATCCAAGCGGAGTAACAATTGATGTTAAAACCGATCCTAAAGGCTGCTCTTTTACATTTATTGAGATAGGTTTCTTTGTACCAACCCCTTCACCAAATACCAGAACAAATTCGTCTGACAACAGAGTTTCTAAAAGCCTCTGCAATTCAACGTCCATACAGCGCAAACTTACGCGCTTTTCTAGTTTCTCTACAGTAAGATCAAATTCAGGTTTGCTTACCTCTGTTTTTGCTTGCTCAATTTCGTCTATTAGCCCAGTCCACCTATCCATATCAGGTCTGGCAACTGATGTTGGCGGCGCAGGTGCCTGGGGCTGCCCTGAATCATCTATCTCTTTTATCTTTGCTTTAATATCTACGTTCTCTGAAAGCGCATCTTTCTGAGCATCTCTTATGTCTTCCTTTTTAAACCCTAATTTATCTTCTTTGCCCTCAGTCTCCCCTCGCAACGCCTTATCCTTTTTAGGCTTTGATATAGAGATCGCCCCTGTAGTATCTTTCTCTTTTATTGCTCCAGGACCTGCCATATCCGCTCTTCTGCTTGCTTTGATAGATATGCGCAGCGCAATTTTGTTATCCCTATCTAGTTCTAATGCCTTATTTGCAGCATCCCGAGCTTTTGCATAATGCTTTTTCTCATACTCTTCAAGAGCTTCTACTACGTACCCGTCTAGCTGCCTTTTTCTGATTTCTTCCTGCTCAGCAGATTTCTTAAGTCTTTCCCTGACTTCCTTCTCTGCCAGCTTGTCTTTTGCTTTTCTCTCGTATTTTGTTGCCATGCTATCTCCAGGTACGTTCTCATGGAGTAAATTGCATATCTCGACAACCTCTTTATATTTATTCTGCTCCCATGCCAGTTTTAATTCCTCTCTTAGGGTTTTTAGCTTTATCTTCCTGGCTCTTTTTTCTTCTTCTTTTAGAAGATTGTTTAATTTTGCATCCGCCTTTTCCCATATTTTCTTCGCCTTCTTATTCTCTACATCCAGCCTGAAAACTTTTGCAGCAGCTCTCCTGGCTTTTTTATAATTCTTGTTCTTATATTCTGCTTTTGCTTCCTCTAAATAACTCCAAATTTGCCTCTTTCTCTCAATTTCTGCTCTTTCTCTATCCTTCTCCCTTTTCTCTTTCTCTTTCTTTGCCAGCGCTGTTTTAGCTCTATTTCTTAGCTTTATCACTTTTATAACGCTCTCGTCTATCTTGAGAACCTCATCGCAAAGAGCTATTGCAAAATCATACTCTTTACTCTTCGTTTTCTGCCTGACTTGATTTGTTAAACTTTCAATTAACGCTTGCTTTGCTTCCTCCTTTTTTCGTTTTTCAAGTTCCCTATTCTTAGCCTCTTCCTTTCTTGTTTGCTCTTTAATCTTATTTAACTTATTCTCGGCTTTTTCTTTTAATTTAAGAGCTTTCTTGTTTTCAGGATCTATTAGCAAGCCCTTATCACATAAGCTTTTTGTTCTGGAATAATCCCCTTCTTTATAGCAGCTTTTTGCAACCTTTAAGATGCTTTGGACTTGTTTATCTTGAGATTTCTTTATCTCCGGGCTGCTTCCTCTTCTTGTTAGACTTGTTATCAGACTTTCCGCGTTTGTGGTCGTCGTTGTACCACAAATCAGCATCATCAGACTGACTGCCAACACCGTACAGACTCTTAATCGCATTATCAACATCTCGTACTCCTTTCTCTTTTTGTTCTGGTTTTAATCCGCCTTCCCCTATTGGATAGGCGAAATGTGTTCTCCATTGTCCAGGCACTATTGTTACGTACTCATAATGTCCTGGAACCATACAGCCTCCCACAATTCTTGGGGGAAGATATATTCTCTGAACCATAGGCTTTGTCCAGTATTTGTATGGAAGCCCGCCTACATCGTCATATTTGTACCTGTTTAAGTTATACTTTGATCCTTCTTTGAATCCTCTTAAATAGCCGTCATCATATTCTTTTTTTACAAACAAACGCGATGATACGCACCCTGTTGTCGATAAAACAAGAACTACAAGAATGCCATATAATAGCCCTCTAATCATCTTTAACCTCCCGTGGTATATAAAAATTTTACGCATCAACGTACTCCATATGGATACTTTTCTCTTATCTTATTTATAGCTTTTACAATTCCTCCATATTCCTTTATGTATTTATTCAGCTCCCTGTTGTCTTTTGAATCGGATGTATAGAGCCAATATGAAAAAGAATCCGGCACATATCGGACAATTCCGCTTACGTTCTCAGTTTTTATAAAAGCTTCTGAATACGCTCCTTTAACTGTTGTTACAGATTTTAGCTTATCAACCTCTTTCTTGCTCAGGTCTAAATCCGACTGCATCCTGGCAATAACATCTCCTGATTGTCTTAATAAAATCTTATTGGCCGTGTTTGCTCTTATGGCTTCCCCTGCTTTTGTTCTTGTAAAATCTGCTGTCTGCTGGGTTATGGCAATTACGCTACACCCGTATTTTCTAAAGGTTCTAAACGCATTTTCCAAAAACTGCGCTGTATTCTCTGTGTTTAGAAGACTCCACGCTTCGTCAATAAAAAAGTATTTTCTCGCGTTTTTTAATTTAGCGCCTGCTACCTGCTTTGTTATAAAATACATAATAGAAAGCAACATTACAGATTGAAGGTCTTTATATGTATCCAGAAGCCCTAATTCAAAAACAACAAAATTATTGTCTATATTAATCTCTGTTTTTCCGTCAAAAAAACCGCCAAACTGATTTCCAGCCAAAAACGGGGACATCTTTCTAGCAATTAGCTTGCCCTGTTTGCTTTCTCCTAGCTTCTTAGCTATATCGGTTAAAACTATATCTTTTTTCTTTTCCTTATAAACCGCCCTGATTGATTCCTGTATTATGGCGCTTTGCTCTCTTGTAACACGTTCTCTCTCATCGCCTCCTGAAGCCATTTCGGAAATCAACATTACAAGGTATGAAAGACGTTCATTGTCGAGCTCCCCGTCAAACGGATTAATACAAAGAGGCTTATTAGGATCAAACGCAATGTAGGCTCCGTTATACATACTGCATAACTTCTTGTAAGAATCCCCTTTGTCTAACACAAATATTTGGGAGCCTAGCCGTAAATTCTGGGTAATAATGTCATTTGTAAAAAAACTCTTGCCAGATCCTGTAACTCCTGCTAATAATCCGTGCGCTGCTGTCTCAGAATCAAAAAAATCAAAAAACACCGCTTCTCCACGTCTGTTTTGATAAATCTGCGCTGGGGTCTTTGTCCCTCTGAAAGAGCCATATACAGGCAGCATTTCTGCTAAATTATCAGACAGCAATGTTCTCCCTCTACATATAAATCTTTCATATTTATCACTAAAATTAAAAGGCAGACACTGTAAAAATAAGCTGGATCCTATGACGTCCTCTCTGGTTCCTTCTGCAAATACCTTGTGTATCATGTTGTTGATCTCGTTGCACAGATTTTCCAATACATCTTCCTTTTTCTCACGCACAAGAAACTGGAACCTGCAGCTTACAACCCGCTTTCCAACATGTATTCTCGACATGGTCTCATCCATTTCTCTTGCGCTTATCTCTGCATCTACAGACTTATGGCCAAGAAGATTAAATCGCTGGAGATGCATTAATCCCCGCTGCTTTCCCATTCGAGAAACTGCTTTCTTCTGGTCCTCAATTTTTATGTTCAAAACTAACGTAAAATCCTGTATTAAGTCGAGCATGCTTACGCTCTTTCCTCCTGTTTCGAATTCTCCTGTTAGCATCCCTGGGAACGTTTCCTTTGGCAGGGTTTTCATAGAGACTATATTGTACTGCACTCCTTCAAATTTGGGACCGTAGCCATTAGTTTCAACACTACTGAATAATACCTGGTCGCGTATGAATCTATCAGGATCATAATTAACATCCTTAATTCCCTTGTATCTTGTAGGATTTAAGAGGTTGTAGACCAACTTAACTAATGTCTCAGGCGGACACTTTTTAAAGCCTAGATCCGCGTTTTTGAATACTCCTTCGCATATATTGCACTTCTTTTCTAAGCTTATTTTATTTTGCTCTGCTATATCCTTAATTCCGCTTTTGATTTCGTTCCCTATAAACCCTTTTATTTTTTCGACTATCCTAAAGTTTGTAAGATTGGATGTTTCCCCTATTGTGAAAAACAGCCTGATTCTCTTAGTATAAAATTCTCCTTGTTTTGGCAACATGTTCTTTTTTGTGCCTTCTCTTAATTTTCCAATCTTGGACTTAATGGCCTCTTTAATCACCTGGGCAGTACCTGAACTGGTATCACTAGAACCGGCATCGCCGGAACCGACACTGCCAGAACTTGCCTTTTTCGCAAATTCACCAAGCTTGCCTTCAACATCATCGTCGCACATTAGAATAAACTGCATTGCTGTTTCCTCTGGTAAGCGCAAAAACAATGTTTCTAAGTTCTGCGCAACATATTCCAGTGATTTCTCATCCATTAGATCCGATGAGAGACACTCGATCTCATACATCTGCCCAATAGCTCCGTCAATAAGCACATAATAACCATCTTCATATTCCAGCCATGGCAGATAATCTATAAAACTATCTGCGTCTTTATATATCTTGGATAACTCTTTCATTGTTATCATGTTATTTCTCTTTTCCCATACTGCTTAGATCTATTTTTTTAGGGATCAAGACCTTCGGCCTTTGGCTTCCTTCTTTCTGAAGTTCCCAGCCACCAGACGTTAGCAACATAAATACCCAGTGTCCACTTACCAGAACGTTCGGGTTCTTTTTTGATATGTAATCAGGGATCCAGACTTTAATTGTTTTTGGAGCTGACACTATCGGCACATATGGAGTTACATATCCTAATCCCGTTCTTTTATGAAGCCCGCCTTGAGCATCTCTGATCTTCTCCATATTGTAGGGAATAATGCAAAGTGGCCCAAAAAGGATAACGATTATGTCCCACTATTTTTAATTGTATTTAATTCAAGCTTTGATAAATAAGTATAT